>Ga0316201_10003834_pt1 | contig 11207 bp, 3 predicted proteins | sample CS6wburrow_MG_FD_204516 | JGI IMG/M metagenome (GOLD analysis project Ga0316201, IMG submission 204516) | Coastal sediment microbial communities from Delaware Bay, Delaware, United States - CS-6 worm burrow | ecosystem: Environmental > Aquatic > Marine > Coastal > Sediment | place: USA: Delaware... | reverse complement strand
TGACCAGACGTCCACGAAAGCTATCGTGCAGGGCGAGGCAGTCGACATGCTGCCCGTCGATAACTCCGCCGACGTCGTCCTGTTCCAGCCCGGTGTCGTCGCGACGAACAACGGTCGCACGATCCGAGGCGGACGCGCCAACGAAGAGGCCGTCATGATCGACGGCGTGCTTTCGCGCCAGTTCGGTACAGGTACGGCGCAGAACGTGGATCTGCCGACCAACGCGATCGAGCAGGTCGACGTGAACGTCGGCGCATTTTCGGCCGAGTTCGGCGAGGCGCAGTCCGGTGTCGTGAGCTTCGTGACGAGGACCGGTGGTTCTCGTTGGACGGGTTCGCTCGAGTACTATACGGACCAGCTCGGGTGGGATTCCCAGCGGACGAACCTCAATCGTGGCGAGTTCACGCTTGGCGGACCGCTGTTCGGGAATTTCAGTTTCTTCTTCGCCGGGACTCTCCAGGGCCGGGAACGATTCAACACGGAGCTGGCCCCGACGCGTTTCGTCATCGACGGCTATGACACGTGCGGCGGCTCTGACGTGATCTCGGCGTTCTGCGCCGAGGCCGGTCTCCTTCCCGACTCGGAGACGGGGGCTCTCCCCTTTGCCACGTTCGAGCAGGAGCGGGCAGGCGCGGCGAGCGGCGTGAGCGATTACGTCACGACGACCGCTCCCAATTTCGTCGAATACAACAACGGTCGCGTGCAGCCGTTCGGTAGCTTTCAGACCGGACTGTTCACGGGGAACCTGAACTGGCAGCTGCCGCGTGGTTCGAGGATCAACTTCTCGTATACGCGGAACCGGAATCAGGGATACGGCCGGGATCTCGGCGGGCTGAACAACTTCGCCCCGGACGACATTGCCGGGAATCTCAATCTCGAGCAGGTGTTCACGCTCGGGTGGTTCCAGACGATCACCCAGTCGGCTGACAATCAGCTCGCGCTCGACCTGAGGGCCAGCTACCAGACCGACCGCAATCAGTTCGGACTGGCGGACTACCAGTGGTACCAGGACCACCGCGATCCGTTCATGGGATTCTCGATGTCGGACGTCAAGTTCGCACTCGAAGACTATTACGGATCCTCGAGCCCGACGATCACGGGTTTCGACTGGTTCGAGCCGAACGATGAACTCGTCAACGCATATCGCAGCAACGCGATTCCGCGTGACAGCATGCGAGCATACTCGCAGCGCGACGACCTGCGTCGTTCGCAGTCGGTGGTTGGACGAAGCGATGCCCTTCGGTACAATCCGTACGGGTACTACACGAATTATACGATTCGTGGATGGGATAACGATGGTTGGGGACAGACGAAGGAAGACCGGATCCAGGTCCGGGGCGCCTTCGACTGGCAGATCGGCCGGTTCAATCGCGCCAAGTTCGGCGGCGAGTACATGTCGGTGGACCTGCGAAACAACTACATCTCGCTGTACGAGGGTGAGCCGCTTCCCGAATTCTCGAAGCCCAAGAGATTCGGCGCGTTCATCCAGGACCGCCTGGACATCGGCGACCTGGTCCTCGAGGGTGGCCTGCGGTGGGATTATCTGGATCCGGATACCCAGTTCCCCAGGACGCCTGCGTACGTATACAACGTGCCGGACAGTCTGCAGAAGGGATTCACGGTGTTCAATGCGGATTCAGGGGCCTACGTCGCGAAGAACGCGTGCGGTCCGGAATCGACTAATCCCGAGGGGACATGCCTCGATAATTTCATTGACGGCGCTACGAAGTCCGAGTTCAGCCCGCGTCTCGGCGCGAGCTTCCCGGTCACGCCGACGTCGACCTTCCGGCTCAGTTATGGACGCTTCGTCCAGACTCCGGCGTTCTTCACGAACTCCGGATTCGCCGACGGTCAGGCCGGCGTATCGAATCGCGGCATCGGCATGATGGTCAACAACAACTCCGACCTGCTGATCCAGAACACGAACACCACGTTCGGGCGCGACGTCGACATGCCGTCCACGCGGGTGTTCGAATTCGGCTATCGCCAGCTGATCGGGCAGGACCTGGTACTGGATCTGTCGGCGTTCAACAAGAAGCAGCGTTCGGCTCTCACGGTGCGAAAGCTCCCGTGGGAAGACCCGAACCGTGAGGGCGCCATCACGTACCTGAACACCCTGACGAACAAGGACTTCACCGAGACCAACGGTTTCGAGATCCGGCTCGACAAGGCATTCGGGAACATGTTCAACACGAACCTGTCGTACAGCTTCCTCGACGCGAGGGGTACCGGATCGGATCCGTACTCGTACACGAGCCTGATCCTCCGGGCGACGTCGAACCTGTCATCGCTCACCGGCATTCCGTCTGCGCCGCCCGAAGCGCTGCTGCTGCTCGACCAGAGCCGGAAGCACAACATCGGCTGGACCACGTCCACCATGTTCCCGCAAGACTGGCAGGACGGAACGATCATCGGGGCCGTCATGCAGGACGTCGGCTTCTTCACCGTCCTGACGCTGCGCAGCGGGCTGCCTTACACCAAGCTCATCAACTTCGGCAATGGCCAGCAGGGCCCGCCGTCGCTCGCCGGATTGGAGGGTACTCCGGAGAGCTCGATCAACGGCAATGAGACTCCGTGGAACTGGACGTTCGACTTCAGGCTCACAAAGGGCTTCCAGCTCGGTCAGTCGCTCAACATGGCGGTATTCCTCGATTGGAGGAACCCGCTGAACCTGACGAATCAGACGACGTTGTTCCTCGAGACGGCTGCTGCGGTAAACGAGCAGCATCGTGACAATCAGCTGGGCACGGCTCTGCGCGACCAGCGTCTCGATGGAGACAACATCATTCGTGACTTCGACATCGTCGCAGAATCCCCGGACACGGACTTCAACAAGTTCATGATGCTCCGGGCAGAACAGCGCTACGGCAACGGCGACGGGATCTACACCGTCGAGGAGCAGGAGAGGGCCTTCGGTGAGCGATATGAAGACATCTGGGGTGAGAACGTGAACTTCCGGACGTCGGACCAGAGCTTCAGGCTCGGCCTGCGGCTCGCGTTCTGACCAGAATGTCGCGAATGGAGAGGGGTTTGCGAAGAGGGGAGTGGTCCATCAGTCGGGCCGCTCCCCGTGACCCGAACGATCAGGAGTGGAAATGAAGCGCATCGTGTCTGCACCGCGAAGCCGAACCGCACGGCGGTTGCTGGCGGGCGGCACCCTCATGGGTGTTCTGCTCGCGGCCGGCGCGGCGGCCATCGGTGACGTGTCCCCTGAGGCGAAGCGAAGCGGGGCGGCTGCCGCGCGATCGCTGAGTCTGTTCTCAGGTCCCAAGTTGCGTCTGTCCGCGAACCAGTGGGAGTGCGGCCTGGACAGTGAGGGGAACGTCTGCACCGATATCTTTAACAGCCCGACCGGGGCCGGCGGAAACTGGCCGATCGGTACGCCGAACGCATACATCTTCAATACGGGTATGCAGATCGGCGGGATCTCGGCCGATGGAGATTACGCCTGGGCCAACGATACTCTGGGCGCGTTCTTCTTCGACGCCACGGGTAATCGCCCGAGCGGCTCCCAGGTAGCCAATATCTACGACTCAACCGATCCGGCGGATCTGTGCGGCAACAGCACCGGCGACTCGCTTGTCGTCAGTCCACCGGACGGCAGCCCCTCTTTTAAGATCTCAATTGACGACTGCTGGGGACAGGCGGACTACGATCCCAGCCGGTCCTTCCCGACGCTCGAAGATTTCTACATCACGGACCCCGACCTCTACGAGGAGAATCTCCTCGGTCGGGCGAATATCTCCCAGCAGGACAGCTGGGTGCAGTACTGGGACGGCGATCCGACGCGGATCACGGCCCGGCAGCACCCGATGGGGATTCTCATCACCCAGCGAAGCCTGGCCTGGAACTACCCGCTCGGAAACGAGTCCATTCTCTACTTCATCTATTCCCTGCGAAACGTGACCAACACTCCGGAGTTCCAGCGCCCGAACGAGCTGGCATTCTTCAGCGGAGATCCCGCTGGTATCCCGGATGAGGGAATCACGTTCAACGAGGTGTACGCGGGCTTCTCGACCGACATGGACGTGGCGGACGCCGGTTCGAATTTTTCTTCGGCGGTCCTACCGTTCGACCTCGGCTATTCCTATCATGGCGGGTTCGACGCGCCTACGTTCGAGTACTCGCCCAGCATCTTCTTTCCGCCGTTCTTTACGACGGCGCCGGGTATCGTCGGGGTGAAGTACCTCCAAAGCCCGGTCAATCCCGAAACCGGCGAGGAGGTCGGCCTGACCCGGTTCTCGATCACGCTCAACGGCGGCCCCCCGGGATCGGTTGACGATCCGCAGACGGACAAGCAGCTGTGGCGCTACCACTCCGGGTTCCTGAACCCGTCGCTCGGCGACGCGCCGTGCTCGGTGGCACCGGAAGTGGATACCGGACAGATCGCTACGTCCGAGCAGTCGGTCTGCTTCGTGTACCAGACCCCGTTCGACACGCGGTTCTTCCAGTCGTCGGGTCCGTTCACCCTCGCGCCGGGCCAGGAAGCGACGGTCGTGGTGGCGTACATCGTGGGCGCGACTGTCGAGACGATGCCGGACGGCTCGCCCAGCGGGATTGCGGGCAACGCGGACGACAACGCGAATCCGCCGGGAACGCCGTCGTTCCACCCCGGATTCCCCAGCGCCCGTGGTTGCGACCCTAGCGGCAACAACTGCACCGTAGTGAATGCCGTCAACCCGGTGAAGCCGCTCGAGAGGGGTGCGGGTTGGGTTTCGTATACGGGACCAGCGCCCTCCGGTAGAGCCGGTGGTGCGCTCGAGGGTCCGGAGAACAAGCTGCCGTTGTTCGACGAGAGCGGGACTCCGTACGTACAGACGGTTCCCGGAAGCCTGCTCGGAAAGGCGCTCGTCGCGCAGACGATCTTTGACAACAAGTTTCTGCTCGGCTTTGCGCCGATTCAGCCCATAGCGTATACCGTCCCGGGCAACAACTCGGTGACGGTGATCTGGGACAGGAGCCTGACGGAGGAGATCGGCGACCCGTTCTTCGCGGTCGCGGGCAACCCCGAGAGCGCTCTGTACAATCCGAACTATCGGGAGAACGACGTCGAGGCGTACGCCGTGTGGAGAAGCGTGGGCCAGGAGGCTCCCCAGGTGATCGCGTTCTTCGATTACGCGAACACGACGTTCGTCGATGTGACGTGCGAGACCGTACTGCCCAACGATGACCTGCACGACTATTCTGCCGAGACGCCGGCCGGTGAGAGGATCGGTTTCGTGGCGGGCGAAGAATGCCCGGGGGACTTCGTGAAGACGCAGGGCATCAACCAGAACATGTACTTCAACAACGGATCGATCGGCGGTAGCCCGGGTGGTGGTGTGGTCCGGCTCGCGGACAGCACCGCGCTGGCCACGAACCTGACCCAGGTTGGAGTGGACAACTGGGACTACCCGGGCCTGGTGGATAACGGTGTTCCGTTCGCGTTCGCTGACAACACCGTTACCAATAACTTCACCTACTTCTATGGTGTGCAGGCGGTCGACATTAACTCGCTCGCTTCCGGGCCGTACTCGCTTGCATCCGCGCGGACGTTGCAGCGGTCGACGCCGAACAACGACACGCAGAATCTGAGCTTCGGAGGAATGCCGGAGTTGTTCGTAACCGGGTCCGACGGGTCGCCGTTTGATCCCGACGCACCGATTCCGAGCATCGATCCGGAGACGGGAGTCTTCAGCGGACCGTTCCCGCCGTCGGATGCACACGAGATGGCGATTGCGCCGCTCGTTCCCAGGCTGTTTGGTCAGATGAACGTCACGGCCCGAATCGACAGCTTCAGGCCGGACCCAGTGCAGTTGGAAGCCTGTCAGGGTGGTGCGTTCGCATTCCAAGGCACCTGCGGTCGGGCGTACATGACAGTGGCCGGCACGCAGTCTGAGGCCGCGGTGAACATCTCGAACTGGCACAATTTCGGACGACCGAGCTTCACAACGACCGCACTCACGTCGACCGCGCCGATTCCGTGGGATTCGCTCGCGCTGGAGTCGTTCGGGATTCCGGCTGGCGCTTCGGCCAACGGTATCGCGACGTCGACGCAGGACGAGTCGATCAACTTCATCAACTGGGAAGGCCAGCAGAACCGCAGGGGAGCTACCGCCAACACGCTGCACGGTGGAGCCCGCTGGTTCAGCGGTACCGAGGAGACTGCGCCCGATCCGACGACGTACATTCGGGTGGGAACCCTAGCAGAGGTCGATTCGGTGTGGGTGCCCATACATCACACTGCCACGGGCCCGGGGGAGAGTGCTATCCCGAATTCCGGTAGCGTGCAGTACTGGGGCTACTACGTGGCCGGTATGGGCCGCGCCGCCGACTTCAGGGTCACTTGGGGTGAGGGTGGTACGATCAGCGTCCAGGACGTCTCGCACAACGTCGAAGTTCCGTTCAGTGGCCAGGTCGGCTCCTCGTGGGGCTTCCTGAACACCGACGGCGATGGAGATGGCCTGATCAGCTGGTGGGACTTCTTCTGCATTGGCGACATGAAGGCGCAGTGGGAGGACGTATTCGGGACGATCTGCCCCGGCGACCCGTTGCTGCTGGAGCAGTCCGCGTCAACCGGAACGATCGCGCTGAACACGGAGGGCGATCCGACGACCGGAACCACGGCGACAGGCTTCACGCTGGTCCTCAACGCCATGCGTCACTTCTTCGTTGGCAGTCCGCCGCCGGCGGGCACGGTCTGGACGCTGAGAGCGTACAGCGGAACCGTCACAGCCTCGGAAGGAGTGGACACGGACGATCCGAGTGGATACGCCTACCAGTCGGTCTACGATGATGGTGACGAGGTGACCGGACTTCGTCCGGGTATCATCCCCGGGTTGGAGTTCCGCTGGGTCTCGACTGAGGCGACGACGGTCAGCCCCGCGTGGGACCTGAGCGATGTGCACACCGTTCCCGATCCGTATCTGGCGACGAGCCAGTTCGACCTCGCTCCGACGTCGAAGAACTTGCAGTTCGTGAATCTGCCTCCGAAGGCGACGATCCGGATCTACACGCTGACTGGCGTTCTGGTAGCCCAGATCGACCATGAAGACAGCACGGGTGGTGGACGTGCCGTGTGGGACGTCCGGAACTGGAGTCAGCAGTTCGTCGCCAGTGGCGTCTATTTCTTCCACGTGGTCACGCCCGAGGGCGACGAACGCGTGGGTAAGTTTACAATCGTGAATTTCGCGGGTCAGAACTAACCAGCGACCAATCCCGATTCGGGGGCTCGAGAGAGCCCCCGAATCGGGAAAAGACCAGCTCCCTAGGAGGTCTTCATGCGGCTGCTTAAGCGAACGGTGACTGCCGTAGTACTGGTCGTTGCCGCGCCCGGGCTGCTCTCGGCACAGACGGTGCCGGAAACGCCGACCGAACCGGACAATCCGGTGCAGGTCGCGGGCGAAAATACCGGTTACGGAACAGTCTCCGGCGAGTTTCTGCAGTTCGGGGCGAGCGCGCGCGGTATGGCGCTCGGAGGGGCGTTTTCCACAATCGCGGACGATGTGAGCGCGCTTCACTACAATCCTGCCAACCTGACGTTTCTGGACGGACCGCAAGCTGCCCTGACCGTGATGCCGTATTTCGCAGACACGGACTATTACTGGGCCGGCCTGGCGTTCCCATTCTCGGACAACGACTTCGGTATGGGTGTGTTTCTCGGTCGATTCGGATTTGGCGATCAGCCCATCTATACCGAGACCGACCAGGAAGGTCTGTCCGGTGAAACGTACAGCGTGAACGAGGTGGTGGCGGGTCTCTCGTTCGCGCATGCCTTCATCGATCGGTTCTCGGCCGGTGGAACGATCAAGTACGTTTCCGACGACCTGGCCGGTGGATCGCTCTCGGGTGCCAAGGCGACAACGGTGACGTTTGACTTCGGAGTGAATTTCCACAGCGAGCTGTGGGATCGCCCGATCGCCCTGGCATTCGTGGTCCAGAACCTCGGCGGAAGCCTCGGGCACACCGGCGAGTCGCTTCGATTCCGCGACTTCAACGGGAGCGGTTCCGATCCGTCAATTCCGGATCAGAACGTGGACTCTCCGTATGCGTTGTACGATACGGATGGTTTCCCGCTTCCCAGGCTGTTCCGGGCTGGCCTCAATTACGACATCATCTCCGGCGAAGCGGTACGCTTCTCCCTGCTTGGTGAGTTCGTCGAGGCGAACAATCAGCAGCCGCAGTTCGGCTTCGGTGGCGAGTTCGGATGGGAAAGCGTGGATGGCCCCCTGGGCGCGTCTCTGCGCGGCTCCTACACGACGCAGCCGGACAACAACGATCTGGATGATCTGGGCGGAATCGCTGCCAGCAATACCGGTATGGACGGTATGGCGTTCGGCGGCGGCCTGTTCTACAAGATTTCGGACCAATACCTGGTGCAGTTCGACTACGCGTGGCGTCACTTCGGTGCGCTCGGTAGCGTGGACGCTGTCACCGTCACGCTTGGCTGGAATCAGTAAGACGTGTTCGTGAACCGGATGCGTCATCCCGGATCTTCGGCGCAACGACTCCCGTCAGGGAGCCGTGCGCGTCGATGGTCTCGCAGAACCGTGCTCGGGCTCGGCCTTCTCGTGTCGGCCAGTATCGCCGTTCGCGGGCAGGTGCCTGAAGCGGGAGAGCCCCGCGGGGTCGAGACGAGTCTCCTCCGAAGTTGGGCGGGAGACGGGGTAACCGTAGTGGACGGTCTTGTGAATGTCCCATTGGGCATGCTCGCGGGCGGTACCACGGATGCCTATCGGTTCGAGGTCACGGTCAATGACAGTGATGGGAATCAGCTCTTCCGGGATTCCTGGGTACGCGAGGTGAGCGACCAGGCCGCTGCCTATGTCGAGATCGACGCTTCATATCTGCTCGAGTCGTTCCGCTTCGGGCTCCGGCCCGGAGTGTACGAGGTCGATATCCGTGCGTATCCGACGGATGCCGCGGACCTCGGCGTGCGCCAGACGATTGCCGTAGAGGCTTTCGCGGAGCGGCCGCCGGCATCTGACCTCATCTTGTCGACGAGAGTGGAACCACTGGATCCGTCCGGTGGTGGGAGCTGGTCGGTTTCGCGCGGAGGTTTTGGCATCAGCGCGGCGGCCCGGACGGTCGTTCTCGCGGATGACCCGGGATTGTTCTACTACATCGAGTTGTACGGAGCCGATGAAGAGAGCACGGTCTCGGTCACGGCCGAGATTCGGGATCCTTCAGGCGCCAGCCTGTTCGAGACACCGGCCGACGAAGTCGGGGTTCCGCCGGGCGGACGTTCCTTCACGGGGCGGCTCCCTCTCGCTGGACTTCCTGCGGGTGAGTACGAGTTCGTAATGGCCGTGGGAAGTGACGGAGGTACTGCCATCGCTCGGACGGCTGTGTTCGAGATGCGCGGACCCGCCTCCGTCGTTCCAGTGGCTTCCGTGAACGAATCCGAGTTGAGCCTGTACTTCAACTCGCTGTCCGACGCCGAGCTCGAAAAGACGTTTGGCGGTGTGGCGGTCCTGGTCACGGAGGCTGAGCGCAATACGTACGAGGCGCTTCCGCCGGATGCGAAGCGTCGGTACCTGGTCGAGTTCTTCGGGAGTCGTGATGCGAGCCCCCAGGACCCGGGGAATTCATTCCTGGACGAGTACCTGGAGCGAATCGCGATCATCACGTCCCGGTACGGAGAGCGAGTCGGTACCGACCAGCGGGCAGCGTGGGACACCGACATGGGGTTCATTTACCTCACGCGCGGCGAGCCCGCGGACCGCGTCGTCAATTACAGCCCGTCCGACGAAGGGGAGCCGTCGGCGCTGATTGGAGCTGGCAGCTTCGCCGGCGAACCGCCGTACGAGATCTGGCAGTACCAGGACACGGGTTTCGTGTACCTGTTCATCGAAGAGAATCGATTCGCGAACTGGAGAATGATCTTCACGACGGATCGGTACATGACGTCCATGGCCGACTGGGAACGCCGAATCGGCGCGAATTGTGCCAGGGACCTGACTACCTATTTCGGAATCGTACCCAGGCTCTGATCGGCCTGGGCTGAGAAACGCGTCCGCGCGGCGGTTTCGCGGAATGGCGACATTCGGAGAGAGAGGGAACCATGAGAGTAGGCTTCGTTCGAAACGTCGGGCTCGCGGCGCTGGGCCTCGCCGTTGCGGTCACGGCCGCGTGTAACGACGACCCGCTCAGCTTCGACAAAGACACCACGTTCGACATCTTTGTGAACCCGTCCAGCATGACGGTTCCAGCGGGCGTCGGTGTATTGCTCGAATCGCGTGCAGTGAACCAGGGCGGAGAGCCGACCTGGGCCGAGGTGACTCCAACGGTCGCGCCGGCCTGTGTGACGCTCGAGCCCGACCCGGAAGCGCTGGAGATCCATCCGCCGGGCAGATTCCTCGTTACCGGGGGAACTACCGTTGGCGGGTGCATCATCACGCTCACTGCCGGCGGTGTCCAGAAGGAAGTTGAAGTAGGCAACGTGGCGGGTCAGATCCTGATCGTCGACTTTCAGGAGGTCGTGCCTTTCGGCGCGGCGATTCCGTTTACGGCGGGGATCTACACGACTGACGATCCTCCGGTACCGATGACCCCGGGCGGGACTTCGATCTTCGTCTGGACGTCGAGTGACGAGGGCGTCGCTACGGTGGATGAAAGCGGCGTCGTGACCGGCGTGGCAGCGGGTGACGCGACGATTTCGGCTTGCTATTACGATGACCTGGCCGAGGGCTACGAACTCTGTGACGAGGTGGACATCTCGGTCGCCGTGGAGGCGCCTACGGTCACGGGCATCTCGCCGGCAACCGGCGCCGCATTCACCGAGGTCACGGTACAGGGAAGCGGCTTCGTCTCCGCACACCAGCTGTTCATCGGCGGTGTGTTCCCGAACAATGAAAACTCGCTGGTCATCACCTCGATCACGGACACGGAATTCAAGTTCCTGTGGCCGGCGCTTGACGATGACGGGGCGTACGACGTGTACGTCGGCGTGCCGCCGGAGGCGATTGCGGATGCCGTGAGCTTCATCCAGACCGAGGGGATCACGGCCGAGCCGTTCGAGCCCGAGAACGATGATCCGCTCACCACGCCGATCGGTATTGACGCGGGTGGCTACTACATCGGCGGAACGGGTGGAGCCGATATCATCGACTACGTCGAAGTCACAGTCGGAGCTGACGGCTTCTATTCGCCGGTTCTGTACTGGAATTCCGGCCAGGACCTGGACTTCGCGCTCTATGACGAAGGTCTCGGCGATCCCATTTGCGTCT
>Ga0316201_10003833_pt1 | contig 11207 bp, 11 predicted proteins | sample CS6wburrow_MG_FD_204516 | JGI IMG/M metagenome (GOLD analysis project Ga0316201, IMG submission 204516) | Coastal sediment microbial communities from Delaware Bay, Delaware, United States - CS-6 worm burrow | ecosystem: Environmental > Aquatic > Marine > Coastal > Sediment | place: USA... | reverse complement strand
CATTGTTCTTCGGCGAAGAAAGGAAACCATTGAATATGATTCTTGATGATGGTGGTGATCTTACCAATATGGTATTGGATAAGTATCCAGAATTTGTTGATGGCATTAACGGCCTTTCTGAAGAAACAACAACTGGCGTACATAGATTGTACGAACGATTCAAGAACGGAACATTGCCAATGCCAGCAATCAACGTCAACGATTCAGTGACTAAAAGTAAATTTGACAACAAATATGGCTGTAAGGAAAGTGCCGTTGATGCAATTCGACGAGCTACAGACACCATGCTCGCTGGAAAGCGTATAGTAGTTTGTGGTTATGGCGATGTCGGTAAAGGCACCGCGGCCTCTTTTAAAGGTGCTGGAAGTATTGTAACCGTTACTGAGATTGACCCTATTTGCGCTTTACAAGCTGCAATGGATGGTTTTGAAGTTAAAAAACTAGAAACTGTCGTTGGAAATGCAGATATTTTAATCACCACGACCGGCAATAAGGATATTGTACAGCAGAGACATTTTGAAGCTCTGAAAGACAAAGCCATTGTATGTAATATCGGTCACTTCGATAATGAAATAGATATGGCATGGTTAAATGAAAATCACGGTCACACTAAAGATACGATCAAGCCTCAAGTCGATAAATATACCGTAAACGGAAAGGATATCATCATTTTGGCCGAAGGTCGTTTAGTGAATCTTGGCTGCGCTACTGGTCATCCAAGTTTTGTGATGAGTAATTCCTTCACGAATCAAACATTGGCACAGATAGAACTTTGGACCAATATAGACAAGTACGAAAACAAAGTCTATATGTTGCCAAAAGAGCTAGACGAAAAAGTGGCTAAGCTACATTTAGCAAAAATAGGCGTCGAACTTACGGAATTACGTAAAGACCAAGCCGATTATATTGGTGTTAAGCAAGAAGGACCGTTCAAGCCTGACCATTATAGATACTAAAAAAATCACTAGCGCTCTTAGATAGGAGACCGCTTTCGTTTTTATATTTTCGATAAATCCCGAACAGAAATGTTTGGGATTTCTTTTTAACCTTTATTAATTCTTAACTTCACGTTTATTATTTAATAATTCATGAGCTTAAAAAAAATTAACCTTGTACTGATTGACTTAGAAACACAAATTGAAAATCATGACATTTCTAACTCAAACATATCTAAAGGAGATGTCTCCTGGCATATAGACCATAGTCTTAAAGTTATCAATAATGTAACTAGTGCACTCCAAAAATCAAACCCTAATGTATATAAAAATAATTTTAGCTTTTTAGGGAAAGTGTTCTTTAAACTTGGTTTCTTTCCTAGAGGAAAAGCTAAAGCGCCCAAATATGTGCAACCACCAGAAGTAATTTTAAAAGAAGATCTTATTTCTCAGATTGAGTTGGCTAAAGCCAATATTGAGGCCATATCTGGTTTAGATAAGAACGCTTATTTTAAACATCCCTTATTTGGTAATATCAATACAACAAGAGTCTATCGCTTTTTACTGCTCCACACAAATCATCATTTAAAAATCATAAATGATATTGTGGTGAAATAAGTATAAACAAAAAAACGCCTCTCCAAAAGGAAAGGCGTTTATTAATATTCTAAAGAAATGCATTCCTACCTTAGCTATTCGGCCTATGTAGCTTTGCTAAAATTGCAAAGCAGGCAAGCCATAGACATAGCCATAAAAAGGTCCTAAGCCTCAAAAGGCTCTATGGAAACGTAAGACTTATTGTCTTTTTTCTTAGTGAATTTTACAAGACCATCTACTCTAGCGTGTAAAGTATGATCTTTTCCTTGGTATACATTTTCACCTGGGTGATGTGTATTACCTCTTTGTCTTATGATAATGTTTCCAGCAATAGCAGCTTGCCCACCAAAAATCTTCACACCTAAGCGTTTCGATTCTGATTCTCTACCATTTTTAGAACTACCAACTCCTTTTTTATGAGCCATTGTCTTAAGTTTTTATATTATACTTAACGGATGAGCAATTACGCCTTCCCGCCATCTAATTCGTCTTGCCATTTTTTAAGCTCATCCCACTTACCATCGGCAGCCAATTTAGCCTGTTTTGGCCAAGTATCGGTTACATGGTTGCCACGTACGCCAGAGATGATCTCTGAAATCTTAGCTGGGGTAGCTTTTGCTAGGTCTGCGAAAGTAGCGATTCCTGCTTCCGCCAATGTTGATGCAATTTTTGGACCGATACCTTCGATTTTCTTCAAATCGTCAGCTTTTTCAGTCGCTTTCTTTGCAGCAGCCTTCTTTGGTTCCGCTTTTGGAGCAGCTTCCTTTTTAGGTGTGACAGCTTTAGCTTCTACTTTTTTAGCTGGAGCAGCTTTCTTTGCTTCCACTTTTGGAGCAGCCGCTTTTTCAGTTTCGTTTTTCGGAGGGGCTTTCTCAGCTTTCGCTGGTGCAGCTTTCTTTGCTCCTGAAGCAACAATGCTTTCAATAACGATTTCAGACAATGATTGTCTATGACCGTTTTTTACTCTGTAACCTTTACGTCTTTTCTTTTTAAAGACTATTACCTTATCACCTTTAAGGTGCTTCACGACTTTTGCTCCTACTTGAGCGCCGTTTATAGCCGGGGCGCCTATAGTTACTTTGTCACCGTCACCAATAAGAAGAACATTGTCGAAAGCGACTTTTTTCCCTTCTTCTGTGGCCAAACGATGAACAAAGACTTTTTGGTCTTTTTCAACTTTAAATTGTTGCCCTGCTATCTCTACAATTGCGTACATAGCGTTAATTATATGATTAATTTGTTCAAAAAATGAGTGCAAATATACATCTAAATCCTGAATCTACAAACGCATTAGCTTTTTTGAGGCATATTTCTACTGGTCTTGAATAATTGCATAAAACTTAGGGTAAGGACAACGGTGGTCGCAAATCCCATAATAGCCACAACAAATGCTACCAAACCAACGCTCACCTGATAATTGTTAGAAAAAATAGTGAGTAAATCTGATAAGAAATCAGGTTTTATTTCCGTTGCATAGAATAGGAAAAAAATAGTGAATATCAAAGTTGCTACAAAACCGACAATAATACCTACCCTAAACCCATTACTGTATGAAAAATCACTGCCTTCTCTTAATTTATACATCTTTATAGCTTCATAAATGCCAAAAGCAGTAATCACACCATTGAATAAACTAAAAAATGGATTTGTATGCCAACCAAATAACGAAAGTACCAGGAAATATGCAATCAATGAACCACTTATAGCAACTCCAAATCGTAAAGGAAGACTCCACTTTTTCATATGATATTGATTTTTAGCATGGTCAATCATTAAAGTTCGTAAAAATTCTTGTGATTTGACCATAAATTCCTGTTAATTTTTTAACAGTTACCCCAATAATCCATGTTTCATTTTTTATTTTTGTCCAGCTGTAACAAACACATGTTACTAGCGTCAAACATAACATATTAACATAAACACACACAAATGAAAAAAAGCGTATTTCTTTTGGCTTTGTCATTATTCATCGGACTAACGGCAATCGCGCAAAAAGTAGAATTTGAAGAGTATGACCTAGATAATGGCATGCACGTCATCCTGCATCAGGATAATACGGCTCCAGTGGTCATTACTTCTGTTTTTTACCATGTTGGATCAAAAGACGAACAACCAGATCGTACCGGTTTTGCACACTTTTTTGAGCATTTATTATTTGAAGGCACAGAGAATATAGAACGTGGGAAATGGTTCGAAATCGTATCATCAAATGGTGGTTCCAATAATGCTACAACAGATTACGACAGGACTTATTACTATGAGCTATTTCCATCTAACAGTGTTGAAGTGGGGTTATGGATGGAATCTGAAAGATTGCTTCACCCAATCATCAATCAAATAGGTGTCGACACTCAAAATGAAGTTGTAAAAGAAGAAAAAAGATTACGTGTAGATAATCAACCCTACGGAAATATTATTGCTGAAGTCACGAAATTATTATTCAAGAACCATCCTTATAAAGGCACAGTCATAGGCAAACTGGATCACCTTGATGCGGCTACGTTAGAAGAATTCCAGGCATTCAACAAAAAATATTATGTCCCTAATAATGCGACATTAGTGGTTGCGGGCGATATTGATAAAACTGAGGTGAAGAAAATGATCCAGGACTATTTCGGCCCTATTCCAAGAGGTGAAGAAATTTCGAGGGAATATCCGAAGGAAGAACCTATCACGGAGACTATCAAAGGGAAAGCTTACGATGCAAATATCCAAATCCCAGCAATGTTAGCAGCTTACAGAACACCGTCTTTTCTAGAAAGAGACGCTTATGTCCTAGATATGATTTCAAGCTATTTAAGTGATGGGAAAAGTTCGAAATTATATAAAAAATTAGTGGATGATCAAAAACAGGCATTAGCCGTTCAGGCTGTAAACCTGAGCCTTGAAGATTATGGGATATACGCATTATTTGCCTTGCCATTAGGTGATGTTTCTTTGGCAACCTTATTAGCCGAAATAGATGAAGAGATCGTTAAGATCCAAACTGAATTAATTTCTGAAAAAGACTATCAAAAGCTCCAGAACAAATTCGAGAATCAATTCGTCAACGCCAATTCAAGTGTTGCGGGAATAGCCAGTTCATTAGCAGAATTTTATGTGTATTATGGAGACACGAACTTAATTAATAATGAAATTAATGTTTACCGATCCATTACACGTGAAGAGATTCAAAATGTAGCTAAAAAATACCTGAATCCTAATCAAAGGGTTGAATTGGAGTATTTACCTAAAGAAAAAGAAAGTAACTAATCATGAAGACCTTATACATTATGAAAAATAGATTGATTGCCATAGCCCTCTTGATGGCTACAATTGGTGTAACCGCACAAATAGATAGATCCAAGCAGCCCAAACCAGGTCCTTCACCAACCATTAACTTAAAAGTTCCAGGAGAATTCGAACTTAACAATGGCATGAAGGTATTGGTAGTTGTAAATCGTAAATTACCCAGGGTATCCTATAGCCTGCGTATAGATAATCCGCCTATAGTTGAAGGTGCTAAAGCAGGAGTTTCTAGTTTACTTGGAAGTATGTTAGGTAATGGCACCACATCAATACCAAAAGACGCTTTTAATGAGGAAATCGATTTCCTCGGGGCTCAATTAGGATTTGGCCCACAAAGTGCTTTTGCTAGCTCTTTATCCAAATATTCTGATAGAATTTTGGAATTAATGGCCGATGCTGCAATGAACCCATTGTTAACAGAAGAAGAATTCCAGAAAGAGAAAGAGAAACTCATCGAAAACCTTAAGGCCGGTGAGAAAAGTGTAGATCAAGTTGCTGGTCGTGTTGGTACTGCATTGTCTTATGGCACGCATCATCCACGTGGCGAATTCGTTAGCGAAGAAACCATCAACAATGTCACACTTGATAATGTTCGTAGTTTCTATCAAAAATATTTTAACCCCAATAAAGCGTATTTAGTAGTCGTTGGAGATGTAGATTTTATGAATGTGGAGAAGCAAGTGACTAAACATTTTGGCAAATGGAAAAAATCCATTGATATTACTGAAAGTGTTCCTACACCTAATCCGAATGCACAATACACGCAGATCAATTTTGTAGATATGCCCAATGCCGTGCAATCCAATATCTCTATAACAAACAATGTTGATCTTAAGATGAAAGATGCAGATTATCATGCTGTATTGATTGCAAACAAGATCCTTGGTGGTGGATTCAACAGTTATCTTAATATGAATCTACGAGAAGAGCATGGTTATACTTATGGTGCGAGATCGAATGTCGGCACAAGCCGATACAACGCTTCCCGTTTTACTGCAGGGGCAGCTGTAAGAAATGCGGTTACGGATAGTGCGGTAGTCGAAGCTTTAAAAGAGATCAAAAGGATAAAGACAGATGATGTATCCCCTACAGATCTCAGAAATGCCAAGGCCAAATATCTGGGCGATTTTGTTTTGGCTTTAGAGCGCCCACAAACTGTTGCGAATTATGCACTGAATATAATACTAAATGATCTTCCTGAGGATTTTTATACGACTTATCTGGCCAAGATAAATGCCGTTACCAAAGAAGATGTGAAACGCGTTGCAAACAAATATTTCAAGACCGAAAACGCCAGGGTTATTGTTGTTGGCAAAGGAAGTGACGTATTGGAGAATCTTGAAAAAACGGGCATTCCGATTAAATATTTTGATACTTATGCTGCTCCAACCGACAAACCAATTTTCTCTAAACCCCTTCCGGCAGGTGTTACTGCCCAGAGTGTGATCAATGACTATATTAAAGCTGTTGGAGGGAAAGATAAAATTGAAGCCGTCAATACGGTCTTAACTTTGGCAGATGTCACTATAGAAGGCGCTCCATTTAAGCCAAAAGCAATAATCAAGGCCATGGCTCCGAATAAAGTCTCTATGGAAATGACCATTGAAGGTATGGGAACCATTATGAAAAGCAAATTTGATGGTGCTACAGGATATAAAGAGCAACAAGGCATGAAAATACCTATGTCTGAAAAGGAAATGAATGACCAAAAATCGGAAAAAGGATTGTTCCCTGAGTTGTATTTGGAAACTTCGGCTATTGATCTTGAAAGTCTCACCGCTATAGACGGTATTGATGTCTATAAAATAAAAGTCACTAAAGGTGATGATGTGTCTTATAGATTCTACAATGCAGCGAATGGTTTATTGATGCGTACTGAAAAAACCATTGAAGCACAAGGCCAATCAATTACTTCAATTGAAGATGTCTCGGATTACAAGGAAGTTAACGGAGTAATGTTTCCTCATATAAATAAAGTGACTGCAGGACCACAAGTTATCATTCTTAGCAGTACCAGTGTTAAGATCAATGAAGGTGTGACTGAAGCAGATTTCAATTAAATTGCCATTATCCCGATTCATCGGGAATACATAAACATAAAGCCTGGACGATAAACTGTCTGGGCTTTTTTTATGCTTTTCTCCTATTGGCCAAATAAACTCCTAAAAGAATAATGGCTGTTGCCAAAACTTGTATTGGACTGAAAAGTTCGCCGTCCAACAAACCCCAAATCACGGAGACTATGGGCATTAAATAAGTAACGGACGAAGCAAAAACAGGCGATGATATTTGAATTAGTTTATTGAACAATACCTTGGCTAATGCCGTGCCAAAAACAGAAAGGAGAGTGACATAAAATAAAGACAATCCCAAACGATCTGAGTGTAACGATTCAGAATTAAAGAATCCTGTGGAAATTAATACCACCAGAGCCGGGAGTATAATAGGGATGAAATTGCCTACCGCAATGGCGATGGGCCTGACGTGTTGTAAGTAACGCTTAATAATATTCACATTGATGGCATACATTAACGTGCTCATTATAACGAATCCTGCGTAAAGATAATTTTGATCTGGATTCAAGTCTGCACCACTTGCAATAAGAATTGCCGTACCAATAAAACCAATGATAACACCGAGTACTTGCCTTCGCGTGGAGGCAATCTTAAAAATGGCAAAACCAAATAGAATGGTATTTAACGGGGTTAACGAATTTAGGACAGCAGCTATGGCGCTATCAATTTCAGTTTCGGCAAAGGCGAACAGGAAAGCAGGAAAACCAGTGCCTATGAAACCAGATATAATAAGCCATTTCCAATGTTTTCTCTCAATACTTCTTATACTGTAAAATCCTGCCAGGAAAAGTGCCAAGCCAGAAATGATGATCCGCAACGAACCTAATTGCAATGGTGTTAGGCCCAATAATGATTTTTTAATCAGAATAAAAGAACTCCCCCAGACTATGGCGAGGAATACGAGATAGAACCATTTGGTGTTATTGGCAGTCATAAACGATGCAAAAGTCCGATATTTTAAGACAATTATTAATATTCACTTGCATGAATCTTGAATACTGATATCAATTATGACAATTGTATATCATGACCATTGTCATAGATACAAATAAGAATATTTCGTAAATTCGCAGTTATTAAATTCAAATCCTATGAAAACGATGAAACATATCCTAATGGTGGTTGTGCTAGCGGTTGCCTTTGTAGCCTGCAAGAACGAAACTGCTCCTGAAGTTAAAACCGTAGAAGTTGAAATGGCCAAAAAGGAAAAAGTATTGAATCCTGATGCTACCTACGCTAAAGCAGAATTTGGCATCGATGGTATGACTTGTGAAATTGGTTGTGCAAAAACCATTGAGAAAAAACTCGCTAAAATGGATGGTGTAAAATCTGCAGAAGTAGATTTTGACAGAAGATTAGCCATGGTAGAATATGACGAAGCAATGGTAACGCCAACGACCCTCTCGGAAACAGTGACAAAGGTCGCTGACGTCTATATGGTAAAAGACATGAAAACTGTCGAGGAATTTTCGAAAGAAACCGCTTGTTCGGAAGATTGCTGTAAAGGCAAGACAGACGAAGAAAAGGCCAATTGTAAAATGGATTGCTGCAAAGGTGAAAAGGCCGAATCGAATAAAATGGCTTGCAAAGAAGATTGCAAAAAAGCGTGTTGTGCCAATAAAGCATAAGACTCAGAAATCATAATAAAAAAAGCCCTTCTCCCGATCGTTATCGCGATGAAGGGCTTCTCTATTGTTTCCATTCCAGTGTCTCCATAATATGCTGGATGTCTTTCTTCAAGTAATCTGCAGCAGGAAGGATAGAGTCGTAATTGGGTTTGGCATAAAAATATAATGAACCCGTCACAAAATGATTCATACTGTCAGTCATATAGAATTGTGATTGGGAGGCGGCATTACCACCTACTTCATAGAACATTCCATAGACCTTTCTGTCGGCATTATCATAAACCTGTTCTATGATCTCGTCTGCCTTTTGTGTATGTTTCTGGGTAAAATTCTGGGCATCTCTCAAATACATGGTTAGATCATCCTTATTTACCTTTTTATAAGTAAGATATATAGTCCCTTTTAATGATGGATACTCAATATCGAACCCATAACTTTCGTTGTTGCCCGTTTTCTTAATGGTCACATTGTCTTTGGCGAGCACGTTCTTTTCAAAGGTAAAAGGTAGATCTGACTCGACCTTTATATAGTTGGCCTCTGGATACTCCAATCTCAAAAATGCCTTTGGTTTTGGGGTAGGGTCGTCGGCACATGAGGTGATTGAAATTACGATCAGCAATCCTATTATCTGTTTCATCTACAATTCCATGTTTGTTTCAAAGCAACACTCCTTTAGGGTTTCAAAGCCTTATATCCAAGATTCTTTGAAACTTGATCACTAAGGTAATGTCATTTTTATTCTTTTCAAGCGTTTTTTATCCATTGATTCTACTGTAAAAACGTAATCTTCGAAATTAATTTTACTGTTGATCCTCGGGAAACTGCCGGAGATCTCCAGAACTAATCCTGCAAGTGTTTCCGCTTCTCCCTTATTGTCCTCGAAAATCGAATCGTCTTCTAACTTGATCACACGATACAAATCCTTAAGAGCGGTTTTACCTTCGAAGACATAATTTTTTTCATCGAGTTTAGAGTATATTAAATCATCCGCATCGAACTCATCACTAATATCTCCTACGATCTCTTCTATGATATCCTCTAAAGATACCAATCCAGAAGTCCCACCATATTCATCGACAACAACGGCTAAATGAACTTTTTTATCTTGGAACTCGACCATGAGATCATCCAACTTCTTGTTTTCAGGAACAAAGAAGGGCTCCCTTAAAAGTGTGGTCCATTTAAAGTGCTTTTTATCTATGTGTGGCAATAGATCCTTAACATACAGGATCCCTTGAATACTATCTACATTGTCCTTGTATACAGGTATCCTTGAATATCCATTCTTAATGATATCAGGTACTATTTCTGAGTATTTTTGGTCTATGTTCAGGGCAAATATATCAATACGTGGGCGCATGACTTGTTTCGTATCTGTATTGCCAAAAGATACAATGCCTTTTAATATCTTTTGTTCTTCCTTGGTGGTGTCTTTCTCACTAGTGAGTTCCAAGGCCTGAGATAATTGATTGACACTTAAATTCGATTTTTGTTTGCCTAATTTATTATGGATAGCCAGGGTAATACCTCTCATGGGCATGCTTATAGGCGCAATGAGTGTGTCCAATACGCGCAAGGGATAAGCCATGAAGTTCGAAAACTTGATGCGATTTCTATTGGCATATACCTTGGGGAGAATTTCGCCAAAAAGAAGGATCAAGAACGTAATCACAACAACTTCAACCACGAATTTCAACCAAAGCTCAGAAATTCCGCTGAAGAGATAATCCCCCAAATACGCAAACAATATAACAATGCCAATGTTTATGAAATTATTGGCAACCAGAATAGTTGCCAAGAGCTTCTTGGGTTTTTTCAAGAGTTTCGAGACAATTTCCATTTTTCGGGAATTGTTCGAAAGTTCTGCTTCAATGTCCATCGGGGTTAATGAAAACAACGCGACTTCAGCTCCCGAAATCAAGGCCGAACATAAAAGAAGGACAAGAAGTAATATGACCCCAAAAAGGATTGAAATGTCTATGGAAATCAATGCTATTAAACTCGAGGGCTCTGGGTCCACACTATAGAATTTGGTTAAACATCAATTAGAATGGTAAATCATCATCTTCGCCAATAGGCTCATCAACCTTACTTTTTTCACTCTGGCCGACTGGCTGTGAAGATTGTGATTGCTGATTTGATTGACTTTCATTCTTGGTAGACAAGAAGGTGAATTCGGTACACTGTACTTCTGTCGAGTAACGGTCTTGCCCTTTTTCATCCTGCCATTTACGAGTTTTCAATCGTCCCTCAATGTAGACCTTATCTCCTTTACTTAAATATTTTTCACAAATTTCTGCAGCCTTGTTCCTAACTACGATATTATGCCACTCCGTATTAGTGACTCGCTCGTTCGTCTGTTTGTTAGTATACGTTTCGTTTGTAGCCAATGGGAATCTCCCAATAGCTCCTCCCCCTTCAAAATAATGCATTTTCACTTCATCTCCCAGATGCCCAATTAGCATAACTTTATTCAATGTTCCTGACATGATTTATAATGATTTAATTGCCAAAATTAGTGGTTTTAAATAGACCATTCTAAATTTAGTGAAAATTTATGATAGCTTAAAATCAAAAGACTCCATAAAGTTGCTGATCAAGATAGGCACAGGATATTGCCTGACCTTGGATATAGGAATTGATTCGCCATCGAGTGTTTTTGTCTTGACTATCCAAAAATGTGT
>Ga0316201_10003832_pt1 | contig 11208 bp, 9 predicted proteins | sample CS6wburrow_MG_FD_204516 | JGI IMG/M metagenome (GOLD analysis project Ga0316201, IMG submission 204516) | Coastal sediment microbial communities from Delaware Bay, Delaware, United States - CS-6 worm burrow | ecosystem: Environmental > Aquatic > Marine > Coastal > Sediment | place: USA: Delaware... | reverse complement strand
AAAATTAAAAATACTATCACCGCAGAGGCGCTGAGAATTTTGTTTACGTGAGCGACTTTAGTCGCGAACCGCCGAAGGTTCGCGACTAAAGTCGCTCCTGCGAAAACATGAAGTGTTCTCTGCGTCTCTGCGGTCAATGTATTCGTTGAGACATGTGTGACTTCTAACATGACGCGGGCTATTTCTTTTATACGCCAAGCAGATGCCAGTGATTGATGCTGCTGTTTGGTGAGTTACAAGCATGCTGCGGTCTTCTCTATCAAAAAATCGACGACGCTGTGCAAGGCCTGTTCGTGACTGCTCCCCGATGCAAGCGCCTGATGATAGATAGCGAGTTGTTGGTGGGCGCTGGTACCCCGTTCAGGAATTTCCAGCACGCGCTCTAACTCGGCCTGGCAATCGAGTTCGCGCGCATCCTCGGTTACCATGGCAACCACCTCGTGCAGTATATCGCTTACCGGGACGATTTTTGCGTGAGTAAAATCTATCATACCTTCGTCGTAACCATAACGAATGGCGCGCCAGCGGTTCTGATCAACCAGGAAACGGTGATAGTCGTGCCGGCGCATGTGCCTGTTGTGCAGACGATATAGATAATGCAGCAGGCACTGGGTCAGGGCTGCCAGCGCGATAGCATCATTGATGTCGGTACACATGTCGGTAATGCGCATTTCCAGCGTCGGATACCGGTCGCTGATGCGCAAGTCCCACCAGATCACCGTGGCGTCTTTGATAATACCGGCTCGCTGCAGCGTCTCGACATGATGGCGGTATTGGGCATAATTGTCATAACGTTCGGGCAGGCCGGTGCGTGGAAAACCGTCGAATACCGGCAGGCGATAGGATTTTAGACCGCTATCCTGTCCCTCCCAGAAGGGTGATGAGGTGCTCAAGGCTAGCAGTAATGGCAGAAAGTGGCTTAACTGGTTCATCAGTTTGATTCGAAGCTCATCGTCCTCGACGCCGACATGAACGTGCATGCCGCACACCAGCACGCGTCTGGCAAGCGAACGCATATCCCTGGTCAGCATGTCATAACGCTGCTTAGGGGTGTGGTGCTGAAGCTGCCAGCGGGCAAATGGATGAGTCGAGGCGGCTAACGGTGCCATACCGAATTGCTCGCTGGTCTGTACGACGATACGGCGTAGATGTGCCAGGTTTTCGCGAATTTCAGCAACGTTATTACAAACCCGTGTATTGACCTCGATTTGTGAACGCAGCAATTCGGGTTCAATAAAACGATCGCCTTCGTATGCCCGGCACTGTTGCAGGATGTCTTTTGGAGGCTCACTCACCACATCACGCGAGTCACGATCGACCAGCAGGTATTCTTCCTCCACGCCGAGGCTGAAACTGGGTCGGGTGGATTTCATAGCGACTGCCAGATACGATACAGACCCGGGTCAGCTAGAATATCATGCAGCGCTTCGTCCAAAATCGTGGCCCAGCGTTCAGCGCCGGCTTCGGTGTTGACCAGATCCTGGCGGATCTCGATGGAAACGTGGGGTAGGCCGGCGGCTTCGGCATGATGGTCGATGGTATAGTCGGCTGGATGCTTGCCCGAGTAGGGTTCGTTGTCGCCGATGTTGAAACCGTCAGGATGGGCGCGCAGGTTTTTCATCAATGGCACGGGAATGCGCGGGTCCTTGTCCCACAACAAGCCTACGTGCCATGGTCGGGAAAATCCAGCCATTTCTGGCGTAAAACTGTGGATTGAAATAAAAGCGGGTACCACTTCCTGTTGCCTGAAGCGGTGAAGGCTCATGTCAATTGCGCTGCGATAAGGCGTATAGAAGCAGTGTATACGTTGGTTGCGATGCTCCTGCGACATATTGAGATTTCCCTCGATTACCACGTTGTCACTGACTTCCGGCATGACACTGTCGTCCTCAAGGCTTCGATTGAGATCAACCACCAGACGCGAATAACCTGCCAGTACGGCAGGCGCATCCAGATGCTGAGAAAGATGGTGGATGAGTTTCCTGGTGCCGATGTCATAAGCGATGTGCCGACCGAGAAGCGCATTGTCCAGACCGAGGTTGCCAAGCACTTTTGGTATCGTATTGCTGACATGGTCGCCGACCAGTAATACTCTGGCCGTGCCATGTTCGTTGATAACCGTAAACGGTGCTGGGTCTTCTGGACCGATTAATGGATAATTCTCTTGTTGCATTGGCGTATTTGAACTCATTTCTTGTGCACGGTCAGTCAGCCAGGATCATAGATAATGTCGGGGCAGATCACAATTGTATCGTATCTTTGAGATGCCTGATTGGTTCCGTTAAAAAGTCAACGTCATACGATGCTGCAGTGCTTGGCCCGCATTTCTCACCAGGATCACGGGAGCAGGCGCAGGATTCGTGCTCGTAAGCGCCGCTCTGGAAAAGCGTAGCAATAGCTTGGGCAAAGCGACCGTAGGGTGCGCCGTGCGCACCGTGAATCTTCAGTTTGCTGGGCTGTTTCGGTGCGCACGGCGCACCCTGCGATCTCATACAAACGAAGACCAGCCTGAACCGTGATAGGCATATACGTATAACACACGGTATTTTTGATCATCCGAGCTTTATCAAAAGGGCCAATGTCTTATCAGCATACTACGCCGCCTGGTGAGAAATGCGGGTTCGCAGTCGGTCGGACTGTTAGCCTGTGTTTTTCGCGCGACGGGTGAGTAATACGGTTCGGCAGGTGAGCTACTTGTGATTTCACGCGTGTTCGACAGTCTGCGCCTGGACGGCAGTGATCGCAACGGTGTTGACGATATCGGTAACGGTACAGCCGCGGCTGAGATCGTTCACCGGTTTGTTCAGACCCTGTAGAACCGGGCCGATGGCCACGGCGCCCGATGAGCGTTGTACGGCCTTGTAGGTGTTGTTGCCGGTGTTGAGATCGGGAAAGATAAATACCGTGGCACTGCCTGCTACCTGACTGTTGGGCAGTTTGGTTCTGGCGACACCCATATCGACTGCCGCATCATATTGCATCGGACCCTCGATTTTGAGGTCCGGACGCAGTGATCTGGCGAGCCGGGTTGCTTCGCGCACTTCGTCAACGGCTTCGCCTTTGCCTGATTCACCCGTGGAATAGGATAGCATGGCAACGCGTGGTTCAATGCCAAACATCTTGGCGGTATCGGCCGAGCTAATGGCGATATTGGCCAGTTGCTCGGCATTCGGGTCCGGATTCACAGCGCAGTCACCGTACACCAGTACACGGTCTTCCAGGCACATCAAAAACACACTGGAGACGATTGCAATACCGGGCCGTGTTTTTATGATCTCGAAGGCAGGCCGGATGGTATGTTGTGTAGTATGTACAGCACCAGAGACCATACCATCAGCCTGGCCGTGGTGAACCATCATAGTGCCAAAATAACTCACGTCGGCCATGGTATCGAAAGCCATTTCTCTTGAGATACCTTTGTGCTGGCGAACACGATAGTATGTGTCTGCATAGTCGTCGCGAAGCTCCGAGTGCAGTGGATCGACGATATTGACACCGTCCAGTTGCAGACTCAACGCCTGAATCTTTTGCTGGATCTTGTCCGCATCACCCAGCAGGGTCAGTCGCGCCACGCCACGCAGCGTCAGTATTTCCGCGGCGCGCAGAATACGTTCCTCACTACCTTCGGGTAATACGATGTGTTGTGGGTTGGTTCGGGCGCGCTGTACTAGCTCGTACTCAAACATCAGTGGTGTGACGCGGGTGGTCCGTCGACCCATCAGTAACTGCTCGATTTGTTGCAAATCAATATTAGCCTCGACGACACCCAAAGCCGACGCGATTTTGTGTTCGTTATCTGCCACCAGCGTCGCCGGTATCCGGTTCACGTGCAGCGCTGTGGTAAAGGTGTCGCTGTCCACGCTGAGGATTGCAAAGGGCGGTTTGCCCAGTCCGGCCAGTAGCTCGAGCAGTTGGGGTGCTGGCTGACGTCTGCCGGTCAGTAGCATACCGGCAATCTGAGGATAGGCCATTGAGGGGTACGAGCTTAAACAGGCCAGGATGATATCCGCCCGATCAGTCGGTGTTATGATCAGGCTGCCTTCCTCAACATAGTCGAGAAAATTCGGTACTTGCATGGCAGCCACTTTGTAGTTCTTGACGACACGATTCAGGACAGTCGTTTCACCGTAGATGACCCGGCTGTCGAGACCCCGCGTGATGTCGCCAATGGTCGGCTTTGAAAGCAAAGGTTCTTCCGGTACAACATACACCGGGGACTCATGCAACGGTGTCTTCTCCAGTTCGGCCTTTAACGTATCGACCTGGTAACGCGGTATACTATTTATCACAGTTGCCACGATATCGCAGTTACGTTCTTCCAGGGATTTCAGAAATCCGCTGGTGGCGTCTCTGATCTCCAGCAAGTTGCGATCGTTTCCGCGCACTACGGGTAGGATGAGACAACCCAGATTATTGGCAACATCGCAGTTGAAATCAAACTCCAACGCAGAGTGCCCCCCCCGATAATCGGTACCGGTGCACAATACCCGGTCGCAAGTCGCCTGCAAATGCCGGTATTTTCCCAGGATAATCTTCAGCAGCTCATCATAGCGATCCGCGCCTATGAGCTCACGAGCGACATCGCTGTCGCAACCGTACATGTCCTCATAGGGCCATTCAAGCTGATAACGTGCCGCGATCAGGTCGATGAGTTCATCCTGCGGCTCGCCGGCACGGATGACGGGCCTGAAAAAACCGATCTTGCCCCCATGGCCAGAGAGCATCTCCATGATCGTGAGCACGATCACGGATTTACCGCTGCCTCGTTCTGCACCTGTGATATAAAGATCTTGGGTCATACAACTCTACTTCTAAAAATTCGCTGATATTGCTTTGTCTGAGATCAGAACATGCGCGGCTTGATCACGACGATGACGGATAATCGAGAATGGTGATCGCCTCCCATTGAATGATAGGCCTATTTCACTCAAATAGAGAATTGTAGGTAATTTACTACAAAAATTAACTGATCATTTTGTGAATGATTTTGATCAGCGTTGCCCGCGAGAAATTGAATCAGGACAATTTTTTTCGGGGTTGCTCTGACATGGTTGTTTGAAGGATCAACCACTATCCTTCGTTTGGCACACGCCATTGCGCAATGTTCGGGCCAGCTAAAATTTATCGCATGCTCAAGGTTTGTCAGAATCCGTCGAGGTTATGTGGTCAGGCTCATATTCAATGGTCTCGTCCTGGGTATTCATGGCGTCTTGTGAATGTCGACCTTTCCCTTGTCGATTGCGCCAGTAACCGGCGAGGACAAAAAAGATGATCAGGCCGATGATGAGAGACGGTGCCCAGGGGGCGAGGATTGCAGCTCGGCTATGCAAACCGAACATCAGATAGGCCCAGCCAGCCATGGCGACGTAAGTACCGCCGAGTACGACCGACACCGTTAACCAGGCAGGAAAGCCGAGCAGGAAACCGATAGCACTGCCGACCACCGGTCCCGTCATCCAGAACGGAAACCAGACAAAAATAAACAGTCCGACGATACCGTAGCGGCGCACTTTATCATGGTGATGCTCGGCGGTGGCGCGTGTGCGTTCGAGAAAGCGCTTAAGACTGGGAAACACGACCAGCCTGCGCATGCTGAAAACGAATAGCGGATAAAACAGCAACACCAGCACTGTTTCCACCCAAATATTCACCGGCACCACCAGAGCATGGCCGTAGCCACCGGCATAACCGATCGACATGGATACAGCGCGGCCGAAGACAACATTGAAAAAAGACATCGCTCCAATCATGCGTGCGGCTTGTGGTGACCATATAGCGACCACGCCCATTGTGATCAGACCGAGCAAGGCAACAATGATGCCAAGCAATAAGATGCGGCCTTCGGTGGTCTTGAGCAGCTGGCGCCAGGCCGGCCGGGACGTATTTTCAGGAGCGTACGCAGTTCGTCTATGTTCTTTATTCACAATGGGAGTATAAAGAAGCAGCTCTGGTAAGAACAGGAATAGCCCCCAATGTAAACTAAAAGTCGTCCTTGTGTCTCTGGATGTGATCGATAAAGTAACGGTTCTTTATTTTGCGACCACACTGGTTGCAGTAGTGTGCATCGAGTGCGTGATGGTCTTGCCCACAGTTCGGGCAGATGGAATAGAGCTGGTGAGGAACGAAGATACTCTTGACCAAACGAAAAAACAGTGTGACACCAAGGATCATGATAATGATTGACAACAGTTTGCCGGTGGTGCCCACGACGGTAATATCGCCGAAACCGGTCGTAGTGACAGTCGCGATCGTAAAGTACAGGGCGTCAAGGTAAGTAATGATATTCTCGTTGATCGGCGCCTGCTGGAGATAGACGAGCGTTGACATGACGAACAGGAAAACAACGATATTGACCGTAGCAGACACGATCTCAAAGTTACGATAGATGAACTGATTATGATAATCGAAGCGCTTGCCGTAGAACTTGTATGCCCGCAGGATCTGCAGCGTTCGGAGTATGCGTAAAAACGCAAGATTTGGCACGAATACGGTGGTGAGCAGTGAACCTATCAACAAGATGTCCAACACGTTTACCATCCTCAGGACGTATCCAAGCTTTTGGCGAGACACCCAGAATCGCAAGATATATTCAATCGCAAAAAAAATGCCGAATCCGAACTCCACATACTGGAAAACGCGGCCGGTTGACAGGAAAAATGATACGATCGACATGAAAATAACGACAAGGTTTGCGAGCAACAGGAAATCATTGGCGTACGTCGTGCCCACAGAGCGACCGTAAAATATACTTCGCAAGGTCTTTTTTAACGCCAGCGTATTCATGGATGCCATGTCATGGACCCTAGGATTTATGTATCTGTGTTTCAGTGTATACGTCTGCAGACATGACAGAATACTCACTCATAATGAATTGGTAACTTCGTTTTGCTGCAAACGACGCCAGATATGTATTAGCTGCCCGGAGAAATACAGGCCTGTTCATTGAGAGCGTCTGGAGACAAGCCGACAGCCGGTTCATATCGATTCAAAATACACCATTTCAAGCGACTTAGCCCAGATGTTGCACGAAGGCGGGCGTGCAATGTTAAGGATTAGTCTATATTTCAATCAGCTACGCTCGATTTTACGGGTAAATTGGGAATAAATCTTCTTAAAAGATTTATCGCGCTCATGGATATCTTGACTGGCAGTGGCTTGTCCAGAGTCACCGCCCAGAGGTATTGTCGTCTGCTTCGCTATCGAGTGACGGATCAGCGATCTCGTCTTCTTCCCAGTCGTAGTGTTTCTGCGGTACGCGGGGATCATGATTCCTGAGCAGTATCGCCAGGACCAGGCCGATCATGGCACCAAAAAGGTGGCTCTCGAACGAGATATCGGGTTGATTCGGCAAGATCCCCCAGATCATGCCGCCGTACAGAAAGAACACGACCATGGCAAGCGCTATCGCACGCCTGTCCCAGCGAAGCGCTCCTACGGTAAATACAAAAAACATGAAGCCAAAAGTCAAGCCGCTGGCTCCGACGTGAAAAGCCGCGCGTGCAAACAGCCACACACCCAGTCCGGTACCGACATAGACCGACGGTATCACAATCCTTGCCGACTTCGGATAGCCATAGAGCAGCGCTGTGCCGAGTATGATCAGGGGCAGGGTGTTGGCCAGCAGATGTGTGAACGAACCATGAATCAGGGGTGCCCAGAGTATGCCGGTCAGTCCGCTGAGCTGCCCCGGGTAGACGCCATATTGGGCAAAGCTGGTGCCTGTCACGCTCTCGATGATTTTGATCAGCCACAGAAATGCGGTGAAGGACGCCACAATCATGAAAGATCGCTTCAGATGAGAGGTGTCTTGAACGGGATTCTGCCGAGAAGATGACAGGGGGTGTTTCATTGCGGCTCGGATTGATCGGGCATTGCCGGTATTATCGGGCTATGCGTGGTAGGGTTAGCTGCCAGCTCGCATAATCGATCAGGTAGTGCTGCAGAACGTCGCCATCGACGTCGTATAGCGTCAGTTCGACGGCAGGTGATGCATCCGTGATATAGCGGACAACACCAAAGTGATCGTCGCGCACATTATCATCACTGACACGGTATGGATTGTGTTCGCCTTCTCCGGCGCCGGCCGAGTTCAGGCCGCTGGCTGTAATTTCATAGAGTGGAAACGTGTTCTCCGTCGCCGGCAGCGCGGAGATTTCACCCAGGTGGCGGTCACCGCTCAGGAAAATGGTGTGTTGTGCCCCGGCATCCTGGATCAGCTGGATCAGTCGCTGGCGTTCGTGGGGAAAGTTACCCCATTTTTCATAACAGTGCCCGTCCGGAATGACCTGGATGCTGGAAACAATCAGCCTCAGCGCAGCCGGTTGCGCGAGCTGATCCGACAACCAGGCCCACTGCGCATCACCCAGTAGCGTAGCCGTGCGGTCTGTCGTGGCCACCAGGCGGCTGCGCGGACACTGCTGGTTAGTTTCGCCTTGCTGCAACGGATCACGAAAAGACCGTGTGTCCAGTAACAGTATCTGAATACGATGCTCGGCTTCACCAAGGTAGTGCACCGCGTATATCCCGGGACGCGCTCGCTGCGGTGCATTAGCTGGTATGTCAAAAAAGTTCATGAACGCTTGCTTGGCTTCGTCCTTGTAGCGGTACTCTGCACCGGCATTATTACGACCATAATCATGGTCGTCCCAGGTGGCGAACAGCTGTGTCGAGTCTTTGAGTGCCTGATACTCCGCTGTCTCCGCCAGTTGCTTGTAGGCTTTTGCAATACGGTCGGGTTCGCGTTTGAAGCGATAGAGGCCTGTGTCCGTGTAGACATTGTCACCTGCGAAGATGAAGGCATCGGGTTTCATCGAACGCACCGTCTGCAGTATCGGAACCGGCTTCCACTGGCGCAGGCAGCTACCGAAGGCGATGGTCGTGGTATCGGCGGCCGCAGGCTGGCCGACGAGGAGTGCAATGGTGAATAACGCTTGAGTGGCGCGCATGCCGCTAAAAGTATCAGACTACTGTGGCGTTGTATATGAGGATTTCGAATATGCTCAGGATGTTTCCGCCAAGTTACACAGGCAGCCTGATCAACACGTGCGTGCCCTCGCCAACAGCGCTTTCTATCTCAAGCTGGCCACCGTGCGCTTCGGCGATCATTCTGCAGAGGTAGAGCCCGAGGCCGTAGCCACCGGTATCGCGTTGGCGCGATGGATCGACGCGATAGAAGGGCTCGGTTAAATGTGGCAGGTGTTGTGCCTCGATACCTGTACCGTGATCAATCACTGTGATCGACACTTGCTGTTCGTCGGCACTGAGCAGGATTTCAGGCGCACGGGCTCCGTGCGGTGTATGTCGCACGGCATTCTCCAGCAGGTTTTTCACCAGCAATTTGATGCGTGCAGCGTCAACATCGAGCATGATCGCTGTTGTGGGCAAATGGGTAACGATACCTGCCTGGTCAAAATAACCAGCTAAGGTGTCGTTCACCAGCGCGACGATGTCGTGCTTTGACATCTGCAGTTTTCTGTGCCGATTGCTCAAACGTTCGGTTTCCATCAATTCTTCAATCAGGCTTTCCATCAGCTTGATGTCCTGAATGATCTGTGCTTTTTTGTCATTATCATCCAGCATCTCTGCCGCTACCCGGGCGCGTGTCAGCGGCGAGCGCAGTTCGTGGCTGATAGCGAGCAGCAACTGGCGTTTGGCGTCCAGCATCTGTTGGATCTCATCAGCCATCGTATTGAAGTTCTGTGCCAGTTCACCGAGTTCATCCCTGCGCTTGATGACTATTCGGTGATCTGTGTTACCGGCGCCGAATTCGTGAACGCCCTGCTTGATGGTTTCGAGGGGCGCGAACAGGCGACGTGTGGCTAGATAGAGTACTGACAGTAATAGCAGCAATATCAGTAACGGGATCCACCCCCTGAGCCCTCTACGCTCGTCGCGAATATTGGGTACATTGAACAACAGGGCAGTATCTGCGTTGCGTGCCATCAGGTAGTGCTGCTTGCGATACTCGACATGGGAATACCGTTTGCCATCAACGACAAAATCGCGCTCAATTTCAATATCGTTGAGCGGGGTCAGTTGACCGCTCGACGACCAGTGGTCTTCGCGATCAATAATCTGGATTTCGATGTTGAGGCTATCAGCCAGTTGCTGTGCGCGACTGCGATCGGGTGGAGTTCCTATGTCCGCTTTGACATATTCCAGGTACTGCGTGATGTGTGGTCGAATGTTATCCCTGAAATGGCCCTGAAAAGCATGTCTGATCGCACCGCCGACCAGCATGACGAATACAATCGCCATGATGATAAACAAACCCATTAGCTTGCCAGATAAACTGTATCGCCTTTTTCTTATCAACATATTCATGAAACTTTGCCTACAAAGACATATCCCTGACCGCGAATGGTTTTTATCAGGTCGAGTGGTTTCAACTTGTTGCGCAGGCGGCTCACAAGGATGTCGATTGAACGTGTATAAATGTCGGCATCTATACCCTTGAGCTGGTTGAGCAGTTCGTCGCGTGTAAATGTCTTTTGTGGTGCGCAGGCAAATAGCAGCAGCAACTGGTATTCCATGGCGCTGAGAGCAATCTCGTTTTCATCCAGCAGGACCTGTCGTTGCGTGGTATCGATACGGATCCGTTCGAACGACAGAACCTCAGCTGTCATTTTCTCTCCAGCAAGTTGGATCCTTGTTCGCTTGATTATGCTTTGAATGCGCGCAACCAGTTCACGCGGTTCAAACGGCTTGGGCAGGTAATCATCCGCGCCAAGTTCCAGGCCAATGATGCGGTCCATGACTTCCCCGCGTGCCGTTAGCATGATGATCGGTATATCACTGTGTTTGCGTATTCGTTTGCACACCTCGAAGCCGTCCATTTCCGGCAACATGATATCGAGTACAATCAGGTCATAGCTATACTGTTTGAGTAATGACAGACCCTGGCTCGGCAAGGCTTCACTATCGAGTTCAAAGTCAAATTGCGTGAAATACTGACCCAGCAGCGCGGCCAGCCGGGTATCATCATCGATCAGCAGTATCCGGTACATATGGCCTTACTCTATCGTGTTTACTATGTCGATGCAGAAATGCGGGCTAGTCCTTCGTGTAATATACGGGCTTCAAGCTGGCGATGCACAGACAGGCACAACTCATGACGTGCCTGTCTGTGCCAGCAGACAATACAGATGGGTAGCATCTTATTCTGCTACGATTTTGTCAATGTCGTGTGAGCCGACATCAGTGCCATGG
>Ga0316201_10003831_pt1 | contig 11208 bp, 7 predicted proteins | sample CS6wburrow_MG_FD_204516 | JGI IMG/M metagenome (GOLD analysis project Ga0316201, IMG submission 204516) | Coastal sediment microbial communities from Delaware Bay, Delaware, United States - CS-6 worm burrow | ecosystem: Environmental > Aquatic > Marine > Coastal > Sediment | place: USA: Delaware... | reverse complement strand
TGAGGCGCTGCGCTTCGCCGCCCGACAAGGTGTTGAGCGGCTGTCCGAGGCGCAGGTAGCCTAGGCCCACCTCGAGCATCGGCCGAAGCGCCCGGCTGATCGGGGCGTCTTCTGCAAAGTGCTCGGCCGCTTGCCTGGCCGTGAGCTCGAGCACTCCGGCGATGTCGAGGTCCATGTACCGGATGTCGAGGACCGGACCCACGAAGCGGCGCCCCTGGCACTCCGGACAGCTGAACACCACGTCGGCCAGGAACTGCATCTCGACGGTCTCGGCGCCGTCGCCCCGGCAGGCTTCGCAGCGGCCGCCGGTCACGTTGAACGAGAAGAATCCGGGCTTGTATCCACGCTCCTTGGACAGCGGCTGCTGGGTGAATCGCGTTCTGAAGACATCCCAAATCTTCAAATATGTCGCAGCATTTCCCCTCGAAGTTCGCCCTAGTGGAGCTTGGTCCACCCCGATGACCCCGTGGAGAGCCGCGAACCCCGTGATGTTCGTGTGATCGAGCGGGGCGGCGTCGGACTTGAGGCCGAGCTTGCGCTGGACGGCTGGCAGCAAGGTCTCCAGAACCAAGCTGCTCTTCCCCGAACCGCTCACGCCGGTGACGCAGGTCATGACCCCACGCGGGAAGGCAGCGTCCACCGAGCGAAGATTGTGACCGGACGCACCTTGGAGCTCGAGCCAGCCCGTGGCTTTGCGCCGGCGTCGCTTCACCCGACCGTTGGATTGAAGCGCTGCGCCGGTGGCGGTCTTTGCGCTGTGAAGCTCTTCCGGCGGGCCGTCGAAGACGATTTGTCCGCCGTTTTCGCCGGCACCGGGGCCCAGCTCGATCACGCGGTCGGCGCCTAGAATCATCGCCCGGTCGTGCTCCACGACGACGGCGATGTTTTCATCTTTTGACAAGGCGCGAACGACCCCCAGCAGCCGCTCCACGTCTCGCGGATGCAAGCCGACGGTGGGCTCATCGAGGACGAACATCGCGCCATTGAGCGTCGCGCCGAGCGCACTGGTGAGCGCGACGCGTTGGGTCTCACCGCCAGACAGCGTTCGCGAGGTGCGGTTCAAGGAAAGGTAGCCGAGCCCGACATCGTGGAGGGCGCGAAGCCGACCAATCGCTTCGCGCCAGAGCAGGCCAGCGCCGGCGTCTCCGGTGAACCGCGCCTCCTGCCTTTCCAGAAACGCGAGCGCATTCGATGCGGGCAGCGCGTAGAGCTCCGGGAGGCTCAATCCGTCGATGTGCCATGCGAGTGCTTCGGTCTTGAGGCGAGTGCCATGGCAGTCCTCGCAGGTTTCATATTTTCGATAGCGCGAGAGGAAGACCCGCACGTGCATTTTGTATGCGCGCGACTCCATCCACTTGAACCAGCTGCGAATCCCCCACCAACCTTTGGGGTAGCCGACCTCGTCGCCTTCGATGAGCCAGTCGAGCTGTGCGGGCGTCCAAAGGCGAAGTGGCTTGCCGAGCGGAATCCCCGCCTTCTTCGCGTTCTTCTTCAGCTCGCGGCGCTCCCAGGTCGTCGCTTTGCCTTGCCAGGCCCGAATCGCACCCTCTTCGGGTGACAGCTCGTAGTCCGGGATTACGCGGTCGAGGTCGATCTCGATCGTCCGTCCGAACCCACGGCATGTCTCGCATGCACCGATCGGGCTGTTGAAGCTGAAGAGCCCCGGTGTTGCGCGTCGGAAAGACCGATCACAGCGGGGGCAGTGCAGGCCTTCAGAGAAGCCGAGCTCTTTCCCTTCCGAGGTCCAGACGGTGGCTCGGCCGGCACCTCGGCGCATCGCGTCTTCGAGGGCTTCGACGAGTCGCGCTTGGTCCTTCGGCCGCGCGACGGTACGATCGGCGATGACGTCGAGGTGCGTGCTCCGGCCGTTGGTGACCTCGCTTGGCGGCACGCTGTCGAGGTCGCGGACCTTGCCCCCGACCCGAACGCGTCGGTATCCGTCGCGCACCAAGGCTTCGCGGACGCCGATGAAGTGCTCGGCATCCGCGACGGCGACCGGATAGGTTACCAGGATCTTCTCGCCTGCAAGCTCGGTCACGACGCTTTGGGCAGCGCGCGTCGGAGCATCGCGGTGCACCAGCTCACCGCAGCCCGGGCAGTGAAGCTCGGCCGCATGCGCCCAGAGATGCTTCGCGTAGTCGGCAATTTCGGTCATCGTGCCCACGGTCGAGCGGCTGGTCCGAACGGGCGCCTGCCGGTCGACGGCGATTCCAACCGGGACGGGATCGAGCTCATCGACCGGCGGTCGCGACAGTCTTTCGAGAAACTGCCTCGCGTAGGCGCTGAAGCTTTCGACGTAACGACGCTGCCCCTCTGCGTAGAGTGTCTTGAATGCCAGCGATGACTTGCCAGCACCTGACGGACCCACGATGGCGAGATACGTCCCTGGTTCGATATCGAGATCGATCGAGCGAAGGTTATTCGTGCGGGCGCCGCGTAGCTTGGTGGGCCGCATGACCTACCGCCGCCCCCAACGCCTTCGGAGCACCCAGGTGGCCCCGAGCAGAAGCACCGTCAGTGCGATGTACCAGGGATTGGAAAGAGGCTGCTTCGACGTCAGGCCGGCGGCACGGCGGGTGGTCGCCGCCAACTCGGATAGAGCCGGCACATCTTCGACGCCCATAAACAGCCGACCACCGGTCTTCGTCGCCAGCGCTTCGAGCTCCAACGGCGCGACTTCGAGCTCCGCGAGCTCATCACCGCTTTGTTCGACGATGAACACCTCGCGCGCGACGTCCTCGTTCTCCACCGAGGCGACGATCTCGTACGCCCCGGGCTCGGCCGGTGCCCGCACGGTGGCCTGAAGCAGCCCGTCTTCATCGGTTTCGACGACCGCGACGGCATCCTGTTGGGCTGCGGGCTGGAACTGGAGCTCGACGCGCGCCTTGTCCATCGGCCGATAGTTGTCGTCGCGAAGCTTTCCGGAAATGACGAGCTCGCCACCAAGCCCGTAGCGTTCGCGATCGGTCGAGATTCTTGCCGGCTCGAGCAGCGGATCGTGGGTAAGCCAGCGAATCATCCGATCCCAAAACAGCTCGTATTCGTCGGAACCGACGGTGCTGTCGTCGGCGGCGAAGCGCCATCGCCAGGACGCATCGGCCGTCATGGCCGCGACTCGCCCCCGGCCCGCTTCGCCAACCACGAGGATCGGAACCCTCGCACCGCCGCGAAGGCGAGCACGCGGATGCTGGAGTAATACCTGAGCCCCGTCTTTGACCCCGCTCACCATGTTGGCGCCGTACAAGGCCGGAAGGGCTCTCCAAGTTTGCCGCGTCAGCGCGGGGTCCGGTCCGAGGGCGACGATGGGATGCCTTGCAAGCGCCTTGCTGACCTCTGCGCGGTAGCTTCCCTTGAGCACCCCGGGCGCCCCAAGCTTGACCGGCAAAATCTGTTCGATGGCCGTGCCCGCGTAGCGACCCTCCGCGAAGGAGCGGTCCCCACCGATCATCAGGAACGAGCCGCCGCGCTGCACATACTCTTTGATGCGCGGCAAGTAGGACCGCATCTCGTAGGGCGCGTAGTCGAAGTTCTGAAAGATGATGACGTCGAAGCTGCCGAGATGTTCGCGAAAGAGCTCGTCGGTCGGAAAAGGAATCAAGGCCAGCTCGTCGGTCGGGGCGGCAGTCAGGTCCGCCGCGGCGCGTAGAATGAAGAACGACACCAGGTCGACAGAGCCGTCGCGCTTCAAGAAATCGCGGAGGAATCGAACATCCCAACTCGGTCGCCCCGCGACGAGCAGTGCGCGAAGCCGCTCCCGACCCACACGGAGAAGTGCCGCGCGATCATTGTTCTGGGAGACCTCGTCGTTCGAGGCAGCCGGAATCAGAAGGCGATAGAGCGAGCGGCCCGTCCGTTGAGGAGTCACCTCGAAGGTCAGTGTGCCGCGGCCGTCTTGGTCGAGCTCGGCGACCATTTCCTGCTCGAGCCGGCTCTCATGCCAGAGCTGCACGCGAAGCTCCGCACTTCGCAGGTCGCCCACCGCGCGCACATCCACTCTGATGATCGCCGGAACGCCTACGTATGCCGTTGCATCAGCGTGGAGCGATACGATGGCCTGGTCGTCGAGCGGATCGTCGCCACCGACGACGACGCTGTGAATCACGGGCGGAATCTGGCCGAGCGCAACGGTCTCCGCACGAAAGCCCGCGTCGGCCGCGTCGGTGATCACGATGACAGAGCCGATCTCTCGATCCAGGCCCTTCCCCAGAACGTAGTTGAGCGCGTTGCGGAGTCGGGTCTCGTCGTCGGAAGGTTCGTAGCGCTCGCCGAGGCCGTCCCAGACCGCCGCACGCACGCTAGATCCAAAAAGGTAAACGACCGGGCTGACGCGGTCGTCGTCTTGCCAGTCGTCGATCAGTGCGCTCACCGCGTCGCGCCTGGGGCCATCTTTGCCCGAGAGCGTCATGCTTCGAGAGCTGTCGAGGAGAATGACCGTCCCCCCGGCGACGTCTTCGAAAGTTTCGCGCACGAGGGTGATCTGAACGGCGAGTAGATAGACTGCCAAGATGCCGAGCCCCCCAAGCGCGCCCAGCGTGAATTTTCGTCGGCGGTCGCTCTCTCCGCGGATCGACCGAAGCTCGACCAACCAGAGCGCAAAGAGCGCGAGGCCGAGCACCCAGGCCGTCGTATTCCCTCCCCAAACCCCGAGCTGCCACTGCCAGTCCGTCACGCGAGAACCTCAGCGTCCCGAGCCACGGCGACGCATGATGAACGGCGCATGCACCTGGTCGTCTTTGTAGTCGGTGCAGAGCGCGTAGATCACCAAGTTTACCCCGAGCCTGATCGCCTGCTCTCGCTGCCGCTCACCGCCTGGAACGACCGCTTGGCTCCATGCGCCGAGCTTGTCCCGCTGCAGCGCCCCACCGAGGTCGTGACGCGAGTACACGATGGCAATGCGATCCCCGTACGTGATGCCTTCGAGGAACGAAGGACCCTGGACGCGACCGATCGGCCTTGTAAGGAGATAGAACGATCGGTAAATCGTGTGCTCGTCGGATATCGGTTTCAACGGGAGCGCCGGAAACGCACGGAGCAGGTCGCGACGCAGGGCACGATCAAACGCCTCGCCTCCGGCGGTGGCATCGTCAATCAGAATGAAGCCGCCGCGATGGATGTACTTGCGAAGGCCTTCGATCGCCTCTTCGCTGAGCGGCGGAAACTCCGCACTCCCGCGCCAGTACACGAACGGGCTTCGATAGAGAGACGCTTTGTCGAGCCTGGCGCGTCCGGGCTCGAGGATGGGCTCGACGCTGGATCGCTTGCGCACCTCCCATGCGAGACGCTCGGTCACGCTTTGGGCGCCCGCCACACCTTTGCCGAGGTCGAGCGATAGGATTTCCACGTCGGTCGCATCGCCAAACGCAGCGGCGCGCGGTGTCGGAGACACTGAAAGGCAGGCCAGTACCAACACAAGGCGACCCGACTGCACCCCAAAGATGGCCCGCATGGACACAGGAGTACCAATCATGGGTCAAAGCGCAAGCCGGGTTGACCTAGACACCGTTCGCGTTGAAAGTGCCGCCGTGTCGAAGGGCCCAGTTGGCGCTTGCGCCGCGATCGCGTTGCTCACGATTGGATTCGGTTGCGAAGGCAACGGCCCAACCACGGATTCATTTTTGCCGGGGGTGGTGTCGAAGGACGCGCCTGCGCTGCTTTCGCGAACGCGTCCGCTCATGAGCACGGTGTTCCAGATCCAAGTCGACGCCCCACCGCCGAACGCGGAGAACGTCATTCGTCAGGCGTTTGAAGAAATCGAGCGATTGGAAACCGTCTTGTCGGAATGGCGCGACGATAGTGACGTCTCCAAAGTGAACAGCCTGGCTGGAAAGAAATCGGTCAAGGTTGGTCCCGACGCTTTGCGTGTCGTCGATGCAGGCATGGATGTATCGACGTGGTCGCGCGGCGCGTTCGATCTATCTTGGGCGGCGCTCTGGGGCCTCTATGATTTTCGTCCCGACTCGATCAAGATTCCAACCCCCGAACAGATCAAGACGCGCATCGCCCTGATCGACTATAAGAACATCCGCGTCAGCAAGAAGTACCAGACGGTGTTCTTGAGGAAGCGCGGGATGGCCATCGGGACCGGGGGCATCGCCAAGGGCTACGCGCTCGATCATGCCGGTGCGATCCTCCGGGGCGCTGGCATCGACAACTACATGATCTTTGGGGGCGGCCAGGTGCAGGTGCACGGAAAACGCGACGGCCGGCCCTGGCGTGTTGGCATCCAACACCCGCGCGACACCGGCAGCTATTTCGCGGCGCTAGAGTCGACCGGGGCCTCCTTTTCGACCTCAGGGGACTACGAGAACGCCGTCTTCGATGGCGCGGGCAAACGCTGGCACCACATCATTGACACCAAGACCGGCCTCCCTGGGGACAAGTCTCTGTCCGTGACGATCATGACGTCGGAAGGAATCTATGCCGATGCCCTAAGTACGGCAGCGTTCGTGCTCGGGCCAGCGAAGGCCCTCAAGATGCTCAGCCGAATCGCGTACCCCGCCGAAGCGGTCATCGTCGGCGCGGACTGCAAGGTCTACATGAGTCCAAAGGCCAAGAAGCGGATCCGGATGAATGTGGATCTCGTCGACGGCCGGCTACCGAACTGCAAGCCTTAGCTTCGCTCGTCCATTGGCACGAACGCTCGATCGGCTTCACCGACCCAAATCTGAGTGGGACGAAAGATGCGATTGCCTTCGAGCTGTTCGAGCAAGTGCGCAAGCCAGCCGGCTACGCGCGAGATCGCAAAGATCGGCGTGAACAGATCCGTCGGGATTCCAAGCTTTTGGTAGACGATGCCGCTGTAGAAGTCGACGTTTGGGTAGATTCCTTTGCCTCCGACCAGATCGGCCATCTGGGTTTCGAGCTCGACGGCAACGTCGTACTCGGGCGTGCTTCCAAACTTGGCAAACAGCTGGGTCGCGAGCCCTTGAAGGATCGTCGCGCGCGGGTCTTTGACCTTGTAGACGCGGTGACCGAAGCCCATGACCTTCTCTTTGCGTGCCAGGCGATCCTCAGCCCAGCGGCGTATGCCGTTGGCAGAACGGTCGCTGATGCCGTCCAGGGTCGAGAGCACCTGCTCGTTGGCGCCGCCGTGCAGCGGGCCGGCCAGGCTCCCGATCGCGGACGCGACGACCGCATAGGGGTCGGTGAGCGTCGAGCCGGTCACCCGAGCCGTGAACGTCGAGGCGTTCATCGAATGCTCGGCGTGGAGAATCAGAGCCACGTCGAAGACCTTCACGGCGAGGCTCGTCGGGACTTTGCCTTCGAGCATGTAGAGGAAGTTGGCCGCGTGACCGAGCTCGGTGCTCGGCTTGATCGGGTCGTCGCCTTTTCGAATCCGATCCCAGGCGGCGACGATGGTCGGGACCTTGGCGAGCAGGCGAATCACGCTCAGCCGGAGGAACTCGGGGTCTGCAATGTGGTCGCCCTTGTAGAACATTCCCATTGCCGCAACGGCCGCGGTCAAGGCATCCATGGGTTCGCCGCTTTCCGGCAGCGTCTTCAGCAGGTCGATGATGCGGAACTTGAGGCCGCGCTCGGCGATCATCTGATTCCGGAACTCGTCGAGCTGTGTCGTGGTCGGCAAGCGCCCGAAAACCAGCAAATACGCGACTTCTTCGTACGAACAGCGTTCGGCGAGAACCTCGATCGGATAGCCTCGGTACTGGAGCTTCCCCACCGAGCCGTCGATCAAGCAGATGCTGCTGCGAGCCGCCGGAACGCCAGCGAGGCCTGGAATGTATTCTGGCACGTCCGTCATGCTCTCCACCTTTAGGCTCAAAGGCCCGGCGGCAACCTAGTCGTTCACCCAACGGGCGCAAGCCGATGCGAAAAGCCTTGCAAATGCGGGTCGCGCGGCGCCGAGGATCAGATCGGCGGCTTCCTCCAGCGCCTCCGCGCGACGGCGTGCTTCGGCGGAAGCCTGCGCGCCGCGAATCACGATGCGAAGATCGGGATTTGCATCGCCGTTCTGCTCGAGGAGCGTCGCTCCTCCTCGAGCGAGCATCTCCGCGAAGCGGCGGCTCGACGTCCCGTCTTCGGTGTCGAGGATCGACACGAGCAAGTCTCCGATGCGCAGCAGACGGGGTGTCCAAACGGACGGATCCGTCTTCTGCTCGATGACCTGGAGCGAGCGCTTCAACCGCGCTCGACCTCCAGGCCATCGGCTTCCCAATGCAGAAACCCGCCGGAGAGATGGCCGACCTGCACGCCATCGGCCTGGAGCTTTTCTCCCCACTCCTTGGCCTCTTCGCTTCGGCCGTAAAGCACACGAACACGTCCGTCGAAGGGCTGCAGCTCTTCGACCCGGCCGGCCAGCTCGTTCGCTGGAATGTGTATAGCCGACGGGATTCGGTATCGACCATAGGAGGCTTCATCGCGAATATCCACAGGCACCGCCTTCCCCTGAGCGATCCACGTGGCCAGCTCTTCGGGGCGAACCTCGGCTGCCGACCGGGGCATCACCGGCTCGAGCAGACGGAGCAGGCCGGCCTTGTCGAGCACGCCGACGTGTTGCTGCGCTACCCTGCCTTGGGCGATGACGAGCAGCATCGGGATCGACTGCGCGCGGAAAGTTTGCGCGACCATGGGGTTGCTGTCGACGTCGACATTGACGACCTTGATCTTTCCAGCGAGCTCGTCGGCGACCTGCGCGACGATCGGCGCAAGCTGCTTGCACGGCTGACACCAGTCTGCGTAGAGATCCACGAGCACCGGGAGCTCCGACCGAAGAACCTCGGCTTCAAAAGTTGCGTCTGTGACCGCCTGAACTGCCATCTCAGTATCCCCTGTCTCCGTTGTTCGATTCTGTCACGATCGCGACGCCCGCGCTCGTTCCGAGCCGGTTCGCGCCCGCCGCGATCATTCTGTCGGCGGTTTCGGCGTCGCGAATTCCGCCAGACGCCTTCACGCCAAAATTGGGTCCGACCTCTTCGCGGAGCAGCTTGAGGTCAGCCTCGGTGGCTCCTCCCGCTCCGAACCCTGTCGAGGTCTTGACGAATGCCGCCCCTGCCTCTCGGGTCCATTGGGCGCCGCGCCGCTTCTCCTGGTCGCTGAGCAGACAGGTTTCGAGGATGACCTTGACGGCGGCCCCTCCCGCGGCCTCGACCACTCTCCGACTCTCGTCCATGAAGGGCTCCGGCATGCCTTCCTTGAGGGCGCAGATCTGGCAAACCATGTCGATTTCCGTGGCGCCATCCGCTACCGCCTGGGCGGCCTCGGCGGTCTTTGCGGCCGGGCTGCTCGCTCCAAGAGGGAACCCGACGGTCGCGGCAATGGGGACCTGGCGGTCCGCCAGCAGTGAGGTACAAAGCGCCACGTGGGCCGAGTTGACACAGACGGTTGCAAACCCGTGGCGAGCAGCCTCATCGCACAGGCGAACGAAATCCGAACGAACTGCGTCCGGTCGCAAAAGCGTGTGGTCGATGAGCGCAGCCAGGTCCGGACGCATGATCTGTGCTTGCTTAGCAATGAATGGGAGTTGCGACCAATTGCGCACGCCCACGAGCCTGGGGGGCTTCTCGACTGATGGACGTTACCTGCGAGCGCTGCGACACAGAATACGAATTTGACGAAACGCTGCTTTCCGGACGTGGAACGAGCGTGAAATGCACCAATTGTGGACATGTTTTCAAGGTGTACCCGACGGGGGGGGCCGAGGCGGACCGGACGACCAGCGTCTGGCGCCTCAAGTTGGAAGACGACTCAATCGACATGATCGATTCGCTTCGGGAGCTTCAGCGCCGCATCAGCTCCGGCGAGCTGACGCCGGAGAACGAGATCGCGAGGGGTGACGAGAGCTGGAAGCCACTCGGTTCCATCCCCGAGCTCGAGACCTTTTTCCAGGCTGCCGGCGTCAAGGTCTCGGCGGCGCCGGCAGGGCTGGGCACGGATTCCTCCGCACCACACGCGGAACCCTCGAAAGAGTCGAGCTTACCGCCGGGGAGGCGGCCGAGACAGCCAACGTTGCTCGGTGTCATGCCGGTCGACAAGATGACGTCGGGCGGTGCGATGCCGGAAGGGCTTGGTTCGGCTCCCAGTGCCGAAGCCCGAGACGAGCCTGCCGGCAAGCCCGTGGGCGTGACGAACAACGAGGCCAGGGAAAGCACCGCGGCGGAACCAGGGAGTGGAACCAGCAGGCCGGTGTCTCCCTACTCATCGGATTCCTGGGCCGATCCTGGGGCGGACACCGCGCAGCCGCGGGTGATTTCTCCCGCGCCGGCGCGTAGCGCGGAGCCACAGGAGGCCGAGTTCGAGGAGCAGCCGCTCTCCGCGGGGCGTCCGAGCACACCGCCGCCGGCCTACTACGACGATGACGACGACATCCCGGCCCTGCCCGGCCGTGGCGGCTCGCCGCTGCGTTGGCTGATGTTCATCGTCCTGGTCGGAGGCCTCGCCCTGATGTTCGCGCAGTGGCCGCGCGTGGCGCAGCTGCTCGGCATTGCGGGCGACCCCGCACGCGTCGCGGCGAGTGTCGCAGACGGTGACGCCGCCGTGTTCGAAGCGCATCCGGAAGCGTACGCGAGCGCGATCGAAGCCTATGGCCGTGCGATCGAGTCCGGCGGTGATCGTGACCCGGAGATCCTCGCGAAGCTCTCCCACGCGTACGCGCTTGCGGCGCAGGCTCAGATGGACGATGGCGCCACACCCGACAGTATCGAAAGCCTGACGACGGCCGCACGGATGACGGCAGAGAGCGCCACGGAGCTTGACGGACGCGACTTGGATGCAGCCCTCGCCGAGGCCGACGCGCTCCGTCTCACCGGAGACCTCCCCCAAGCGCGTCGCGTCTTGGAAGAGGTCCGGTCGATGTCGTTTAGCCGCACGGCCGAGTTCTTTCGAATCGACGCGCGTCTGAGCGCGGCCGAGGCGGGCGGTGACATGCAGGCGGCCCTGCGAAGCGCCAGGCAGGCTGCCGAGCTTGCGCCCGATGGTATTGCGTACCTCTTGCTCCTGGCTCGTGCACAGCGCGCCGCGGGCGAGGACGCCGCTGCGAGGGAACAGTTGGTAGCGATCTTGGCGGACCGTCCAGCGCACCCGACAGCAACGAAGCTGCTCGCCGACCTCGACGCAGCACAGGCCGCCGAGGCGGTTCCTGACGCAGGGGTCGAGGTTGACGCAGGATCAGGGACCGATCCCGGGGCCGGGACCGAGACCGAGACCGAGACCGAGGCCGATCCCGAGGCCGATCCCGAGGCCGTGGCGGAGACC
>Ga0316201_10003830_pt1 | contig 11208 bp, 10 predicted proteins | sample CS6wburrow_MG_FD_204516 | JGI IMG/M metagenome (GOLD analysis project Ga0316201, IMG submission 204516) | Coastal sediment microbial communities from Delaware Bay, Delaware, United States - CS-6 worm burrow | ecosystem: Environmental > Aquatic > Marine > Coastal > Sediment | place: USA... | reverse complement strand
CGGATAGGCCTATCCGGCCCTTCGAAGCCAAGAAATTTTCAGGAGCCGACAGCCTGTTCGGAGCCGGGGAGCTGTGTCCAGGACTCTTTGAAACAGGAAGTTTCAAGAGAAGGCCACAGGGATGTGTTCATGCCGTGTCCAGGACACAGCTCCCCGGTTCCGGACAGGCGACCCACCGATCGAAATGAGCAAATGCGATGCGCTCTGCTGGTGTTTGCAGCTAGACCAGGTTGCCACTACCGCGCGGAAAAGGTCCGACGACCTCGCCGTCCGCATCCAGCGCCGGATACTCGATGCCGTTCTCGAGGCAATACCTGGCCACCGCCGGGTGCATCCACTCGAACCTCAGCCGTTCGCGCAGCCCGGGATCGAGTTCGCTTTCGCCGTACAGGCCAGCCGCTTCCCGCTGCCGCATCGCCTCGTAAAGCACGATGGCGCAGGCGACCGACACGTTGAGCGACTGCGTCATCCCCCGCATCGGTATCATCACCCGCCGGTCCGAGAGGGCCAGTGCTTCCCGGCTGACGCCGAACAGTTCGGTGCCGACGACCAGCGCGGTCGGGGCCGTGTAGTCGACCTCGCGGTAGTCGATCGCGTCCTCGGAAGGATGGGCGGCCACCAGCTGAAAGCCGTTCTGATGCAGGTGGTCGCAAGCCGAGGCCAGGTCGTCGTGGGACCGCACGGTGACCCACTTTTCCGCGCCCTGCGAGGTGTTCCAGTGCACGGACAGACCGGCCTCGCCGGGCACCGCGTGCACCTCGCCGATGCCCACGGCGTCGCAGGTTCTGACGATCGCGGAGAGGTTACGGGGCTTGTGCAGCTGTTCGGCAAGGACGGTCAGGTCGGGCTGACGCTGGGCCAGGACCGTATCGATGAGGCGGCGCCGCCGCCCGGTCATGCAGCCCCGGTCCCGGCCGCCCGCCGCAATCCCGCCAGGCAATGCCGAATCGTGCTCCAGGACTGCAGGAGGAGCAGCGCCGGCAGGGCCAGAATCAAGGTCTTCAGGAGCCACACCAACGGCAGTCCCCCCGCCTCCCGCGAGGCTTCGCGGTTAACCCAGGACGCGGCCACGTAATCCCAGCCGATGTAGAGCAGGAAGATACTGAACGGCACCACGAACAGCACCGTGCCCCCCAGGTCAACCGCAAGCCGGTATCGCTCGGACCGGTCGCGGTAAAAAATGTCGACGCGAACATGATCGTCCGTCTGAAACGCCCAGGCCGCCGCGATCATGAATACCAGCGCGTGCAGGTACGTCACGCTTTCCTGCAGCCAGATCCAGCCGAGATTGAAGCCGTAACGCAACAGCACGACGGCAAAAATCAGCATCGTCATGATCAGTGTCAGCCAGGAGACGCCGCGCCCCAGGCCGTCCACGATTCGAGCGGCCATACCCTGGCCGCCATCAGTCTTCCCCCGGGTATCTACTTCCACTCCCTGATCTTCCAATAGACCGGCTGCACCGGATCCAGGGCCCGCTTATCCATGTCGAGCTCCAGTTTTCCGTCCCCGTCGGTGTCGATGTAGTAGTAAGGAACGCCGCCCTTGGGCGTGATCTTGACCATGTAGACCTGACCCTTGAAGCTGTATTCCTCGATCGTGCGCCGTTCCTCCTCACGAATCGTTACCGTGGGCTCGATTTGCTCACCCTGTATTTTGGGCGGGATCGGCACGTCGCCCGGTTCTTCAGGGGGGATCGGCGGCGGTTTCTCCAGATCGTCCTGGGCCGCCAGGGGTAACGCGAGCAGGAGGCCGGCCGCGATGGCCAGCAGCAACGGCAACCGTAACCTGGTGCTGACCGGCGTGGGGCGATTGGGCAGTTTTGTCATCGCTTCGGTCTCTCCCTGGGTTAGACTTGGACCAGGCCGGATGGTTGTCCGGCCCCGTCTGATTTCCTGCCTTTCATGATATCAGACCGGCACCGGCACCAGATGATCCCAGGCGCGTCATGAGCAAAAAAACCACCCTCTACCTCGTCGACGGTTCCTCGTACCTGTACCGGGCCTTTCACGCGCTCCCCAACCTGACCAGCAGCCACGGCGAGCCGACCGGGGCCCTGCTCGGGGTGGCCAACATGCTTCGAAGGCTGATCAACGAGGAGCAGCCTGAACACGTCGCGGTGGTGTTCGACGCCAAGGGCCCGACCTTCCGCCATGAGCTCTATCCCGAGTACAAGGCCAACCGCCCGCCCATGCCGGAGGAGCTGGGCAGCCAAGTGGAGGCGATCCTCGATTTTACGAACCTGCTGGGGCTGCCGCTGCTGCAGGTCGAGGGCGTCGAAGCCGACGATGTAATCGGCACGCTCGCGCTGCTGGCCGAGGAGAGCGGCATGGACTGCGTGATCTCCACCGGCGACAAGGACATGGCCCAGCTCGTCACCAAACGCACGACCCTGACCAACACGATGACCGGCGCCGACCTCGACCGAGCCGGCGTGAAAAAAAAGTTCGACGTCGAACCGGAGCAAATCGTGGACTTCCTGGCCCTGACCGGCGACAAGTCCGACAACATACCGGGCGTGGACAAATGCGGGCCCAAGACCGCCGCCAAATGGCTCAACGAGTGGGGCAGCCTCGACGAAATCGTGGCCCATGCCGATGAGATCGGCGGAAAAATCGGTGAGAATCTGCGCGCCGCCATCGACCAGTTGCCCCTGTCCCGCGACCTCGCCACCATCCGCCGCGACGTCGAACTGGAACACGGGCCGGGAGACCTGGTGCGCTCGGAGACCGACCGGCAGGCTCTGATCACCGCCCTGAAGCGCTACGAGTTCAACAGCTGGCTGCAGGAGGTCGCCGGAGAAGATGCGTCGCAGACCGCGGGCGAAGACCTCGACTACCGCACGATCTGGACGGACAAGGACCTGGACGCCCTGCTCGAAACCCTCGAGAGCGCCGCGCTGATCGCGGTCGACACCGAAACCACCAGCCTGGATTCGATGCAGGCCGAGCTGGTGGGTTTCAGCTTCGCGGTTGAAGCAGGCCGTTCCTGCTATCTGCCGGTGGGCCATGACTATCCTGGCGTGCCCGCACAGCTCGACCGGGACACCGTGCTGGCCCGGCTCAAGCCGCTGCTGGAAAACCGCGACCTGCCGAAACTGGGCCAGCACATCAAGTACGACATGAACGTGCTCTCGCTGTACGGCATCGAGGTGCAGGGCGTGGCCTTCGATACCATGCTTGAATCCTACGTTTTCAACAGCACGGGCAGCCGCCACGACATGGACTCACTGGCGCTGAAATACCTGGGCCGCCAGACCACGCACTACGAGGACATCGCCGGCAAGGGCGCCAAACAGATCTCATTCAGCCAGGTGCGCATCGACGACGCCAGCCACTATGCCGCCGAGGACGCGGACATAACGCTGCAGCTGCATGAGCACCTGTGGCCTCGCCTGCAGGAAGCGCCGTCGCTGGCGTCGGTGCTGCAGGATATCGAGGTGCCGCTGATTCCCGTGCTGGCGCGGATGGAGCAGCGCGGGGTTCTGGTCGATGGCGACGTGCTGAATCGCCAGAGCAGGGGACTTGCCAGAAAGATCAGCGAACTCGAAAAGGCGACCCACGAAGCAGCCGGCCAGCCCTTCAACCTGGGCTCGCCCAAGCAACTGCAGGAAATCCTGTTCGACAAGCTCGGCCTCCCGGTCATCCGCAAGACCCCCAAGGGTCAGCCCTCGACCGCCGAAGACGTCCTTCAGGAACTCGCCGGGGACTACGAACTGCCCAGCCTCATCCTCGAATACCGCTCCCTTTCGAAGCTCAAATCGACCTACACGGACCGGCTCCCGGAACGGATCAACCCGCGCACCGGGCGGGTCCACACCTCGTACCACCAGGCGGTGGCGGCGACCGGTCGCCTGTCCTCCTCGGATCCCAACCTGCAGAACATTCCCATACGCACGCCGCTCGGGCGGCGCATCCGCCAGGCCTTCGTCGCCCCGGAAGGCAGTCTGATCATGGCCTGCGACTACTCACAGATCGAACTTCGCATCATGGCGCACCTGTCGGGCGACAAGGGGCTGTTGAAAGCGTTCCACGACAAGGTCGACGTGCACCAAGCTACGGCCAGCGAGGTTTTCGGCGTGCTCTACGAGGAAGTGGACGGCGACCATCGCCGGGCCGCCAAGGCGATCAACTTCGGGCTCATGTACGGCATGTCCGCCTTCGGGCTCGCCCGTCAGCTGAACATCGGACGGGCCGAGGCCCAGGCGTACATGGATACCTATTTCGCCCGGTATCCAGGCGTTGCGGAGTACATGGAAAAGACCCGCGGTACGGCGCGCGACCAGGGCTTCGTAGAGACCCTGTTCGGGCGCCGGCTCTACCTGCCGGACATCAATGCCAGCAACGGTCAGCGCCGCCAGGCGGCCGAGCGCGCCGCGATCAACGCGCCGATGCAGGGCACGGCTGCCGACATCATCAAACGGGCGATGATCAGCGTCGACGATTGGTTGCAGCGCAGGAAACCCGACGCTCACCTGGTCATGCAGGTGCACGACGAGCTGGTCTTCGAGGTGCGCGAGGATCAACTGGACGATCTCAGGGCGGCGGTGGTCCGGCGCATGTCGGAAGCCGCGGAACTGGATGTGCCGCTGGTGGTCGATACCGGCCATGGCCCGGACTGGGACACGGCCCACTGACCTCGATGCTGGCGCGCCTGGCATTCTGGCTCATGCTGCCCGTCACGGCCGTGCAGGGCCTCTGGCTGCGGCGTCGGGCGACGCGTCTGCCTGGCGCCACGGGCGACCGCCGCGGTGTCAGCGGTAGCGGCGAGGACTTCCACCTGCTCGCGATCGGCGATTCCATCATCGACGGCGTCGGCACCGGGGTCATGGAGAAGTCCCTGCCGGTTCAATTCGCCGCGGCGTTGGCCGAGCAGACCGGCCGGCGCGTGGTGTGGCACGTGGACGGCGCCACCGGCCGCAACGTTCAGGACCTGCTCGATCGACTGAACCGGGACGGTCTTCCGCCGAGGGCCCACCTGGTCCTGATCTCCATCGGCGTGAACGACGTCACCGGGCTCAGCAGCACACGTCACTGGAAGCGTTCCCTGCGGCTGTTGTTGACCGTAATCCATGCACGCTGGCCGCGCGCGCGAATCGTGTTTGCCGGGCTACCGTCCATGGAGCGTTTCCCGCTGCCTCCGCAGCCCCTGCGATTCTCGCTTGGCCTGCGCGCCGCGACACTCGACCGAATCGCGGCATCGGTCGTGGGCGGCCATCCTGACGCGATACACGTCCCGACGCGCATCGATCCCCAACACCACGATTTTTGTGAGGACGGGTTTCATCCGTCGGCGAAATCGTGCACCTTATGGGCCAGGGAACTGGCCACGCTGCAAACACGGAGCACAGGCACATGAGCGAAAACGATCCAAGACCGGAGGATGTCTCCTCACCAGAAGCCATCGTAAAGGCGATGTACGACACGATTTCCGGCCCGGCGGGCCAACGCAACTGGCAGCGGGAGAGAAGCCTGTTTCTGCCCGGCGCGAGGCTGATACCGATCGGCAAGCGCATCCATGGTAATGACGGCCTGCGCGTGCTGACCGTCGACGAATGGATCGACGACGTCTCGGAGTTCTTCGCGGAGAACGATTTCTGGGAATCCGAGATCACGAGCCACGTTGACCGATTCGGAAACATGGCCCAGATCTTCAGCACCTACGAGGCGCGTGACCGCGAGGACGGCGCTCCCATTGGGCGGGGTATCAACAGTATCCAGCTGGTGTTCGACGAGGAGCGGTGGTGGATCGTCAGCGTGATGTGGGACAACGAATCGCGCGAAAACCCGATTCCGGGAGAATTCACGCCCTACCTGTGGTGAGGCGAAGCCGGCGGAGCGGCAGCTTCGCCCGCGATTGAAGCCGTGGCGTGACTGGAGCCCGGGCCCCAGTCATGAACGCCCGCGATTTCGCGAGCGAACCAACCGTCAGGGCGAATCGGCGGCGACGTTCGCCAGCCAGTCGCGCGGCTTCAGGAAATCGTAAAGGACCGATTCCTCCGAGCCCGGCTCCGGTTTCCAGTCGTAACGCCAGGCGACCAGCGGCGGCAGCGACATCAGGATGGACTCGGTGCGTCCGCCGGATTGCAGGCCGAACAGGGTGCCCCGGTCGTAGACGAGGTTGAATTCGACGTAGCGGCCGCGGCGGTAAAGTTGGAATTCCCGCTGGCGTCGCGTCCAGGGCCGGGCCTTCCGCCGCCTGACGATGGGCAGGTAGGCTTCGAGGTAACTGTCGCCGACTGCCCGCAGAAATTCGAAGCACCGCGCGAAACCCCACTCGTTCAGGTCGTCGAAGAACAAGCCGCCCACCCCGCGGGGCTCGGCCCGGTGCTTCAGGTAGAAATAGCGGTCGCACCCGGACTTGAGTCGCGGATACACGTCTTCCCCAAAAGGCTGGCAGGCCGCCCGCGCCGTCCGATGCCAGCCCACGACATCCTCCAGCACCGGGTAGTAAGGGGTCAGGTCGTAGCCGCCGCCGAACCACCAAACCGACGGAGCCCCCTTCTTCTCGGCCACGAAGAAACGCACGTTGGCGTGGCTGGTCGGGATATGCGGATTTTCCGGATGAATGACGAGCGATACTCCGAGCGCCTCGAAGCGGCGCCCCGCCAACTCCGGGCGCGCAGCGGTCGCCGAAGGCGGCAGGCGAGCGCCGGTCACGTGGGAAAAATTCACGCCTGCCTGCTCGAACAGCACGCCTTTCCTCATCACCCGGGTGCGGCCCCCGCCACCGGACACGGGCTGCCGGGAGCCTTGTTGTCCGCTGTTGCCGTCGTCCGGTTCCCGGGTCCATGCGTCTTCGCGGAAGGTCGCTTCGCCGTCCTCCGCCTCCAGCGCCGCGCAGATACGATCCTGCAACAACAGCAGGTACGCCCGAACGTCCCGTGTTGAAATGGTCTCGTTGCCGCTCATGTCATCCGGCGCGGATCACCCGGCCGCTGACCAGGTCTCGAATCTCACTGGGGCGCGGGTCCGAACCCAGATCCCCTTCCACGATGCCGCCCAGGGCATCGCCGAAATATCTTGCCACCTCGGCGGCGGAACGCGCCGGGGGGCCGGAGCGGGGATTGGCGCTGGTCGAGACGATGGCCGAGCCGAAAGAGGAGCAGAGCGCACGGCACACGGGGTGTGCGGTGACCCGCAGCGCGATGGTGGCGTGCGACCCGGCAAGCCAGTCGGGCACGCCTGGCGCACGCGGAAAAAGCCAGGTGACCGGACCGGGCCAGGTCGCGAGGGCTCGATCGAGCAGGGCTTCTTCCAGCGCCCCGACGAAAGACTGGAAACGCTCGACTCGATCTGCGATCAGGATCAGGCCAGCTTCTTCGGGCCGGCTTTTCAGTCGCAGGATATCCCTGACGGCGGACTCGCTGAGTGGGTCGCAACCCAGGCCGTACACGGCTTCGGTCGGATAGGCGATCACTTCCGCCCGCTTCAGGCACTCCACGGCCTCGCCGACCGGGAGCAGCGCGCCGCCGGGTGGAGCCACGTTAGCCCGCATAATTCACCAAGAACCCGGACAGGACAAAATGCAACCGCGTGGAATGGGCCCAACTGCGGCGCAACGTCTTGTGACTCGCAACAGTCTTTCGATACCCCGTCCGCCTCGGTGAAACATGGGGGTTAGTCGCCGTCGGCGCTGGCCGCGGCCTTTTCGGCGCCGTCCCCGGCAGTGTCCTTGGCAGAAGCCGTTTTCTTACGAACCGCTTTCTTCTTGCCTGCCTTTTTCTTGCCTGCCTTTTTCTTGCCTGCCTTCTTCTTGGCGGTCTTCTTTTTGGCTGTCTTCTTTTTGGCGGCCTTCTTTTTGCCAGTCTTCCTGCGGCTCTTCTTGTCCGGAGCCGCTTCCAGCGCGGCAAGGCATTCTTCGAGCGTCATCGAATCGGGTTCGCGGTCCTTGGGCATCCGCGCGTTCTTGTTGCCGTCGGTGATGAAGGGGCCCCAGCGGCCCTTGAGAATCTGGACGTCGGTGCCTTCGAAGGTGCGCAGTATACGGTCCAGATCGGCCTGCTTCTTGGCGGCGATCAGTTCCAGCGCCTGGGACAAGGTTACGGTATGCGGGTCGTCGTCCCGCAAGGAGACAAACTTGTTGCCGTAGCGAATGTAAGGTCCGAAGCGCCCGATTCCCGCCGAAACGCTGTCGCCTTCGGGCGTGAAGCCCAATTCGCGCGGCAGCTTGAACAACTCCAGCGCTTCCTCCAGGCTGATCGTCTCCAGGCTTTGACCCGGCCGCAGGCCTGCGAAGCGCGGTTTCTCTTCATCTTCGACCGTTCCGATCTGCGCGTGCGGCCCAAAGCGCCCGAGACGCACAGAGACCTCTTTGCCGGTCTTGGGGTCCTGCCCCAGCACCCGTGTCGCTTTCGCATCGGCGCGGCTGACCGATTCCTCCTTGTCTCGCACTCGCCTGATGAACGGCTTCCAGAACTGCATCAATGGCGGAATCCAGTGCATCTCCCCGCGCGAAATTTCGTCCAGCGTATCCTCCATTCGCGCGGTGAACTCGTAATCGACGTAAGGTTCGAAGTGCTCTTTGAGGAACCGCGCCACCACCCGTCCGGTATCGGTCGGCGTGAAGCGCCGCCGGTCGAGGTCGACGTAGCGTCGCCGAACCAGGGTCTGGATGATGCTCGCATAGGTCGATGGGCGGCCGATACCGAAATCCTCGAGCGCTTTCACCAGGCTGGCTTCCGAAAAGCGCGGCGGGGGTTCCGTGAAATGCTGCTCGGCGCGGATCTGCTCCAACCGCACCACATCGCCCTCCTTCATGTCCGGCAAACGAGCCTCTTTTTCTTCCTTGCCCTTCGGCTTGGATTCCTCGTAAGCGCGAAGAAAGCCCGGAAAGGCGATGACCGAGCCGTTGGCCCGGAAGGTGGCATCGCCGTCGCAATCGAATTCGAATGCCACCTGATCGACCAGGGCCGGCAACATCTGGCAGGCCATGGTGCGCCGCCAGATCAGATCATACAGCCGGTATTGGTCCTCCGAGAGCGTTGACTTCAGCTTATCGGGATGCAGCGCGGCGGAGGTTGGCCGAATGGCTTCGTGCGCCTCCTGGGCATTCTTGGACTTGGTCTTGTAGGCATTGGGCCTGGACGGCAGGAAGTCGGCTCCAAATCTTTCCTTGATCTGTGACCGCAGGTCAGCGATCGCATCGTTGGCGAGGTGCACCGAGTCGGTTCGCATGTAGGTGATCAGGCCCTGGCTCTCACCATTGAGCTTCACGCCCTCGTACAGCGCCTGCGCCGTGCGCATCGTCCGCTGGGCGGTAAAGCGCAACTTGCGCGCCGCATCCTGCTGAAGCGTCGACGTAATGAAGGGCGGCGCCGGCCGCCGCTTGCGCTGGCTGCGCTTGACGCGGTCGACCCGAAGTTTGCCGCCGCCGGCCCGGGTCAGGCGGTCTCGCACTTCATGCGCCTGATCGGTGGTCGTGATGTCGAACTGTTTCAGACGTGCGTCGCGCAGGCGGACCAGTCGGGATTGGAAATCCTGGCCGTCATGCTTCATGTCGGCCTCGATAGTCCAGTATTCCTGCGGCTCGAAACGCTCGATTTCGCGCTCGCGTTCGACGATCATCCGCAGCGCCGGGCTTTGAACCCGTCCCGCCGACAGGCCGGTCTGAATTTTCTTCCAGAGCAGCGGCGATAGATTGAAACCGACCAGATGGTCCAGTGCACGGCGCGCCTGCTGGGCGTTGACCAGGTCCATCGACAGCTCGCGCGGCTGGGCCACGGCCTCCTTGATCGCCCGCTCGGTGATTTCGGAGAACTCCACGCGATAGAACGGGATACGGTCGGTCAGCCCTTCTTCCCTGAGAATTTCGTAAACGTGCCAGGAAATGGCCTCGCCTTCGCGATCCAGGTCCGTCGCCAGGTATACGGCTTCCGCCTTGCGGGCAAACTTGATAATTTCGCGGACGTGCTTCTCGCTGCCTTCGTTCAGCTCGTAAGTCATCGCGAAATCATTATCGGGATCGACCGCGCCGTCGCGCGACGGCAAATCACGGACATGCCCATAGGAGGCAAGCACCTTGAAGTCTTTTCCAAGGTACCTGTTGATGGTGGCGGCTTTGGCCGGGGATTCTACGATCAGCAGTTTGATGCCGGGGTCCTTTCGCTGTGCACTACTTTTTATTAATGGCGGTAGTCCTGCTCGGTGTCAAACATCATGTCCTCCATCCAGGCGTAACTGGCCTCCTGCCCCGGCTGGTTGAAGAGGACCATCAGGACGACCCACTTGACGTCCTCCAGTACGATTTCGTCGCTTTCCAGCGCCATCAGACGGTCGAGCACCTGCTCCCGACGTTGCGGATCGAGAATGCCGATGTTGGACAGGTACAGCAGGAAGTCCCGGCAGTTGGTATCGAGCCGGTTGATCTCCGAGTCGATGAAGACGCGAATGGGTTCCGCGGTCAGCATGTTGAAGTCGGGCTGAAACCGTTGTTGCGCGAGGCCATCCAGCCAGTCAAACGCCTTGTCGATCTCGCCGTTGCTGAATCCTGCCTCATGGAGATTCTCTTCCAGGGACGCACGGTCGGGCTGCTCGTCGGGTTCGTCGTAGAAGTAGTTCTCGAACAGGTACAGCAGCACGTCGAGTACGTTTTCTTTCATTCTTGACCTCTTGTCTTTCGGCTGAAGGCCCCGCCCGGGTGTCCTTCAACCATTCCTCTCAGCTCCAGCAAGAGCAGCATGGCGGACACGGCTCGCGCCGTCAATCCGCTCTGCTCGATAATCCGATCGACGGGTTTCGGGTCGTAACCCAGGCAGGACCAAAGCATGCGGTATTCAGGATCCGAATCGATCTGGGGATCGACCGGGTCCATCACAAGCTCTGGGGCATCCGCGGGCGGCTCGGCGGCCGCCAGCTCACCGCGCAACCGGTCGGCCAGCCGGCCCGCCAGGGGCGCAAGCTCCTCCATGATCTCGGCAACGCTCTCTACCAGACGGGCTCCGTCGCGGATGAGTCGATGGCAGCCTTTGGCGAGCGGATTGTGAATCGAGCCGGGCAGCGCGAACACGTCCCGCCCCTGGTTGCCGGCCATGCGCGCGGTGATCAGGGTGCCGCTGCGCAATCCCGCTTCGATAACGAGTACCCCCAGGCTGAGCCCGGAAATGATGCGATTGCGGGACGGAAAATTCGAACGCCTCGCTGGCGTACCGAGCGGAAATTCGGAGACCAGGACGCCACGATTGCGGATGCGCTCCGCCAATGCCGCGCT
>Ga0316201_10003829_pt1 | contig 11209 bp, 5 predicted proteins | sample CS6wburrow_MG_FD_204516 | JGI IMG/M metagenome (GOLD analysis project Ga0316201, IMG submission 204516) | Coastal sediment microbial communities from Delaware Bay, Delaware, United States - CS-6 worm burrow | ecosystem: Environmental > Aquatic > Marine > Coastal > Sediment | place: USA: Delaware... | reverse complement strand
CGGTGATCTCCACGAATTTGGTCTGGATCCGCTCTGGTTCAAGCATCATGGTCTCCAGGGTTTCCTGAAGATTCTCCCCCCTCTGTTCTGTCAGTTCACTGCCATGAATAAAGTGGCACTGGTAATCATCGCCGGGTTTGCACCCAATTTGCAGAATCCCATCATAGCCATGGGAAAGGGCATCGGAGATCCATACCTTGTTGATGGAACCCAGACAGCGCACCGGGATGATCCTCACAAAGGGACTATAGTTCAGGCGGTGGATCCCGGCGGCATCCAGTGCCGGGTAGGCATCATTTTCACAGACAAATACCAGGATCCTGGGTTTTTCCTCGAACTCATCGGGCATGGATACAGCCTTGATCATGGCCGATACACTATTGATATTAAAGTCTGCGAATCCAATCACCCGTTCCGGGCACGATCCCACACAGATCCCGCATCTCCGGCAACGTGCCGGATTGGGCAAAGGGGTCCCCTTTTCGGTTTCATCATAGCTGCCGAAGGGACACTCCTCGGTGCAACGCTTGCAATCGGTGCAGCGTTCCATATACAGTTCCGGCCAGGTAAGATCCCCTGAGCGCGGATGCACCGCTTCGCCCCGCTTAACGCTTTCAATGATCTGGATGGCCTTCATCATGGCTCCCCTTCCATCTTCCCTGCTCATCTCCATATCCATGGGAGCCCTGACCGTGCCCGCTGCATAAATCCCTGTCCGCCTGCTTTCATAGGGGAAGCAGATAAAATGGGAATCTGAAAAATCGTATTCTATTTCCGGCAGGCCTTTTCCAAGCCGGTATTGAAGCTGCAAATCGGCGGTGGTATTTGGAACCATGCCCGTTGCCAGCACCACCATATCGGCTCTGATGGTCACCTGTTCATCCAGCAGCGATTCGCTCAGAGTCACCTCCATCCCGTCACCCCGTTCTGAGACTGAATCGATTTTTCCCTGGGTCATAAAGATGGCATCATCCGCCTGAACCATCTTATAGAATTCCTCCTGAAAACCCATGGTCCGGATATCCCGGTAAATCATATAGACCTCGGCCCCGGGGTTAAGCTCCCGCACGTAAAGAGCCTGTTTCAAAGCTGCCCCGCAACAGTAGGAGGAGCAGTAAGCCAGGTGCTGCTCATCCCTTGATCCGGCACACAGGATGAAAAGGACACGGTCGGGAATCTTTTCCTCCTGCACAAAAAGTTCAAATTCCTCCAGGGTTTTTACCCGTGGGGATCCATAGGCCAGGTAGCCTAACTTCTCCGTATTATATGGTTTCCACCCGGTGGCCGTGACAATGGCCCCTGCCTTTAATTCAGGATGCTTTGAATGATCCAGGGAAATGTGAAAATTTCCCGGTTCGCCGGAGATGGCCTGAATCCGCGTATCCAGGTAAATCTCCACCCCGGGGTGCTCCTCGAGTTCTTTGATCAGCAAATGGATATCGGGCTCTTTCAGGGAGCTGGCCTCTTCCCGCTCGGGCAACAGTTTATATAGCCTTCCGGCATATCCTCCCAGACGCCCGCTTTGCTCCACCAGGTGAACCCGGAAACCTGCCCGGGCACCCTCCAGTGCAGAAGTAAGTCCTGCAATCCCGCCCCCCACAACCAGGATGTCAGAAGAGACAGATTCCGGAATATAGGGAGTAGTGTCATGGATGGTCCCCAGCTTGGCGAGAATCATCCGCGTCTGGTCCTCCGCACATATCTGAGTATCCTCCTGCCCCGGCTCCATCACCCAGGCTACCTGCTCCCGCAGGTTGATCCGTTCGCTGTGTACGCCATCCAGCCGGAATTCGGCGCTCTTCACCCTGGGAGAGCAGGCTGCCACGGCCAGTCGGTCAATCCCTTTCTCCAGGATCAGCCCCTTCAGTTCTTCCAGGCCCGCTTCCGAGCAAAGGGAATGATGCTTCAGGCAGGTGAGTCCCTGGCTGTACTCAAGGGCCGTTTCAAGCAGCTTATCCACATCCAGGCTTTCTCCGATGCTGCACCCGGTACAGAGCGCCAGAGCCATATTTCTTTTACCCTCCTCCATCATTTCTGCATCGCTTTTAAGGCCGCAGCAGTGGCGTCTTTTACGGAGGATGAAACATCCATGGGACGTTTGCAGCAGGCGGCAGGGATCATTCCCGAAGGCTGTTCAGGCAGGCAGAATCCATACGCATTCAGCTCCAGTCCGCTTTCATGTGGAGCAGGAACTAATCCCATGGCCAGAACCACCAGATCAAAGCTTTCCTGCCGCTTCCTCGCCCGGCCTATGTCCTCAAGCTCCAGGACAAGCCCTTCGCCGCTTTCTGAAGGCAAAATACGTCCCACCTTTCCCTTGGTGAGCCTTATTCGTTCTTTTTCTTCTGCCCTTGTCAGCAGTTTTTCATTCCTGCCTGAAAGCCTCATGTCAATATAAAAGATTTCACTTATCAGCTCCGGATACTCAGCCTCCAGAGTCAAAGCATGTTTCAGCGAAGCAGAACAGCAAACAGCAGAACAGTAAGGAAGGTGGTTTATATCTCTGGAGCCTGCACACTGGACAAAGGCTATGCGGCCTGGCACTTTTCCATCCGATGGCCTGCTCAGCTCCCGGTGCTCCCGGGTGCAGGCCGCCAGCATATGCTCAAACTCCTGGTTCGTAAGCACATCCGCCTCCTCCTGATAGCGGTAATTTTCAATCCTGGAGGCATCATAAAGCATCCATCCGGTGGCTATGATGATCTTTCCAGCCTGGATACTCACCTCTGCGGAACTGGCATCCAGCTGGATGGCCGAGTAATCACATACCTCCAGGCATTTCCCGCAGACCTCCCCCTTGCAGACATCCGGATCAATGGTATATTTCATGGGAAAGGCCAGCCCATGGTGGATATATGCGGCCTTCTCCCCGGGACTTCTACCCAGTTTCTCCGGCCGCTGCTCCGGGCACACTTCCGCACATTTCCCACAGGCAGTGCAAAGGTTGCTGATCAACCGGGGCTTCAGCTCCAGGTTGACCGTGAAATCTCCCTGGCTTCCGCAGATACTCTTCAGAGTAGCACCGGTATAGTAGGTGATCCGCGGATTGGAACGTATACGGCGGAAATTGATCTCCAGGCCACAGCTTGGCGGGCAAAGTTTGGGAAAGTAGTTAGAAAACTGGCTGACATTGCCCCCCAGGTAGCTCTTTTTTTCGATCAACACCACCTGTTTTCCGGCCTCGGCAAGCTCCACCGCTGCAGTAATTCCGCTTATCCCTCCCCCTATGATCAGTGTCGGAAAGTCCAAGATAAACTCCGTTTAAAGGATGGTACGTTTAATCATCTCCCATTCGCCCGTTTCGGGATCCCAGCGGCAATTGGCAAAGGCTTCCCAGTCTGCTTTCATCTTTGGATGATCGGTACGGAAATAGTAGCCCGGCCAGCGAGTTTCCTCCCTGAAAAGTACGGTGCGTATATGAGATTCGGCCTGCCACATTCGGTGAATGTTTTCCCAGCAGCGCATGAGCTCGTTCAGATCCCCTGCCGCCAGCTTCTCTGCATCCTCTTTCATAAACTCCAGATACTCCAGCCCCTTGGTCAGCAGCGCTTCTGAAGTTTTAAAGCCAACCGAAGCCCCACCTGCATATTCATCCATGATTTTTTGCAGGCGAAACATAAACATTTTGGGTTTGATATAGTGGGGATTGACGTCCTCATCATTGGTGTATCCGCTGTGTTCTTCGAAGATCCTCAGGGGTTGCAGGACCTTCTCCTTTAATAAGGCAATCTGTTCTTCGCTAATCTCAAAGGGTTCGGGATGATCCATACAAAAAGCTATGGCGGCTTTGCCTGCAATCCGCCCCTCGGTAAATGATCCGGACGAGAACTTATGCGAGGATGCTCCGGAGGCATCCCCGGCAGCAAAAAGACCTTTCACAGAGGTCATGTTATCATATCCCCAGTGGTGCTCATCCGGGGCCAGGTCCTGAGGACCGCTGACCCAGGCACCGGAGGCGCCGGAATGGGAGCTGATGAAATAGGGTTCGCAGGCGGATATCTCTGAGGGTGTCTGTTCGGGCATGACATTATGAGAGGCCCAGCTCAGCGCCTGGCTCACGGTCATATCCAGAAAGTCTTCCCAGGCTTCAGATTCCAGTTCCTTCATTTTACGTTTGGCCTCTTTCTCATCCGGGATCTCTGCCACAAGCTTCTGAATGGCTTCATCGGTCCGCATATAGATAGGACCATTTCCCGCTTCCAGTTCAAGCAACATCAGGTAATTCCGCAGATTCGCCGGGGTGGGCTTGGAGGTCCCATAAGGGGCCCAGTTTTCAAGTTCCGCTGCCCGGGTCTCCATGTAATCTTCCCCTTTGCCATTGGTCGCCCTGGATTTAAATAGCAGGAACCATGCACCCACAGGTCCGTAGGCATCCTTAAAGCGGACCGGGACAAAGCGAACCTCCTGGCAGGTCATTTCGGCACCGGCTTTCAGGGTGAAATAGGTACTTGCACCACTGTTAAAGGGAGGATACCAGGACCTTCCCAGACCTTCACCCACCGAGCGGGGCCTGAAAACATGCACGGCACCGCCCATCACATCCAGCACCGCTTTGGCTTTGAACACATAAAACAGATTATCCCTGACACTGAATCCCACCGCACCCACACAACGATCATTGAACATAAGAGGTTCAGTGATAAAAATGCGTTCATAGTAGGACCCGTCCTCACCAAGTTCCTTCAGGGCAGTTTTGGCCGCTTCAGATACGATATTTTTGTAGGATTCCCCATGAATCATGATCTGCCATCTGCCTTCATTCACATAATTGCCCTCCTCGTCCTTCCAGATGGGCAGTCCCCATTTCTCGAAGAGATGAACGGAAGAGTCCACGTGGCGGGCAATATTGGCTACCAGGTCCTTCCGGGCAATTCCCATCAGGTCATTCTTCACATAACTGACATACTCATCAACGGTATTGGATCCCTTGCTCACGCCCAGATATAGATTGATGGCCGAAAGTCCCATGGCCACTGCTCCGCTGCGTTCCATGGCCGCTTTATCCACCAGGGTCACACGTTGCTTATTTTTTTTGGCCCAGTAGGAGGCTTCGTAGGCCGCCCCGCAGGCTGCCATGCCACCGCCCAGGATCAGGAGGTCGGTCTCCACCACTACTGTCGCCATACTATCTGCATTCATTACTCAGGATTTTTTATTAGAGGGAATCGGGTTCAGTTCTCAGTATGGGTGATTTCAGGTCCTCCGTTCCGGTGCCAAACCCGGCATCCGGATCAATGGATCCTTCGGCTGTGGTCCGGATGGGAAACTTGAAGCGTTTTACCACCTTGTTCCGGAATCGGACCGCCCACATGATGGAGTCGGAACTTCTCAGAGGCTGGACAACCCCTCCCAGAGGCATAAAATCGGCATAGCCCCTGACCTCTATGGCCTGGGTGGGACAAATCTTCACACAGGAGTAACACTCCCAGCACATATCCACGGCCCTGTTATAGGCTTTATTGGTCTCTTTATCCAGTACCATCAGGTCATTGGGACAGATATACTGGCAGGCAGTACGATCCTGGGCCTTGCACCCATCGCACTTCTCGCTTATGACAAAACTCGGCATAGTCTGCTTGCTTGGTGATCAGCACAAACATAAGTAAATAATCCCGTGGCAGGCTGTTGAAAACACCGGCGGGCTGATATTTAGAATGTTTTTAAAATCCAGTTCCAGGCAGAGTGGCCAGGAAGGGGGGTTTATCCGGGTGTACCGGGCCTTGAATCCGCTCAAGGAGACTATTCCTCCGAAAAGTGCTTCAGCATCTCCCGGTAGGAGGAGAAAACCCTGGCACGGGAGACAAATCCAAGATATTTCCCGTTCTGCAGAACAGGAAGATTGTAGCGGCCGCTTTCCGAAAACTGCCTGGCCACCTCCTCCATCTGGTCGGTACTTTCAATGGTCCACTCAGGGGTATGCATCAAATCGCGGACATGGGTATTGTCATACATCTCCTGGTTAAACATGATGTGCCGGATATCATCCAGCTTTACCAGGCCTTTCAGATAGTTTTTCTCATCCACCACCGGGTAAATGTTCCGGCTGGAGGTGGTAATCACATCCACCAGGTCCCGGAGGGTATCTTCTTCCCGGACTGTTTTAAAGTTGGTTTCCAGCAAAGCCGACACCTTCATCATCAGCAATATGTTGCGGTCCTTGTGATGGGTCATCAACTCTCCGCGCTTGGCCAGCTGGACGGTATATACGGAGTTTTTTACAAAATAACGGGTAGTGCCAAAGGAGATGGTGGCCGCAACCATCAGCGGAAAAAAGAGTTCATAGCCCCCGGTAATTTCAGCAATCAGGAAGATGGCCGTCAGCGGAGCATGAACCACACCTGCAATCATTCCGGCCATCCCCACCAGCGCCATATTGCTCACCGACACTCCGATTCCCAGCTGATTCAGGATCAGACCGAAGAGCAGGCCCGTATTGGCACCGATAAAAAGTGTGGGTGCAAAAATACCCCCAATGCCCCCGGCCGAAAAGGTGACGGTGGTTGCCACCACCTTTAATCCGATAATAAGCAGCATATAGACCACCAGGAGCGCAAAATTCTGTGTCCACCCCTCAAAAAAACTGTTCTCAAAAAGATGGAAAAATTCACCCCGGAGCTCCTGATTCACCACTTCGTACCCTTCCCCGTAGAGGGGCGGAAAGATCAGGATAATCACGCCGAGGATCCCTCCACCCAGAAACAATCTCTTCCAGGGACTCTTGATTTTCTCAAAAAATCCGGAGATCCCTATATAGCTCTTAGTAAAATAAACGGAAAGCAAACCGGTAACAATTCCAAGCAGCAGGTAGAAGTGGATTTCGCCCATTAAAAAGGGATCTGTAAGCTGGAAAGAGTAGAGCACATTCTGGCCTAAAAAAAGATAGGAGGTAAGAGCTGCGGTAGCCGAGGCAATCAGCAGGGGAATCACGGCCCACATGGTAAGATCCAGCATAATAACCTCCAGGGCGAAGACAATTCCTGCAATGGGTGCTTTGAAAATGGCTGAAAGGGCTCCTGCACAGGCACAGGAAATAAGCAGGGTGACCTCCTTGTAATTCAGTTTAAGGGCCCGGCCAATGTTAGAACCCACGGCCCCTCCCGTAGCCACGGTGGGCCCCTCCAGTCCCACCGATCCGCCAAACCCGACAGTCAGTGCACTGGTGATGATGCTGGAATAGAGGTTATGTGAACGGATGATGCCGTTGTTCTTTGAAATGGCGAAGAGAACGCTGGGAATCCCGTGCCCCACCGGACGCTTGTTGATGTACTTGATAAAAAGCACCGTCAGCGTGATTCCCACAATGGGAATTAAGAAGATGTAATACTTGCTGTTATCTCCCTGGAATCCATGCTGCAAGGCTTCATGAATGAAATGAACCAGGTTTTTGATAACGACTGCGGCCAGCCCCACAGCCAGCCCCACCACGGCAGCGAGAACATAGAGGAACCTGTGTCCAGATAAATACCTGATCTTAAAACGATTAACCCTATGTAAAAGCCCCTTTTCGGACATAGAGTGACAAAATTAACATTTTACCCTACAGAACCATGGGGTACGCTCAATTTAGAACTATTATCTTTGTGTAGGGCTGGCACGAAACATAAAGCCCGGGAAATACGTTTATTTTAAAAATGAGGAGAGTCAAAGCATATCCGGAGATCCTGTTCCCGGCACTACTTGCAGTGCTGCTCTGTTTATTCCCGCTGCGGACGGCAGCTCAGGATCTGCCCGATATCCCGGACCTGATCGTGGTTACGGTGGACCACTCCGACAATGGAGTCCTCATCAGGTGGGAACCCAGCACCGATACCGGGATCGCCTTCTATGAATTGTGGAGAAGGAATCCAGACCAAACATTTACTCTGCTCCTGACCTTCTCTCCCAATATTTTTGAGTTCAAACACATGAACAGTGATCTGAAACAATTGGCCTATGCGGTAACCGCTGTAACCAATGATGGCAGAATAAGTATTTTCAGCGATAATGTACATCAGGCCGTTAACCTCTACGTGGAGTTTGATCTTTGTACGCATTCCAATACACTGACGTGGACCAGTTACGAGGGCTGGGAAGGAGAAATTGCCGGGTACAATATTTACGGAGGCAGATCAAACGAACCCCTGCAGCTGCTGGATTTCGTCCTGGAGTCGACCAATTCATTTACCCATGAGAATGTCATCGGGAATGCCACCTACACCTATTACATTGAAACCATTCATGCCCCCACCGGGATATCCTCGCTCTCTGCCCTGGAAACGGTAGCCACCCTGCATCCGCAGGCTCCCACCTCCCTGATCATAGATCATGTTACCGTGTTGGATGAGGCCACGGTGGAACTTCAGTTTACGGCAGATATTGACGGTCCGGTAAAAAGTTTCAGGATTTCCAGAAGAAGTAATCCCAACACCCCCTATATAGAGGTGGAAAGCCTTTGGAACATAGGCGAACCCACCCAGCTTTACCAGGATGTGCTTTCAACATCGACCATCAGTTACCAGTACATCGTGGAATCTGTTTTTCTCCCCGATGAATGTTCCACCCCCCTGGTGCTTTCCCAGTCCAATACCGGGAATAACATCCTTCTGGTAAATGAGATACAAAACCAGATGATCACCCTGAGCTGGACCCCTTACGAGACTTTTGAAGCAGGGCTTGAAAGCTATGTCATCCAGCGCAGAAACGGCAGCGGGGACTTTGTTGATCTGGCGACCACGGGACCGCTGAGTACCCAGTGGCAGGAACCAATCCAGTCCGTTGTGAATGGCTTTCAGCCCGGCGAGGTGCATTACAGGATACGTGCAGTGAGTAATCCCGGTGCACTGGGCACAGAAGCGATAAGCTACTCCAATATAACGGCAGCAACGGTGGAAACTCATATGCAGTTGCCCAGCGCCTTCACCCCGGGAAGCAATGATATGAATTTCGAATTCAAACCCCAGATGGACTTTGCCCCCCGGGAATACGTACTGATAGTGATGGACCGGGGTGGCCGGAAGATGTTTGAAACAAAGGATCCGGGGGAAGGATGGGACGGACGTTCCAAAGGGGGAGACTTTGTTCATGAAGGCGTCTATGTCTTTTATATCCAGTATACTGACTTCACCGGACTGTTTAAGACCTACACCGGGAATGTGACCGTTTTATATCCCTGATCCCAAAAAACATTCCACATAGTCATACTCTTTACCTTAAATCACTAATTTTGTGATTCAGGTCCAAAAGGACTCAGCGCTTATATGGAGGAAAAGGTATTGACAGACGAGGATAAGATTAATAAGCTGCTTGAAGGATTGATTCAGAACTGTTCCTATTGCAAATCGCCCAAGGATGAGAAGCTGATCCGGAAAGCCTTTAAGATGGCTTATGAGGCACACAAGGGAACACTCCGGAAATCGGGAGAGCCTTATATTATCCACCCCCTGGAGGTTGCTCTTATTGTCAGCCAGGAAATCGGGCTGGGGGTGACCAGTACCGTTTGTGCCATCCTGCACGATGTGGTGGAAGATACGGAGATAAGTATTGAGGACATCGAGAATGCTTTTGGCAAAAAGATCGCCTCTATCGTTGACGGCCTCACCAAGATCTCGGGCGTATTTGACAAGGAATCCAATTCCCTGCAGGCGGAAAATTTCCGGAAAATGCTGCTCACCCTTTCCGATGATGTCAGAGTAATCTTTATAAAACTGGCGGACCGTCTGCACAATATGCGCACCCTGGGCTCCCTTCCAAGAAGCAAACAGATTAAAATAGCCGGCGAAACCATCTATCTGTATGCTCCCCTGGCCCACCGCTTAGGTCTGTATACGGTTAAATCGGAACTTGAAGATCTAAGCTTGAAATACCGCTATCCCGAAGTCTATAATGAATTAGTGGAAAAGATCAAATTAACGGAAGAAAGGCGTTTGCATCTGATCAATCATTTCTCCCTGCCCATTATGGATGCCCTGGTGAAAAATGGCTTTGAGTTCGACATTGCAGGCCGGCCCAAATCTATTTACTCCATCTGGCAGAAAATGCACCAGAAAAATGTATCCTTCGAGGAGATCTATGACCTGTTTGCCATTCGTATCGTTTTCGAGCCCAAACCGGATGTGCCTGAAAAAACACAATGCTGGAACGTCTATTCCATTATTACGGATATCTATGCCCCCAAACCGGAGCGGATCCGCGACTGGGTATCCACCCCCAAGGCCAATGGATACGAAGCCCTGCATACCACTGTCATGGGTCCGAACGGGAAATGGATGGAGGTGCAGATCCGTTCCAGGCGGATGAATGAGATTGCTGAAAGGGGCTTTGCCGCACATTGGAAATACAAGGACAAAAGCTCTCCGGAGTCAGAGCTGGACAAATGGATCAAGCGAATCAGGGAGACCCTGGAAACCCCCTCGGGAGATGCCATGGAGTTCCTGGATGATTTTAAATTGAACCTTTTCTCTTCGGAGATCATGGTCTTTACTCCCAAGGGTCATATCATCACCCTTCCAAAAGATGCGACTGCCCTTGATTTTGCCTACGAGATCCATACGGAGATCGGGAACAAGGCCATCGGAGCCAAGGTCAACCACAAACTGGTCCCGCTCAGCCATATTTTAAGCAGTGGCGACCAGGTGGAGATTCTTTCCTCAGAGGTGCAGAAGCCCACCATGGAATGGTATCAGTTTGTCAGCACGGTCAAAGCTAAAACAGCCATTAAGAATGCCCTGAAGGCTGAAACCAAGAACCGGACCGAGGTGGGGAAACAGCTCCTGATTGATAAACTGAAAGAGCTGAATCTGACTCCCAGTTCAAGAATTCTTAAGAAACTGGTACCCGCCTATGAGTCCACCCACAAAGATGAACTCTATTCCAAAATAGGAAGCGGGATGATTACCCTGGAGGATCTGAAGGAGGTTCTCAGTAAGAATACTAAGAATAAATGGGTGAGAGTATGGGACCTGTCGGTGGGCCGGTCTCAGAAAAAACCTGAGAATAAACAGGAGTATGATTCCAGGGGCACCCTGATCCTGAGAGAAAGTGTTGGTACCGAGGAGAGCCACTACCAACTGGCCAAATGCTGCAATCCGATTCCAGGCGACGAAGTGGTGGCTGTACGGCAGGATGACGGCACCGTTCTGGTTCACCGGACCGATTGCAGTACGGCAGTAAAAATCATGTCCAGCCAGGGGGATAAGCTGGTAGCCGCCAAGTGGACCCAACACAAGGTACT
>Ga0316201_10003828_pt1 | contig 11218 bp, 9 predicted proteins | sample CS6wburrow_MG_FD_204516 | JGI IMG/M metagenome (GOLD analysis project Ga0316201, IMG submission 204516) | Coastal sediment microbial communities from Delaware Bay, Delaware, United States - CS-6 worm burrow | ecosystem: Environmental > Aquatic > Marine > Coastal > Sediment | place: USA: Delaware... | reverse complement strand
TTTGCGCAACATGCGGCGCGCTTCGAACCTCATTTCATCCACAGCGCTTCGCATCTTTGAGCAACCGAGATCATTCGCGAACGACGCAACTTGTGGGTCTCTTCCACAAGTTATCCACCGCCTAGTCACGATGTTTCCGTTGCGTTTCGTACGAACGCGTTCACCTTATCCCACTGAGCGTAGAGCCAGCACAGCTGTTCATCGGGCTCTTTTGGAATGTCGTTTGCGCTTACGCGCCACAACTGAACGTGCACTGTCGATCCCACGACTTCGCCGCTCAAGAGGTCGCCGACTTTCGCAAACGCTTCGAGCCCGGTGTGACTGAGGAAGACACAGTCGACTGAAGGGAGCTCTTGGAGAAGGGTCAACACACCGGCCGGCTTCGGCGGAAGCACATGACTGAGCCTGCGCGCGGGAGCGAGGAGTGGCGAAGCCTCCGCCTCGAGCTTCCGCAGTGCCTTTTCACGCTTTTTGAGGGAAAAACGTGTTCCCTCGGGGAAGATCAGAACACCGTCCTGTCCGAGGTTTTGGACGAGCGCGCGAATCCCTTCGAGCTCCCGTTCCATGTTGCCCGTCCGGTCTACGAAGTAGTTGGGCAAGGCGTTGCCGACGACATCGATGCAAGGATCGAACAAGAGCTCCTGCTTGAGCACGTAGCGAACCCGGTAATCATGAGGCCGCTGAACATAGACGCTTGGCAGGAGTGTATCGAGAATGCTCGCATGGCGAATCAAAAGAATTGTGGGCCCAGGCATCGCGCAGTCGGCGCCTTCGACGACAATTCGAAGTTGTAGCGTCTTCGCGGCAACGCTCCACGTCAAGTTCGCCCACCAGGCTTGGAGCCGATAGAGACTACGCAGTCGCGGCTCGCCGCCTGCCTGCGTCGCAATGGTCCACGCAACGAGCATTAGCGCTATCAGCTCCAAGCCGAAGTAGAACCAGGCAAAGAACAGGAGCCTCAAAATGATGAGCGAGCGACGGCGGGCTAGACCGACGAGGAGCGCAGCCACGACCCAGAGTGGGCTCAACAAGGTGAGCAAGAGCCACGACAGCGCGTAAATCGACGTGGTGATCACGCGCCGCCGGATCGGACCGCGCTTTGCCGGTTTCACCATGCCTGCACGCTAGCTGGCTTTTGCGAGGCCGGACAAGGTTCCGGACCAACCGCTGAGCTCGGACAGCCGCGTCCAAAGCGATTCCCGCTCCGCTGGCGTTTCTCTCGTCCCGCGAAACCGATGTGTCGGTCGCGGCTTTCGATCGTGCCAAAACTGACCGGTGGACTGCCCGGCGGCGTCGGACGCGCACAGCCAGACGATTGTGTCGGCGCCCTGTGCCGGCGTGCGCAGTAGCGGCTTGGTGAGCTTGTAGAATCGCGGCAGGGAATCGGAAACACCCGGTGTGTCGGCCCAGCCCGGATGCATGGAGTGAACCACGACCCCACGCTCTCGAAGGGCCTCCGCCCAAAGCTCGGTCAAGATGACCTGCCCGCGCTTGGCACGCGCGTAGGCGACCGTGCCGTCGTAACGGCCCCGTTTCATCTGTAGGTCGTTGACGCGAATACGCTGGGTGTACATGCCGCCCGATGAAACATTGACGATCCGCGCCGGCGCCTCGAGCTTGTCGATCAGCAGGTTGGTGAGAAGGAAGTGACCCAACAAATTGGTGGCGAAGCTCGTTTCGAAACCCTCCCGGGTCTCGGACCGCTCCGGTACCAGCACGCCGGCGTTGTTGACGAGGATATGAACCGGCGCGTCGATACGGTCGGCGAGCGCGCGGACCTGCTTCATATCGCTCAAGTCCGCGATCTCGCAGCGCAGCTTGGGATTGCCGGTTTCGCGGCGAATGCTCTCTACGACGGCCTCGGTCTTCTCGGGGTTTCGTCCAACCAGGACCACGCTTGCCCCCAGGCGCGCGAGCTCGGATGCGGTTTGACGCCCGAGTCCTGAGGTGGCGCCGGTCACAATCGCGACCCGGCCCGTCAAATCCTCTTCAATTCGCGGATGAGACCGCCAGCGGTAACCGAGCGCGGTGTAACCGACAACGGATTTGTCCAGTATCGTATCGAGCATCTTCCCCATCTAGAGCCACGTCGTTTCGCCCGCAACGTTCGGCCGGGAACAATGCGCGGCGCCCTCGCGTTGAGCTCTTGGTCGCGCCGGAGTCGACAATTTGGAAGGGTGATCCATCGCTGTTAGCTTCCGCGGGAGTACGACCCATGGGGGGAATACAAGCTTTGTGGGCGACGGCGATCGTTGGTCTCCTGTCCGCCTTGTGTCCGGCGACATCCGCGCTGGCGCAGATCCAGGCACCTTCGGGTGCCGGTGGCCGCGGCGATCCTGTGCTCGTTCCCACCGAGGACACGCTCGAAACCACCTACGGCTTGGCGATGGGCGCTGGCGTACGCGCGGGGGCCACGGCGATCTCTGCTCTTGCGTACAACACCTCGAACATGGCTGCGGTCAGCACCTATCACGTCGAGGCGTTCAGCCAGATCATCCCAGGCAGCAAGAGCAACGGCGGAACGTACTGGACGATCGGCAGCTCGGTCACCGACTCGACCACCAGCAAGAAGATCGCCGTGGGCACGAGCTTCCGAGGCATCTTCAGCGGCGAAGGCCGGCGCTATGACGGATGGGATTGGCGCTCCGGCATCGGTATTCAAGCCATCCCCCAGCTTGGCATCGGCTTGGGCTTTCGATGGGGTCGGATGAAGTCGAGCCGCTTCGAAGGGCAGCGGCTCGGGCCTTCGTTCGACGGAATCACACTCGACGCGTCGATGACGATCACGCCCATCCCTTGGCTCAAGCTCGCAGGTCTCGGTTACAACTTGATCAAGACCTACTCTTCGCTCGCGCCGCAGATGGCCGGCGGCAGCGTCGCGCTCACTCCCATCGAGTCCCTCATCTTCGGCGGGGATGTTCTCATCGATTTCACGACCTTCGAGAAGAACGAGCTGATTGCGGGCGCGGGCGTGAGCTACATCGCTGCCGAGCTGGTTCCGATTCGTTTGGGCTACCGCCGGGACCAAGGCCGCAACCTCAATCAGATCACTGCGGGCGCAGGCTTCAACAAGGGCAAAATCGGCGCCGAAATGGCTCTCCGGCAGGGCATCGGAGCCCGCAAAGAGACGTACCTGCTCTTCATGTTTCGTTTCGTGGTGAAGTAGCCGCTACGGTGACGACGGCTTCGCTCGCGTGAAGCCGAAGTGCAGGAGCCCGGGCAGGTGGCGACCGGCAAACGCCGCGGCCTTGCCGTGTCCGGTGAAGGTGAACTCGCGTTTGCGTTTCGCAATGGCGTCGACCATCACGCGCGCGGCGCGATCCGCGGGCCACATCAGGTTCTTTGGGCGCCGGTCTTCACGCGCCGCATCGAACCGTCCCTGGTTGTCGACCTGGGCGATCTCGCTTTCGATGTACCCAGGATGAATCGTCGTGCAGCTGACGCCGCTCCCGTGGAGCTCCACGGCGAGCGCCTGTCCAATGGCACGCACCGCGTACTTCGATGCCGAGTAGGCGCCGACACCGGGCGTGGCCATCATTGCTGTCACGCTACCGATGAACGCGAGGCGTCCCTCTCGTTCGCGCAGGTGTGGGATCGCGTAGCGCGCGGTCATCGCCGCGCCGATGACGTTGACGTCCAACTGGCGCCTCCAGTCGGCGGCGGAAAGCTTTTCGATCCGACCTGCGACCGAAAACCCAGCGTTGGCAACCGCGACATCGAGGCCGCCCAGACCGCGCACCACCTTTTGAACAGCTTCAGCAACGGACGCCTCATCTGCCACGTCACATCGGACGGCCAGCCCTTTGGCCCCCTGTGATTCGAGTTCCTGGACCACTTCGTGGAGTCGTTCTTCGCGCCTTCCAGACACGGCGACCGCGGCGCCTTCTTTGGCGAAGGCCAACGCAAGCGCGCGGCCGATCCCGCTGCCCCCGCCGGTAATCCAAACGACTTTGTTTTCGAAACGCTTGGCCATCGTCTGCGCGTAGCAGCTCCCCGAGCCGCTTGCCACGGGCCGGCCCTGGCTATTCAGCCGTCGTATCGATCGGCTCGTCGACGGCCGCGGCGCCAGGGTCCGTGGCCCAGCGCGTCAGCGGTGCAAACCGCTGCGAGAGTCGCCGCGCGAGATCGACGTCGAGCCGGTACAGGCAGGGAACCACCAATAGCGTAAGCAGCGTCGAGAAGGTCAGGCCGTAGACGATCACCTGGGCCATGGGCGCCAGGTGAGGAAGGCTTTCGGTTGCCAGTGACAGAGGAAACAGCCCGGCAATCGTGGTGATGCTCGTCAGGAAGATCGGCCGAAGCCGCAGCTTTCCCGATTCGACGATCGCTTCGTCGAGCGCGAGGCCGCGATCTCGACGTTTGTTGATGAAGTCGACCAGAACGAGCGAGTCGTTGACGACGATTCCCGTGAGACCGACCAGACCGACCAGTGCGATCAGGCCAATTGCGTTGGGGCTGAGCAAAAAGCCTCCGGCCACGCCGATGAACGACAGTGGAATGGCGGCCATCACGACGAGCGGTTGGGAGAAGCTCTGAAACTGGGTCGCTAGGATCGTGTAGATCAGCAGCATCGCGACGATGAATGCTCGCAAGAGCGAATCCACCGATTCCTGCGTCTCCTCGAACTGGCCGCCGTACTCGAAGCGGATGTCGGGGTTGGCTGCCTCGAGCGGTGCTAATTTCTTCTGTAGCCTCGAGTTGACCTCTCCGCTGTTGGTCGCCTCCTCGTCGATTCCCGAAAGAACGCTCACGACCCGCTTCTGCTGGTAGCGGCGAATCACGCCCGGGCCCCGGCCGTGTGAGACTTCCGCGATTTCACGAATGGCCACTTCATCGCCGCTGGGCGCGATCAGTTGGAGGGAGGCGATGCGCGCAGGGTCCTCCTGGACGTCTTCTCGCAGCTGGACGAGGATGTCGATCTCGTCATCGCCTTCGCGCAGCGTCGATGCTGGCGTTGCGCCGAACGCGCTGCGCAGCCATCGGCTGACCATTTCGGGGGTGAGGCCATGAAGCGCGGCGCGCTGCTCATCGACTTTGATCTGGAGCTCCTGCTTGCCGAGCTCGTAGTCGTGGCTTGCGTTGCGCGTGCCCGGCGTGAGGCGAACCTCGGCGAGCACTTGCTCGGCCAGCTCGAGGAGGCGTTCGTGGTCTTCCCCGCGAATACGCACGGCGACCGGAGCGCCTCTCGGCGGCCCGGCTCTGACCTCGACGATCTCGAGGCGTGCTGGGCCTACGACGTCGTCGAAGAGCGCGCTGACCTGCGCGACTAGATCGCGACCGGCATGCAGGCTGCTGCGCTCCGTGATCGGAACGACGAAGACCGTGACCATACCGAGATGGTCGCCCGAGCTGAAACCCATGTCGGTGCGGGTCATTCCTCGAACGGCCACGGTGGCTTCGACGTCCGGATTGTCGAGGGCCATGATGCGCGCGTCGAGCTCCGCGAGCAGCGCCTCGGTTTCCTCTTTCGACGCGTCGGTCGGCATGTGGATTCGAACGTCGAACATGTTCGGATCGCCTTCGGTCAAGAGGATCACGTCCTTTACGTTGAACGCGATGGCAACCATCAATCCACAAAGGGCATAGGCGCCCACGACGACGCTCGTTCGATGCTGAAGCGACCAGCGGAGAACCCGTTCGTAGGCGACTAGAATCCGAGAGGCGGCACGTTGCAAGCGGGTCTTCGGGGGCGCGGACTCGGCGTCCTTCCGATGGGACAGCCTTCCGAAATCCGCCATGTGGCTGGGCAGGATGAACATCGCTTCGATGAGCGATGCTCCGAGCGACGCGACGACGACCTTGGGGATGATCGAAAACGCGTCCCCGAGGACGCCCTCCATCATGAGAAGCGGCAAGAACGCGGCCCAGCTGGTGAGCGTGGACGCGACCACCGGCCAAAACACTTCTTGCGTGCCGACGACGGCAGCCTTCCGCCTCGGCATGCCCTCTTCCATGTGCCGGTAGATGTTTTCGATGATGATGATCGCGTCGTCGACCACCACGCCGAGGCACAGGATCAAGGCCATCAGCGACATCATGTTGATGGTGATGCCCATCGCGTGCATCGCGATGATCGCCCCGGCGAGCGCGACCGGCAGCCCCACGGCGGCCATCGTGGCGTTGCGCGCACCGACGGCCACCCAGAGCAAGAGCAGCACGAGCAAAAGCCCCACCGCGGCGTTCGTGTAGAGCGTGCCGAGGGAGTGCTCGACTTCCGCCGAAGCGTCGCCAAACAAGTCAATTTTGACCCCTGGCGGAAGCGTCGGGCCCATGCGAGCGACCAGCGCACGCACATCTTCGCTGATCTCGACGCTGTCCGCCTGCTCTTCTTTGCGAACCGTGAGAACGATCGCAGGCTCGCCGTTCACGCGGCCGCTGAACTTGCCCGCCGCAAAGGTGTCCGAGACTTCCGCCACGTCGCCGACTCGCACCGAGCCGCCCGCATGGTCCGGTCGGATCACCACACGGGAAAGCTCGTTGACGTCGTTGACTCGCGTCATCCCGCGTACGAGCCGGGCGTCGCCGTGGCCCTTCGTCGTCCCTGCGGGTACGTTGGCAGCCCTGAAGCGAAGCGCATCGCTCACCGCGGTGAGGGGAAGCTGGTACGCTGCAAGTCGGTCCGGATCGACATCGACCCGGAATTCCCGGTCTCGAATGCCGTTGCGCCAGATGCCCGACACCCCGGATAAGCGCTCGATTCGGTCCGCCAGGTCTTTTCCGACTTGGCGCAGGACCACTTCCGGGACCTCTCCGCGAATCGCAACTGCGATCGTCGGAAAGTCGACTTTGAATTCCCGCACGACGGGCCGCTCCGCGTCGACCGGCAAATCATCGAGGCGGTTGATCTCGTTCGAGATCTCCATGATCGCGCTCGTGATGTCGTCGACGTCGTCGTCCAGATGAAAGCTGACGTACGAAACGCCTTCTTTGGACACGCCCCATATCTCTTCGACCTTTTCGACGTCGCCGACCGCGTTTTCGATTGGGATCGTGATCAGCTGTTCGATCTCCTCTGGCGAGGCGCCTACGTACACGGTCGTCACGCTTCCCCAGCCGGTTGGTAGCGTCGGCAGTGACTCTCGGTGCATCTGGCTCATCACCATCGCTCCGACGAGCACGGCCGAGATCGCTACGAGGTTGACGAGAACGGGCTGACGAACTGCGAACGCGGGGATGCTCATGGGACCTTGGCTCGTTCGGCGGATGAGAGGCTGGACGAGTCGAGCGGCACGACTTGGACTTTCGAGCCGTCCACGACTCTGGTCACGCCCTTGATGACGACGGTCTCACCGGGCTCGACGCCCCGCACGACTTGGGCGAAACCCGCACCGACCGAGCCGAGCTCGATGGCGCGGCGCCGGGCAATCCCGTCCTCGATGACGTACAGGTGCTGACTGCCAAAACGCTCAAAAACCCCGTCTAATGGCACCCGGATCTCCAATTTCGGCTCGCCGGTGACGACCTCGAACTTGGCAACCAGGCCGGGTCGCAGCCGCCCGCCGTGGTCGTCGAGCTCTATTTCGACTGGAAGCCGGCGCGTGCGTGGATCGATCACTTCGCCGACCCGCACCACCGTCCCCGTGAAGACCTCGTTCGCGCGTGCGTATACGGAGATCGTCGCCGGCGAGCCCACGGCTACGTCGATCGCTTCTCGCGGGTCGAGCAGAACGCGGGCCTTCAACAGGCTCGTGTCCGCGAGGCTCAGCATCGGGCTTCCGGGCGCCAAGTACTCACCGAGCTCGACCATTCGATCGACCACCGTCCCGCCGAACGGAGCGCGAATCACCGCATCGGTGACACCCCGTCGAGCGAGCCGGGCCTCGGCGCGTGCAGCATCACGCGAGGCGGACGCGAGACGGACCGCATCCTTGGCGTCGTCTAGCCGCTGCTCTGGCAGGCCTCCTGTTTGAACGAGCTTCCGGGTTCGCTCGAGCTCGCGCGCGGCCTGCGTCAGCCGGGCCTCGCTTTGCTCGACCGCCGCGTTCGCCGCCTGTGCGGCGGAGGCCGGTCGACCAACATCGAGGCGGAGCAGAACTTGCCCCGGTTCGACCCGCTGACCTGCTTCGACGAGAACCTCGACGACTCGTCCGGCGGTCTCCGAGCGGATGTTCGAATGCCGGTTTGCGAGAATTTCGGCGGTTGCGACCGAGGTGGGGGTCACCTTCTCGGCCTCGATCGTTGCCGCGTGCACGGGTGGCGGCGGCGCCTCGGTTGCGGCGGGGGCGGTGCCCGTGCAGCCAGCTGCCCAGAGCAGGAGCATCGGCAAGCAGGATACAAACGAAATACGCGCCACCAAGGAACCCTGTGTGTGGATTCATCGTTCGGCAAGAAGAAAAACCTCTGCGCTGGTTCAGCGCAGAACAGCGTAGGCGTTGCTCAAACAGAGCTGGTCGGGGCGTTCCGCGGTGCTGACGCCCAGAACCACGCGCCCGGCTTCGTGCCAGCTGCGGACGATGAGCGTCTCGCCCGGGTAAACCGGGTTGCTGAACTGGCCACGAAACATCGCGAGCTTGCCGGGAGCTCCGCCGCACGCGCCGCGAAGAAGAGCGCGGCCTGCGTACCCATAGGTGCAGAGCCCGTGCAGAATCGGCTTGTCGAAACCAACTTCTGCAGCGAACTGCGGGTCGGCGTGGAGCGGGTTGTAGTCACCGTTCAAGCGGTAGAGCAGCGCTTGCGTGGGCGCGAGCTTCTCGCTGAATTCGAAGTCCGGCTTTCGATCTGGCAGCGCAACACGTTCGGTCTTTGGAGGCCGGACGCCGCCAAAGCCGCCGTCGTTTCGCAGGACCAGCGTGACCTCGCCTCGGATGATCAGCGCATCGTTTTCATCGAACGCTTCGATCACAAAGACCGACATCGCCAATCGCTTGAGGTCATAGAGGCCGGACACTCGGCCCATCACGCGGAGGCTGCCGCTTGGGCGGAGCGGCGCGAGCAGCTCCATCTGCTGGCTGTGATGAACCATCCCGCGCCGGTCGCAGGCAAGCCGATCGACGAGAGCATCGAACACCGCGAAGGTCGGAATCGTGCAATACGTGGGGAGCACCTTGGGCCCCCGGCCTTCGTAAAGATAATCCAGCTCATCGTCGGCCGACGCCCCGACGCTGAGCGCGTAGAGCACGGTGTCGCGCCAGCTGTATTCGAATTCGATGGGTGGGGCTTCGTAGCCCAAGCTCTCGGGGTCGATGGCCATCTCGCTCGAACCGAGTAGAGCGCCTGCGGGCGACGATGGCAATCCGGCGCTCCAAAGCCTAGAGTTCGGCGTGGCCAACAGAGTGAACCGAGTTGCGATCGTTTTTTCGGGCGGCCCCGCCCCGGCGGCCAACGCGGTCATCGCTGCGGCTGCGACGTCATTCCTAGAGGCCGGTATCGAAGTGCTCGGCATCTTTCACGGCTACACCAATCTTCAGAACTACGATCCTGCCAGCCATCCGATGGTCCCCTTCGAGCACTACCGCCCGCTCGCGCCCGCCGACATTCGCGGCATCCGAAACACCCGAGGCATCATCATCGGCACGGCCCGTGTCAATCCCGGCGCGACGATCGAAGCTCCTTCGGACCTCCTCGACCCGGAAAAAACCGAGCGCCTCGCGAGGATTCACCATGGGCTTGCGGACCTGGGCGTCGATGCGCTGATCTCGATCGGCGGCGACGACACGCTCAAGACGGCAAACTATCTCTACGAGTATCAGCGGCATCACGTTGCCGAAGAGAATCGCGTTCGCATCGTTCATTTACCGAAGACGATCGACAACGACTATCGGGGAATCGACTTCACCTTTGGTTTCTTCACAGCGGTGGACGTCATGGCTAAAGAGCTCTTGAATCTCCGGGCCGATTGTATCGCGACGAGCAGCTACTTCATGGTCGAAACCATGGGCCGCAAAGCCGGCTGGCTTTCCTACGGCGTCGCGATTGCGGGGGAGGCGAGCATGGTCGTATCGACTGAAGACGTCGAGGGCGACTTGGCGATCGAAGAAGCCCGTGTCGATCCGGTCACGGGCGAGAAGACGGTGGAGCTTCGGCTTTCCGTCACCGCTCTGGTGGACCGCATCGTCGACATGATGCTCGAGCGCGAACGTCGCGACCAGTACTACGGGACGGTGGTTCTCGCCGAAGGCCTCGCGGAGCTCTTACCCCAAAACGCCTCGGCCGGATTGCCTCGTGACGAACATGGCCACATTCGCTTGGCGTCCTTCGACCTGGCCAAAGTGGTCTGCGATCGTGTCCAAGTTCGATACGAGGAGCGAACCGGGAAGCGCAAGAAGGTTCGGCACATCCAACTCGGCTATGAGTCCCGATGTGCGCCACCGCATGCGTTTGACGTCATGCTCGCGAGCCAGCTGGGCATCGGAGCCTACCGTGCGCTGGTCGAAGAACAGCTCGACGGCCACATGGTGAGCGTGAGCGGCCAGCTGGACTTGCACTACATCGAATTCTCCAAGCTGATCAATTCGCAGACCTTACGGACCGAGGTGCGTTTCATCCCGAGCGGCAGCGACTTCCACCGCCTGGCACGCTTTCTCGAGGCCCAGACCGGCCGCTTCCATGCCTGGAGCCCAGGGCAGCGTTTCGAGCCAGAAAGTGAAAAGCCTTCAGAGTAACTCCGAAGGCTTTGTTTCAGAACGGGCGTTCGTTGACCTGACGAATACGCTTGCGTCGGCGGCGAGCAGCCTCAGCGGCCTTCTTCCGTTTCTTGATCGAAGGCTTCATGTAGTGACGGCGGCGCTTGAGCTCTCGGAGGATGCCCTCGGTGGCCATCTTGCGCTTGAGGTGCTTGACCGCACGCTCGAGTCCACGTTCACCAACGTGAACTTCGATAGGCTTGCACTGTACGGTTTCGACCATGAACGCTTCTTCTCCTTCTGAGAGCGCCGGAGGCTTACACAGTGTACACGGCGGCGCAAGGCAGGCCGGTTTTTCCGGGGTTAGGTCTCGTAAATGCTCGTAAGCACCAACTTATTCGGCTCTGAGGCTCGTTTCGGCCCCGCTGGCCGCATTCGCCCGTCCAAAAACGAGCTTTCCATCGCCCGCATCGACGCGAATCGTGTCGCCCGCTCCAAATCGCCCCGCCAGGATGTCCTCGGCCAGGCCGTTTTCGAGGTAGCGTTGAATCGCGCGCTTGAGCGGGCGGGCGCCGTAGGCCGGATCGTAGCCCACGTTCGCGAGGAAGCCCTTGGCGTCGTCGGTCATGTCGAGCCGCATGTCCCGCGCGGCGAGA
>Ga0316201_10003827_pt1 | contig 11218 bp, 13 predicted proteins | sample CS6wburrow_MG_FD_204516 | JGI IMG/M metagenome (GOLD analysis project Ga0316201, IMG submission 204516) | Coastal sediment microbial communities from Delaware Bay, Delaware, United States - CS-6 worm burrow | ecosystem: Environmental > Aquatic > Marine > Coastal > Sediment | place: USA... | reverse complement strand
ATTTTATCCTGCCCCTGGTCGGATTTTTTCTTCAGTTTATCCGTGGTTTCTTTAATACCCTGTTGCAGGTCATCGAGACTCAGGGCATACGCGGGCGCTGCGAAAACCAGGCTGAAAACCAGGCCCAACAACAGGATCAACCGGCCAGGGTTATTCATTTACTTTTTCGTCCCCGAGAAATGGGGAATTTTACTCGAGCGGAGACCACCCGTTTTGGCAAAACCGCGGGCGCGTTTTTTGCTGCTGGCGAAAAGCTTCATCTTTTCAAACTCGACAAAATCGGCCTTCGCGGCCTTGATCTCGTCCTCACTCAAACCCCTGACCCCGATGGTCGCAGTTCCCGAACTGGTTCTACCCTCGCTGGATTTAAAAAAGCTGCTCGCCCTGCGGGATAAAGATGCCAGGCCGGCAAGAAATCCGCGAGAATCCGATTCAGCTTCCACTGCAACCGTCGAGCCAGGTGTTTTTTCACGCACCTGGTAACTCCTGACCCAGCCCGACAGCGAGCCTTTCGGCGAGCTAATTTTTTCCCAGCCACCCTGGCGCATGATGATTTCTACCGCGTTTCCGGCGGCAACCTGCCCGACGCGCTTCGATCCGTGGCTCGGCTCGGAATACACCGCGGCGCTGCGCACAATGATGCCATCCTGGTTAGCCTGCACAGGAGCAACCAGTAAATGCATGAGCACAAAAATTGATACAAGCCGTTTCATCAGCGCGGAATTATAGCAACAGATCCAACGATAAAGAATCGTCTATAAGCCAGCGCTCAAATTCTGTTGCAGCCCATTAAATCCGGGCTCGAGGCAATCCGGAAAAAGCCGCGGGAGCCAGGCGGATTCAGCCGCGATAGCGCGGGCAGTATCTATAGGTAGGCAGAGCGTCTCGCGCATAAATCCAGCGCGGCTATCGCAAACGCAGCAGGTCAGACAAAAAAAAGGCGCCCTTGGGCGCCTTTCTCGTCCTCACCACCTTTATTATTTTATTGATTTGGCAGCTATCTCCTCCAGTCTTTTATCGCCTTATCTAATCTGGCTGAAACGCTCTGCTGCATGCGTTTCGGCCAAAGGCCACTGTTATAAGTTGGCCGTAGTAAACCACAGCCCCCTGGAAGTTGCCAGCCTAATATTCATTAAATTAATCTATCGCCACGGTTGATATGGCAGGCACTTTTTATACTATGCTAAGTTCGATCGACATACAGGATCGCTTTGAACCCGTCTCGAAACCAATGACTGCACAAACTTTAAAACCGGAAGAATACCGGATTACCGAAGAACCTTACTACGAGGCGGTCGCCAACGAAATCGAGGTTTTTGAAGCCGCCTGTCGAAACAAGCTGGCGATATCGCTACGCGGACCGACCGGTTGCGGAAAGACGCGGTTCATGGAGTACATGGCCTGGCGCCTGCAACTGCCGCTGATTACCGTGTCCTGCCACGACGATCTGACCGCATCCGACCTGATCGGCCGTTACCTGATTACCGATAACCAGACCGTATGGATCGACGGTCCGCTCACGGCGGCCGTGCGCAACGGGGCGATTTGCTATCTCGATGAAATTGTCGAGGCACGCGCTGACACCACGGTGGTGATCCACCCGCTGGCCGACGACAGGCGCGTGCTGCCGGTGGAAAAACTGGGAGAACTGATCGTCGCGCATGAAGATTTCTGTATGGCGATTTCCTACAACCCGGGGTACCAGAGTGTGCTCAAGGATATCAAGCAAAGTACGCGCCAGCGTTTCGTGGCGCTCGAATTTGATTATCCCGGCCCCGACCTGGAACAGAGAATCGTGCAAACCGAGTCCGGCCTCGACGCAGACAGGGCGCGGCAATTGATTCGATTTGCGCAACTCACGCGCAATCTGAAAGGCGCCGGCCTCGACGAGGGCGCCAGTACACGCTTGCTGGTGCATGCCGGCAAGCTGATGGTCAGCGGTATCGGCCCGGTCGATGCCTGCGCCAGCGCGGTGTCACAGGCGCTCACCGACGACCGAGAAATGATCGCCGCGGTAGACGAACTCTGTGCCTCGGTATTTTAATTCGTTTGCCGATAAGTATCATAAGCGGATTAGCGAACCAGGCTATCGATGAAAGCGAGCGAAATCTTTCATAAAACGGCAAGAGGCCAGTCAGAGGTTGAAGCCAGGTCAAATGCGCTATCGGTGAAAGAGCGACGGGTTCTGATCCTGGTTAATGGCGAAAACAATGCGGCCACGCTGAAGCAGCTATCGCTGTGTGAGAATATTGTCGAGATCCTCGAAACCCTGCTCGAAGGCGGCTTCATTCAACATGAAGATATGACCAATTCGGCAACCTATGACCGCACCCAGCCCAGGGAAACGAAAACAGCAGACGACGTTAGCGCGCGTGCATTCATGAACAATACCCTGCTCACCTACGGCAATCGATTCCGCGTTGCAAAACTGATCGAAGACATCGGTTCGGTCGACAGTCTCGAAGAGCTTAAGAACCTGGTTAAACCCTGGTACCAGGCGATCTCGGAAACGCCGGGCGGGATGTACCAGGCCGATAATCTCAGGAATGAAGTTCAGAAGCGGATCGCCGACGAAGAAGCTCTCGGCCTGCGCTAGCGACCCGCCGGCAAGAGCCGTGAACCTTAGTTTCTCGGATCGACCGGCGTCAATTGACTCAGCCCCGTGCCCGATAGCTCGTAGGCCTGACCAAAACCGCGAATGAAGCTGCCCGACTGGAGGTCGACGCGAAACAAATGGAAATCAGGCAGCGGCTCGATGATTTCCATCACCTTGCCGAAGCGTTGGTGGAACAGCCGCAGCACCCCGGCAAAGGCCGCGTCATCACGTGCTATGATGCGCGCGGTTCCGTGTAGGCTGGCGCGTTTGCGCGCGAAAGCATTCGCAGCAGCGGCCGCGTCATCGAGGATTAGCAGGCTGATGCTCGGATTATTGACCAGGTTTCCGGTATGGCTCGAAAGCCGCGAGAGGAATAGATAGCAGTCGTTTTCGAACCAGACGCAAGGGGCATAGCTCGCTTCGGGACGGTTGTCCTCGTTTACTGTCGCCAGCTGCACGCTGGTAGCGGATTCGCGCAGCGCCAGGTAATCCTCGCGCAGTTCATCTGATTCAGTCAATTCTGGCCCCGGAAGTTAATTGCCGGAGTATTTTGCGCTAGCCTGACAGGCGCATCAAGCGCGCGCTGGCGGCATCGTTTTCGCTGGCGAGCTTCATCAGTTTTACCTGCTGTTCGTAGAAACGCGCATAGTCGATCATGCGCACCATCGCGTCGACCGCGTTAACGTTGCTCGATTCGAGCGCGCCCGATGTTACCGAGACCGATGCGTCAGCCGGGAATTCGGTGGCATCGCGGCTGCGAAACAAGCCATCGCCATCTCGCTCCAGCTGATCACGGGGCGGATTTACCAGACGAATCCGGTCGACCCCGACCAGGGTATTGGCAGCCTGCCCCACGGCACGGATACTGATACTGCCGTCGCGGCCGATCTGGAGACTTTCGAACTGGGGAATCGTAATCGGCCCACCTTCGCCGAGCACGATCTGGTTGGCGCCATTGAGCAGCAGGCCGGAAGGATCGATCCTGAAATCGCCGCGCCGCGAGTAGGCGGTGCCGCCGTCCGGGGCCTGCACCGCAAACCAGCCGTCACCGTTAATCGCGAGATCGAGCTGGCGTCCAGTAGTGGCGACCGCACCGGGGTCAAAATCGGCCCCGGCAGCCTGGTTGCTGGCGTAGACTCGATCGAGATAACCCGGACCGGAAACAGGGTTCGACTGGAAACTGTCCAGCGCCGCCTTGAATCCGACCGTGCTGATATTGGCGAGATTATTGGCATTGTTCTGCTGCGCAAGCATGGCTTGCGCAGCTCCGTTCATCGCGAGGTAAAGATATTTATCCATCTCGATCTAGTCCCGTTTATCGTTATCGAATCTGGATTACCGTATCGGTAATCGTATTCGAAGTTTCGATCGAACGGGCGTTGGCCTGGAAGTTGCGCTGCGCGGTGATCAAATTAACCAGCTGCTGGGTCAGGTCGACGTTGGACGTTTCCAGCGCGCCTGACTGGATCAATCCGAAACGGCCAGTACCCGCGGTGCCGGTGATTACCGAACCCGAATCGATGGTTTCACGCCACGCAGTATCACCGCGTGGACGCAGGCCCTGAACATTCGGGAAATCCGCCATCGCGACCTGCCCCAGCGGCGAGGCAATACCGTTACTGTAGGTAGCACGCATCAACCCGGTTTCCGAAATATCGAGCCCGGTCAACCTGCCGGTTGCATAGCCATCGGACGACAGCGTGCTGACCGAAAAACCGGTGGCATACTGGGTGGTGGCGTTATTGGCGAAATCGTGCGTCACCGTGAGCGGGTTGGCGCCGTTGGTCAGCGCGATAGCGGTGTTCTGAATCAGCGCCGGTGATGTCGGTATACTTAGCGAACCATCGGGATTGAAATTCAACAGAGCCGCATCCTGGGCAGTAGGTACACCGGCAATCGGGTGGGTGATCGAGGTTCCGCCGTTGATGTCGATCTCGGCACCATCGAGGTAGGTGAACACCGCCCACTGGTTTGGATCGCTGGCCCCGTTGGTGGCCGAACCGGGTAAATCATGCACGAAGTAATAGGACAATACGTGCGAAGAACCCAGCGAATCGTATACCGTGGTCGATGTCGAATGGTTGTAGGTATTGCTCGCGGTCGGATCGAACAGCGCCGGATCCAGCGCCGTGCTGGTAGCATTCAGGTTGACGCCCACTTCGACCTCGGTGCTGGCCTGCGGTGCGCCGGTGGAAGCCGGCAATTGAATCGGCACCGTGGTATTCAGGCTGGTCGAAGTCACGTTACCGCTCGCGTCGACCGGAAAGGCCTGCAGGAACTCACCGGCGCTGTTGGTGATATAGCCCGCGGCATCGACACCAAACTGCCCCGCACGGGTGTAGGAAACATCGGTTCCAGTCAAGGTCTTATTGGTGACGAAAAAACCCTGGCCGCTGATTGCCATATCGAGGCTGGCATCGGTGAACCTGAGGTTGCCCTGGTCGAACTGCTGGCTCACGCTGGTCACCTTGACGCCACTGCCGACCGAGGTGGGCGTGTTGCCAAACGGCGAGATCTCGAAGATGTCGCCAAACTCGGCGCGCGACTCCTTGAACCCGGTAGTCGAGACGTTGGCAATGTTATTGCTGGTGACGCTGAGGTCGACGGTAGCGGCCTGTAATCCGCTGAGTGCTGTATTGAATGACATTGTTTTCTCCTGCTTCGTTACATTATTTTTCGAACCTGGCTCATATCGATGTCGCCGAGGCCGGAAACGCTTAACGTTAGATCCTGGCCACCGACGCCGAGGGTTACACTCTCGACATCAACCACTGTGAACATCTTTCCTGCTGCGACCTCGGTTCCACGATAAACCTCGGCCCCGATCTGGTATTGCCCGCCCGGCAGGCTATTGCCGTCGGCATCCAGACCATTCCATTCGAAATCAACCATGCCAGCCTGCTGGATACCCAGTTCCTGACGATGCACCAGTTGCCCGGCCAGGTTCTTGACCGTGAATACCACCCTGCTCGCCGGCTGCTCGAGTTCGACCGAGCCAGACATCGGTTCGCCGTCATTGAGAAAGGCGCTTTGCGATGGCACCATAACCTTGCGACCGACCAGCGTGGAGGCCTGCAGCGCCTGGTTGGACTGGAACGAAGAGCTCATGGTATTGAAGGTGGTATTCAGGTCATTGATACCGCTGACGGTACCGAACTGGGCCATTTGCCCGAGGAAATCGCCATTTTCCATTGGCTTGAGTGGATCCTGGTACTTGAGCTGGGCGGTCATCAGTTCGAGAAACTCGGCCTGCCCAAGTTCGTCGCTAGCCCTGGAATCAGTGTCCACCGGCTTGTTCAGACCCAGCTGGGTATAAATATTCTTGCTATCGATTTCTGGCATGTTCCGTCTCCGTTAACTTCCCAGCGATAAAACGCGCATCAACATGTCACGCGAGGTGTTTAATACCTCGACGTTATTCTGGTAGGCGCGCGAAGCCGAAATCATGTTAGCCATTTCTTCCACCGGGTTGACGTTGCTGCCGAACACGTAGCCTTCCGCATTGGCAAGCACGTGCCCCGGGTCATAACGGCGTTCCACGCCCCGCTGGCTTTCGACGATGCCAAGCATGTTGACACCGACTTCACCGGGTCGCCCCTGGCTATCGACCAGCGCCTGGAATACGGGCTGGCGCGAGCGATAAGCCTCGGCTTCGCTACCGGCGATGGTTTCCACGTTGGCGAGGTTGCTGGCAACCGTGTTCAGACGCAGCGATTGCGCGCTGATGGCACTCCCCGAAATATTAAAGTTGGCAAGCAGTCCCATGGTTATTCTCCTTTGAGTACTTTCATCAGACCGTTGACCTTGCTATTAAGGAAGGAAAAACTGGTCTGGAATCGCAAGGCGTTTTCGGCGAACTTGGCCTGTTCGACATGCGCGTCGACGCTGTTGCCGTCGAGCGACGAATGCAATGGGTTGCGATACATCAGGCCCGGCCGAGTGACGCTGGATTGCGGTGCGATATGATCGCGATGGGTGGTAGCCAGCAGGACCCTGTCGGATTGCCGCTGGCTGGCGCTACGCAGCATCGCGCCAAAATCGATATCACGCGCCTTGTAATTAGGGGTATCGACATTGGCTATATTTGAAGCCAGGATCGAAGAACGCTGACCGCGCAGCAGCAGGGCGTCATCGTGAATGGAAAAGGCTCGGTCAAAACTGATTGGCATGGTTCTACCCGTTAATCAACAATACGGATACCAATGCATAGAGGGTGCCACCAGTCTGTTGTCGTTTCAAATCAATGATTTAGCGTTTTTGCCAGGCTCCGAGAGCGGCAAGGCGGCAACCGCGGGGGGCAATATTGCCGCCCTTTTGCATGCCGGCGTCCGGTCTAGCGGAACGAGTGCTTCGACCAGCCTGTCGGGATCGGAACCGGCCGGCACTCGTTAACGCCGATCCGGTCGATCATACCCCGGCTGAACATGCCGCCCATCATAAGATGGCAGATCAGCTATAGATGCCCGGATCAGGAGTCCATTCACATCCTGCTCGATACCTGTCATCCGCTAGCGCTGGCTTGATGCCATGACCTCGAACATCAGGCGCTCAACTCCGCTGACGCCAACTTGCAGCCCTTCTGAAAACATTGGCCTGAATATTGCAGTCATTACTACCTATGAAAACGGTTATGACTTCACTATTCGGTAGTGCTGCGACACGATGCGCGGCCTGTGCTCTTGGCCTGGCGCTGTCATCGGTGTTTTCAGCGCAGGCCTCGGAGATTCAGAGCCTGACGTCGATTCAGCTGCAGGCCGAGTCGTATATCGTGAATTATCCTTACGAAAGCCCCTATCCACCGACCTTTAAGCTGGGTCACCTGGACTCCAGGCTACGTCTCAGGGCCTGCCGCGAACCGCTTTCGATCGAGTTTAGTCGTCGCGACCTGGTTTTTGGTAATACCGCCCTGATGATCCGCTGCCCGATCGAAGCAGGCTGGAAAATTCATTTACCGGTGCGCATCGACGTCTTCGACGATGTCGTTGTTGCCTCAAAAGCCATGCTCAAAGGTCAAAAAATTGACGAATCGGCCATTACTTTCCAGAAACACAATATTGCGCGCCTTAAAAATGGCTACTACTCCAAAAACAGCGCGCTACAACAATTGCAGGCACGGCGCAATCTGGTGCGGGGCGCCGTGCTAACGCCTTCCAACCTGTCACCCTTGCTGATGGTGCGGTCCGGACAGCAGGTTACCCTCGTGCTGAGCTACAACGGCCTGCAGATCAAATCGACGGGGAAAGCGTTACAATCAGCCACGCTGGGCCAGCTCGTCAGGGTGCGCAACAGTCAGTCACTTAAAATTGTCGAGGGCGTGGTCGCGGGTGAAGGCCTGGTGCGGATAAGCATATAATGAACAGTATTCCAGCAATCGATGTAAACTTTTTCGTCGGACAGCCGATAGAGTAAATGGGTAATCTCAAGGAGATCAGTAATGACTGACCCGATAAACACGAACAACCGACCGCGCAACACCGGAGTATCGGCAGATACCAGGGCAGGCGCACCGGCTAAAACCAGCCAGCCCCCCGCACAGGGCCAGGCGGCTTCCAACAGGTCCGACGACGCGGCCGTGGTCGAGCTTAGTGGTGCCGCGCTACTCGCGGAACTGGAAGAGCAGATCAAGAATCTGCCCGAGGTCAACGAAGCTCGGGTCGACGCAGTTAAGCAGGCATTGACCAAGGGCGAGTATCAGCCTGATGCCGAAGTGATCGCGCGCAAGTACAGCGAAATCGAAAAACTGCTGCCATGAAAGCGAACCAGTGCCGCCAACGCCTGAGCGAATTGTTACAGGCCCAGAACGACCGCATCGACGGTGCCAACGAGTACCTGTTGAAAATCAAGAACGCGATCGCCGAAAATCGACTGGAAAGCCTGCAGCAAACCCTGACCAGCCCCGACCTGGCAATTGAAGACATCGAACAGCTGGAAAAGCAGCGCTTCGAGTTACTCGAAACCTTCGGCTTCGGCACAGACCCCGATGGTCTCGAGCAATGTATCGAATGGTGCGACGACGATCGAGGCCAGCTTTCCGAACTGCATCGGCAGTTAATCAAGAACCTGTTCGATCTGCGGCACTCGATTCAGATCAATAGCCTGCTGGTCAACAAGGGACAGGAACGGGTAAAACGCTCGATCGGAATACTCACCGGCACCGGCACCGCGGGAAGCTGCAAAACCTACGGTAACAAGGGCCAAACCATCGATCCTGCGGGACGGCGCGACATCGCCGTCGCCTGATCCCCTGGCTCCCTTGCCCCAAAACGGCACCGATACGGTTTTATCCTGCTATCGCGTCGTTTTTCACTACCCTGCTTAGCCCAGGTTTGGAATCATTCCCTGCCATCTCGAGGGTAAGTTTCTCCTGGCACGGGGCAACCGAATTGGCCACTTGAGCCATAAAAGCCGGGTAAAGCCGCAGGCCCCCCGAACAGGCGCATGTTGCTGGTTCGGTTGCCTCTCGGACGTACCAGAGGTCTACTCGATTTCCTTCGAAATTTCTAAACAGCGCGGCAAACCCTGACACAAAATGACTGCGGATGAAGTCCGGGATTCGCCATGCGGTAAGTGGTAACCAGTAGTCCAGAAATTACCCCGCTAAGAAATGGGGGCAACACACGAACTTATAACTGAAGGGTTCCGGGTTGAGACTAAAAATCCTCCCCAACCAGGTCTGGGAGCCAGGTCTAAAATCCGGGGCTGGCACTGTCAACTAACCACATCCCGTCGAAACTAGACGCCTAACAATCGCTCACCCATGGATTTAAAACCCTGCCGCTGCCGTTATACTATCGGTTCCAGCACGGAATGATCCTCCATGAATAAAGACCTGGCTCTTCTACACCGCTATCCGTTCGAAAAACTGGCCGAATTGAAACAGGGCCTGCAGCCACCCGCGCACCTCGACCACATCGCATTATCGATCGGGGAACCGCGGCACCCGGCGCCGCACTTCGTGATCGAAACCCTGATTGCACACCTGCATCAAGTGTCGAACTATCCCAGCACCCGGGGCAGCGAGCAACTGCGAGAAGCCATCGCGGCCTGGATCAGCCAGCGCTTCGCGATCGACCCGGGGCTGGTTGACCCGGAACAAAACCTGCTGCCGGTAAGCGGCACCCGTGAGGCCCTATTTGCGATCGCGCAGGCAGTCATCGATCGCAGTGCGAACCGCCCGCTGGTATTGATGCCAAACCCCTTCTACCAGATATACGAGGGCGCTACCCTGCTGGGCGGGGCAACGCCAAGCTATCTCGACTGCCTGCCGGAGAACGGCTTCCTGCCCGACCTCGATCGAATTACGAGCGCGGAATGGGAGCGTTGCCAGCTAATCTACATCTGTACACCCGCAAATCCGACCGGTGCGGTGATGCCTTCCGCGTACCTGCAGCAGCTGATCGAGCTGGCGCATCAACACGATTTCGTCATTGCCAGCGACGAGTGTTACTCGGAAATTTACTTCGACGAGGGAGATCCCCCGCCAGGCTTGCTCGGCGTTGCCGCGGCGATGGGCAACGATCGCTTCGAGCGTTGCCTTGCCTTCCATAGCCTGTCAAAACGCTCCAACCTGCCCGGTTTACGTTCCGGATTCGTCGCCGGCGATGCCCGGATTCTCGAGCCGTTTCTGCGCTACCGGACTTATCACGGCTGCGCGCTGCCGTCGGCAACCCAGACCGCCAGCGCCGCGGCCTGGCGTGATGAAAGGCACGTGGTCGAAAACCGGGCTCGCTACCGGGAAAAATTCGAGCGGGTTTTGGCCCTGCTTTCTGATACACTCGCGCCGCAGAAACCGCAGGCGGGTTTTTACCTGTGGGCCAGTACACCAGGTTCCGATACCGAGTTTGCACGGCGACTGTACGCCGAGCAAAACGTCACGGTACTGCCGGGACGATTCCTGTCACGCGATCGCAACGGCAGCAATCCTGGTGAAAACCGCGTACGCATGGCGCTGGTGGCTCCACTGGACGAATGCCTCGACGCGGCGCAGCGTATTAATTCACTGATATCGGCTCTTTAGGAGATTACCCATGGCAGACCTTCAGCAAATTATCGAGCAGGCGTTCGAAAATCGAGCTGAAATCAATCCCGCCAACGTCGACGCGGAAGTCAAAACCGCGGTACTCGAGGCGATCGAATTGCTCGACTCCGGCCAGCAGCGCGTGGCCGAACCGGTAGCCGGCGAATGGCAGGTCAATGAATGGCTGAAAAAAGCCGTGTTGCTGTCGTTTCGCATTCGCGAAAATGAGATCATGCCGGGCGGCTTTACGCAGTACTACGACAAGGTCGACTCCAAATTCGACGGTATATCCGCCGAACAGCACGCCGCCAGCGGCGTCCGCGTCGTGCCGCCCGCGGTGGCGCGCAAGGGGTCCTACATCGCCCCGGGCGTCGTAATGATGCCATCCTATGTCAATATCGGCGCCTACGTCGACAGTGGCACCATGGTCGACACCTGGGCCACGGTCGGCTCCTGCGCGCAAATCGGCAAGAACGTACATCTCTCCGGCGGCGTGGGTATCGGCGGTGTGCTCGAACCGCTACAGGCCTCGCCGACCATCATCGAGGACAATTGTTTCATCGGCGCGCGCTCGGAAGTGGTCGAAGGCGTTATCGTCGAGAAAA
>Ga0316201_10003826_pt1 | contig 11219 bp, 13 predicted proteins | sample CS6wburrow_MG_FD_204516 | JGI IMG/M metagenome (GOLD analysis project Ga0316201, IMG submission 204516) | Coastal sediment microbial communities from Delaware Bay, Delaware, United States - CS-6 worm burrow | ecosystem: Environmental > Aquatic > Marine > Coastal > Sediment | place: USA... | reverse complement strand
ATCTGATTGACCGCGAACGGCGCGACCGGCTCATCGGGGTGCGCGTCGGCATGCTCAGCAAGATCGTTCTTGATTTGCCGTATCCAATCAACCAGGGCTTCCTGTGGCCGTGCGTTCAGCGCCGGAAACGATCCAACGATGCCCGCTTTGCATTGCGCCGCCACAAGCTCGGGCCCCGAGACGATGAACATCGGCGCGCCAATCAACGGCAGCCGCAGCTTGCCGTCAAACAAAGAAGGTAATGCCATTTACTGCTCCACCAGAAATCTTGCCGTACATTCGGCAATCAGTTTGTTGTCGATTTTCCGCCGTGCTTCACCGCGAATAACCATGAGTCGGCCCTTCCGTTTTTCCGTCCACCCCTTGAGGAGGACAGTCTCGCCTTCACGCAACGGTTGCCGATATCGAATTTCACAACGACCCGTATGTGCCTTGAGTCCCTGCCGGTAGGGAATGTTACCCATCACATCATCAAGCGCGGAATAGATGATGCCACCGTGAACGGTGTCTTCCCAGCTAAGATGATTTTCGTTCGGCGTGAACTCGGCCGTGCAGGTATCCCCTGCGGCGGCATATACGATATGCAGCCCGACCGGATTGTCCTGCCCACAGGCAAAACACATGCGTTCCGACGGGTTTGGCTTAAGCGCCAACGCGTCAGGGAACTTGCTGATCGATCGCCAGGGATACCGATTTATTTTCAGACGGCCGAACCAGCATCGAACCGAACCAGTCACCCGATTGGGCACCTGGGCTACCGGACATCGAGACCCGAGCCAGCAGCTCTATGTCGGCAAATAAGGAGAGATCGCGGCCAGCCACCATCGATTGAGCGTCGGTCAGGGAAATTGTTGCCGGCAGCTCGCTGACCCGGTGCCGGGAGACGGCGATTGGCGGCGAAGGTGCCGACGGATCGCGCGCGATAACGAAGAGGACCTGGTCCGTTGCAATGGCGGCCCTCGCAGCCTCGGACAGCGACACATTCACCACTATGACGGCATCGTCGGCTCCGGCGTCTGTCGGCGGCATCGCGGCTTGTGCCGGTGCCGTTACGGCTGGCGCAGCTCCCCACTCGGCCAGCCGTTGCTCCAGAAGCTCGCGTATATTGTCGGGCGGATTCAGCCCGAGGAGTATTTGCCAGCGCTCGGTCGCCGTAGCCGTGTCGCCACTATTTGCGGCGGCAAGGCCGGTATAAAACAAGGCCGCTGGATTATTCGGGTCCAGTGCCAGTGCGCTGTCGAGCAGGCTTGCAGGACGACCTTCGATATCTGTCCGATCGCGGTTAAGAATCGCAACAGCCAGGTCAACCATGGTCTGCGCATCCTTACCTTCCTCGATCGCCATGGCCCGCTCGTAGGCATCGGCGGCGCCAGCGAAGTTCTGCAGGGTCATCTGGGTGCGGCCGAGCATTTTCCAGCCAGCGACGTCCTCCGGATTGGCCTGCAGGCGCTCCTGCAGAGACACGATGACCTCGTCCATGCCGGGAAGATCGCCATCAGCGCCAACGGCGGAAGCGCTGTGACCGGACCGGAGGCCTGGGCTCCCGATCTGGTCGTACATGATTGCCGACATCGCCACGACAAAAACGATAACGGTCGCAACCAGGGGCGTGAGTCGGTGTGATTTGCTATATAACGGCCAGGCTGCAAATACGACAGCCAACAGGCACAGCACTACGAGAATGGTCCAGAAGGTCATTCTTTACCCCTATTGCTCGGTGTCGTCGCCGATGGGCAACGACATCCGGTGTTTCAAAACGCGCAGCAGCGCATAGCCGCCAAATAATACGAGCAGGAACGGGACCAGCCAGAGAACCAGCGTCTTGCCCGTCTTCCTGGGGCTGTACAGCGCAAACTCGCCATAACGAACCACCAGGAACTCTGCAATTTCGTCGTCTGTTTGCCCTTCGTCGATCATCCGGGCAATTTCGCGACGCAGGTCGGCCGCGAGCGACACATTGGAGTCCTTGATGCTTTGGTTCTGGCACTGCAGACAGCGAACTTCCGAAATCAGTTTCTCATAGCGCGCCTGCATCTCCGGATCATCGAATCGCTTGCCTTCATCAATGGCGAACGCAGACGACACGAGCAACACGGTTGCGACTACTGCAAAGAGACGTTTCATTGGGCCTGCCCTCCGCCGGACATGCGCGACACAAACTCGCGCTGCCACACGACCGGGTCAAGCGGACCCAGGTGCTTGTAAACTACGATCCCGTCAGGATCGACGAGAAACGTTTCCGGCGCACCGTAAACGCCCCAATCGATACCGACTCGGCCATCCTCGTCGTATGCTGACGCAAGGTAGGGATCACCCAGGTCGTCCAGCCAGCGTATCGCCTCAAGACGCGAATCGCGCCAGTTGATGCCATAAATCGGGATCGCTTTATTCGCGGCGAGTTCGAGCAGGAACGGGTGCTCCGCCCGGCACATGACGCACCAGGTTGCCCACACATTGACCAACGCATAGTTGCCGGCCATGGTGTTCGTACCGATCGTCACTTCCGGGTTCTTCAGCGTCGGCAATTCAAACTGCGGCGCTGGTTTGCCAATAAACGGTGACGGCAGAGCTCGCGGATCGCCATGTCGCAAGCCCATGACCAGGAAGACCAGTAACGCTATGACCGCGACCAGTGGCCAGACAAACCGGTTCATGCCGCTGCCTCCGTTTCGCGCGAACCGGCACGATAGCGGCGGTCGCTGATCGCGATCAATCCACCGAGTGCCATGATCAGTGCGCCCAGCCAGATAAAGCGGATGAGCGGCTTGTACTGAACACGCACGCTCCAGGCGTTCTGGCCGAGTTGGTCACCCAGGGCCACGAACAGGTCTTTGTCGAGACCGGCACGAATGCCCGCCTCGGTCATCCAGCTTTTCTGTACGAGATACTGGCGTTTCTGCGGATAGACTTTGCTAACAAGCTTGCCATCGTTGCGAATCTCTATCTCTGCTTCGATAGCCGAGAAGTTTGGCCCCTTCACATTGCTAAGGCCAACCATGTGGAATTCAAACCCGGCGACTTCGATCGATTCACCAGGCTGCAATGCCTGGTCGGATTCGACACCAAAGGCAGACACGATCGTGACACCGATAACGAACAGCCCCATCCCAAGATGCGCCACCGACATACCCAGCGCCGAACGCGTAATTCCTGCAGTGCCTTTTTGACGCAGCAGCGAACGTACCGGCTGGATCAAAGAGCTAATGACGATCCAGGCGGCTGCGCCGCAGCCGACGACCAGGAGCAGGCTGACGCGACCGTAGAAAAGCAGCGGAATGATGACGCCGAGCACGATTGCGACGATGGCCGGAATCCGTAGCACGCGCCACCATGCGTCAGCTTTCTGGCTGCGCCATGCCGTATGCATTCCCATACCCAGCAGAATAACCAGCGGCAGCATTGGCACGAGGAACGCGACGTTGAACCACGGTGGGCCGATCGAGATCTTGCCACCCGTCATCATCTCAACAACCAGCGGTGCCAGGGTGCCGATCAGTACCAGCGCCGTCGCCACGACCAGGAGCACGTTGTTCAGCAACAAGAACGTTTCGCGAGACAGCAAACCAAATCCAACATCCGAATCGAGCGACGGAGCGCGCCAGGCATATAACACCAGGGCACCGATCACGACGACAGCGAGGAAGGTAAGAATGAAGAAGCCACGGGTTGGGTCCGTTGCGAACGCATGTACGGACACGATGATGCCCGAACGCACCAGGAACGTACCCAGCAGGCTCAGCGAGAACGCGGTGATCGCGAGCAGCAGTGTCCAGCTCTTGAACAGGCCGCGCTTTTCAGTCACGGCAAGCGAGTGAATCAGCGCGGTGCCAATGAGCCACGGCATGAACGACGCATTTTCGACCGCGTCCCAGAACCACCAGCCGCCCCAGCCCAGTTCGTAATACGCCCACCAGCTGCCCAGTGCGATACCCAGCGTCAGGAACATCCACGCAACGGTCGTCCATGGACGGGTCCAGCGGGCCCATTTCTGGTCGAGATCGCCGCTGATCATGGCGGCAATCGCGAAGGCAAACGCAACCGAGAAACCCACATAGCCGATGTACAGCAGTGGCGGATGAATCGCGAGCCCCGGATCCTGCAGCAGCGGATTCAGGTCGCCACCATCGGCCGGCGCCGGAATCAGTCGATCAAACGGATTCGATGTCAGCAGTGCGAACAGCAGGAACCCGATAGACAGAAAACCGAGGACACCAATGACGCGCGCCGCGAATGGCTTAGGCAGCCCGGAGCTGAAGCTTGCGACCGCCAGGGTCCATGCCGCCAGCAGCAGTATCCACAGCAGCAGGGAACCTTCGTGAGCCCCCCAGACGGCCGAAACCTTGTAAAGCGTCGGCAGCGCCAGCTGCGAGTGATTCGCAACGTACAGAACCGAAAAATCGCTCGTCAGGAACGAATAAGTGAGGCAGGCAAACGAGACCGCAACGAACAGGAACTGCCCGGTTGCGGCCGTCCGTCCGACGGCCATCATCGCGGCATCGCCGCGATGTGCACCCACCAGTGGAAGAATCGTCTGGCAGACCGCCAGCGCCAAAGCAAGTATCAGGGCAAATTGCCCAATTTCAGGAATCACTGGTTCCGCACTCCGTCGCGCCCTTGACGACTGCTTGCTGAATGTCCTTTTGATGCTTGGACAGCGAATCGGCTACTTCCGGTGCCATGTAATCTTCGTCATGCTTGGCCATGATCTTGTCCGCGGCAAAGACGTTGTCTTCGCCCATACGACCATGGGCCACGACGCCCTGTCCCTCGCGAAACAGGTCAGGCAATACGCCTGAGTAAGTAACCGGCACGCTGCACGCTGTATCGGTAACCTCGAAGCGAATATCGATAGAACCTTCCTGTCGCTCCACTGATCCACCCACGACGAGCCCGCCAATCCGGAAGTTACGTTCCTTTGGGTACTTCCCGGCGGCTACGTCGGAGACTTCTACAAAGAACATCATATTGTCCTGGAACGCCCGGAGCGTTAGTCCAGCAGCAATAGCGATGCCAAGCGCGGCCAGTCCTACGGCCAACATGCGTTGCTGTCTTGGTTTCATTCTCGATCCTCTAGCGCCTTGAGGCGCACTTCGATTTCCCTATAAATTCGTTTTTGCCTGAGGCGTCCACGCCAATTTAAGAACACGACAATTACAAAGGTCAGCCCGTAACAACTCCATACGTAGGCGCCGTAACCACCCATCGCTAAACCGTCCATTACGCGCCTCCTTCAGGTGACAGGATCATCTCGCGCACCCAGCGCGTGCGGCGCTCACGGTACAGCACCTCTGTACGTATGCGCCGTAGCAGCATGGACCCGAACAAGAGCGTGAAACCTAACAGCATGATTAACAGCGGGATTCTCATATCCGCATCCATCGTGCCCTTTTTGAAGACCGTCTGTCCCTGGTGCAGTGAACTCCACCACTCGACCGAAAAGTGCACGATCACGACGTTGACGATGCCAACCAGCGCCAGCACCGCGCTCGCCTTGTCGGCCTTGGTCGTGTCATCAATCGAGCTCCTGAGCGCCATGTAACCGAAGTACAGGAACAGCAGGATGAGTTCGGACATCATGCGGGGATCGCCCCACTCCCACCACGTGCCCCACATTGGCCGGCCCCAGATGGACCCGGTGCAAAGTGCGAGGAACGTAAAGCCGGCGCCGATAGGCGCTGCCGCAGCAGCGACCGCATGAGACAGCTTGATACGCCAGATCAGACCGATCGCACCGGATGTGGCCATAATCATGTAGGCCATCATCGACAGGTACGCTGACGGCACATGGACGTAAATTATTCGGAACGCATCACCCTGCTGGTAATCCATCGGGACCACGAACAGCCCCTGCCAGGCGGCATAGGCGACCAGGATCAAACCTGAAACACCAAACCAGGGTGCCAGGAGAGCGGAGATACGATAAAAGTGCGGCGGTGAAGCCAGCTGATGAAACCATTTCCACATAGTCGACAATTCTACTCGTTACTGATTCGAAGTGCGGCAGCCGTTGCATAGGGTGCAAGGCTGAGCGAGGCGATGGCATAGGCGCCGAGGGCCCATATGCCAGTTGAATAAATATCATTGGTCGCAGCCAGCGAGACCGCATTTGCACCGAGGATCATAATCGGCATGGCAAGCGGCAGGATCAGGAGGCTGAGCAGTGCGGTACCGCGGTGCAAGCCGACGGTCAGCGCAGCCCCGATCGAGCCGAGCAGACTCAGGCTGATCGTACCCAGTCCGAGCGTCAGCATCATGACGCCCACGACCGACAGCGGCATACGATACGTGATCGCAAGTATGGGTGAAACCAGGACCAGCGGCAGACCGCTCGTAAGCCAGTGAGCCAGTGTCTTACCCAGCACCAGCATGGGTAACGGCTGCGGACTCACGAGAAGCTGGTCGAGGCTACCGTCCTCGAAATCGCTGATGAACAGGGAGTTCAACGACAACAGGGTGGCCAGCAAGGCGGCGACCCAAAGCACACCCGGACCACTGAATTCGAGTTGCTCCGCGCTGGGACCCACGGCAAGCGGGAACAGGGTACAAACCATCGCAAAAAAGAACAGTGGGTTCAGTACGTCACCAGGCCGCTTCCACGCGAGCAACAGGTCGCGCTTCGTGGTGGCAGCCAGGCCGGCAAACATTCCCGGGATCTCGTGCTGCACTTCGCTTGAGGTCTTCTGATTCACTGTATCTTCACCCGCGTCGTTGGCACCTTGATCTCGACATCCTGGTGAGCGGCCATGACGCACATCCCACCTTTCGAGCAATGCTCCTCGACAAGCTCCATGACGAGCACGCGACCCTCGCGGTCCAGATTGGTGAATGGTTCATCCATAAACCACAGGGGTACGTCGGCCAGCAGCATGCGCGCAAGCGCAACTCGTCGTTGCTGGCCGGCAGACAGTGAGCGCAGGACAAGTTTCTTCAGTCGCGAGATGCCGAGGCGCTCGTAGACCTCTTCGGGGTCCTGATTGGAATGCGCGCGCAATGAGCGTTCAAAACCGAGGTTCTCGACCAGCGTGAGGTCGCCCTTCAGCCCGGTCCGGTGTGCGAGCCAAACGAGCGAACCGTGGAATGTCTGGCGCACCTTCTCAACCGGCACATCGTCCCAGTAGACGGTGCCCTCTTCGAGACTCAGCATGCCTGCAATTGCGCGAATCAGGCTCGTTTTGCCGCAGCCATTGCGCCCCTCGAGAATCAGCAGACTGCCGCTCTCCAGCGCAAATGACAGGTCCTGAAAGAGGCAGCGCTCACCGCGGATCAAAGTCAGGTTGTCGCCCGATAACTTATGAGTCAATGCGTTACGCTCTGTCGCCGATCGCCGACGAAATGATGATCACGGATAAACATCCTTGTTAGCCAGCTAGTTAAAACAAATACTTAATGTAATTTCAAACAATCGTATGCGCATCCTTGATAAACAAGGATTGCTCAAATGTCAGTTTACAAAAACCTGAAGCCAACCGTAGACTGATCGGCCCGGTCGAACACTACATCAATAAACGACCGGAACCGGACAATACCAATATTTCCGCAACTAAACGATTGCGAGTTAATACCTATGGATCTCGGAGCTGCCGGCCTGCACGAACAACCCTTCCCCACCCACGGGAAGCCGCTGGCGATAATAACCTATCAGTCGCAGCGTGTGGCACTGGATGCGCTGCAAGAAACCCACGAGCACGCGACCGGGATCTCTCTGCTACAAGGCCCCACGCTGTCCGGAAAATCCATCGTCATTCGCAGCTTTGTTGATTCCATCGAGCAAGACTGCGCCGTCGCGCTGGTCGACGGCAAGGGACTAAACACCACCAATCTGCTGCTCGCCGTGTTACGGCAATTCGGTTATGAAATCGACCTGAGCTCCGCTAATGAGTTGCTGGGCCTCCTGCGCGTGTTCGCATTGCAGCAGGCAACCTCCGGTGAACCGCCACTTTTGATCATCGAAAACGCGCATGAACTGAATCCCAGCGCGCTGCGCGCGCTCTGCGAATTGGCGGAACTGCGAGTTCGCCAGGGTAGCGCCTTGAAAATGGTGCTGGTCAGCAATCGCTCACTCAGCGCGGTCATGGAAGCGCCTGCCATGCAGCCAATTGCCAAACGTATCCTGCATGATTTTCATCTGCAGCCGATGGCGTGCGAGGAAGTGCGTAACTATATTCATGAGAAGCTCATCGCCGCTGGCTCGGAATGTCCGGCTTTCGTATTCCCGCGAGAAACATGTGACGCGCTCTGGCGCGCCTCGGGTGGCTGGCCCGGCATCCTGGATCGTATTGCCTTGCTGGCGCTCGCCAATGCAGATTGCCTGCCGGTGGCGGCAGACGTGGTCGAATACCCGGTGTTGCCTGCGGGTACCTGGGACCCGGAAAGCGAAATTGCGGCAGAATCCGCGGCGCCGGTCCCGACCGGACCGCCGCAGCTCATCGTCACGAACAATGGGAGCGTTATCCAGGAACTGACCATGGAGAAAACACGCATCCTTGTCGGGCGTTCGGAGCATAACGACATTGCCGTAGGCAGTCGCTTCATCAGCCGCCATCATGCACTGCTGGTCCGGCATGGCAGCACAACGTTCCTCATGGATCTGAACAGCACCAATGGCACGTTTGTAAACGCCAAACGCGTCTCGAATCACGTGCTGTTGCACGACGATGTCATTACCGTTGGTCATCACAGAATCAAATTCAGCGATCCCTTCGCGACGACACGCGGCACACTCGAAGGCGAAGATTTCGCTGATACGGCCATTATGAAGACGCTCGACGATATGCGCAGTCTGCTGGCCAGAGAGAACACCGAGCTGTTGCCGGCAGCAACTGAAGACCTGCCGACACTGAAGACCTGAGGCCTCTAGCGGAAGAACGCTTCCTTGAAGTGCTTGCGGCACATCGAGACGTAGCGGTCGTTACCACCAATCTCGACCTGTGAGCCCTCCGTCACGGCGTTGCCCTCCTCGTCCATGCGCAACACCATGGTGGCCTTGCGGCCGCAATGGCAAATGGCCTTGAGCTCCTTGAGGTTGTCCGACCAGGCGAGCAGATACTTGCTGCCTTCGAACGGTTCACCCTGAAAATCGGTACGCAAGCCGTAGGCCAGAACCGGAATATTCAGTTTGTCGGTGAGTTCGCTAAGCTGAAACACCTGGTCGCGAGTCAGGAACTGGGCCTCATCGATCAGCACACAGTGCACCGGTGATTCCTCATGAGCCGCAGTGACCACGTCCAGCAGGTTCATATCGCTCGTGAACGTGGTGGCCTCGGTCTCTATGCCGATACGGGAAGCCACCTTCCCCTTGCCGAAGCGATCATCGAACGCAGGCGCCAGCACGATCGTACTCATGCCGCGTTCCTTGTAGTTATAACTGGACTGCAGCAAGTTGGTGGACTTGCCCGCATTCATGGACGAGTAATAGAAATAGAGTTTGGCCATGGGCGCGCATTGTCGCACCGACCTGCAGTCGATGCACCACCCCTGGGCGAATACTAGCGGCGGAGCGTCAGCAGTTTCGCGAGATTGCGGCGATGCCCCTGGCGTTCAGGGTGCTTGGCGCGACAATCCGGGCACTCATTCGTCAGTGAATGACGGCCGGAAATAATTTGCGGCACCGGTGTAACCACACCCGCACGCAGGCAACTACTGCAAATCACCAGGTTGCTGAGACGGTTCAACAGGCGGTAGCTCACGTTGTCTTTTGCGATGGCAGCCATAACAGCTCTCCGTATACGAAGTCCTGTTTTGGCACCGCCTGGCAACCCTGACCAGCAAAGGCGCTGCAATTATGTCAAAACTGTTAACCAGTCGTGGTTTTGAGTGTGAAGCCTGTCGGGTTCTGGCGGTGTGGTGCCCAGGGCCGGACTCGAACCGGCACGCCCTTTCGAGCAGGAGATTTTAAGTCTCCAGTGTCTACCAATTCCACCACCCGGGCTTAAGGGGAAAATGGAGGCTAGGGTCGGAATCGAACCGGCGTCCACGGCTTTGCAGGCCGCTGCATAACCACTCTGCCACCTAGCCTCGGTGATCAATCGGTGCAGCGTAAGATACTACACCGGCGAGCAGTCGCGCAGTATACATACGTTACAGGCCTTTGCATAATGACTTGATGAGAACTTATTACGCTGTTGCTTGCGTCATCCTCGCGGTGTTTTTCGGGGCTTGTTCGGCTACTGATTCGCCCTCTCTTGGTGCACCCGAGGCGGTCACAACTCCGGCGAGCGGTAGCGTTGCCGGGCCGCGCTTTTCTCAAGGTACAAGTGGTGAGCTCGTGCTTAGCTGGATGGAAACTCGAGACTCCGGGACCACCCTTAACTACGCCACCCTGGTCGCCGGCGAATTCTCCACTGCCCGAGCGGTCGTTACCGAGCCTCGCATGTTTGTAAACTGGGCCGACCTGCCGTCTGTATTGCCACTGGGCGACAATCACCTGATCGCACACTGGCTGCGCTACAGCGCCGACAAAACCTACTCCTATGATGTCGTTGTCTCGCAGTCGTTTGATGCCGGCATGACCTGGGATGAGGCCATAACCGCCCATAGAGATGGCACGCAGACTGAGCACGGTTTTGTCTCGATCGCCCCTGCCCCCGACGGGGCCTCCCTGCTCTGGCTTGACGGACGTAACACTCCCGATGCGAGCATGACACTGCGTTCTGCGGTGATCACACCCGAGGGAGAGCTGACTCGGGAACAGGAAGTCGACGAATCCGTCTGCGACTGCTGCCAGACGGATATGGCCATCACTGCCAATGGACCCGTCGCCGTGTACCGCGACCGGACTACGGCAGAAATTCGCGATATCTATATCAGCCGCGTTGAAAATAAACGCTGGCTTCCGGGTCAACGCCTGCATGCAGACAACTGGACGATCCCGGGTTGCCCGGTGAACGGGCCGTCGATCGTCGCCGAGGGAGAACAGGTCGCGGTCGCCTGGTTTACCGCGGCCAATGACCTGCCCGAGGTGAAGGTTGTGCGATCCGCCGACAGCGGTATTTCCTTTGGCGAGCCGATCAGCATCGCATCCGGAGGCATTCATGGCTATGTCGGTCTTGCGGCGCTTGAAGAAGGCGGCCTAGCCGTCAGCTGGGTAGCGAAAAGCGAATCCGGCGACAACGTACTGCGAGTCCGCACGATCGCCGCTTCCGGGGAACCGGGCCCGGTGCAGGATGTTGCCACGATTCACCAGCTTCGCGTGTTTCCCCAGCTTGCCTTTGCTGACGATC
>Ga0316201_10003825_pt1 | contig 11219 bp, 11 predicted proteins | sample CS6wburrow_MG_FD_204516 | JGI IMG/M metagenome (GOLD analysis project Ga0316201, IMG submission 204516) | Coastal sediment microbial communities from Delaware Bay, Delaware, United States - CS-6 worm burrow | ecosystem: Environmental > Aquatic > Marine > Coastal > Sediment | place: USA... | reverse complement strand
GTCTTGTGACTAAAAGGCTGGCGAATTGTGCAGAAATCGCGGTCGTTATGCAATTTAGAGTTGCGCAACCGGCGTTGCTTGCGTCGGCCAGCCTGAGTGAGAGACTGCCGGATTACAGGCCGTGGCCAGGAAATCGGTAAATTCGGAGCGGGGAATAAGTCGTGCACCGAGCGTCACCAGGTGCCGGGACACGACCTGGCAATCGATGAGCTCGAGGCCGGATGATTGCATATGGGTCACAAGTCCAAGCATGGCTATCTTCGACGAATTCGCTTGTCTGCTGAACATGGATTCGCCGAAGAACACCTTGCCGATGCAGATCCCGTAGAGTCCACCGACCAGTTCGTCGTCATCCCAGATTTCGATGGAGTGCGCCCAGCCATCGTCGTGCAGCTGTTCGTAAGCTGCGATCATCTCATCCGTGATCCAGGTCCCCTGTTGCGATCGGCGTTCGCCGGCACATTCGCGAACGACGTCGCCGAAGGAATGATTAAAACGCAGTTCGGCTGTTGAATTGCGCATTTGCTGACGCAGGCGCCGCGAGATATGCAGGTCGGCTGGCCAGAGAACGCAACGCGGATCCGGGCACCACCACAGGATCGGCTGACCGTCCTCGTACCAGGGAAAGATGCCCCTGGCATAGGCAGCAAGAAGTCGCTCCGCGCTCAGATCGCCGCCGGCGGCCAGCAAACCGTCGGGCTCGCTGAGTGAGCATTCAACGTCGGGAAAGGCATCTGCAGGATCGCTGGCGTTCAGCCAGGTAATCCGGTTCGGATTCACGTTGAGTCCTGCGACTTATACGGGCTGTGCGAGCCAACTGCGCTCATGTAGCGGTCGATGTGGCGGCGTTCCTCGTCGAGATAGTTGCCGACAGCCGAGAAGAACTCGGGTTGTCTGAGCCAGTGCGCAGACCAGGTTTCCACCGGCACGAATCCACGGCTGACCTTGTGCTCACCCTGCGTGCCCGGTTCGAAAAGCCGCAATCCATTCTCGATGCAATAGTCGATACCCTGGTAGTAACAGGTCTCAAAGTGCAGGGCGTCATAGTGCGCATCGCTGCCCCAGTAACGGCCATAAAGCACGTCATCGCCTACAAAGAAGACGGCCGCAGCGATCGGTGTGTCTTCCCGCTCGGCCATGATGACGAGGATCTTGCCAGGTAACGAACGACTGATCGTGTTGAAGAAATCGAGGCTGAAGTAGGGCAGTGAGCCGCGCCTCATGAAGGTCATGCTGATGAGACGGTAAACGGTGTCCCAGGTGTCAGGCGTCAGATCGTCGCCGCTCAGCCGGCGAAACCGGATACCGGCCTCGGCAACTCGCCGCCGGTCGCGACGGGACTTCTTCCGTTTTGCCGAGCTGAATGTTGCGAGAAACTCGTCGAACGAACGGTAGCCATCGTTGTGCCAGTGAAACTGGCAGTCTTTGCGAATATGCAGCCCGGCTTCGCGCAACATATCGAGTTCACCAGGCTCGGGGAACAGCAGGTGAAACGAAGAGCAGTCTGTTTTTTCAGCCAAAGTGATGGCCGCATTGACTAACCCAACTGCGCCTTCATGGTCGTTTTCGTCTGCCAGCAGCAGACGCCGGCTCGGTGCGGGTGTGAAGGGAACGGCAGAAACGAGTTTTGGGTAGTAGGCGAGGCCTGCCTGCTCATATGCGCGCGCCCAGGCCCAGTCGAAGACGAACTCGCCCCAACTATGGTCCTTCAGGTATAGCGGCATCGCCGCACGGAGTTTGGAGCCTCGGCCGCTCCGACTGTCGCGGATGGTGAGGTGGCGCGGATGCCATCCCGCGTCAGGAGCTACGGAGCCGCTTTGTTCCGCTGCCAGCAGGAACTCGTGTCTCAGGAACGGGTAGTCATCCCCGGCGAGCGCATTCCACTCGTCGGCGGCAATCTCCGCGATGCTTTCATTGACGGCGACCTTCATTAAGTCACCGTAACATCAGGGCTGCTCGTCGAGGTATTTCTCCGCGTCGAGGGCTGCCATACAACCGGCCCCGGCCGACGTAACGGCCTGCCGGTAAATTTGGTCCGCAACGTCGCCTGCGGCAAACACGCCGGGCACACTGGTTGCCGTGGCGTTGCCCTCGAGCCCCGACTTGATCGTGATGTAATTGTTCTTCATATCGAGTTGACCCTTGAACAGCCCCGTGTTCGGGCTGTGACCGATCGCGATGAAAACACCAGCAAGGTCAATGTCCCGGGTTTGCGAATCATCCTTGGTGCTGCGCACACGCAGCCCTGTCACTCCGGCATCATCGCCAATTACCTCGTCAACGACGTGGTCCCAGAGAATTTCGATCTTGCCTTCTTTCTCCTTCTCGAACAGGTGGTCCTGCAGGATTTTCTCTGCTCGTAGCTCGTCACGGCGATGCACCAGCGTGACTTTTGATGCGATATTGCTGAGGTACAGAGCTTCTTCTGCGGCCGTATTACCGCCGCCTATGACTGCGACGTCCTTGCCACGGTAGAAAAATCCGTCGCAGGTTGCGCACGCTGACACGCCGCGGCCCTTGAATGCCTCTTCGGACGGCAGGCCCAGATACATAGCCGTCGCGCCCGTAGCGATGATCAGCGCATCGCAGGTGTAGCTGCCGTAGTCGCCATCGAGGCGCATTGGCCGTGCCGACAGGTCCGCCGTATGAATGTGATCATTGAGGATTTCCGTGTTGAAGCGCTGGGCATGCCGTAGCATGCGGTCCATCAGCTCCGGCCCCTGCAGGCCCTCAACGTCGCCGGGCCAGTTATCGACGTCGGTCGTTGTCATGAGCTGGCCTCCCTGCTCGACGCCGGTAATGACGACCGGATCGAGGTTGGCGCGCGCCGCATATACAGCAGCGGAGTAGCCGGCCGGACCCGATCCCAGTATTACTAGGCGCATATGTCTCAAATCACTCATGTATAATTTGTCCCTGTTCGATCAGGCAATTAAGAAAGCTCGCTGAAGCCCCGGAAATGCGGTCCCGTTGATGACTTTCAAGGGTGTCAATGCGGGCTTGTGTCTGTCGGGCAACCCGAATTGATTGGCAGTTTACTTTAGATATGGCAAGAGCCCAAAAGACTACGAAAACGGCACAGCGACTCTCCGAGCAGGTCTCGAGGGCATTACGCGAAGGTGCGCTCTATGTGTTCGGTGCGCTGGCGCTCATCCTCTGGTATGCACTGTTTACCTATGACCTCGGTGACCCGAGCTTCAGCCAGGTCACGAGCACGACCGAGGTCAACAACGGAGTGGGGCGCGTAGGCGCTTACGTCTCTGGATTCCTGTTCGATTTCTTCGGCCGGCCAGCCTACCTGTTTACGGTCATGGTCTTCTATTTTGGCTGGATGCTGTACCGCGAGCAGAAGACACAGCAGGCCATTACGAAGATGGACTACTCGCTGCGCATCGGCGGGTTTGTTGCGACGCTCGTCACGAGCTGCGCGCTGGCGACACTGCATTTCTCGTCACAGGGTTTTAATGAGACGGCTGGTGGTGTCATCGGTCGTATTGTCGGCGAGTGGCTCGAATCCGTCATGAAGTTACTCGGCGCGAGTACTTTACTGTTTGTCATCTGGGTTGCTTCGATATCCCTGTTTCTCGGCATATCGTGGTTCAACGTCATGGATAGACTCGGCCGTTGGTGCCTGGTCGCCTACGAGCGTGCACAATTTAAGATTGGGGAGTGGCAGGACAAGGCAGAAGGCCGACGCCAACTGGCCGCACGCCAGGACGTTATCGAGACAGAAAAGAAGCGTACTGCCGGACGCGAACGGCCGCGCATTGAGCCAGTCATGCCAGCCCTGGAAACGAGCGCTCGGGCCGAAAAAGAGCGCCAGGTGCCGTTGTTCGATCCACCCGCTGCGGGCGAGCTACCACCATTATCTTTGCTTGACGACCCACCGCCGCAAAAGAGCGGCTATTCCGAAGAGTCCCTCGAAGCGATGTCTCGACTCGTGGAGCTCAAACTCAAGGATTTCGGCGTCGACGTCGAGGTGAAGTCCGTGTCACCGGGTCCGGTGATCACCCGTTTCGAGCTCGATCCGGCACCCGGCGTCAAAGTCAGCCAGATCGCGAACCTGTCAAAAGACATCGCACGTTCGTTGTCGGTGGTCAGTGTTCGCATTGTTGAGGTTATTCCGGGTAAGTCATTTGTGGGTCTCGAGATCCCGAACGAGATTCGCGAACTGGTAACGCTCGGTGAAATTCTCAAATCGCGCGCCTATGACGACATGGCATCACCTCTTACGCTCGCGCTGGGCAAAGACATCGGCGGGCAATCAGTGGTTGCTGACCTAGCCCGTATGCCGCACTTGCTTATCGCGGGCACGACCGGCTCGGGCAAGTCGGTCGCGATCAATGCAATGGTCCTGAGCCTTCTCTACAAGACACAGCCTGAGCATGTCCGGCTGATCATGATCGATCCGAAGATGCTCGAGTTATCGGTATACGAAGGGATACCGCATTTGTTGACGCCGGTTGTCACGGATATGAAAGATGCAGCTAATGCATTGCGCTGGTGCGTGGCGGAGATGGACCGCCGTTACCGGCTTATGTCCGGGCTCGGTGTGCGCAATATTGGTGGCTACAACCGCAAGGTCAAAGAAGCGATTGATGCCGGCGAGCCGATCAAGGATCCGACGTTCACACCGCCTCCATTCGAAGACATAGAAAAACCGATCGAGCATCCGACACTCACGCCATTGCCATTCATCGTTGTGATCATCGATGAGCTGGCGGACATGATGATGATCGTCGGCAAGAAGGTGGAAGAGGTCATCGCGCGGCTGGCCCAGAAAGCCAGGGCATCTGGCATCCACATGTTGCTGGCAACACAGCGGCCGTCCGTCGATGTCATTACGGGCCTGATCAAAGCCAATGTCCCAACGCGAATCGCTTTCCAGGTATCGGCCAAGGTCGACTCACGCACGATTCTCGACCAGATGGGCGCCGAGAACCTGCTTGGCCACGGCGACATGCTTTATTTGCCGCCGGGCACTTCGGTACCGCTGCGGGTTCATGGCGCGTTTGTAGCCGATCATGAGGTTCACGCGGTAGTCAGGCATCTCAAAAAGGCCGGCTCGCCACGCTATCTCGATGAAATTCTTGACGGGCCGATTGGTCCAACCCCAGGACTGGCCGGAATCGACAAATTGCCGGCCGATAGTGCGGATGCGGAACAGGACCCCCTTTATGACCAGGCAGTACAAGTGGTAATGGACACGCGAAAGGCATCGATATCGGGTGTGCAACGGCGTCTCAAGATCGGCTATAACCGGGCGGCACGCATGGTCGAGTCTATGGAATCGGCAGGTCTGGTGGGCCCGTTGCAACCGAATGGCGCGCGCGAAATTCTCGTACCGATGTCCAAAGAGGACTAGGAACACATTGTGAACAGAATCCTGATGTTCCTGCTTGCATCGCTGTGTCTGGTGACGTCAGTGCTTGCACAGTCAACGGACGACCACGGCAAGCAGCTTGTCGAGGAGTTTGTCGAAGATGTCGAGTCTTTCAGTGGCAATTTCGAGCAGGTGCTTCTTGATGCCGATGGTGCGGTTATCGAACGTACGACAGGCACACTTGAGATCAGCCGGCCAGGAAAATTTCGCTGGTCTTATGTCGAGCCCTACGAACAGTGGTTGATCGCCGACGGTCTCAATATCTGGAGTTATGACGTCGATCTTGCTCAGGTCACCGTGAAGCCGCAATCCGACGCACTTGCCAATACGCCGGCGTTATTGCTGAGCGGGTCCGCAAACGCACTGGACCAGTTTGACTACCAGGGCAGTTACGATGAAACCGTAACGACCTGGGTAAAACTCGCGCCCAAAAACACGGATAGTGGTTTCCTGCGCATGGAACTCGGGTTCATCGACGACACGCTGAATCGTATGGTGTTTTTCGACAACCTCGAGCAGACAACATTGGTCGAGTTCCGCGACGTCGCCGTGAATGGTCAAATCGATCCGGCGCGTTTCGAGTTTGTCGTACCGGGCGGCGTTGATGTTGTCGGCAAGCCGGCCGTTGCCGACACACCGGAAAGCTGATGTTGCCACTGCGATATGCCGCCCGCTGGCGTGCCGCGAGCATCGTTCTGCTCGTGCTCGTTCTTTTCAGTACCCTGATGCCGGCCGTGTGGTTCTGGCCTGATCGGAGCGGCTTTGTGGAATGGTTCGTGCCCGTTGACAAGTGGTTGCACGCTACCACCTTCGTTGTCCTGGCCGTATGGTTTGCGGGACAGTACCGGCGTAATTCCTACTGGCGTATTGGAGTTGGTCTCCTGTTTTTTGGTGCGCTTATTGAGGCATGCCAGGGATTGGTGGCCTACCGTTCGGCCGATTGGCTCGATATTGCGGCAAATGCCGCGGGTATAGCGGTCGGAATGGCCGTGGCGATGGCAGGTCTCGGTGGCTGGAGCCTGTGGATAGAGAACAGGCTTGCGGGAAACAAGGCGGAGGCAAGTGGCGACTGATCTTTTCAGCGCAGAACAGCAGGAGTCGGCTGAACGGCCATTGGCAGATCGCATGCGGCCTGCGAACCTGGATGAGTTTTCAGGACAGTCTCATTTGCTAGACGAAGGAAAACCGTTGCAACGCGCCATCGAGCAGGGCCGCGTGCATTCGATGGTCTTCTGGGGCCCCCCAGGAACCGGAAAGACAACACTGGCGCGAATGATCGCCGCGAGGACTGATTCACATTTTATCGCCTTGTCTGCCGTCATGGCCGGCGTTAAGGACATCCGTTCAGCGGTCGGGGAGGCCGATCAGCATCGACAGATGTCGGGGCGCGGCACGGTCCTGTTCCTCGACGAAGTACATCGTTTCAACAAGTCACAGCAGGACGCCTTCCTGCCGTTTGTCGAAGACGGAACACTGACGTTCATTGGCGCGACAACTGAAAATCCGTCATTCGAGCTCAACAACGCTTTGTTGTCGCGTGCACGCGTCTACGTGCTCAAAACGCTCGATGAATCGGCCCTGATGGGCATACTCAGGCGCGCACTCTTCGATAGTGAGCGCGGCTATGCTGGCAAGTACCGCATTGACGATAACGCGCTGCAGTTAATCGCCCTGGCGGCCGACGGTGATGCACGCCGCTCCCTGAATTTGCTCGAACTCGCTGTCGATCTCACAGATGGCGATGAAATAAGCGAGGCAACGGTCAAAGAAGTTGCGACAGGCAGCCGCCGCCGCTTTGACAAGCAGGGCGAGTACTTCTACGACCAGATCTCGGCAATGCACAAATCCGTGCGAGGTTCGGATCCGGATGCCTCGCTGTATTGGCTTATGCGCATGATCGATGGTGGTTGCGACCCACTCTATATCGCGCGCCGCATGATTCGAGTTGCGTCCGAGGACATCGGCAACGCAGACCCCAGGGCTCTGCGCCTGACACTGGATGCCTGGGAGACCCTGGAGCGCCTTGGCAGCCCGGAGGGTGAGCTCGCGCTTGCACAGGCCGTTGTGTATCTCGCCTGCGCGGCAAAGAGCAATGCGGTGTATACAGCGGCAAAGTCCGCGCAGAAAGACGCCCAGGAATTCGGTTCGCTCGAGGTCCCCATGCACCTGCGCAATGCCCCGACCAAGCTGATGAAAGAACTGGGCTACGGCGACAATTATCGTTATGCACATGACGAGGAGGGCGCTGTTGCCAAAGGCGAGAAATATTTTCCCGACGACATGGATGAGCGCACGTATTATCATCCGGTTCCGCGCGGACTTGAGATCAAGATCCGCGAGAAACTGGCCGAAATCAAGAAGCGATGATAGATCCCAAACTCCTCAGGCAAGACACAGAAGCGGTTGCTGCAAACCTGGCGCGACGTGGTTTCAAATTCGATGCTGGCACGTACCTCGCGCTTGAAGAACGGCGCAAGTCGCTGCAGGTTGAAACAGAAGAGTTGCGCAACGAGCGCAACACGAGCTCAAAAAATATCGGCAAGGCGAAGGCGCAGGGCGAGGACATCGCCCCGCTGCTCGAGGCCGTCAAGGATTTGGGCGACAAGCTCGAGAACAATGAAGCCGAGTTGCAGACGATCCTCGGGGAATTGCGCTCCATCGAGCTCGGCCTGCCCAACCTTCTGGCGGACGATGTGCCCGACGGCAAGTCGGAAGAGGACAATGCTGAAGTGCGGCGCTGGGGAACTCCGACAGAGCTCGATTTTCCAGCCAAAGACCACATCGAACTTGGCGAGAGTACCGGAATGCTCGACTTCGAGACGGCCAGCAAGATTTCCGGCTCGCGATTCGCAGTCATGCGCGGGCAGCTGGCGCGGATGCAGCGTGCTCTGATCCAGTTCATGCTTGATACGCATACTCAGGAACACGGTTACGTTGAAACCTACGTTCCCTATCTCGTGCAATACGATGCCCTGGTCGGTACCGGTCAGTTGCCGAAGTTCGAGGAGGATCTGTTCAAGACAACGACCGAGACGCCGTTCTACCTGATCCCGACCGCCGAGGTTCCGGTCACTAATTTCGCGCGCGACATGATCTTCGACGCGGAGCAGTTGCCCATGCGTTATACGGCGCATACGCCGTGTTTTCGCTCAGAAGCCGGATCCTACGGCCAGGACACGCGTGGCATGATCCGGCAGCACCAGTTTGAGAAGGTCGAGCTTGTGCAATTCGTCGCGGCGGGTGATTCGGACCGAGCCCTGGAGGAACTGACCGGGCACGCCGAGGTGATATTGCAGCGTCTCGAGCTACCGTATCGTGTGATGGCTCTGTGTGCTGGCGATGTAGGCTTTGGTTCGGCCAAGACCTACGATATCGAAGTCTGGCTACCCGGCCAGCAGAAGTACCGCGAAATCTCCTCCTGCAGCAGTTATAACGACTTTCAGGCACGACGCATGCAGGCGCGCCGGCGCAATCCAGACACAGGCAAGCCCGAGCTTATTCACACGCTTAATGGTTCCGGTGTTGCGGCAGGTCGTGCGCTGGTCGCCATCATGGAGAACTATCAGCAGGCCGACGGCAGCATTCGCGTGCCAGGCGTACTGCAGTCGTACATGGGCGGGGCAACGACTATCTAGGGGTAGACCCGGTAGTGGAACTCCGGCGGCACAACGTCATAGTGCGGCTGCAGGAACATGACCAGGTCCGTCAATTCCTGAACGGTCATGAAGCCGTTATACACGTACATCTTTGATGTGCCGTCCTCTGAAACGAGGTCTTTTGCATACCCGTCAGCCAATTTGTGCGATGGGTTAATGATTGCAGTGACCAATTCGCCATACGTCTTGACCCGAGTTACTGCACCACCGAGTTCGACGAACGGCTCGAAGCCGGGAATCGTGGGCAGTTCTTCGCCCTGAATAGTGTGGCACTGGTTGCAATGCATATAGAGGAACGTTTCACGACCTGCCATGGCATCGCCTTCCGGCAGCCGGAAACCTCGCTCAGACATCGTGCGATCTTCATCACAGCCGCCCAACAAGAGAACGGATGTCAGGAGCAGGGTCAGGATTGAGAGTCGTTTCATTGCAGCGCTCCTTATCATTGGCTGTTTGCCAGCGGGCAACTAACAAATATCACGTAGTCACCGGGGGCAACATCCGGGAAAGCCGCAAGATTCGCCCACAAAAAAAAGGCCCGCATCGCGGGCCCTTTTTGCTTTGTGAGTCCGGTCAATCGCGCATAAAGCGCAGGATCCAGAGGAACAGCAGGGCGATGGAACCGAACAATTCCAGGGCCGCAGAGACATACCTGTTCGTTGGGTAAGTGCGCATGATCTCGCCGGTTTGGTAGAGAATCGCGGCACCCAGCAGGCCGATCATTGCTACGGAAAACCACTGACCCCACTGGAAGCCGAGGAACATGCTCGCCGCGATAGCGACCAGGGCCAGCATAAAGCCCCAGGTGACAATACCGCGCAGGAATGAGAAGTCCTTGCGGGTGATCATGGCTGTAGCGATGAGGCCTACGGCACCGAGGATCGTTACGCCCGCGGCGCTGTCGACGACGCCCGGCTGTTTCATTTCGGCGTAATAAATGGCTGGCGCAATGAACACGGCGAAAATGCCCACATACGCTGCAAAGGCGGCGTATTGCACGGTCGTGGACTGCGCGCTGCGAGCGACACTCTGTGCGGCCATCGTGGAGCCGACGAATGCGAAAAACGTCAGGATCGGGCTGCCATACATCAATGAGATCAGGCCATTGACCATCCCGGACGTGAGAATGTAGGCCTCGATAGCAACGAGCGCCAGAATGCCGCCTACAACATGAGCGTAGACCTTCCAGATGAACTGGGATCTTTCCTCAACAGACGCCGTGGCTACGGGTGCCAGGTGATTGATGTTCTCTTGCATGTAGATTTCCTCTCCTTGGTGAGTCAGTGGAGTTTATCACTACCAGGGCAGTTCATAGCCCTCGGCATGCCAAAATCCACCGCTGTTCGCGAGATCGAGCCTGTCAATACACTGGATCAGACCGCGCGCTGAATCGGCCGGGGAAATGCCCGTACCTCCCGTCATATCTGTGGCCACAAGACCAGGATGCAAGAGGGCAACAGCAATTCCTTTTGGCGCCAGGTCATGTTTCAGGTTCGTACCGACCATGTTCACAGCCGTCTTGGAGGCCCTGTAGCCATAGTTACCGCCGGAAGAATTGTCTTCGATCGAGCCGACACGGCTTGAAACGATGATGACCTTGGAGCCTTCGCTGAGATTGGCGAGCAAGGCTTCGGTGACGCGCAGCGGCCCGAGTGTGTTGACACGGTATTGCTCGAGCATGCCGTCATAGTCGAGTTCAGCCAGGGAATCGCGCCGCAGAATACCGGCGTTGTTGATCAGCACGTCGATTTGCCGATCGCCAACAGCGGCCGAAAGTGCGGGCATGGATGCGCCATCGCTGACGTCGATCTTCGAGACTATCGTCGCGCCAGTTGCCTGTAGTTCTTCGCTGGGTTCACGGCAAACACCGATGACGGTGTCGCCACGGTCGCTCAGCTGAGTAACAAGTTGCAGGCCGATACCACGATTGCAGCCGGTGACGAGTACTGTTGGCATTCCAAATTCCTTATTGATTCTGAATGGGCATAAAGCGCTGAGCTGTACATTGCAGGCGCAAAGGAGAGCTTGCAAGGAGCAACTCGCAAAATGCTACCACTCTATAACCTGTAGGAGTCCGCCCCAGCAGGCGACAGTCGCCTTACACGTGAAACCTGATGTGATTTCGATGTTCTTTCTGCGGAAATTCGGAGCATCCGCTTTCACCGATAGCGGTCGTTCAG
>Ga0316201_10003824_pt1 | contig 11220 bp, 9 predicted proteins | sample CS6wburrow_MG_FD_204516 | JGI IMG/M metagenome (GOLD analysis project Ga0316201, IMG submission 204516) | Coastal sediment microbial communities from Delaware Bay, Delaware, United States - CS-6 worm burrow | ecosystem: Environmental > Aquatic > Marine > Coastal > Sediment | place: USA: Delaware... | reverse complement strand
TCTTTTTGGCTTGGCGGATTTCTTTTTTCATGTCGCAGCTGCATTCCCCAAGGCTAACCGGGATCGAGCTCGGCCCAGATCTCACGGACCCAGTCACGAATTTGTAAGGACTCCTGCCAGCGATCCGACAGCTCGTTCTGGTTGGCATCCGTTATTGCGTAAGGCGGCGGACCAAGCTCACAGAGAAAAACGAGTGTCGCATCCCTGTCGCTCCTTTGTCGCCAAAGACGCATGCCTTCTTTCCACCAGCTTTTGAAAATTTCGACCCACTGCTGATGCTGGGGAAAATTGATCTGGATCTGCACCTGTTCGCGGTTTGCGATACGACCCTGGAAGCAATCCGATCGCTGCAGCACTGAGCTGATGTATTTTTGATCCCGTTCCGGCACGGGCGCGCGGAGCTCGCGATCAATTACAAAGTGAGAAAGATCGGCGCACAATCGCATCTCGGGAACCAGGTCCATCAGTTGCAGCGTGAAATAGAGATCGTTGAGCAGGCCGTCGCGGTGAGTTTCAAACAGCAGCGGCACGGAAACGGCTGCCGCCTCGTCGATCCAGCGACGCACAACCAGCACGGCATCTTCGGGCTTGATCGGCATCACGCCGCTGATTACATTGACCATGCATGCGTTCATGCTTGACGCGAATTCCAGCAAAGGCTGCATGTCGTCAGTCGAGTTCGGAAACGCGTTGACCATGCAACCCAGCCCGTGCCGTTCGAATAGCGATCGCCTTTCGAGGTTTTCCGGAATCTCCGCGACGGAAGGGTCCAGGCAGATGCCGTCGAAGCCGGCCTCCGCCACCATAGAGAAAGACTCCTCGTCGGTTCGATCCGGCGTCCCTGGATTTCGCAGCTCCATAGCCCAAAGTGACTGATATATATTGAGTTTCTGCACCGGGCGGCTTCGCGTTGCGCAAGTAGACAAGCAATCGAGCCACTCTAGACGATTTCGTCAACGAGTCACAGCATTGTCCATTCTCCGGGTTGCGCCGGCCACCCGGAGTGACTCAGAGTATCTGCAACAGGAATCCAGCTCCCCAATCGGCACTGCTATCACTGAAGCCCGTAAATGCATAGAACTGAATTTGCAGGCTGTCGTTTATGCGACTTGCGGTGAATGCAGACAGCTCGGAGATTGCGTCGCCATCGATCAGAGCAGACTCCCGATAGTCGTACATCAAGCCAAAACGACGTTTTTCGTTTAGCGTATAGACACCCCCTAAGGACCCGATGAAAACGTCCTCCAGATCAAGGTCTGCGGTGTCGCCGCGAAACTTGTAGCCCGCCGAACCAAGCAGCGTGAAGTGCTCATAGAACTTGAAAAGATCGGCTCGCACGGTGTAATCCTGCCCACCTGTTCCCAAACCCTTGACCTCATCGGCCGTACCGAACTTGATCTTGCCTGTAACATCCAGCGCGACACCAAGATCGTCGCTGTAAAAGACGTCGTACACTGTGACGCCAGCAATGACATCACCGAGCCCGCTCTCTGTGCTTAATTCGCCGGAGCCCGCGACAGGCTCGCCGCCCGGCTCCGTTATTGTGCTGCCTGACGGAGCACGAACGCTCAGATACGGCACGGTTAGCTCAAACGTAAAACGTTGATAGTCCAATCGTGCGGTGATGGGTACGTACAAATCCTCGATAACCTCGGCTCCGCCGTATTTGCCGCTGGAAAACTCCATACCGGTCGTCCATGTGAGCGATGCCTGTTCATCGCCTGCTGCGACCGAGGCATTTGCAAGCGCCAGCACGACACCAAGAATCTTGAACGCGCTTTGCGTGCGCCTGTTCATTTTCTGCTCCAATTGGTTTGATGATTGGTGGCAAACAAGGGGCCGATGGCTATCGGCCCCTCAGATGATGCCTTTGCTACTCAGCTTGCTCGGCTGCGGGCGGATCTTCTAGCACCTTGCCCTTCGCTTTGGCGCGCTGTTGCATTTTCTCCCGATGCTCTGCCATGAACTTCGTTTGCGCCTTTGGATCAGACTCGGTCAGTCGTAGCTGTTCGCGATACTGGTTACGCTCTTCGACGCTCATCAGTTCACTGCCGTATATACCTTTATCGCCAAACGAAGCGTTGTCCGGCGCGTGTGTGCGATCCTGGTCACGATCACGGTCGCGCGACGGATCGGTCGTCCTGTCACGATCTCGCAGGCGATCCCGGTCGAAGTCCTTTTGACCTCGTTCGACCTGGGCACGATCCTGGGCCTGGGCTCCGCCCTGGCCATGACGGCCCTGAGCCGAGGCAGCGTAGGAGGTAAGCGCAAGTGCGGCCGTAGCAAGTAAGCAAATTGTCGTTTTCGTCTTCATGATCAGTCTCCTGTGTGAAGCCTTCATTAGAAGAAACGAATAGGCTAATAGACGGTTGACCGTCCTTTCTAGGTACTTTTACGTATCGGCGCGATCGGCCTCCCTGCGATCGCGGCCTACCGCAAGTCCGTCGACAGCGATCGCACCGCTTTCGTTGACGATCACCGGGTTGACGTCAAGCTCTGACAGCACATCACCCAACGCATGGGCCAGCACCGAGAAGCGAGACGCGGTCTCGCAAAAACCTGCGATGTCCACGGCCTGGTTGCCGCGGATTCCATCGAGCAGCGGCCGAAGCTGCATGCGATCGATGCAGCGCCGTGCATGCGCCGCGTCGAACGGTGGCAGGGCAAATTGCACATCATTGACCGTCTCCGCGAGCACACCGCCGAAGCCCAAGATCACGATGGGACCAAACTGCCGATCACGCTTCAGCCCAAGGAACATGTCGACGCCGGTCGCAACCATGGGCGCGACAATGACGTCGTCTCCAAGCCGGTTCTTCAGAAACTGGTACATCTGCCGCAACTGATCAACGTCACGTATGCCGAGAATCACGCCGCCTTTTTCGGTCTTGTGCAGCAAACCCTCTTTTGCCGTTTTTAAGGTAACTGGAAACCCGACACGGCCTGCGGCGTCCAGGACCTCCGCCTCGTTGCTCGCCGCCTGCGGTTTGGAGGTCGATATCCCGAAATCCTCGAGCATCAGAAGAGTGTCGATCTCCGCAAGCGTGTCTCCCGAGCGCAATCGGCCCTGCCATTTCGCGACAACCGTGCCTTTAGGACTGAGCGGTTCCACCGGTTCGCGCAGCAGGAAATCTCGATAAGCAAACAGTGCACGTGCGCCGCTTAGAAACTGGCTGACACCATCCAGCACAGGAAAACCCGCGTGAGTACTGGTGACCACGGCTTCATCGTGTCCCGTCCCTTGTCGTGCCGATACGAGAGCGACGGGCTTGCCGGATTCACTTCGGGCCCGTTGCATGTAATTCAGGTAGCTCGCGTAGATTTTTCCGTCTGGTGCACGATCATGAATGACCACGCCGAGTGCGGCACCGGCATCCTGCATCATCGCTGCCAGGCTGCTCGTCATGACTCTACCGGCATCCGGACCGCCGCGACTCCAGGCGTCGAGCGGGTTGACGGCAGGCAGCTCCGGGTCGAGGAGCTTTTCCAGTGCACTCACCGTAGCGTCGGACAATTCAGTCAAACGGACGCCGGCCTCGTGGGCAAGGTCGACGAGCAGCTGCCGTTCACCGCCGGAATCATGCAGCGCGACCAGGTCGCCCGCGCCAACCGGATGCAATTCTGCGAACATGATGAGCATGGTTGCAAACTCATCCTGATCGCGAGCGCGCTGCACGCCGTAACGATCGAACAGCGCTTCGTAGGTCGCATCATCACCGGCCATCGCACCTGAATGCGATACCGTCAGCGCCGCCGACTTTTCTGTGCGTCCTACCTTCAGGGCGACGACCGGAATGCGCCGCTGCGCGGCTTTTGCCAGCGCTGCCCGGAATCCGTCGGGGTTTCTTGCCGTCTCAACGAACAAGCCGACCACGCGCGTTTCCGGCAGGTCGATTACGAAGTCCAGGTACTCGTCCATGGTCACGCCAAGTTCGTTACCGGTTGACACCGCGACATTGATTCTGAGTCGCGCATCGCAATCGATAATGCCCGACATGCCGGATCCCGAGTGACTGATGAGCGCGACGTTACCCGGCGCTTCGTGCGCCGTGCTGTCGAATCCACAGCTCCACACGTGATCCCGGACGTTGTAATAGCCCATGCCATTGGCACCACAGACCAGCATGCCGGCGTCGGCGATTTTTTGCTGCACGCGATCGCGCAATACCGGGACCGAGTCGTTATCAATGATGAGCGGCGACTGTATGACGGCGGCCGGAACTCCGGCAGCGATGGCTTCGTCGAGTACGGCCTCAAGGTGCTGGTCGCCAACGGCAAAGATGACGAGGTCCGGCGTCTCCGGCAAATCGGCTACAGCAGCGAAACAGCGATGTCCATGCAACGTGTCGTAAGCCGGATTTACCGGGTAGATGTTGCCACGGTAGCCACCACGCTCGAGGTTTTTCAGCACCCACTCGCCCATGGAGTCCGGTCGACTCGATGCGCCCACGATCGCAAGCGAACGCGGCCGTAACAGTGGGTCTAGCCGGTGCTTCATCCTTGCGGGGCCGTTTAGTACGGTCCGGGCGGTGTCGCGCCGCGGCGCGGCGGGAACCAGAACGGTTTGTCGACAACGGTCGCTTTCGCCATCATGCGATTCCAGTGCATCTCACGCTGATAGTAGATTTCGACCCACACCGAACTGCCCGCTTGACCGTATGGCGTTCGCACCGTACCCAGCGCGATGTTCTGCTTGCAGACCGGCGACCACGCCGCTGAGGTCACGAAACCGATCTGACCTTTATTGGCTTTTTCGTTGCCGAAGATATAGGAATGGTGTGCCGGCTTGTTGCCTTCTATGTCGAGTTTCACGAGCCGCCACGTCGAGCCAGTGCGTTTTTCTTCTGCAAGAGCCCGGCGGCCGTTGAAATTCGGTTTTTTGAAATCAACCAGCCATTCGAGGCCCAGTTCCAGCGGCGAACGCGAAACGCCAGTACGCACGGTCTCATCGGCCGGCAAGAATTCCATGTAGGCCGCAAGAAAACCCGCTTCGATACGCGCCAGCTCCAGTGCGTGTGTACCTATCGCGCGAATTCCGAACAGCTTGCCGGCTTCGAAAAGGGCATCCCAAAGCGCCTCGGCCTTGTCGGGGTCAATCCAGAGCTCGTAGCCCAGGTCGGCCGTAAAGCCCGTGCGCGAAACCATGAGTTCGCTGCCCTGAAATTCGAAGTGCGTGAGTCCAAAAGGTTTGAGCTCTTCGAGGCCGTCCAGACCCATCGTCTTGAGTACGCTGAACGACGTCGGCCCCTGCACCGCGAGCGCAGCAACGTCTTCGGTCTCGTGTGTAATCGTCACATCAAATCCGACGGCGGCCGCTTGCAACCAGGCGAAGTGGCGTTCCTGTGAACAAAGGCGGTACTCGCCATCGCGCAGGTGAAAGATCGTGCCATCGTCAATCACCTGTCCGTGGTCGTCGCACCACACTGCGTACGCAACCCGTCCCGGCCGAATCTTGGCCATGTCACGCGTTACAAGACGGTTCAGGTAGTCGAGGGCGTCAGGGCCCGTAATCCGATATTTGGTCATCGGCGTCAGATCGAACACGGCGGTCGCGTTTCGAATGGCGAAGTACTCGATATCTTCGCAAAACAGCGAATCGGCGCTTGAATAGCCTTTCCACTGGTGCCATTCGTTAACCGTGTCCAGCGCCGCCAGCCGAGAGTAAAACGGCGTCTTCAGGCGCCCCTGGTGAACGGGTTGGCTCTTCATGCTGCTTTCTCCCGGCGAAGGATGGCCATGGCCGCATTCCTTCCGGCGGCGCCGCTGACGCCACCACCCGGATGGGTGCCGGCGCCGCAAAGATAGAGACCATCAAGTGGCATACGGTACTGCGCCGCCCCGCTGACCGGCCTTACGAACAGGAACTGATCCAGCGTGAGTTCGCCGTGATGCCAGTGCCCACCCGTGATATGAAACTCACGCTCGACGTCCGCCGGCGTCAGCAGCTCGCTTGCCGTAATGCGTTGTTCAATGTCGGGCGCGTATTTCGCTATCGTACTGATCACGGCCTGGTAAAACGATTTTCGCGCTTCATCGTTCCAGCCGCCTTTCAATTCGTAAGGTGCGTACTGAACCACCGCCGATAACACGTGCTTGCCGGTCGGCGCGACTGACTGGTCGCGGAAACTCGGGAAGGTCATCTCGACGACCGGGTGCGGTGAGCTTCCACCGTACTTGGCGGGATTGAACGCGCGCTCAACGTAGTGTTCATCGGGTGCGATCACCAGGCGTTCCGCGAAGTCTTTCTTCGAAAGGCCCTCGATCATCGGCAGCCCTTCGAGGGCGAGATGCAGCTTGGCGGCATTGCCCTTCGCACGCAGATGATGAATGCGCCGGGCAAAGCCGGTCTCGACATGTCTTGCGCCAACCAGATCCATCACGGTGCGTTTTGGATCTGCATTGGAGATTACCGTGTAACTGTCGAAGCGTTCGCCGTCTCCGGCTTCGACACCGGTAACCCGGCCGTTTTCAACAATGATGCGTTTTACGGGCATCTGGGTACGAATCGTTGCACCGGCAATACGCGCCGCATGCGCGAGCTCGTCGCAAACGCTGCCCATGCCTCCCTGTGGTATTGAGACGCGGCCGTGATCCCCGGCGAGCCGATACAGATAGGTCATGATCGTATTGGGCGAACGTGGGCCAAGGTGAGTGCCAAGCACAGCATCAAGGCTGATGGCGCCTTTCAGTAACGGGCTCTCAAAACGTTCGTCGAGCTCATCATGTATGTTCATGCCGATGAGCCGCAGGAATTCCTGCATTTCCTCTTTGCCCAGGCGGCGTATGTCAAAGCCCAGTTGTCCCAGCGTCATGAGGTCTTTCATGTCTTTGGTGCCAAGGCGAGGCGGCGCCTTGTTGAGGTATTTTCTGAGCAGGTCTGCGAATCGTGTCATGCGCTTTCTGAATCGCAAATAACTCGCGGCGTCCTCGTCGGATACGCCTTCAACCGAATCTGCGGTCAAACGCAGGTGCTTACCATTCTCGGCTAGCGCAATCGTCGCCATGTCTTCACTGGATAAGGTCGGCGCAAGCTTGAGTTCTTTGCGTACTTCAGGCTGCAGCTGGTACAACAAATGGGCACAGGCCGAGACAGAGTAGCCGTCGGCAAACTCGCGCGTAACAGCAGCACCGCCGACCTGCTCGTTTGCCTCGAGAACGAGTACCTTCTTGCCGGCTTTTGCCAGCAGGGCAGAACACACCAGGCCGTTGTGCCCGGCTCCCACTACTATCGCGTCGTATCGGTCAGTCATCGCCGAAACTCTCCGGAACCGTGTTCGGCCGTTTTAGATCGGAAAGAATCTCCCGCGCTGCATTGGCGCCCGGTGCTGCCATGACGCCGCCACCGGGATGAGCACTCGAGCCGCACATGTACAAACCACCCACCGGGCCGCGGTACTGCGCGTATCCCGGCACGGGTCGGTTGAACAGCAGCTGATCCATCGTCAATTCGCCGTGGAATATATTGCCTTCGGTAATCCCGATTTCTGCCTCGATGTCCTGTGGCGTCCTGATTTCGACATGCAGAATTAGATCTTCGAAATCGGGGCTGTACTTGGCGATCTGGTCGATGACCGTCTTGCCGAACGCGTCCCTTTCTTCACTCGTCCAGGCGCGACCCTCGATCTGGTACGGACAGTACTGCACGAAGCAGCTCATGAAATGTTTTCCAGGGGGTGCCATGGTCGGGTCATTTAAGGTCGGGATCAGCATGTCCACATAGGGATCTTTGGACCATGTGCCATCCTTCCAGTCATCGTAGGCACGCTCCATGCGCTCCATCGAATCGATGAAATGCATATCACTGTGATACAGGGAACTGCCCTCCGGTAAAGCCGGGAACGTTGGCAGACCGTCGAGCGCGATGTTCAGTTTTCCGGAGGAACCGCGGATCTTGAAGTTCTCGACGCGCTTGTAGAAGGACGCCGGCAAATCGTTCTTGTCCATGCAGGTCAGAAAGGTCCGCTTGACATCCATGGCGGACACAACCACCGACGCCGATATTTCGTCACCATTTTCGAGAGCAACGCCTGCAACCTTGCCGTTCTTCACAATAATTTGATCGACGCCGGCCTCGGTACGCAGCTCGCCTCCGGCTGCCTGAAAAGCTCCCGCGATGGAATTCGAAACAGCGCCCATGCCACCCCGAGCAAAGCCCCACGAGCCAACGTTGCCGTCGACTTCTCCCATGTAATGATGCAACAGCACGTAGGCGGTGCCCGGTGAATGTATGCCAAGTGCGGTGCCGATGATGCCGCTGCCGGAAAATGACGCTTTGATGATGTCCGTTTCGAAATACTCGTCCAGGTATTCGGCGACGCTCATTGTCCAGAAGCGGATCGTCTCGTACATGCGATCCTCACCCATATCGAGGAACTTGCCGCCAATCCTGATGAGCTCTTTTATGTCGCTTGGTTTGAACGACGTAGGATCCGGAGCGGTGCTGAGCAGGAAGTCGCGAATAAAACGACATTGCCGCATGGTGTCGGCCGAATACGTTTTGTAAGCATCGGCATCGTGGCGCGAAAACCGCGCCATTTCTCGGTAAGAAACCTCTGCGTCCTGGTAAGAGCCGTAGTAATCGCCGTTTTCCATGAACGTCACAGACCCGCCGTAGGGTGTTACCTGCAGGCCGTGCTTGTGCAATTCCAGCGCACGATAAATTTCCGGTCGCAACAAGCTGCACACATAGGAGCAATTCGAGTACCACCAGTCCTTGTAGAGATTCCGACTAACCGCTGCACCGCCGATATAGTCGTTTTTCTCGACGCAAACGACATCGAGGCCAGCTCTTGCAAGGAAAGCGGCGTTTGTCAGCCCGTTGTGACCCGCGCCAACGACAATCGCATCGTAGGTTTTCATCTATTCGAGCTCTTGGCTTTGGTTTCTTCTTCGAGTTTTGACAACGTAATGTCCACTGCCTTTTCAAATTTGTCCAGCGTTTCGTCCAGGCATCCCACATTGTGAGATTCGCACAGAAACCAGGGTTCTCGTGAATCCGGCTCAACGAGTATTCCCTGTTCGTGAAGTTCGGGCGCAAGTGCGTTGTAGAACTCGTAATCCGAGTTCACCCACTCGCGGTAATTACTCGGCGCTTCGTCGGCAAAAAACAAACCCATCAACGCGGGATGCCCGGTAAAACTATGAACAACGCCGCGTCTCGACAGGATGCGACTCAGGCCTGTTTGCAGTTTCCGGCCGTAGCTCTCGATGTCAGCGAGCGCCGTTGTTTCATCGAGAATCTCCAGTGTCTTCGCTGCCGCCGCAAGTGATACCGAGTGTCCGGTAAACGTACCACCGTGTACGACGCTGTCGCCCACGTGTCGCATAATGTCTTCGCGCCCGGCAACAACAGAAATCGGATAGCCGTTCGCGATAGCCTTCGCAAACGTACACAGATCGGCTTTGATGCCAAACAGCTCCTGCACGCCGCCCTTCGCAACACGAAAGCCTGTTTTAACTTCGTCGACAATCAACAGCACATTATAGCGATCGCAGATCTCGCGTACGTCTTTCATGTATTGCCTGCGTGTGCTGATGGCACAGCAATTTCCCATGATAGGTTCGATCAGGAAAGCGCCAATTTCTTTATGTTTGCGCTTCATGAGGTCTTCAAGCGCATTCGCGTCGTTCAACGGCACCGGATGAAAGAGCCGTTTTGTTATTGCCGGAACCCCGTCGCCATAGGGCAGGAGGTCGGGCTTGCCGTCACCCGGCTCCCAGTCTTCGACTTCCGAGTACCACATCACTTCGCTGAATACGCCGTGATAACCGCCTTCCATTACGACATGCCCGTCTTTGCCAGTGAACGAGCGCGCGATGCGCAAGGCCGCCATGACGGCCTCGGTTCCCGAGTTGGAAAAGCGCACAAGTTCGGCCGCCGGCACCATCTTGTTGATCCGGCACGCGACCTCGTATTCAAGTTCGGTCGACAGCGCAAAAACACCGCCCACGTCCATGCCTTTTCTCGCTGCCTCGTCCACGCGCGGGTCTCCATAACCCAGGATGATCGGGCCATAGGCAAGGCGATAGTCGATGTATTCGTTGCCATCGATGTCCCAGAGGCGCGCACCCTTACCCCGATCGGCGTAGATCGTCGCGTCATCACCCCAGTAGCGGAAGTTCGAAGACACACCGAGCGGCAGCATCTGATTTGCTCGTTTGAAATGCCGGTTGGACCGGGCCAGGCTGCGCATGAGCGCTCCCTTATAAAAATGAATGAGTATTCATTCATATTATGGCATGATTACGGCATGGTAGCCACAGCCAGAAACACCAAACGCACGGCGCGGCGCGAGCAACGGCGCCAGCAGCTGATCGATGCGACGATGAAATGCATCGCCCGTAAAGGTATGGGAGGCACGACGCTCGCCGATGTCGCCGGCGAAGCCGGACTATCGCAGGGCATCGTGAATCTGCATTTCGAGAGCAAGGAAAACCTGCTCACGGAGACGCTTCGCTACCTGGCGGATGAATACAAAGCGCAGTTCAACAAGGCCTATGAAAGATCCGGGCCAGGTGCGGCAGAAAAGCTGCTGGCATTAATCGAGCTCGACCTGCGCCCTTCTATCTGTGACCGCCGTAAAGTCGCCGTGTGGTTCGCGTTCTGGGGCGAGGTTACCTCCAGGCCCACCTATCGCAAGATTTGCGATGAGCGCGATCAATACTACGACGATATTGTCGAAAGCCTTGCCGGCGAGATTATTGCCGACGGTGGCTACGAGGACGTTACTGCCGAATCGGTTGCTATCGTGCTGACATCCATGACCAATGGACTGTGGTTATCGTGCCTGATCAGTCCGGCATCATTTGATCGACACAACGCCATGGTCGCGGTGCTTCAATATTTACACGGCGTTTTTCCGAAACACTTTCCGCAATGAGATCTCGATGCACATAGAAATCAGCAAAGATGCACGTCGCTGGCAGACGATAGCCCGTGAGTACGCCGACAAATATCTGCAGCCGCACGAGGTCGAAGCCGAACTCAATGATGGCGTGCTGCCGGATGAGATCACTAAACGAAACAAGAAGCGCGCCATAGAACTAGGATTCACGGCAATTGACGTACCGCAGAGCCACGGCGGTCTCGAACTGCCGATGGAATCACAGGTGGCGATCTGGGAGCAGCTTGGTCGTGTAACCAACGCCCTGTCCTGGTGCTTTCCCGAAGCGCAGTCGTGGATGTTCGATGCCTGCTCCGACGCGCAAATCGAGAAATAC
>Ga0316201_10003823_pt1 | contig 11221 bp, 11 predicted proteins | sample CS6wburrow_MG_FD_204516 | JGI IMG/M metagenome (GOLD analysis project Ga0316201, IMG submission 204516) | Coastal sediment microbial communities from Delaware Bay, Delaware, United States - CS-6 worm burrow | ecosystem: Environmental > Aquatic > Marine > Coastal > Sediment | place: USA... | reverse complement strand
CACCGAACCATCCTTTTTCATATGATCCCATTCGAAGTGGTGATAACCGGCCGTGTAGGCGATCTCCATCATCACATCGGCCTTTTTTCTCGACCCACAGCCGTCCGGCTGCAGTTCAGGGGACAGCCTGGACGGATGGGTATCGCACAGCTCCTCCACCGACTCGAAGCCCAACAGGCGACTCGCAGCCTGATTGGCCATGATGAACTCGTGACCGACGATCAGCCACATCGGATCTTCGGACAATTCGAACAGGCGGCGGTACTTGTCCTCGCTTTCACGCAAGCGGCTTTCCGCCAGGTGCTGCTCGGTTACATCCTGCACCGTTCCGATCAGGCGGAGCGGCCTGCCGCTGTCACCGACGATTGCCCGCACCGTCTCGCGGACAGTCTTCACTTCGCCGCCACCAACCTTGAGACGGTGGGTGAACTCCAGTGATTCTGCCGTCTCGCTCACCTCGGCGATCGCCGCGGAGAAGATCTCGGTGTCTTCAGCGGACAGGTGCTCCAGATAGTCGTCAAGGGTTGCTCCACCAACACCCTCCGGCATGCCGCACAGATGCCCCAGACCGTCGGAGTAGGCGAAATCGCCGGTCGCGATATTGCAGTCCCAGGTTCCCTGTCGGGCCAGGCGCTGGGCCTCGTTCATGCTGTCCTTGGCCCGCAGTGCTAGCTCCGCCTGCGCTTCGAACGCTGTGGAGCGTTGCTGGATCAGGTGATTCTTCCGCGACAGAATCAGCAGAAAAGTGGCTAGCGACAGCAACAACAGGCCGGCCAGCAGGAGCAGCCCCCAGAGCAGCCAACTGCGGTATCGTTGATACAAAGAAGGCGGCTGATAAAGCAGCGTCGCCTTGTTGTGGATATCGCGTGGCAGTTTCAGGCCGTGGTGGGCCAGTTCACGTGCGTCGATCAGATACTCGTTCGGGCTGCGGGTGATCGGTGGCTGCAAGCCATCCCCCGCCAGGAACCGTCCGACCAGCCCTGCCGCCGCAGCACCCTGCCGCAGGCCGCTGGTTACAAAGCCACCGAGCACACCATCGAGCAGGTAGACATCCTCCATGCTGATGACCACCCTCGACCCGTCAGCAACGATTTCCCTGATCGTTTCACGCAGCGTCAGGGTGCGGCCATCATGGCTATGCACGCCGCCAAGCGTGGTCAGAAACAAGGCGCCGTCGGGATATCGACGCACACCCTCGAGGATTTCCTCGATGTGGTCGCTGGCAACGAATCTTGCCGTGGTGGCAGGATAGTCTTTCAGCTCCGATCTGATCTCGCGCTCGATCGCGCGGTAAGTGCCCGAGCCATCGCCGACCACAACGATCTCGTCGGACCGCCACCCCATGCCCGTCAGCAATCTCAGGTTTGGGGCAATCTCCTTCTTTTCGAACACCCCCGTAACCGCGCGTACACCAAAGCGCTCGCGTACCGTGAAATTATTTACACCGGAGAAGAACACCGGCACTTCCGGAAACAGACGACCAAGGTGCGTGAGCGCGAATTCCAGTGCATTGTCGTCCGTGACATAGATCATCTGGGGTGCGAAATCTGCGTACTTGAACGTCAGATAGTCGGCAAACTGTGCGGCGTATCCGGGCGTGTAGGTATGACGCTTGGTATCCAGGTACTCGGTCTCGACCACCGGATCGACCTGCCCCTGGGCAGCCAGGCCTTCCATGAATCCGCGGTGTTGACGCTTGCTCCAGGGATACTCCTGACTGTAAGAATGCAGCACAAAGACGCGCGCACCGTCAGCCGATGCCACCGCTGGCACCGACAGGGTGAGCAGCATCCACAGGCTGAAGAACCGGGCGGCGAATCGGGCGGTCATACTCGTAGATATCGGCGCGACCGAAAGAAACCTGATTGGGCCGACGGCGCTTGCCCTTTTTGATCGACCCGATATGCTCTAGCCCCAAGCGCAACGAACAGCGACGGCGGAAATGCCCGAATCCGATTCCCAGACACAGGCACTGTTGTTCGATCTCGGCGGCGTTGTCATCGACATCAGCGTCGAGCGTGCGCTGCGCTGCTGGGAGCCGATCTCCCGTCTCTCGGTCGATCAGATGCGCACGCGGCTGGCGGTCGACGAGGCGTTCGAGCAGCATGAACGTGGGGAGTTGTCCGCTTCCGACTATTTCGATCATCTGCGCAAGGTTTTCGAACTCGATGCCAGCGACCGGGACATCGCTGCAGGATGGAACGCCATCCTGGTCGGCGAGAACCCCCAATCCCTTAAACTGGTCGAGGCCGCTCGCAGACAGCTGCCCTGCTATGCCTTCACCAACACCAGCGAGACTCACCAGGCCACCTGGACTGCGGCCTTCCCCAACGTGATCTCCGCATTCGATCGGATTTTTGCATCACCGGAACTTGGTCTGCGCAAACCCGAACGTGCGGCGTTCGACGCCGTCACTCGGCAGATCGGCATCAGGGCTGACGCGATTCTTTTTTTCGACGACACATTGGAGAATGTCGAGGGCGCGCGGGCGGCCGGCCTGCGGGCGGTTCACGTCCGCGGATTCGAGGATATCAGACAGGCCCTCGATGGCGTCTCGTTGCTCTGAGTCCGGTCTGCTCAAACTGGTCCTCAGGGTCGCGGCACGCTCAGGGTAACTTCGCGCCCACCGTAACCATGCACCAGATCGTGCCCACGCACCCTTATCCAGCTGTACTCACCTGGAATCCGCACCGCCGACAGACCGCGCGTGAAGGGCTGTTCATGAACGTGTGGATGGGCCAATAGACGGGTGGCAATCACCCGGCCTTCCGGCCCAAGGATCTCCCAGCGGTTGGCATAGTGATCCCAACCGCTGTCCGCATGGCGCAGGGTGGCCTCGACATCGAAATGACCGGGCTCGGCCGCGGGACGGATCCCCACGTGGAGGACGTCCACCTGGCCGGCCTGCAGCGGCACAATCGCCAGCAGGCCAGCCACCGCCGCCGAAAAAATCAGCCTTGTTGCAGCCATTCGATCACCGGGTCCCAGTGCACCACATCGGGAGCCACCAGGGATGGGGCCAGCTCGAAGATACCCAGCCCCGTCTCCGCGGCTCGAATGTAGTTTTGGCTCTCACGGAGATGGGTCAGCAGGGGGATGTCGTACTCGGACAGAAAGGCCTCCAACTCGTGGTAGATGCGCGTATTTTCACGCACCCGGTTGGCGATCAGGCCGATACGCGTCTGCCCACGGGAGATGCGCCCGGAGTCAAGGAGTTCCTGGATGAATCGGCGGGCGGCGCGCATGTCGATCGGCGACGGCAGCATCGGTACCAGCAGTGCATCGGCCCGTCGCAGAAACTCGTTCAATCCCGCCCCATGCACCCCGGAGGGGACATCCAGCAAAGCGACCTCCGTACCCCGCTGGGCGCGGGCGGCACCGGTCACGGCGTCCACACCCTCGATTTCGGGGACGCCCGCATAGTCGTCGCGGGCACCCAGCCAATCGAGACTGGAGCGCTGCGGATCGAAATCCATGATGGCGACCTTTTGGCCTTCGTCGGCGAACCAGGTCGCAAGATTCGTGGCGATGGTGGTCTTGCCGCATCCGCCCTTGGCATTCATGCAGAGGATGGTCTGCATCGGTATCTCCCTGTCGGTTCCTGCAGTTGCCGCATTACAGACGAGTTGGCGCCGCGCAGCAAGCTGTTGACCGGCATATTGCGCCAACGTCGACGGCATCGGTACCAGGTACAGGCGCGATCAGACGATGCCCAGCTGATCCCAGATCTCGTCGACACGTGCCTTTACGGCCGGCTCCATGGCGATAGGCCGCCCCCACTCGCGGCTGGTCTCACCCGGCCACTTGTTGGTCGCATCGAATCCGATCTTGCCCCCAAGCCCCGACACCGGCGAGGCGAAGTCCAGATAATCAATCGGCGTGTTTTCGACCAGCGTGGTATCACGCACCGGATCCATGCGTGTGGTCATTGCCCAGATCACGTCATTCCAGTCTCGCGCGTCGACATCATCGTCGGTCACAATCACGAACTTGGTGTACATGAATTGACGCAGAAACGACCAAACCCCGAACATCACCCGCTTCGCGTGGCCGGGGTACTGTTTCTTCATGCTGACCACCGCCATGCGGTATGAACAACCCTCGGGCGGCAGGTAGAAGTCGACGATCTCCGGGAACTGCTTCTGCAGAATCGGCACGAACACCTCATTGAGTGCCACACCGAGGATAGCCGGCTCGTCCGGAGGGCGACCGGTATAGGTGCTGTGGTAGATCGGGTCATCGCGATGCGTGATGCGGTCGATGGTGAATACCGGAAACTCGTCGACTTCGTTGTAATAGCCGGTGTGGTCACCGAACGGCCCTTCAGCCGCCATGTCTTCGGGATGAATATACCCTTCCAGTACAAACTCCGCGCTGGCCGGCACTTGCAGGTCAGAACCGATGCACTTGCTGACCTCTGTGCGCCCACCTCGCAACAGGCCGGCAAAGGCATATTCCGACAAGGCATCGGGCACCGGTGTAACGGCGCCGAGCATGGTCGCGGGGTCCGCGCCAAGCGCGACCGCCACCGGGAAAGGCTCACCCGGGTGCCTCTGTTGCCAGTCGCGAAAATCCAGCGCCCCGCCACGGTGCGCAAGCCAGCGCATAATCACGCGGTTGCGGCCAATCACCTGCATGCGGTAGATGCCGAGGTTCTGGCGTGGCTTGTCCGGTCCACGCGTGACCACAAGGCCCCAGGTGATCAGCGGACCCGCATCGCCCGGCCAGCAGGTCTGCACGGGCAGGGTAGACAGGTCGACCCGCTCGCCTTCCAACACATGCTTCTGGCAGGCCGCCCCCTTCACCAGCTTGGGCGCCATATCGAGCACCTTGCGGAACACCGGCAACTTTTGCCAGGCATCCTTCATGCCCTGCGGCGGCTCCGGTTCTTTCAGTTGCGACAACAGGATACCGACGTCACGCAGTGCGCTGACCGACTCCTCACCCATGCCGAGCGCTACCCGCTCCGGTGTGCCGAACAGGTTGCCAAGCACGGGCGTGCTGTGTCCCTTGGGATGCTCAAACAGCAGCGCCGGGCCGCCCGCGCGCAGGGTACGGTCACAGATCTCGGTCATCTCGAGATGAGGATCAATCTCTGCGGTTATTCGTTTGAGTTGCCCACGGGCCTCGAGTTGATCGAGAAAATCGCGCAGATCGGCGTATTTCATGATGTTATCCTGCTCCGAATCCGTACTACTTTACCGGCCGCCCGACTCTGCCACTAGTCCGCGTATCAGGTCGTCCTGGCAGGTTCAGGTTGCACACAACATCATGAGCATTGTTCCCTTACTCATCATCGGCGGCATCGCGGGTTGGCTGGCCGGCAAAATCATGCAGGGCCGGGGGCTTGGTGTTTGGGCCAATATCGCGGTCGGCGTGGTGGGTGCTTTGCTCGGCAGGGCGCTGCTGGAACAGTTGGGCGTGCATATGGACGGGGTTGTCGGACAACTGCTGACAGCGACTGTCGGTGCCATCGGCCTGCTGTGGCTGGCCAAACTCATCAACAAGGCCTGAGCCAGGCCGATCAGGAACAAACCGGATCCTTAGCGCGTGAAGAAAAAACTGCTGTTTCTCGTCCATCGCCTGCCCTATCCACCCAACAAGGGCGACAAGATCGCCTCGTTCAACCTGCTGCGCTTCCTCGCCCGGCGCTACGAGGTCTTCGTCGGTACCTTCATCGATGATCCCGATGACCGCCAGCACGTGGACAAGGTGGGAGAGTATTGCAGCGCCCTGTGCGCACCCGAGATCAGGCCGGGGCTGGCCAGGTTCGCCAGCCTGCGTGGACTGCTGACCGGCGAGGCCCTGTCGCTGCCCTATCTGCGCAATCGGGAGTTGGATCGCTGGACGACCGGCGTGCTGCGCGATGAGCAGCCTGAACGCATCGTGATCTTCAGTGGCCCGATGGCGCAGTACGTCAGCGGCCGGGTCCCATCAGGGGCCATCACGCTGTTCGACATGGTCGATGTCGATTCGGAAAAGTGGCGCAGCTATGGTCAGCGCAAACGCTGGCCGATGAACTGGCTGTATCGACGCGAGGCAGACAAGCTGCTCGCCTTTGAGCGGCGCATGGCAAGCGAATTCGACAGCACGGTATTCGTTTCCCGAGAAGAGGCGGATTTGTTTCGCGGTCTGGCGCCGGAGTCGGCGGCCACGACCACCTATCGCATCCAGGGTGTCGACAGCGAATTCTTCGATCCCTCGGTCGACTATGCGGATCCCTATCCCGCTGAGGCGCCGGCGTTGGTGTTTACCGGCATGATGGACTACTGGCCGAATGTCGATGCCGTGACCTGGTTTGCCGAGCAGGTATGGCCCAAGATCCGGGCCAGAGCCCCGAACGCCCTGTTCTGTATCGTCGGGATGCGCCCCTCGCCCGAGGTGGCCAAGCTGGCCGAGACCCCGGGAATCATGGTCACCGGATCTGTGCCCGATGTGCGCCCCTACCTTGCGCATGCGCATGCGGCTGTAATGCCGTTGCGCATAGCACGGGGCATCCAGAACAAGGTCCTCGAGGCGATGGCAATGCAGCTGCCGGTGATCGCCACGCCGGGAGCCATGACCGGTATCCAGCCATTCCCGGCGTTCGAGCCAACGGTGAGCGAGGATCCCGACACCCTCGCCGACGCCGCGATCCGCGTCCTCGGTCAGGCTCGGGTTGTCGACCTTGCGGCACGCGAATGCGTGCTGGAACGCTACGACTGGGATGCCAATCTGCAGCGCATCGCCCGACTGCTTGAAACCGGCAAGATCGAACCCGATCTGTGAGGCCTGTGACCGCCAGGCTGCCACTTTTCGCATTCGCGGGCTAGAATCCCAATTCAGGCACCAGCACGTCAGCAACGATCCGCAAGGTAAATACCCATGGCCAATCTGATCTCCGGGTTCGTCGCGCAACAGATAAGCGATTCGATCTCGGTCAAAGAGGCCATGCTGGCCGATCCCGAGTTGCTCTCGCAGATCGAGGCAGTCGCTGAGCTGATCATCGAGACCTATCGCAATGGCGGCACGGTACTGATTGCCGGCAACGGTGGCAGTGCCGCAGACGCGCAGCACATCGCCGCTGAACTGGTCAGTCGATTCAGTTTTGATCGCCCCGCCCTGCCGGCCATGGCGTTGACCACCGACACCTCGATCCTGACCGCAATCAGCAACGACTACGGCTACGAAAGCCTGTTCAGCCGCCAGCTCGAGGCGAACGGGCGCCCCGGCGATGTGTTTATCGCGATATCGACTTCGGGCAATTCACCCAATGTCGTGCGCGCGCTGACAACCGCGGCGGAAATGGAGATCGTCGCCGTCGGGCTTACCGGTGCGACTGGCGGCGGTATGGCCGACCTGTGCCGTTACTGCCTGAACATCCCCTCGACCGATACACCACGCATCCAGGAAGGTCATATCACGATCGGGCACATTCTGTGTGCCGGCACCGAACAGGCGCTGTTTGGCAAACGCTGAGAGCCGCCGAGCCGGGCACCATCGCCCGGTTCAGCAAACCCCGTTCGGTATCAATCAAGCACCCTCACCTTCGCCTTTGCCAGGCGCGCATCCACCTCAACCTCGGCCAACAGCCAGTCTTCGCGCTCATCGCTTAGGAACCCGCGCGCCTCGCCGCGCAGATAGGCGGCCTCGGCGATCAGCTGTCGGCGCGCACCGGCAGAGATTTTTGATATGGAAGCCTGCCTGCCCACAGCTGCACTTCTGGGGGTTTTTTCGCCCGCGACCTTTTTGGCGACGCTGACCTTCTTCTTCGTCGCAGTCTTTTTCACTGCGGCCTTTTTGGTGACGACTTTTTTTGCTGCCGGCTTCTTTGCCGGGACCTTTTTGGCAACGGCCTTTCTCTTCGGCGACGAAGCTGCAGCCAAATCAGCTGCCTTGCCGGTTGTTTGCGTGCTGGTAGTCTTCTTGGTGGTCTTTGCCATGGCTTACCTCTTTGGCGTTGACGAATCCGGATGAAGCCGACGGCCGCTTCCACGCAAGAATCGAGCCTGTTCAGGCTCCATGCGTGATTTGCAGGTAGTCGACGTTGGCGGCAGAGTTTATCCGGATTTCATTTCGCCGCGAACGTGCATTTTCACGACTTGTGCCCGCGGAAGGCGCAACGGACATTCGCTGAAATAATACCCCGATAAGGCCAACCCCGGCCAATGCACCCAATGCGGTAGTTGGCGCAGCGCAAACGCGGGCAACGGCAGCAGGTCAAGGATTTAGAAAGCGCTTGATCTCGTCCCAGTATTGTCGATGCCCCGAAAGCCCGTTGTGGCCTGCATTGGCCACCACCACCTGCTCGACCTGGCCGCGCGCGAAGGCCTCTGCGAGCCGTGTCGAGTGTGCACGCGGAATGATCCTGTCTTGCTCAGCCAACACGATAAGTGCAGGGGCGCCCACACGCGCCGCATAATCGATGCTCTGGTATTTGTCCTTGAGCATCAGGGCAACCGGGTAGACCGGGTATATGTTCTGTGCAATCGCCAATGCACTGTCGGGCGGGGTGACAAGCACCAGACGTTGTACCTGGCGTTCACTGGCCAGGTAGATGGCGACACCACTGCCTAGACTTCTTCCGATGACCGCGATTTGTGCGTGCCGGTCGCGCAATGCATCGTAGATATCCAAAGCATCCGCGAACAAGCTGGATTCGGTAGGCGAACCGGTGCTGCCGCCATATCCACGGTAATTGACCAGGTAGACGGTGTGTTCGGGCAACATACGGCGAAAATTTTCGGCATTGTGATACACATCTTCCGCATTGCCGCCAAAGTAGATGACGGCCCTTTCCTTCCCCCGGCCGAGGGCCCAGATCTTGAGCGATTCGCCGTCATCGGTAACGTGCTCGAACGAGACATCCTCAGCGGGGTTTTCTGCTACCGGAAAATACATCATGGATCGCTGCACGAGATACAGGTAGGCGCCCATGCCAAGGTAGGCGAAAACAGAGATCTTGAGCAGCCATACGAGCATTGCGTTCGGCGATACCGGCTCAGATACGAAAGCCGCCGTGGCGTTTGCGGTAACGGTAGTCGAACAAGGCAGCACCAGCTATGAATCCCAGCAAGAGCGCAACGAGTCCGCCGATCCAGATTCGGTGACGCCTGAACACGTCCAGAGCAGACTCCGTTGCGGCCGCCGGGGCGGCCATCTCTTCGTTATCGGCCAACAGCTTTAGCGCCTGTTGCACCCGGCCCTGCAGGTTATCGAGCCGTCGCTGCACTTCCGCCGCAGGCGGTTGCCCGGCCAGCTGCTGTTGCAACTGCGTAACCCCTGTCTCGGCACTTTCCAGGGCCTGCCGCAGCGGTGCTTCACCGGCATCCGAAGCCGGTCCCGCCGTGGTAGAGCGCAAAACATTGCCTTCCTCCGTCTGTCCGCATGACGCCTTCAGGTCTGCCAACTGAAGCCCCATGTGGCGCAGGCGCGCCTGAGTCTCGAGCAGCATGGCCTTGGCCGGCTTCTCTTCGCTGACATAGCTGGCTTCGACCCAGCCCTGCAACTCATCCGCCAACCGCACCTCGACGAAACCGTCCCGGCTCTGCAACACATCCAAGGGGGTGCCACTGGACAGAAGTCTCAGCACCGAGCCCTCGCTGCTCGGCTCGGGGTAAAGACCCACCACCAGCTTGTCGGTGATATGGGCGGCACCGCCCTGGCCGGCGACGGCGAGCAGAAGCAGGCAGAAAACTGAGCGCGCAACTCGTAGCATGGTGCAACCATATCAGAAGGGTCTGCGGCGAATTCTAACGGCTAAACCACGTCGAACGTGAGCCTGGCCCCGAATACGGCGGGAAACAAGCGTGGTGCCCTCAGCTGTCCAGCGCCCCCCGCCACCAAAGGAACAGGCCCACTGCCGCATCGCCCAACTCGTCGACCGTCTCACGGTGAGCGGCTTCATTGGGCGGATCAAACCACTGATCCTGCTCGTACATCATGAATGACATGATCGGCGCGAGCAGGGCCCCGGCATGCTCATCGCCGATCATGCGGTCGCGTTGTTGCTCGCCGAGATAGTCGACGCCCGCGATGTACCCCTGACACCAACCATACGGCAGCGGCAGCGTGCTGCCGTCGTCGCGTGGCAACCGCAGGATCAGCGGGCCGTACTCGGCGCTGCCCAGATCCAGCAGCAGTTGATGGCGAAAACGACCGAGCAACTCACGCAGCCTTTTATCAGCGGCCAGCTGTCCGAGCACCCGGTCGATCAGTGCCGCCTCGTGGTCGCCGGGTCTGGGTGCGGCCGCCGTCGCGGTCAGGAAGCCATGTGCCACATCCAGCGGCATACAAGCAGCCGCGCCCATATGCTCCACCAGCTCCGTCTGCAGGTGATCCAGTTCTTCGGGAAGCAGCGCTTGTTGCGGCGCATCGCTCATCAGGCCGCAATCCCGGTATGACGCAGCAGGGCATCGATCTGCGGTTCGCGCCCGCGAAAGGCGACAAACAGATCCATCGCGTCCCTAGATCCGCCCATCTCGAGAATATTGTTCAGGAACGACTGCCCGGCGGCCTGATCGAACACACCCTTTTCCTCGAACAAAGAGAAGGCGTCGGCAGACAGCACCTCTGCCCACTTATAGCTGTAGTATCCGGCGGAATAACCACCGGCAAAGATGTGCGAGAAGGCGTGCGCAAAACGGTTCCAGGCCGGCGGCTTGATCACCGCCACCTCGTCCCGGACCTCATCGAGAATCTCATATATCCGTGCACCGTGGGTCGGGTCGTATTCGCGATGAATGCGAAAATCAAACAGCGAAAACTCAAGCTGCCGCACCATCATCATGCCGGACTGAAAATTCTTGGCAGCCAGCATACGTTGGTACAACTCCTCGGGAATGCGTTCGCCGGTTTCGTGGTGAGCGGCAAACAGGTTCAGCGCTTCTCGCTCCCAGCAGTAATTCTCCATGAACTGCGAGGGCAGTTCGACGGCATCCCAGGCTACCCCGTTTATCCCCGAGATGGCGACGTAATCCACCCTGGTCAACATGTGATGGAGACCGTGACCGAATTCGTGGAACAGGGTCTCGACCTCGTCATGGTTCAGAAGCGCCTGCTTGTCTCCGACCGGCGGCGTGAAATTGCAGATCATGTAGGCAACCGGAATCTGTTCGATGCTGCTGGTCTTCATGCGCGACTGGCAGCCATCCATCCAGGCCCCGCCACGTTTGTTCTGGCGCGCATAGAGATCGAAGTAGAACTGCCCGCGCAGACTGCCATCACGGTCGCGGATCTCGAA
>Ga0316201_10003822_pt1 | contig 11221 bp, 6 predicted proteins | sample CS6wburrow_MG_FD_204516 | JGI IMG/M metagenome (GOLD analysis project Ga0316201, IMG submission 204516) | Coastal sediment microbial communities from Delaware Bay, Delaware, United States - CS-6 worm burrow | ecosystem: Environmental > Aquatic > Marine > Coastal > Sediment | place: USA: Delaware... | reverse complement strand
GACGAGATTGCCCAATTTAGCGAGGAGCGGGACCAGCAGTTTCTCGAGCAGTGTCACCTGATAAACGGCGCCGTCCGAATCCAGTACCAGCTTTCCGTCCGCGCCCATCTCGCTGACGCGTTGCTCGATTTTCTCGGCCAGCGCCTCGTCAAAGTCAACGGTATTTTTCGGGTCCTGGAGTGACGCCTCAAATGTCTTAAGGCGGTAGGGAACATTGGCATAGCAGAACACCGGTTCGTGCAGTAGGTCGCCCAGACGAGTCGGATGGAAAGCGCGCGACAGTTCGAGCAGTTTCTGCAGGTAAATGATCTGGTGATCGCCCCAGTAGCCGATGTAGCTCCACGGATCGTCAGGCTCTTCGACTTCCCAGTCGATACCTTCCTTGGTAATCCGATACGGGTTGTAGCCGTCCATCGTGGAAGCATTAACAAATTTCGCGATGATGCTCTCGACAAACTCCGGGTAACTGAAGGCGAGGGCTTCCCAGTTCTGAAAAATATCGCGCCAGTTGCCTTCGTACGAAAGCAGCTTGTTGCCGTGATCGTCCCAGAGTTTGATGGCGAACTGATTCCATGGTCGACTTGGATCACCGTGGCGGCGACCGAACCGGATCGGCAGGTATTCGTGTGCGAGGCGTGCCAGCTGCGAATCACCGTGCTGCTGCACTTTGTCGAGCAGATCACTGAGCGTCAGCGAGTCGGGCAGGCCGTCCAGTAACTTCTGATTGTTTTGGTAAACGTCGCGGTTGAACGATCGGACCGTGCACAGGAAGTCCCAGCCGGAGATATTGTAATGATCATCGAAGATCCCGCCGCGCAGCACGTTGAACAGCACGTTGGCATAATGATGCATGGCAACGTTGACTTCAGCTGCAGCCTGAAATCCGTCGGCCCTGCCCATGATGCGGGCCAGTTCGTCGGTGCCGCGATCAACAGAGTTGACGATCTCAGCCGCTACCTGTTCCGGATTAGCCAGTTGCTTTTCTAACGCGACGACCTGGTTCTGGTTCTGCTCGATATTGGCAACAATCTGCCACTGCTGCGTGGCACCTGCGTCGATAGTTAACGACGTGTTCACGAAATACGCGCCGCGCATGCCGCGCCGAAGTGTTTCTGGTTCGACGGCTCCGCCGACCCGAAAGGTCTTGAGCTGGTTGGATGAAATCAGCACGTTCTTTTGTTCGAGTCCAAGACAAAAAACGGTGTTGGCTTTCAGTGATTCGCAGGGTTCGGCCCGATCAGTTATGCCGGAAAACAGTGTGAATAGTGCCAGGCCCGTGCTCTCGTCCAGTTCGGACCATTTGTAGGCATCGACGAGGTTGCTGGTATTTGTCTGTGCAAAACGCGGTGTGCCGGCCGGGAGAATATTCTGCAAGCCATCGATCATTTCCAATGACGCCGGTTTCTCACCCAGATTCTCAAGCTCACATTGCCGAACAAAGCCATAGCTGTCGCTCGTTAGCCAGGTGTATCGAAACGCCAGTTCAAGATCGTGATTTATTTCCTCGAAGCAAAGCTTGTTGCCAAGGCGGTTCTTGTAAATGTTGCGCGTAAGCGCGAAGCGCCCGTCCTGTTCCTGGTTAAACGGTTCCCATACAGGCGTCATATCCTTCGATTGCACGCGGAGCAGGGTCTTGCTGCCCGTGTGAGCAGTGCTCTCGTGGATCTTGTCGACGGTTGTGTAGGGAAACAGCGCCGTCTCCGGAGAAACCCTGCCAGCTGTCAGGCCGCCGCCTGATGAGACAAAGAGCCAATGGTCGTTGTTGGAAATGACACTAATGAAGAACGGTGCCATCTTGTCGACATTGCGAATGGCATAATAGCGCTCGCCGGCGATCTCGGTGAACTCGCCGGATACAGCACCGCTGCCGTGGTCGTTGGTTTTTATGGCTTGTTTCATTATTTAAGGTTTCTCCACCAGCAGCAGTGATCCAAATACGCCGGCGTCAATATAGCCACGGTCCTTCGGTCCTTCGGCAATTTCCTCAGAACCTATGAAATTTTCTCGAAGCTCGCTGCCGTCATTGTCGCAGTAGGCAACCATCAGCCCCATGAGTTTGCCGGCGGATAAAGCGACGGGCTTATTGTCATCGGCGTCATCCACGTAGGTGTCATCGTAAATATCAATCGCCACTTCCCAGATGACTTTGTCACCATCTTGCCGCCAGCGGCTCTCGACGTGATGGGAATAGCTGCGTGCTTTTTCATTAGTGCCAATGTCGATGGCCTGGTTATCGAGCGACAGGTGATAGGCAAAGGCATTGTGACTGAACTGGTGATTGCCGCCCGAGAAGTCTTCATCGATAAATATTTCCAGGCAGTCGTCATCCCAGTACTGCACCAACGGGTCGCGGTGCGTATCGATCAGGATATCGTCAGACAGTTCGGCGAGCAGGTAAAGCTTGCCTCTTGTCCACGCGACTTTATAACGTCCGGCAAAATCTTCCGCGGTGTGTTCCGGTCCCAGCCAGCGTTGATCCAGGTTCTGCCAGCGCGCGTTGGACCAGACAGCTTCGTCGGCAATGCCGTCTATCGTGACCGGGGCGGTTGACTCAGGCGCGCGGTATTCGCTGCGATTGGGTAAATGTGACGGCGCCGCACATGCCGATGTCGTTGCCAGCATCAGCCATACGGCAGTCAATCCGCCTGATCGGCCATCTATCTTTTGCACTGTTTTTCTCCCCGTTTTCTCCGGACCGTCTGCCGCGGTCTCGGTTAAAGATTCCGAGCGACGGCCAGCGTACGCTCAACAACATCGTCAATGCCAACTTCTGCAATTCCGGCCAGACTCAGTCCTATGCGACCAGCCCATGGACTCGTCCAATGGTCCGGAATGCTCGCTCCGGTCATCCCCATCAGACCGCCTACAGTCGCGCCATTGCAGTCGGTATCCCAACCGGCGGTCACCGCCTCGCCGATCGCGGTGCTGAAATCGCCGTCCGCCGCAAATATAGCCCACACGACCAACGCGAGATTATTGAGGGTGTGTACCGGCGACAACTCCTGGTACTTTGCGTGCAGCTTTAAAACGGCGTCGTCGTCGCCGGCAAGTTCGCGGCCGAAGCGCACGGCTGCGGCCGTGGCGCTGTCGCTCGGGACCTCGGCCAATGCGGCGCCGAGCGCAGCATCAAGATTATCGTGCGCTGGAATTGCAGCGCCGAACGCTGCAATAAACATGGCGCCGTTGATGCCTTCGCCGCGATGTGACAGCGCAGCGTCTTTGCGCGCCAGCGCTGCAGCGAGGGCAGGGCGTCCCGGGCACACCCAGCCATACAGGTCTGCTCGAATCTGCGCACCGATCCATTCGTTGTAATCACTGTCCGCACAACGACCAATATCGAAGCCCGGTTCACTGCCGTTGACGAACTCGTCATTCATCGATGCCAACAACTCCGAATAGGCAGCGCGTTCGGCCGTCCAGGTAGCCCCCGCCGGCAGCAGCCGGAGCCATGCTCGCGCTACGTCAGTTGTGTCGAAGTCGGTGCCGTGATCTTCCAGCGCCAGCAACGCAAGATACGTGTAATTGATGTCGTCATCCGGCTCTGCGCGGGAGATTTGCCCCTTGCAGCAGTCAGCAGCCAGACGTTCGACGATGGAGCCCTCTACTGATGGTACGAAGTCTCGCAATGGCAAGGCGCCGGCCGCGTGCAGGTAGTCCCCGAGACCGTCTCTGCCTTCCTGCAGTGACAGTACCTCGACCGCCTTGCCCAGGATGCAGCCGCTGACCCGTCCCTGCCAGGCAGAGCGAATCCGATTCCGATTGGCAGCGAGTGCCTGCATGCTTCGTCTCTCTGACGCACAACGCGTGGCGAGGGGGTGGCATTGTAGTCGGTGCTGACAGCGCTGTCATCTTTGCTCCCCGCTCATGCTCCTGTAAACGACAAATTATTGACAGCGCTGTCAGAATCCCGTAGATAAGTAAGTATTAACCGCAGTATCCGTTTCAGATGAAACCTAAACGGGTCTGAGAATACTAAAAATTCGCCATTTTCGGCCAGTCGTTCGACAGCAAGCTAGGGGGCTTGAGCATGCAAAAACCGTCATTCAGCAGGACACCTTTATCCGCGAGCATCGCATTCGCTTTGGGTGCGGGCAGCTTATCGCCGGCAGTTGCACTGGCGCAGGATTCGAGCGACGAGGTGATCGAGGAGATCATCACGACCGGCATCCGCGGCAGCCTGATGCAGTCCATGGATCGCAAGCGCGATGCCAAGGGCGTAGTTGACGCCATTACGGCTGAAGACATCGGCAAGTTCCCTGACCAGAACCTCGCCGAGTCGATGTCACGTATTACTGGCGTATCAATCGATCGCAGTAACAATGAGGGTTCCAAGATCACGGTTCGCGGCATGGGCCCCGAATTCAACCTGGTAACGCTGAACGGTCGGACTATGCCGATGACGGACGGCCGTTCGTTCGAATTTGGCGATATTGCCTCCGAGAGTGTCCGCGCAGTCGAGATCTACAAGACCGGTAAAGCCAACCTGCCAACCGGTGGCATCGGCGCAACCGTGAACATCATAACGGGCAAGCCGCTGCAGAACCCCGGGTTCCAGAGCGTGATCAGTGCCAAGATGGTGCACGAGACGTCTAGCGGCGATTCCCAAATCGTCAGTCTCGACAGTCTCACTCCAGAAATTGCGGGCATGTTCAGCAATACATTTGCCGATGATACGGTCGGTGTGATGATCACCGCGTCGTACCAGGACCGTAACAACCGCGAGGAAAATGCAGAAGTTGCGAACTGGACACCGAACGCGCAGCTGCAGGGCGGCATCATTAACGACAACAACCAGCGCGAAGACGGCGTCTGGTGGCACCCGCAGAACATCGGCTACGGCTGGTCGGAAATCCAGAGAGAGCGGATAAACGGACAGCTCGTATTGCAGTACGCGCCGACCGACAGGCTTACGGCAACGCTGGATTACACCTACTCGGAAGTTGATTTCGAGAAAGACAGAAACAGCACCGGAATCTGGTTTGAGTGCCCCAACATTGAGGCGACCATTAACGAACGTGGCACGGTCACGCAGGTTTCGCAACGCTGCGGTGATTATTCGACGAATGTTGGCCGCGACGTCTCCAATAAAGAGAATGGCTCCCTGGGCCTCAATCTTGATTACATGGTTAACGATCAACTGACGTTGTCGCTCGATGTGCACGACTCGTCATCGGAAATTACGGGCGGCGACATCAACGGCGAGCAAGCGACTACGTCGTTCCTGATCATCGGCAACACGAGCTGCCCATGGTGTCTTGACGCGTTTGGACCACCCCAGGTGCCTACGGGGACGATCTCCAACCAGACAGCTTTTTATGGTGCAGGCGGTATTCCGACATTTGACGTCAGTTTCGAGGGTGCCGACGGGCTGCCGCAGGACGGACTGCTGCGAAGTGACATCGGCTCGTTATTCGGCGGTATTTCCAATAGCGAAACGAAGAACGACATCACGCAGCTGCAGCTCGGTGGTGCCTGGGAGAATCTGGACAATGGTGCACTCCGGCGCATCGAGTTTGGTTATGCGCGTACAAAACAGGAATACGCGACCTTCGGCGCCGGCGAGAGCCAGCTGCCGGCCGGTTTCTGGAACGCATCAGCGTCCGAATGGCCCGACGAGATTTGGCAGACGGAGAACCTTGGTAGCCTGCTGGACGGTTTCAGCAATGGCGGCAGCTTCTCCTACGATCCGTATTACACGATTGACTACAACACTGCAGTGGAATACTGGGAAACGATTGGCACGGATAACCCCCAGGCAGATTGCTGTTTCTGGCCCGCCTGGCCCGAGGCGAACAGGGAAAGTGACCGCGGCCGATTCTGGCCGGGCGCAGTCGACACGTCATCTCGTGTCGATGAAACCATCGATGCCTTTTATACCCAGTTCGTGTTCGAAGATGAATTCAACGGCAGGGCACTTAATGCGGTTCTCGGCGTTCGTTACGAAGAGACCGATATGAAGTCGGCCGGGCTGGAGAAGCCGGCAACGGCCGTAGTCTGGGTAGGCGGCAACGAATTCGCCTACGAGTTTGCACCTGACCAATCATTCAGGGAAGGCTCGAACAAGAATGATTTCTGGCTGCCAAGCCTCGACGTGGACTTGGAGATCGTCGAGGACTTTATCGCACGCTTCTCGTTTAGCCGCACACTGACGCGTCCGCCGATTGGTGACTTGTCGCCAAACAGGGAGTTCGTCGGCAATCCAAACGTGCGCAGCCGATTCATTAATGCCGGCAATCCAGATCTGTTGCCGTTTCTGTCCGATAACCTGGACCTGTCGCTGGAGTACTACTACGGCAACGGGAGTTACGCCTCGATCGGCTACTTCAAGAAGAAGGTCGATAATTTCCTGGTTTCCACGACGGTGCAGGAATCGTTCGCAAGCCTGACAGATCCGTATATTGGTGCTGACGCCGAGCAGGCACGTGCAGAACTCGTGGACGAAGGGCTGCAGGCCGATGATCAGAATGTGTTCAACCGCATCAACGAAAACCTCGGCAATCCGTTTGGCACGTTCGTCAGAGCGAACCCAGATGATCCGGCAGTGGTCTTTGACGTCACAACGACCGACAACGCTGAAGTCGGCAATCTGTTTGGCTACGAGCTGGCCGTGCAGCACATGTTCGCCGATACCGGCTGGGGCGTGCAGGCCAACTACACAATTGTCAAAGGCGACGTCGAGGCTGATCCCGATGTGTTTGGTACGCAGTTCTACTTGCCTGGACTCAGCGACTCGGCCAACCTGTCGGTGTTCTTCGAGAACGATGTTATTTCGGCGCGACTCGCTTACAACTGGCGCGACAAGTTCCTGAGCGGCACTGACGGAAACGGCGCACCGGTATTTACTGAGGCATATGCACCACTCGATGCGAACGTTACCTGGTTCTACAACGATCAACTCGATCTCTTTTTTGAAGCAATCAACATCACCGAGGAAGTGCAGCGGAGCTACTCTCGCTATCCCGAGCAGTTCCTGCGGGGTAACCAGTATGGCTCGCGCTTCAACATCGGCGCGCGTTATAGCTTTGAATAGCCAGCAATAACCGTTACATTAAAGCCGCTGCTTGCAGCGGCTTTTTTTATCCAGATGAGCACAGCACACATAGATGCGGTTCGCAAAATCGTGATCGTCGGCGGCGGTAGCGCCGGATGGATCACCGCCGGTTTGCTCGCGAGCGAATACATGGGCGATTCCGACCCGGAGGTCAGCGTGACGCTGATCGAGTCTCCTGATGTCAAGACGATCGGCGTCGGCGAAGGTACCTGGCCGACGATGCGCAAAACGCTGCAGAAAATAGGGCTCTCGGAAACTGACTTCCTGACCGCATGTTCGGCGTCGTTCAAGCAAGGCACGAAGTTTGTCGGCTGGGTCACGGGCGCCGACGACGACTATTACTACCACCCGTTTTCTGCCCCGATCGGGTATACCGATCTGAATCTCGTTCCGTACTGGCAGCAAGAGGCCAACGGGCGCTCCTTTGTCGATGCGGTCAGTTTCCAGGGACAGCTTTGTGACCGAAACCTGGCGCCAAAACAGGAGCAGACGCCCGAGTACGCGCATGTCGCGAACTATGCTTATCATCTCGATGCCGGCAAGTTTGCGGACCTGCTGCAACAGCACTGCACGACCAGGCTCGGCGTCCGGCATATCGTCGACCACGTTACCGGCATCAACGGACAGCCGGACGAGGACATCGAGTCGGTCAGCACGACAGCAAGCGGCGATATCGAAGGTGATCTGTTTGTTGACTGCACGGGCTTCGCTGCTCTTCTGTTGGGTAAGCACTACCAGGTCCCGTACATCGACAAGAAACACATCCTCTTTAACGATTCGGCGCTGGCCATACAGGTGCCGTACGCCGAGAAGAACACCCCGATCGCGTCACAGACGATATCCACAGCGCAATCGGCGGGCTGGATTTGGGATATCGGGCTAACGACGCGCCGCGGCATTGGTTACACCTACTCGAGCGCGCATACGACTGATGAGGAAGCCAAAGAGTCGCTGCGACGCTACATCGAGCGGACATCCGGCACGCTTGCGGATGGTTTTGAGCCGCGCAGGATTTCTTTCATGCCTGGCCATCGCGAGAAATTCTGGCACAGGAATTGTGTCGCGGTCGGGATGTCGGCGGGTTTCCTGGAGCCGCTGGAGGCCAGCGCGCTGGTGCTTGTTGAGCTGGCCGGCAGAATGATCAGCGAGGAGTTACCGGCCAATCGCGGTGTCATGGACATCGTGGCAAGGCGATACAATGACAAGTTCCTGTACCGCTGGGACCGGATTATCGACTTCCTGAAACTGCATTACGTGCTCAGCGAGCGCTCGGACTCAGACTACTGGATCGATAATCGGCGCAACGAGAGCATGACCGACAGCTTGCGCGAGTTGCTCGATCTTTGGGAGTACCATGTCCCCGGGCGCCGGGATTTCTCGCAGGTTGATGAGATTTTTTCGGCGGCCAGCTATCAGTATGTTCTCTGCGGTATGGGCTTCGAAACGCGGGGAAGGGCAAGTGCACGGCACCTGGAAAACGCGGCTAAGGCACGTCATCTGATTGCCGACAACAACCGAAAAGCCGACCAGGTCGTGCCGCGTTTGCCCACTAACCGGGATCTGCTTGCCACAATCGCAGAAAAGGGACTGCCGAAATGACGAATCACGTGTTGCTGGACAACGTTACTCACAAAGACCTGCGCATCAACAGGGTCTACGGAGCCGATAAGGCTGACAACGTGAACCTGGTGCGCGTATACCCGAGCGAGTTGGGTCAACTACAGAACGAGTATCCGCTGTTCTTTTTCAAGAATACCGAGACCGGCCATTTCGAGTCGGTTGCCCTGCTCGGGTTCTCTGACAATGAAAACCTGTATCTCGAGGAATCGGGTTGGAACGCGAGCTACATTCCGTTGACCATTGACCGGCAGCCCTTCCTGATCGGTTTCCAGGAACAGGACGTCGAGGGTATGCCTAAGCAGGTGCCGGTCGTTCATATTGACATGGATCATCCGGCTGTCAGCGAGACCATCGGCGAACCGGTGTTTCTGCCGCAGGGCGGCGAAAGCCCTTTCCTCGAACGTATATCCTCGGTACTGATGACCATTCACCAGGGTTACGAGACTAGTGAGTCGTTCTCAAAATTGCTGGTTGGGCTGGAGCTCATAGAATCACTTGCGGTCGATATCGAGTTTGACGACGGTTCGCGGCAGGGGCTCGCGGGTCTTTATGCCATCAACGAGGAAAAGCTCAGTAGCCTCGGTGCGGGCGCCCTCGAAACCCTGCACAAGAAAGGGCACTTGCGGGATGTCTACATGATGCTGGCGTCGCTGCCGAATCTGGCGCGACTGATTCGACGAAAGAACCTTGAGTTGGCATCCTGATCCTGGCGGTGAGAATGTGAATCGTGTCCAGGCAAGTATTCCGGAAATAAATCACACGGATGTCGGCAGCGTCTTCGAGCGGGTCGCAACAGAACAATCGCCGGTCGTAATTCGGGGGCTGGCGGCACAGTGGCCGCTTGTTGAAAAATCCCGGGTCTCGAGCGCTGCCGCAAGCAAATACCTGCTGAACTTCTATGCCGGCGAACCTGTCACGACGTTCACCAGCGAAGCTGGCGCTGGCGGGCGGATCTTTTATACAGACAACCTCGCTGAGAAGAATTTCAGGCAAACGCTCGAACCGCTCGATGAGGTGCTCGGCACGCTGCTGGAAAACGAGGGCAATGAGGCGGCACCCACAGTCTACGTCGGCTCGCGAGCTCTGGATCTCTATCTTCCTGGTCTTAGCGAAGCAAACAGCCTGCCGCTCGGTGATATCCGGGCGACCGTCAGGATCTGGATCGGAAATCGTACGACGGTGGCCGCGCATTACGATGTACTGGAAAATATTGCCTGTGTTTGTGCCGGGCGCCGACGTTTCACACTGTTTCCGCCCGACCAGATTGCCAATCTGTACGTCGGGCCGATCGATTTTACGCCGGCTGGGCAGTCGATTAGTCTCGTTGATCTGAATGATCCCGATCTCGATCAGTTTCCGCGATTTGCCGAGGCGCTGGAGCATGCGCAATCAGCCGAACTTGAACCCGGGGACGCAATCTTCATTCCGAGCATGTGGTGGCACCATGTCGAAGGACTGGAAAGCTTCAATATCCTGATCAATCACTGGTGGCGGGAAAATCCTGAATACATGGGGGCACCCGGTGATGCGTTACTGCACGCGATCTTGAACATTCGTGATTTGCCTGACGAACAGCGCAAGGCCTGGCAGGTCTTTTTCAACCATTACGTTTTCGAAGCCGGCAGCCAGACGACCGCGCACATTCCCAGCGACAAACGCGGCGCTCTCGGCGAGCTGGATGAAAATACCGCAAGACAAATTCGCGCATTGCTGCGCAATAAACTGAATCGTTAAAACAATGAATAAAGTAGTGATAGTTGGAGGCGGAACAGCGGGCTGGATGGCTGCGGCGGCATTGTCCAAGTCGTTCGGCCAAAATCTTGAGGTCGAATTAATCGAGTCTGACCAGATCCCGACAGTCGGGGTTGGTGAGGCGACGATTCCTCCAATCAGAAACTTCCATTTGTTGCTCGAACTCGATGAGGCCGATTTCCTGCGAGCCGTCAACGGCACATACAAGTTAGGCATCCAGTTCGAAAACTGGGGCAACCTCGGTGAGAGTTACTTTCATCCGTTCTCCAGGCATGGGACCGATGCCTGGGCAGCGCAGTTTCATCACTATTGGCGGCGGGCTACGCAACAGGGAGAAACGGCGCCACTCGATGATTTCAGTCTCGAGGCGATCATGGCCAGGGCAGGTCGCTTCGGTCGGGAAGGGGAACGCAAGGCGGCCTACGCTTATCATTTCGATGCCGGACTGTACGCAAAGTTGCTCAGACGAATCAGCGAAGGCCTCGGTGTCACGCGAACCGAGGGCAAAGTTGTAGACGTCAGTTTGAACGCGGAATCCGGATTTATTGAATCGGTGCTCCTCGCGTCAGGCGCGACCATCGCTGGCGATCTGTTCATCGATTGCAGCGGCTTTCGCGGTCTGTTGATCGAGCAGGCGCTCGAAACCGGCTGGGAAGACTGGGGGCACTGGCTACACAGTGACCGTGCGGTCGCCGTGCAAACCGAGTCTGTAGCGCCACCGTCGCCATACACGCGCTCGACAGCACGCAGCTGTGGCTGGCAATGGAAAATCCCGTTGCAGAACAGGGTCGGCAATGG
>Ga0316201_10003821_pt1 | contig 11223 bp, 7 predicted proteins | sample CS6wburrow_MG_FD_204516 | JGI IMG/M metagenome (GOLD analysis project Ga0316201, IMG submission 204516) | Coastal sediment microbial communities from Delaware Bay, Delaware, United States - CS-6 worm burrow | ecosystem: Environmental > Aquatic > Marine > Coastal > Sediment | place: USA: Delaware... | reverse complement strand
AGCCATTAGGTGATGTTGATTCATCCGTCGTATTTGTCGTAGCGAGTGGATCATTTGGTTATATCTCCGTTTTTGGAATGAATGCATGTGGCGCAACCAGTTCTTTCGAACAACAAGTGAGCACATTTGTGCTTCCGGAGGCATCGATCCGGGTAACCAATGACACCATCCTTGAAGTGGACGAAGAAGCTGATGCATACCAGTGGTATGTAGATGGTGTACCGATACCCGGGGCGACAATGTCTTTTTATATCGCCCAGTCAAATGCCAGTTATTTCTGTACACTTCATTTCGATATCGGATGTGCCGTCCGCACTGATACTGTTGTTGTATCAATGATTACAACGAGTGTTGATCATGTAACAAGACAATCGTTAAAGATTATCCCAATACCTGTAAAAGACTATTTCAGTATTGAAGGTGTTACAGGTGTCCGTGAAGTAAGGATTTATAATTTGCATGGCCAGCTGGTCGATCATTTTGCACCGAAGAGCCATACCATCACCAGGGTTCATTTGCCTGAAGGGTTATACATTTTCTCTTTCACCACTGATAGCGGGCGTTATAGTGTGCAGGTTCCGGTGGTGGAATGATGTTGTGGGATTCACCAGTCATTTTCCGGCCTTCATTTCGGCACATTTGAATGAAAAACCTTACTCAACCAGTATTTTTTTTGTGATGGACCGATGATCCAGCAATATTTCAACATAATACATTCCCGGTAACCACCCATTCGTGGGAATTGTTTGATCGGTCCATTTATGTTGATAGATCAAGTGTCCGTCGGGTTGATAGATTTTGATTTCCCTGATGCGCAGATCAGAAGGATGTTGAATGGTAAAGCCATCTTTAGTCGGATTTGGAAACAATTGAATCGGATCAATTATCTGATCTTCATTGCCATTATCTGTGTGTACAAGTTGATCAAAACGAAGGAATTCGATCGGAACGGACAAGTCATTTCCCTCCACACCCTCAATATCCACCAGTAAAGTAATGGCAGAATCCGGATCTGTCACATGCACTGAAAAAGGGAGAGTCACCTGTTCAGCCAAAGATAGTTCAAGACCTGCATATGCTCCCGTTTGTTCTTCCCCATTTACCAGTTTATACGTAGTTGTATTTTGATTGGGGGTGAGCGAAACTTGAAAAGGAGGTGTGGTCACGGGCCCGACATTTTCCAATGTGACAGTCATGTTAAATATTTGATCAACAAATGTATCTGGTACAGTGATTGACCGGACGCTCACGAAAGGACCAAAAGATTGACTTGCGCCATTTGCATAAATGGTATCAAATAAATTAACCAAGTTGTGATGCATCCCTGCCCATTCAGAGATGGTGACAATCGCCGAATCTCTGTAGCTTATTTCTGTACTGTCCAAATGGATCGCCGTTAATTGGAGTTGCAGGGCAAGATATTGCATTTCGAATTGGTGGATCGAGCCGGCATAAGTGATCAATGCGTTACGCAAAGAGGTATCTGATGCGGTAGCAATATGTGTGGCAATATCCTTCATGACAGTATATCGTGGAAGAAAAACATCCTGGTAATAAGCATGCAATTCCAAATAGGCTGATGAAACGAATGATAAGGGTTGGGCTTCCAAATCTCCTGCAAGAGATTCCTGGTAGGTCACAAGCGTATCAAGTGATGCTGAAAGCGTGGTCGTCAACGATTCCAAATACCCGTCAGGATATGCCTCGACAGAAGCTCCATTCCTGGTAGAAAGATTTGTGACAATACCTCCAAGTTCAACAGGCAGGAAAACGATTCTTTCCCCATAGTTGAGGAAATTGGCACCGTTCAAAACAGCAGCTAAACCCTTGAATCCGTTTGCTACCGTCATCATGGGTCCTGCGACAGGTGCGAGAGTAGTCGCTGAACTCAGAGTAATAGCAATCGATAAGTTCTCCAGTACTTCTCCAACTCCTGCAATCGCCATTGCATTTCCTTCAAATAAATCGGCAGCAAATGTTGCAGATTCATTCGTCATTGCAGATGCCGCAGACTTCATTTTTGCCTGTTGGAAAATATCTTCAAAGTTGCCTTGATTTTGCAGGCCTTCGTCTACTGTAATTTCAACGTAATCCTGAGTGGCATAATCAATATAATAATACTGAATGAATTTGTCTGAAAACCACTGGACAAGTAGTTCCGTTAAACTCGCTTTTATTAATTCTGAATCTGCTTTGAGTAAATGGTTTTCTATAATAAAAATGAACTGCTTCATCATACCTACGAACTGCTGTTCATGAGGGCTATTGCTGAAACTATTCATATATGGGTCAAGTAAGGTTGATTTCATAATTGCAAAGCCTTGATTGAGAATAGACAGCATGAGTTCCTTTTGGGCCCTTGCATAAATACCGTCCAGCTCGATATTTCCCTTATCCACTTCGCTCTCGATGAAGCCGGTTAATTTATCCTTCAATCCATTTGTGCTGTTATAAATTGAAACCAAAGCTAACATGTTGACCACCATATCATATGATACCTTGGTAAACTTGGTTGTAAAAGGTTTGGATGCATGATAATATTCATGGATATAGTGCACTCCTAATGCCACGCGATACATGGATTCAATGATTTGATCGTGATCCTCTGAAATCAGGGACCAGTCATTGAGGAATTCCAGGAATGAAGTTATTTGGTACCCTTCAATTTGTTTTGTATATGCATTGGCACCATATATCTGGACCTGCAGAAGAAGTGAATCCAGCGCGTTTGAAGTCGTGTCAATCTTCCTGCGTAGCGAAAGTGGAAATTCTACTTCAAATCCGTTCAGTAAGTCATCTTTACTCACACGATGTCTGACGAGAAGTTCATCGTTCGTTTCCGGAAATGACACATCTAATTGATAGATTTTTCCTTCTTCAAGGTCATTGAAACTGATATCCCCGGTTCCATCTGCTTCCGTAAACACACTTTGAACCAGGGTATCTTCATAGGTAAGTTCTATCAATGCGAGTTCCAACGGGCGTTTCCTGATCCCGAAAGTAAAGTTCAAATCCACATCTTTTACCAGGATTGGCCTGTTGGAGCAAGCTTCGAGCAATTGATCTGTTTCCCAGCATGGATAGTCCATACCATCCCCATTTTGCCAGACAAAGGTGCTTAGGCTTTCATCACGATTCAATAAAAAACTGCAAAAGGCGGAGCAATCATTGAGCGATGGGTTATATGAAAGTGAAAAGTTACCTTGCACATGAAATAGATTTTGAAAACCAGTGATCGATTCCAAAGCCGCACAATCACTTATGACAAAATTACCCGCGACCTGCTCTAACTGGTTAAAGCCTGACATTTCAGTGAGTTGAGCATGGTTATACACATCAAATCCCCATCCTAACTGGCCAATCCCAATAGTCTCAAGACGATCAAAACCATCCAGGACTTCCAGGTGATCTCTTGAGTCAATCAATAACATGCCTCCAATGATTTTCAATTGGGGGAAATCCGGCAGGTTTTTCATAGCTGTGCTCAGGATCATACTTCCACCCACAGTGTCAAGTTGATTACAACCGATCAGGCTATGCATATCAGTGGCATCAATCCGAAAATCGCCGTTCACTTTCATTAGATTCTCAAGTCGAAGCACCTGGCAGTTTTGATCAATATCAAGTGATCCCATTTCTCTGACATTATCCAGGCAGGCAATTTCTGAGGTTTCACTTTTGATCCTCATCCTTACATCCCCGACTTTTGTCAAATTTTCAAATCCATAAGCTGCAATCAGGTTTAAGTTATCATAGAAATGGAAATAGCCTGAAATCGTATGTAAAGCATTAAATCCGCTAATAATCTGAATTGCATCATTATTAATTATTTCCAGATAATCACCGATAAACTGGAGAGAAGACGCTTCTTCTATAGATGTCAAGCCATCATTGTATTGGAGGGAAAAAGACCCTCCGACGTTTTCCAGGTTTTCTAATCCGGTTAAAGAGGTCAGCGCATCATTTGACCAAATCTGTACCTTACCTCCCACGTCTGTCAGACCACTCAATCCTGCCAGGCTCCCCAGGTTTGGCAGCTGCTGAATCCGTAAATCACCTAACACCAGGTGAACAGATTCCAATCCAGCGAGAGAGCTGATATTTTCCAAATTATACAGTCGCAGACTTCCGATTGCTTCCAATGATTCCAGCCCACTAAAATTTGAAAGTGGATAATTAGTTGTTACGCTCAATTCTCCGCCGATCGTGATAATACCTGATAAAGGGGAGAGGTCGGTAAAATTTCTCAGTTGCACATTTCCGGAAACGTGCGCACAGTTAGGGTACTGAGCCATGAGATTTTCAAGATCTTCTTGCGAATTAACGAATATATCATCCGGACAGTCCTGGCCAAAAGATGAAAATTGAGCAAAAAGCATGATTAAAAAAAGGAGAGTGAAATAACGCATAAGACAGATTTTTTGTGGAGATTTCAATAATGGACAAGTAACTTTTTTTATGCGTTGAAAATCTTCACAAAAAAAAGAGACTTTAAAGATGATCCTCATAAGTTGAAACACTGATATTTCTCAACTTCATGGTAGATAAGGCAGGCAAGTCTTCTTTAAGACCAACCGTTATAGATATAGCCCAATTCGAAATTGATATACATAAGGAATCGGCAAGAAATGCCATTCTGAGTGTACTCAGCAATATGGCTGATTGTAACTTGACCGATTCCATTAAGAAATGAAGAAAAGATTACCGAACTTAGAAGTGAGAAAAATGGTTGGCAGCATTGAGATGACTAGTTTGTAAATCCTATCCAAATGAAATATATATCAATACGCTTCTTCGGACTCCTTCTTTTTGTTTTTGTGCTCCAGCAAATGCATGCGCAAAAAGGCACGCAATACATGACGCCACCACAGGATATTGTGGATATCGCGATGGCTCCCCCAACGCCCGGAATGAACCTGAGCCCTTCGGGTGCAAAATTCTTTTTATCGCAAGGACAAGGCTATCAATCCATTGATATTCTGTCTCAACCTGAATTGAAAATCGCCGGTTTGCGTATCAACCCAAGGACGAACGGACCTAGCAGAGTCCGTTTCTCAGAATCCCTCCTCATTGGAGAAATCGGATCGGACGAAATGATTGATGTTACTGGCTTACCGGCAGATCCATTGATCAGCAATATGAGTTGGTCGCCAAACGAAAGTCATATCGGTTTTACACTGACGTCAGATCAGGGGATTGCCCTTTGGGTAGCTGATGTGCAGACTGGCAGCGCAAAAGCACTCACTGAACCGGTCTTAAATGCGGCTGTCAGAGGGATGCCATATACCTGGGTGGATGAAGGTCATTCGATCATGTATAAAAGCATCATGAAAAACAGGGGTGATGCGCCGAGTAGACTGAGTGCGCCTGAAGGTCCGGTTGTACAGGAAAGTGGTGGTCGGGCTGCTGCGGTCAGAACATACCAGGATCTGATTAAGAGCCCGACTGATGCCAACCTGTTTGAGTATTATGCCATGACACAATTGCAGGTGGTGAATCTGAGGACAGAGGTGCATCGTACGTTTGGCAAACCCGGGATCGTTACAACATTCGAGCCCTCTCCGAATGAACAGTATATCCTGCTGTCTTACATAAAGCGACCATTTTCTTACCTGGTGCCTTACTATCGATTCACGACTACATATATCATTGCAGATAATAAAGGGGACCATGTCAAGACGTTTGCAGAAATACCTGCAGCCGAAAATATTCCAAAAGGATTTGACGCAGTGCGAATGGGCCCCCGGAATATTGATTGGCGGGCGGACAAAGGAGCTACCCTCTACTGGGCGGAAGCTGTTGATGGGGGAGACCCGAAAACGAAATCAGAAGTGCGGGATAAGGTCTATATGCTCGAAGCACCGTTTAATGGCCAAAAAGTGCATACATATGACTGCCAGTTGAGATTTGGAGGCATCGACTGGGGGGATGATAAGCTTGCGATCGTCAATGAGCGGTGGTGGAAAACACGTCATCAAATCGTAGCAAAACATCAACCGGCCAACCCGTCGTCGAGAAATGTGCTATTTGATCGGTCGACCGAAGATCGATATGGCGATCCGGGTGATTTCGTCATGAAAAGAAATGACATGGGTAAGTACGTTCTTGCCATGAGGAGTGATGGCAGTTTATTTCTATCAGGGCAAGGTGCTTCTGAAGAGGGGAATAGACCATTTGTGCGCAGTTTTTCATTGAAGGACAAATCAGTAAAAGACGTATGGAAAAACACCGGAAACTATTACGAATTTCCGGTGCAGATCATAGATGCCGAAAAAGGAATCATGGTCACACGCCGGGAGGCGAAAACCGAGCCGCCAAACTACTATCTACGCAATTGGAAGCAAAACAAAATGGATGCAATCACAGATTTTCCGCATCCTTATCCGAGTATCAAGGGCATTTCAAAACAAGAATTGAAATACAAAAGGAGCGATGGGGTAGAGCTCACTGCTAATCTGTATCTCCCGGAAGGTTTCAAAGTCGGAGAAGATGAGCCTCTTCCGGCCTTCATGTGGGCGTATCCGCGAGAGTTCAAGAGCGCTGCAAACGCCAGTCAACGCAGTGGTTCGCCACATAGTTTTATTCGTGTAAGTTATGGGTCTCCGATTTTTTGGGTCACCCGGGGTTACGCCGTAATCGACGCGGCCAGTATGCCGATTGTAGGAGAAGGAGATGCTGAACCGAATGATTCTTTTCGCGAGCAACTGGTCATGAATGCACAGGCAGCAATTGATAAAGTAGCGGATATGAAAGCAGTGGATCGTGATCGTGTTTGCATAGGAGGACACTCTTATGGGGCGTTTATGACCGCAAACCTTTTGGCACATTCAAATCTGTTCGCAGCAGGCATTGCCCGCAGTGGAGCGTATAACCGTACATTGACTCCTTTTGGTTTCCAACGGGAAGAGCGTACTTATTGGGAAGCACCGGAAATCTATTATACGATGAGTCCTTTTATGCACGCTGATAAAGTGAATGAGCCGATCCTTTTGATACATGGAGAAGCAGATAACAACTCAGGTACATTCCCCATTCAAAGTCAGCGATACTTTCATGCGCTCAAGGGAATGGGCGCAACGGCCAGGTTGGTGATGTTGCCACACGAAAGTCATGGCTATCGGGCAAAAGAATCGATTTTACACATGCTTTATGAGCAGGATAGCTGGCTGGAAAAGTATGTAAAGAACGGAAGCGCGACGAACCCGGGTACGACCAGAAAGCCGGGAAGGAGTTAGGCGTTGAGTGCGTTCGCGAAAATAAAATGCTGCGACACCAACATTTTTTGAGGGTGGATAAATGATATATTGATTGCTTGTCGTTTGGGATTCTTCTCGAGACCTTCCCTTAACAATGCAAAGCAAGGATTGAAGAATCTAAAGAAACTAAAATTTAAAACATTGCGTTGCAATGTACGGAAATTATACGTACATTTGAATAAAAATTCAAAATGCTAACAATAGAGCAGTTATCAAAGGAAATCAAACCTGAGGAAGCCAATAAAGAAGCAAGGCTAGATATAAGGATTAATACTGTTTATAAAATGTTTTTAAAGCAGGTTTATAAGCCAGCAGGTTATAGATCACTAAGTGCTTTTATATTACAAGCTGCTATCGAAAAGGCCGAAGCAATTATAGAAAAAGAAAAATTAATTCTTGCTTCAGAAAAAGATAAAGAAATATTCTTTACAGCTCTGCTTAAGACTGCTGAACCAAACGAAGCACTAATAAAAGCCACAAAAGAATATAAAAAAGCTATCAAATAACTGTGGAGTATTTAACTGTTCCTCTAGAAAAATCATTTGATAGAAAAGAATTTAATTGTGGCAAATCGTCTCTAAATGATTATATCCAAACCCAAGTAAGTCAGGACGTCAGGAAAAAGCTTTCAGTATGTTTTGTTCTACTGAATTCAAGTAAAACTACCGTCGAAGGATATTACACTTTATCTAATGCGAGTATTCCATATGATGATGTTCCTGAAAAATTGAGAAAAACATATCCAAAATCTTATGAATACATTACAGTTACTTTATTGGGTAGGTTAGCATTAGATGAAAGAATTAAAGGGCAAGGATTTGGAGGTAAGATTCTCATTGATGCTTTGAAAAGAAGTTTGAAGGTGTCTGAAGAAGATTTAGGTTCAGTAGCAGTTATTGTTGATCCACTTGATGAAGATGCAGAAAAATACTACAGTCATTTCGGATTTGTAAAATTGACAAACAGTGGTAAAATGTTTTTAGATATGAACACAATTAAGAAATTAAATCTGTGAAGGACTATATGTAACATGCTGATAAATGTTAGAGCTTCCTGCTCTTGCTCGTACATTTACAGCCGAGCCGCTAATTGAGCATTTTTAGTGGCAAATATTGAATCACGCTGTCTATCTGGAAAACCATAATGGGTTGCATCTCTTTTACTGTTGCATTCCGCAATTCTACTCTTTCCTTTTCTATTCTTTCTTCCTCGGATAAAACATTAGTCTGAGCCAACCCACTATTTATATAGGCAACAGAAAAGAATGCTATTAATAAAATTGTGGCGCACTTTCTCATGAGTTCAGCTAAGTTCATCCTTTTTAGGGACGATCTTCCGCAGGATCATGTTCATTAGCAAAATAATTCTGCATCATCCGGTGTACTTCTTTTTTGTTATACATCTGAAATGTTGCTGGAACCCTCGGGCAGCATTTCTCATTATACTTTTCTTCACTAACTCTGGTGAAAACAAAGTCACAAAGCTCCAATTCTTTGGAGAATCAACTTATACACTTATGCTGCAGAGCGCGAAAACATGTCTGAACACTTTACCTTTTAAACGTTGCAACCTTATTTGTGAAACTCCATGGGGGGCCATCGTTCTCTGTTTGTTTTTCAATCCTCATTGTCTCACCATCAACTAGTTGTAAAAGGATAACAACACCTGGTGCATTTGGCTCCCCCCAGATATTCGTGAATCCGGAGAATGAATAGATCTGATCATCTGCAATTTGATCAAAAGCACGATTGTGCGTACCTGTTTCCACGGGTAAAAACTCATAGGCAGTTGAGGGCAACGAATTGACTGAGGTTCCAACGGAGAATACATTTTTCTCTGGTTTGAAATTGTTTTTGATCAAAGACAGGTGCGGGTCTTCAGGAGTGGTTGGCTCTCCTGGTTTAAACCACAAACCCTGCACCGTACCCGCGACATCGTAACAGATTTCACCTGCTAGCGGAGCGGTCGTCCGCAATGGGTAACCACCGTTGTTAAACTGGATTTTTTGGTACAAAATGTTCTTGATGGTTTGAGTACTGTAATCAAGAAAACTAACTGCATTCACGTATCCATACTGATCGAATCGTGAAGGATTGATAAATGGGAGATTTACACGGGTGTCGATCATGCCAAAGTCTATTCCTGTCACTTCAGGGATGTCAAAGACTTCTCCAATTTGCTGACCGGCACTGATCGCAATTTCTGTTTTGTAGTTATTCGTTGTATAAGTCACCCCACCTGTCGTATAGGTCTCTGTATCATGCGGGCTTCCAAGCTGGCTCGAGATGTCCTGATCAAGTTGACTAATGTGGCCATATTTCACCTTGATTTCTTTACAGGGTACAATCTCGAAGGCATACTCTGTAAAACCGGCCATTCCACTGACATATTCTGAAACATTTATCATCCAGCCATCAAAGGGCGCATATACCGGAATATTCCCTTTCCCTTTTTGAATATCGAAATAATGGTGACTGGTTGGGAATGTATGTCCGGGAGGGTTGTAGTTGCCCAACGGGATAAATCGCAGAATGTCGTCTTCCTGGATGGGTAAGTGAGTGAAAATGGTTGTCGATTTGCATTCGGGTAAGGTGTCGACAAAATCCACTTTCTCTTTATCGCAACCAATCAAAAGCAAGACGAGTATGGGAAATATGCACTGGAGAATTTTCATATACAATTTCTGAGTTTTTATTTTTTTTAAAAAACGTTGACAAGTCAAGAGAAATTACTCTACCACTTTTACGTCTGCATTCTCTTCTACAATGAGTTCTGCCCCGGGCATCAAATTCAATGATTTACTAAATGCGATGAATCCTTGTGGCACAATTAAAGCTTTCACAACATTGATTGGTTTTGGTATATAATGCATGCGGAGATCCGTTCTCATTGATGGGTAGAATAGGCGATAGACCTGGCTAGTATTGGATATTCATTACGGAGCTAACGGTTTTTTAGGATTTACGAAATGACACAGATAAGGGGGATGGTTGATCTTGATCAGTATGATTGGCCATTGGCTGTTAGCTTTTAGCTGTTGGCCATTGGCTTTTAGCTGTTGGCGTTTTGTTATTAAGGATAGATTATATATGTCCGACAAATATCATTCTCCTGTATGACGAAACTCAATAGATTGTTGGGAAAATGCACCCATATTTGCCATGAATCAGAATAGAATACTGAGGATTTTATTGCATTCATTACGAACACTTAAACAGAACAATCATGAGAAGTCAATTTTACCTACCCCTCCTCATTACATTTCTATCTTTTACAGCAACTGCACAATGGTCTTTTGGCTTAAAAACAGGCTCTTCTTTATTTACACCACAAACGACCAATCAGACATTTGTGAACAGAACAATTCCTTGCGATGAGTTTCGCCTGGGTATACAGGATGTGCGTAACTCCATCTATGTTGGTGCTTTTGGCCAACTGGATCTGGATGAACAGTTCTTCCTGAATGTTGAAGCGCTCTACAATGCCAAACAAATTACCTACACCGCGGACTACAGGTTTGAAAAAGAGGGGAGGAGTACTGATATCGTAACCTACCTGGAACGTACACGGCAAATTGATGTGCCCGTGAGTATTGGAGTACATCTGGGTGAAATTGATTTTCATTCCGGATTTGTTGCCCGGTATATCCTCAGTAATCAGAATGATATGGAGTACATTGTCAATTACAAGGAAACGATGCGCAATGTGCAATTTGGATTCCAGACTGGCATTGGATTTTCAATCGCCAGGGCTCATTTTGGTTTGACGTATCAAATGGATTTTGAAAACTACGGTGCTCACCTCAATATCAATGGGGAAAATCTTGATTTGTCAAACTGTGCATCCAGGTTGATTGGGACAGTGGGATACCGGTTTTGAACGTGTGAAGTAAGCCAATGCTTGTAAGTTTTATCGCCCTCCATTCATTTTACACAACGCGCAAAATCTTCTCCATCTTACGCCCCCT
>Ga0316201_10003820_pt1 | contig 11224 bp, 9 predicted proteins | sample CS6wburrow_MG_FD_204516 | JGI IMG/M metagenome (GOLD analysis project Ga0316201, IMG submission 204516) | Coastal sediment microbial communities from Delaware Bay, Delaware, United States - CS-6 worm burrow | ecosystem: Environmental > Aquatic > Marine > Coastal > Sediment | place: USA: Delaware... | reverse complement strand
CCCCGCGCATTCCCGTCTGATTGACGCGCCACACCCCGCGGCCTAAAAACCTCAATACCAAATCAGGAGCCACCCCATGCCCGCAAAAACCGCCCTTCTCGTCATCGACGTTCAAAATGATTTCTGCCCCGGCGGTGCGTTGGCGGTGACGGCTGGCGATCAGATCGTCGCGCCGATCAATGCGCTGATGGACCACTTTGATGTCACCATCCTGACGCAGGATTGGCACCCCACCGGGCATTCTTCGTTCGCCTCCAGTCATCCCGGAAAATCGCCTTTTGACGCCACCACCATGCCCTATGGTGCTCAGGTTTTGTGGCCAGATCACTGCGTTCAGGGCAGCACGGGCGCGGCGTTTCACCCCGATCTGAACACCGACCGCGCCGATCTGATCCTGCGTAAGGGCACTAACCCGGCGATCGACAGCTATTCGGCGTTCTTTGAAAACGACCGCACCTCCCCCACCGGGCTGACTGGTTATCTGCGCAGCCGCCAGATTATCGATCTGGTTATGGTTGGTCTGGCCACTGATTTTTGCGTGCAATACTCGGCCCTTGACGCGGCACGGCTGGGGTTCAAAACGCGCGTCGATCTGAGCCTGTGCCGCGCCATTGATATGGACGGATCGCTAGAGGCCGCCCTGGCCGCGATGGCCCTGGCCGGGGTGGAAATCACCTAGCCCATCTTGCGGTTTTCTTAACCACTGGGGCGCTATCACTGATGCGGTAACACGCGAGGGATGGCGACCACCCGATGCATTCGGACCTTTTGGAAATTGATCAGCGTCTTGCTGATTTCGATCAGCAGCATTCTCGGACTGGGCTATTGCGGCGTTATGCCCAGGGCCGAGTTACGCATTTCTTAAGCCGCCAGATCCTGACACTTTCGGGCGCGATCTCGCTGGTTTTTCTGGTCTCGCCCCGGGTCGGGCTGATGTCGGTGCTTATCGCGCTGACGGGCGAGTTGATTGATGTGTTGGTGCTGCGGCAGGTGCCGCGCTGGCTCGATCAGGGTAAAAGCGTTGAAAGGGTCTATGCCCTCACTGCGGCCTTGGCCGGGTTGCAGGCGGCGACCATTGCGATCTGTGTGAATATCGCCTGGTTTAGCGCCGATCATGGCGTTGCCACGTTTTTTGCACTGGCCTATCTGACCGGCGCGGCAATCAACGGAGGTCTGGTTTTGCCGTTTCACCGGCGGGCGGCGCTGGTGCGCCTGGCGGTCTATGGCGGCACGGTGGTTGGGTTGTTTGCGCTCGATTTGATCGTTGGCTGCGATAACAAACAGCATTTCATGTATGATATGATGGGCGCGATGATCATGGTCTATATGGTCAAGATCTTTGTCGAGTTCTCGGCAGGCGGGCATCAGCGCCATTTCCAGAACAGCCGCGATTTGCTGGTGCAAAGCCGCACCATCGCCAACGCGATGAAGGAGCTGCGCGAGCAACAAAAAGAGGCGCGCAATCTGTCGCTGGTCGCCAAGAACGCCCATGATAGCGTGATCATGTCGGATGCCGAGGGGTATATCCTGTGGGTCAATGCCGCATTTTCGCGGATCACCGGGTATTCGGCGGCCGAGGCGATTGGTCTGCGCCCATCCGATCTGTTGAACGGCCCCGAGTCGTCGCAAGAGGTCAGCACAGATATCGCCAATGCAATTGGCGCCGGGCGGTCGCACCGCGCCGAAATATTGAACTACACAAAAAGTGGTGAAAAGATCTGGGTCGAGGTCAATCTGGTGCCGATCCTCGGCGACGATGGCCAGGTTGAAATGGTTGTCGCGATCGAGCGTGACATTACCGATGCCAAAGCCCACGAGGCGGAACTGGCCGAGGCGACAATGGCTGCCGAAACCGGCGAGCGCAGCAAGGCCGAGTTTCTGGCCACGATGAGCCACGAAATCCGCACCCCGATGAACGGCATTATCGGCATGGCCGATCTGCTGGCCGAAAGCGAGCTAAATCCCGATCAACGCCTGTATGCCGACACCATCCGTTCGTCGGCCGACGCCCTATTGACCATCATCAACGACATCCTCGATTTTTCAAAACTCGACGCGGGCAAACTGTGGATCAACCCAGTGGGTTTTGATCTTCGCGCCTGTGTTTACGAGGCGGTAACGTTGCTGCGGCCCCAGGCCCAATCCAAGGGGCTCTATCTTGATCTGAAACTGGGGCGCGGGCTGCCATCTTTTGTCTGGGGCGATGACGGGCGGCTGCGTCAAATTCTGGTCAATGTCATCGGCAACGCGGTCAAATTCACCGAATTTGGCGGTGTTACCGTTTCAGTCGAATGCGCGGTTGCGTCGGAAGGGTACGAAATCGCGATCCGTATTCAGGACAGCGGTATCGGCATTCCGGCTGATCGATTGGATAGTATCTTTGACCAATTCGCCCAGGCCGATGCGGCCACGACCCGGCGCTTTGGTGGCACCGGGCTGGGGCTAACGATTTCGCGGCTGTTGGCCCGTGCGATGGGCGGTGATATCATCGCGACGTCGACCGTGGGCAAGGGCACCTGCTTTGTCATCAATCTAGAGCTTGGTCTGGCCGACTCACCTGCTAACGAGCCGGTCACAGCCCCCCGCCCCACCGAAGAAACCGCACATCTGGCTGGGCTGACAGTGCTGGTCGCCGAAGACAATGGCACCAACCGTTTGCTGATCCGCAAGTACCTGCAAAACCTGCCGATAGATCTGCATTTTGCCAAAGACGGGATCGAGGCCATCGAAATGACTGCCGAGCATCTGCCCGATTTTATTTTTATGGATATGTCGATGCCACGAATGGACGGGCTGGAGGCCACCCGCAATATCCGCGCCAAAACCGGGCCGCAGCCCTATATCATCGCGCTGACCGCCAATGCCTTTGCCAGCGACGAGGCCGCCTGCCGCGCCGCCGGCATGGATGAGTTTCTGTCTAAACCCGTGCGCAAACAACAACTGATCGATAAACTGGCCGCTTTTGGCATGTCCGGCCATGACATGCCCGACGCCAAACAGGCCCTGCCGCCGTCGGGGTGATTTCGCTTTGCCCGCTGCGGCGATCTGACGTATCAACATGGGGCACAAGCTATGAGGCCGCCCTTGGATATCGCCACCCGCGTCTGGAATCACAAATGGAAGATCGACCCGATCGTCCGCTCGCTGATCGACACCGATTTTTACAAGTTGTTGATGTGCCAATCGGTTTTCCGCAATCGCCGTGATACTCAGGTGACGTTTTCGCTGATCAATCGTAGCATCCATATCCCCTTGGCCGATCTGGTGGATGAGGGCGAGTTGCGCGAACAGCTCGACCATATCCGCTCGCTATCGCTGACCCGAGGCGAGAGCACTTGGCTGCGCGGCAATACCTTTTACGGCAAACGCCAGATGTTTCGCCCCGATTTTATGGAGTGGTTCGAGGCCCTGCGCCTGCCGCCCTATCATCTGGAACGGGTGGGTGACCAATATGAACTGACGTTTCAAGGCAGTTGGCCCGAAGTCATGATGTGGGAAATCCCGGCACTGGCGGTCCTGATGGAGCTGCGCAGCCGTGCGGTTTTAGACACAATGGGGCGGTTCGAAATGCAGGTGCTTTATGCCCGCGCCCTCACCAAGCTATGGGAAAAGGTTGAGGCCCTGCGCGGTATTCCCGATCTGCGTCTGGCCGATTTTGGCACCCGGCGGCGGCATTCCTTCCTCTGGCAAGACCGCTGTGTTCAGGCCCTGATTGAGGGGTTGGGCAGTAAATTTGCGGGCACCAGCAACTGTCTGATTGCGATGAAACGCGATATCGAGGCGATAGGCACCAATGCCCACGAGCTGCCGATGGTCTATGCCGCGCTGGCGCGAGACGACGCTGCGCTGGCCCGTGCACCCTATGACGTGCTGTCAGACTGGCACGACGAACACGATGGCAATCTGCGCATTATCCTGCCTGACACCTACGGCACCCCCGGCTTTCTCAAAAACGCACCCGATTGGTTGGCCGGCTGGACCGGAATGCGCATCGACAGCGGCGACCCGGCCACGGGCGCCGAAAACGCCATCAACTGGTGGAAATCACGCGGCGAAGACCCGACCCAGAAACTGGTGATCTTTTCCGACGGCCTCGACGTCGCCAAAATCGCCCAGCTTCAGGCGCAATTTGCGGGCCGGGTGCGGGTATCGTTTGGCTGGGGCACCCTGCTGACCAACGATTTCCGCGGGTTAACGGCTGGCGACGCGCTGGCACCTTTCAGCCTGGTTTGCAAAGCCATCTCGGCCAACGGCCACCCCACCGTAAAACTATCCGACAACCCCAACAAGGCAATGGGGCCCGCCGAGGAAATCGCCCGATACAAACGGGTATTTGGCGTGGGCGAGCAGGTGGCGGAAGAGGTTGTGGTTTAGGAAACAGGATTGATTGGCATTGCGTGATCACTCTTCCCCCGTCACCTTCCCGCGCATCGCCTTGACGTCGCCGCGCACTTTTTTCGCCTTTAGGCGGCGTTTCATCGAGCCATAGGTCGGTTTGGTCGGTACCCGGCGTTTGGGGGCGGTGAGGGCGGATTGAATCAGCGCGGTCAGGCGCTCGCGGGCGATGTCGCGGTTGCGGGCTTGGGAACGGGTTTCATCGCATTGCAGCACCACCGCGCCTTCCTTGGTCCAGCGGCGACCGGCAAGGCGGCGCAGGCGGCGTTTGACCGCGTCGGGCAGGTTGGGCGAGCGTTCGGCCTCGAACCGCAGCTCGACAGCAGAGGACACTTTGTTAACATTCTGCCCACCGGGGCCAGAGGCGCGCATGAAGGATTCGGACAGTTCCCAATCTTCGATGGTGATCGTTTCAGAGATGTGCAGCATCGGGGCCTCTAAAAATCGTATGCATCGTTTGTGCATCGTTTGTGCATGGTTATCACAGGGCCGCGCGAGCCGCAAAAAGGGCCGCCCCGATGCGGGAACGGCCCTTAGAGATTTAAGGAGGTGGGGCGGTAAGGCCTACACCAATTCGATTGATTACCCGTTAGGGGCTGCCCTAACTCGTAACCTCCTGAACTGTTCCGACACCATTCTCCAATACCTCATTAGACACAAGAGCACCTCCTTTCAGTTGTTGATCACACCTGAAGCTTTGCACATATTTCCTAGATGTCAAAACAAAATCATGTGGTTCGTTTTGAAAGAACCCCCACGATTAGGCGGAATGGCACCAAAGCGATCAGCGCAATGGCGAGCTTTACGCCCCAATCGGCAATGGCAAGAGAGACCCAGATCGGCATCATCGGGCCGGTATTCAGCAGGGGCACAGCATCGCTCGCCCAAGCGACGGCATCATTGGCGGGGGCACCGAAAAGGGTGATGCTGGCCGAAAACGCGATGGTAAAGAACAGCGCCGTATCCAGCGCCGAGCCGATCAGCGTCGAGGCCAGCGGCGCACGCCACCACGCGCCGCTACGCAGGCGATTAAACACTGCGATATCAAGCATTTGCGCGGCAAGAAACGCTATGCCCGAGCCAACAGCGATGCGCAGCGGTACGGCGGGGCCGAATTCGAGCATGATCTGGCTGCCGATCAACGAACAGATGACACCAGTGACAAAGCCTGCCAGCACCACACGGCGGGCGGCGGCCAGGCCGTAGACGCGGTTCATCACATCGGTGACAAGAAAGGCAAAGGGGTAGGTGAACGCGCCCCATGTCAGCAGGCCATCGAGCAGCAGGAACTGCACCAGAACGTTCGAGGCGACAACAATGGCGGCCATGGCAAGGATGCCGGGCAGGTAGTTTTTCATAGACGTAATCCGTTTTTTCAAGGTTGCGGAGACTTGGCCCCCGTTAGTGGGGACGGGCGGCATGTACGGCGCATCGCCCTAATTTGCAAGCGGTTCCGCCACGATATATTCGACAATTTGTGTGCTTTGCAGGGCGCGAAAGTTATCATCAGAGATCATCGTCAGGCGAATTTTTCCCTGTTGGTCGCGCCAGACGGCGAGGCCTTCGAGGTTATCATGCAGGCGGATGGGGGTGTGCAGCAGGGTTTGTTCGGCCCTAATTTGGCCCGTCGAGACATCAAACCGGCGCACGCGGGATTGAAAACCAAAGCCGCTAAAGCCGCGTTCGAGCAGGTAGAGCCAGCCATCGGGGCCAAAATCGGCACCGACGGGCAAAAAGCCTTGGCTGCGTGAAATATCAAAGGGTTGAGTCCATTTTTTGCCATCAAAGCGGAATACCGGAAATGGTCGGGTCGTTTGGCCAGAGCGCTCGGGCAAGGTGTATAGCCACCCCTGACGGTCGATTGCGAGCGCTTCAAGGGAAGAGTTGGATTGCATCGATTTGAAAGCATCAGGGCGGGGCAGGTGGATGGCCGGGCTGGTCGGCCGCGTATACTTCCAGAGGCGGTGAATGCCCTCAAAGCTGATATAGATCGTGCCATCGACGGCAATCGCCAGCCCTTCGGCATCGCGCCACTTACCACTGGGGACTTGGCCATTGGGGCCCAAAAGCGGGTGCAGCGGCCCCGCCGCAAGGGCGGTGATACGCCCGTTTTGACGGGTGATCTGGCCTTGAATGATATGGCCACGGTCAGAAATGGCGGTGAAATGGGCGCCATCATCTGACAACTCTATCCCCGAAAACCCGCCGAAAACGGGGCTGTCGATGCGCCAAGTATAGGCCGAGTCCAACCGGGCCGTTTGTGCCTTTGCTGCCTGCTCATAGCCGCCTGTCAGCGCCGCGCCTAGCGCGACTGCAAGACGCCAGCGCATTCTCTGGGCAGGTCGGCCAGCACCAATTCGCGGCGCGGCTTGGCCTTTTTGGCATTCGGGTTGGGCGGTGGCGGGTTAAGGATATTATCTACCCAATCCTGCGCATCGGCGCAGCCATCGCCGGGGGGCGGCGCGGCCTGATCGACACAGCCGCGCATCCCGCGCGGACAGCTTAGGCGGACGTGAAAGTGATAGTGATGCCCATACCAGGGGCGGATCTTGTTCAGCCAGGCGCGATTGCCTTTTTCATCTTTGCACATCTGCACCTTGGCACCGGGAAAGACAAAGATGCGGGCAACACGGCGGTCGCTGGCGGCGGCCTTGATGATTTCGTGATGCGCACGTGTCCAACTGGAATTGGTAAAGGCACCCTTGGCGCGGCGCATTGAGATCGACGAGAGTTTTTCGCGCTCGTTGCTCGAAAGGTTCAGCGATTTGGGCGGCAGCATCCAGATATCGACATCCAGCCCGATCTGATGGCTGCGATGGCCCGATTTCATCGGCCCGCCGCGTGGCTGACTAAGGTCACCGACATAGAGGCCCGCCCAGCCCGGTTGCCGTGCGGCCTTGGCCGACAGGTCCTGGATAAAATCAATCAGTTCGGGGTGGCCCCAGTTGCGGTTGCGCGACAGGCGCATCGCCTGCCAGGTGGTGCCGGATTCATTCAGCCGCGCGGCCCCGGCAAGACAGCCTTTGGCATAGCCACCATGTGACGCGGACTCCTGAAACGATGGCCCGGTTTTGGCGCCGAACAGCTGGCGCGCCTCTTGTTGGGCGCTGGCCGGGGTGCTAAGCGCAAGAACGAGTAATACTAGGAACCGGACCATTTTACTGTGTCTCCTTCGGGTTTGACCCATGCTAGCAAAATCAACCCCAAGAGGAAAAGCACGATCAGCGGGGAAACGCCGATTTGTTGGCTACCGGTCAAGGCGGTGACGATGCCGATGGATGCAGGCGCCAAAAAGCTGGTGGCCTTGCCCGCCAACCCGTAGAGGCCAAACGCCTGGGTCATCCGCTCTGGGTTGGCCTGGCGCACCATCATCGTGCGGCTGGCCGATTGGATCACGCCGCCTGCGGCACCGATCAGAGCGCCGAGGGCATAGAACAGGATGTCAGGCAGGCTGCTATCCGGGGCGATGGACATGCCATAAACCGCATCGCGCGAGATGAATACGATGGACACGGCGACGAATCCGAGCACAAAGATACAAACCCGGATCACCGCCTTGGGGCCAAAATGCTGATCTGCGCGGCCACCAATAACGGCAAAGATCGCGCCAAAGATGATGGCGACGATGCCAAAGATGCCGACATTGACCACCGACCAGCCGAGCACGCCCGCCGCATAGATACCGCCAAAGAAATACATCCCGTTGAGCGCATCGCGGTAAAACATCGACGAGGCGAGGTAGGCAAAGAGGGAGGGCGTTTGCGGCAGTTTGCGAATGGTTTCGCCGACTTCGCGCAGTGCCTCGCGCACGGCACCGTTGGCGGCGCGTTGCGGTTTGGGGTCGCGCACCCAGAGGAAAAACGGCACCATGAACACGATATACCAGACCGCCGTTAGCGGCCCGACAGCGCGGGTGCCTTCGCGCAGGGTGGCATCAAGGCCGAGGATGGGGTCAATGCCGATAAAGGTTTTGCCGGTGGTGGCGCTCTCGGCAAAGAGAAACAGCATGATCACCAGCGTTACCAGCCCACCAAGATAGCCAAACGCCCAGCCATTGCCCGATATGCGCCCGATCTCTTCTTTGGTGCCCAGATCGGGCAGCATGGCGTTAGTAAAGATTGTGGCAAATTCCATCCCGATCATGCCGATGGCGAATAGAACCAATATCAGGATCAGGTTAAAATCACCCGGTGCCGCCAGCCACAGGCCCGCCGCGCCGACGACATAGAGGATGGAAAACCCCCAGATCCAGTGCAGACGGTTGCCCGAAACATCGGCCATCGCCCCCAGGATCGGTGCCATGATGGCGATGATGAAACCCGCAGCGCCGATACCAAAGCCCCAGGCGGCCTGGGCCTCGGCCCCGTCGCCGATCAGTTCGCTCATGTAGGGGGCAAAGATGAAGGTGATCAGCAAGGTGTTGTAGGGTTGGCTGGCCCAGTCGAAAAAGAACCATCCCCATATGCGTTTGCGCGCTGAAATTGTTGCCATTTTATCCCCCTGTTTGATGCAGGTATGACAGGCCGGTCTGGCCGATGGCAAGGCTTTCTATTGCGGTGTTAACGGCGTCGCCTGTCACAGGCTTGCCCTTTTGCGCCGGGGCGCTTACCTGTGTGGCCAATTCGCCAACAAAGGACGCGCGCGCATGACCTCTCTTTTTCAGATACTGATGCTGATCCTCGATATCGTCTGGTTCTTTATCATTGCCCACGTGATCATGAGCTGGCTAATCAGCTTTCAGGTGCTGAACCTGCGCCAACAGTTTGTTGCACAGGTCTGGTCGACGCTTAATCGCCTGCTAGAGCCGATTTATGGCCCGATCCGCCGGATGTTGCCGGCGATGTCGGGGATTGATCTGGCGCCGCTGATCGTTCTGGTCGGGGTCTATGCCCTGCGCATCATCCTGATCAACAACGCGGCGGCGTTTTACTAGGCTTGTTCACCGAATCTTAATGTGTGAAAACTCCTGTTAAGAGCAGAATAATCTGACAGGAAACCCCATGACTGACGCTGCCACGCTGTTGCGCGATGTATTCGGCTATGATGATTTTCGGCCTGGCCAGGCCGAGATTGTTGATGCCGTTTGTGCGGGCAAAAACGTGCTGGCCATCATGCCCACAGGTGGCGGTAAATCGCTGTGTTTTCAGCTACCTGCGCTGATGCGCGAGGGGGTGACGGTGGTGATTTCACCGCTGATAGCCCTGATGCGCGATCAGGTGCGCGCGCTACGCGAGGCCGGGGTAGAGGCCGGGGCGCTGACCAGCGGCAATACCGAAGAAGAGACCGAAGCGGTCTGGGCGGCGATCGAGGCGGGCAGTCTGAAACTGCTCTATATCGCGCCAGAGCGGCTGGCAGCGGGTAGTGCGATGGGCATGTTGCGGCGCATCGGGGTTAGCCTTATTGCCGTGGACGAGGCCCATTGTGTGAGTCAGTGGGGCCATGATTTTCGCCCCGATTACCTAAGGATTGGTGAATTGCGCCGTGCCTTGGGCGTGCCTTTGGCGGCGTTTACCGCCACGGCGGATGCCGAAACGCGCGATGAAATAGTGGCGCGGCTGTTTGATGGCGAATCGCCCGAGACGTTTCTGCATGGCTTTGATCGGCCCAATATCCATCTGGCTTTTGCCGTCAAAGACAGCCCGCGAAAACAGATTCTAGAGTTTGCCGGTGCCCGCAAGGGCCAGTCGGGGATCGTCTATTGCGGCACCCGCGCCAAGACCGAGAGTCTGGCAGCGGCGCTACGCGAGGCGGGGCATAGCGCCTGTCACTATCATGGCGGGATGCAGGCCGAGGATCGGCGGATCACTGAGACGCGGTTTCAGCAAGAGGATGGGTTGATCGTGGTCGCCACCGTGGCCTTTGGTATGGGCGTGGACAAGCCCGATATCAGATGGGTGGCGCACGCCGATCTGCCCAAGAGCATCGAGGCCTATTATCAGGAAATCGGTCGTGCCGGGCGCGATGGTGCGCCGGCCGAAACGCTGACGCTGTTTGGCCCGGATGACATCCGCCTGCGCCGTTCGCAGATTGACGAGGGGTTGGCCCCGGCTGATCGCCGCGCGGCGGATCATGGGCGGCTGAATGCGCTGCTGGGGTTGGCCGAGGCGCTGAAATGTCGGCGGATCAACCTGTTGGGCTATTTCGGCGAGAGTGACATTACCTGTGGCAATTGTGATCTGTGCGACACTCCGGCGGATGTGTTTGATGGCACGGTGGCGGTGCGCAAGGCGCTATCGGCGATGTTGCGCACCGAAGAATGGTTTGGCGCCGGGCATCTGATTGATATCCTGACCGGAAAGGCGACCGACAAGGTGCGCCAACGCGGCCATGATTCATTGCCGACCTATGGGGTAGGGCGCGAGTATGACCGCCGCCAATGGGAGGCGGTTTTTCGTCAGATGATGGGACATGATCTGGTGCGCCCCGATCCCGAGCGCTATGGCGCCTTGCGCATGACCGAGGCGGCGCGGCCTATTCTACGGGATGAGGCCAGCATCGAGTTGCGCCGCGATACCATTCGCAAGGGGGGGCGGCGACCGGCGGTACGCGAGTTGGTCAGCGAAGACGATGCGCCGATTCTCTCGGCGCTCAAGGCCAAGCGGCGCGGGCTGGCCGAGGCGGCAAAGGTGCCCGCCTATATCATTTTCAATGATCGTACCCTGATCGAGATGGCCGAAAAGCGGCCCGCGAACCTAGACGAGAGGGCGCGGATCGGCGGCGTGGGCGCGAAAAAGTTAAGCAGTTATGGCGATGCGTTTTTGGCGGTGATCAATGGCGAGGCGGCCCAGATGCACCCCAGCCGCCGCAAGCTGGCAGGGCGCAACGCGGG
>Ga0316201_10003819_pt1 | contig 11224 bp, 8 predicted proteins | sample CS6wburrow_MG_FD_204516 | JGI IMG/M metagenome (GOLD analysis project Ga0316201, IMG submission 204516) | Coastal sediment microbial communities from Delaware Bay, Delaware, United States - CS-6 worm burrow | ecosystem: Environmental > Aquatic > Marine > Coastal > Sediment | place: USA: Delaware... | reverse complement strand
ACAATGAAGTGGTATACTTCGAAACAGAAGGGGAAACCGCCCTTGCCTACCGTGAGAAAGAAGTGATAGGTCACGGTATCAGCAGGCACGTCAACGGTTTCAGATCGCCGCTGGGAAAACTGAAAGGAATCAATCTTTCCATCGAAAACATGGGACCTCGTGACCTGCAGGCCTATAATTTTTACGATGGGAAACCCATCTCCTTCGAATTTGAAAGCGGGATCACCGTAGACGGCCTAAACGTTACGGGAATGAGGAATATCAGTGGAAAATTAATGCTGATCCAATTCACCAATTGCACTGTAAAATACAAGGATGAGATCTTGTTCTCTCCGGAGATGGGTGACTTCGACATGGCCGTGGGAAAAGAGATCGTTTCAGCCTTCGCCGGAGCGGCCGATTACCATTCCTTCAATGTGCTGGCCCACAAAGTGAGCGAAACCGAAACGGTACGTACCCGCCTTTCTTCAGAAGAACAAAAACTGAACGACCTCTATCATGCTGTTAGGGACTTCAGGGAGGATTCCAATAGTAAGGATGTTTCCTTTCTCGAGACTACTTTCAACAGCGTAAAGGACCATTTTCCCGATGATTGGTTGCTTTCCCTCGAGATCTGCGAACTCGCTGTGGAACTGGATAAAGACCTGGCGGGGAAGATTCGGAATTACCTCGAGACCCTGAAAGGAAAACGTCCCGGGGTAGCACATTTAATTGATAACGGACTCAAACTCATTAAAAAATAAATTCTATGGGACTATTTAGTTTTCTCTTCGGAAATAAAACCAAAAAGATAAAAGAATTCATTGAACGCGATGCCATTATCATCGACGTACGCACCAAGGCAGAATACGACAGCGGCGCTATCCCCGGTTCCCGAAACATTCCTCTTCAGCAAATCTCCGGGCGAATTTCAGAAATAAGGAAACTGAACAAACCTGTGATCACCTGTTGTGCTAGCGGCATGCGTTCGGGAAGTGCAGCCGGTATACTGAAAAGCCAGGGCATTGAAGCCATGAATGGTGGTGGCTGGGCCAGTCTGTACGGAAAAATGTAACCTCCCGCAAAGGCGAGGGTCGCAATCGATTTTTCGCTAGACCTTCTACAGGTCGTATTTCACTACGAACATCACAATTCTCGGAAGTACAAAGTATTGAGAAGTGGTATTGAACTGCTCGTTAAAGCTATCGTTGTTGGTGAATTCAGTATCCAGGATATTCGTGGCTTGTATAGAGAATTCCCATGGACTATCCCCTTTCTGGTAATACAGTGTAGAATTCAGAAAGGAATAGGTATTGTCTATCGTGTTACCGTCGTTGGTGTAGTTGTAGTAGTCCCAGGTGGCGTTCAGAGAAAAATGCTTGAGGAAATTAATGTCCATATTGGCATAGGGCCTCTGGGTGTAAAAGGTTTGTTCCAAACCACCATTATCGTACTGGTTTACGGTAAGTCTATAGCCTACTTCAAAATTGGGCCAGTCTCTGAAATTAGACCGCGCACTACCACTGTAAGACTGGGTAAAACTCTCGCTTTGCCGGATCTGGTCGTTTATAAGGTTATTCGATTGGTTCAGGGAAAGGTTTCCATTGAGATTGAACTGAATCTTTTTTACGGTTTTGCTGAAACGGAAGAAGGCGGAAAAGGTCTCATCGGGGAAATCGCTGTCGATATTGATGATACTACCTACGCGGTTAATACCTACGATCTGGGAATTGTTCTTGAATCCTTCGATCCTTCGGTTGTAGTTCAGCGAACCACTGATATTAGTATAGTTAAAGAGATTAAAACTGAAATAGGTCAACGAGTACTGATGTGAAAGCGCATTCTCTAGGTTTCGGTTTCCTCCGAACAAACTGTTATAGTTGTTAAAGATGAGTGCTTCCGCGTAATTGTTAATGTCGGTATATTCGGCAGAGATCGCGTAGTTGAATCTCAAACTCTCACTTTTCTTAATGTTCCAAATTGCATTGAAATCGGGGAGCAGCATCCAGTCGTTCTGGGTGACTGAAGCACCGAGCTGCCTGTTTCTCAAATTGTAGTTGTGGAGCGTTGCTCCTGGAGTAAAAATGAATTGTCCGGTCTTGACCTTGTAATGCAGCCCAAGGAAAACATCCGAGAATTCGTAGGTAACATCGTTCATCAAAGGCGTGGTTTCGCCATTTACAGGATTCGTTTGGTTTAGGTCCACTTCACTTCCGTTATTCAGAATTTGAAAAATATTAGAATCGAATTGCTGATTACTGTAGGTGGTCCCTAGGGTGAAATTCAGGTTGCTGGTATTGTTCAGCACGTAGTAATAATCGATCTTTCCGTCGATCTTATTGGTTTTCACATTGCGCTGTTGGTTAATGTCGAATCGGTTATCCGGCATTACGGGCAACAGGTTTCTGAAAGGAAGTGAATCTGTGATCGCTTTGTAAAACGGATCTTCATCCTGCCACAAATGCTGTAGTTGTCCGGCAAAGATGTTCTTATCATCCAGGGTGTAATAGGCATTCACATTCTGATTGATGGAGACCGGCTGATTTTCCAGCTTCTCCTCGATATCGTTTCTCCCGTCCGGCCCAAAAACAGAAAGTGTAGTATCGTCCTCGTTCTGGTTCGAAATCTTCCCAAGGACATCGTAATCCAACTGGAAGTCGGAGCTCGGTTTATAAACACTACTCAATTTAAGCATCGCCAGCTGGTTCTGCTGGTCGTTCACGCTTTCCGTAGTTTCAGTAAATCCGGAAGCAATGTACTGCCTGATGGAGTTGTTTACAATGTTGGTACTGTTGTCTGAAAGAATTGTAAAACCGCTTAAATCGAGTGATTTGCTCGCTCTCCAACTGAAATTCCCTGCGAGGAACTTTGTTTCAATGGCGTTGGCCCGGTTGTTTTGGGCTACGGCAAAGCCCAGGTCACTCTGACTAATATTGAAGTTGGTTCCTCCTCCCCTGTTAAAATTCCTGAAGCCACCTGTGAAGTTGAAATAATCGCGCCAGGTGAATGGTACTTCACCTATATCATTTACATCGGTGATGATGTTGATGCTGTATTCAGGGCTGTAAAAGAATAGTTTTGGGTGCACCAGGTAACGGGCATCTTCGTCGCTATCTATACCTATACCCGCGGTCACTTCTCCAAACCAGAATTTTTTCTTTCCTTCTTTAAGTCGGATATTAATGGCTACATTGTCCTGGTCGTTTCCCAAACCACGCATCTGGTCCACTTCGTTGTAATTCCGCAGAACCTCCACTTTGTCTACTGCATCTGCAGGAATATTCTTGGTTGCCAGTTTAGAATCCCCGTCGAAGAAATCCTTACCTTCCACCATTACTTTGCTAACCGTTTTCCCTTCTACCTGGATCTCGCCGTCGTCATTTACTTCAACACCGGGAAGCTTCTTCATAACATCTCCCAGTTTTCGTTCGTCTCCTGTTGTGAAGGCATCAGTATTGTACACGATGGTATCTCCTTTCACCGTAACCGGCATTTCATACACTATTTCGACGCCGTCAAGTTCGGTGGATATGGCTTTTAGTTCGAAATCCATACGCATGTTTTCGGCATCTTCAGGCACAGTAAGGGAACGGGTCACTGTCTCATAACCCAGGAAGCTGGCTTTTAAAGTATAGGTTTGACCTGTTGGAAGGCTCAATTGGAATAATCCTTCCTGGTTGGTGATGCCATAGGATTCGATATCGCCGGATTCCTGAACGGTAGCAATGACGTTAGCGAATTCCAAAGGTTGGCTTAAAGTATCTGTGATTACGCCTCGAACTTTTATACTTTGGGCAGTAAGAGAGCTCGCGAACAGCAGAACTGCCGCCAGGGTTAGTAGTCTTTTCATTTATATTGGTATGTTGTTTATCCCCCGAAACGCCTTCCTCCGCCGCCTCTTCTTCCACCTCGACCACGGAAATTCTCACGCATTTCGTCCATTTTTTCTTTAACGATCTTATTATATTCTTCCCGTGTTACACCTTTTCCTTTGCTCGGTGGAACGATGTCCTCCTGTTCCTTAGGGTTTAGTATGATCTTGGAACAGAGAAGTGTGGTTCTGTGCACATTCAATTCCAGTATCAAACCGGGTAAACCTGCGTATTCTCCGGGTCCGTTCCCAATGGGGATCTGTGGCGTGAACCAGGCCGTAACTTCTACCGTTTTCGGTATTTCTATTTCTTCCCATGGGTCTTCGGGTGCCGCGTTGGTAGTATCGGCGGTCTTTTCTCCCTCGGATTTCTCCTCATTACTTTTATCATCATCCCTGTTCCTCCGCCTGGCAAGGCTGAAATCATTCTCGTCAACAGGTTTTAGCGCCGTGGCCTTAATGGCCAGGTATTGGCCTATCATCTTGGATTCCTTGGTGATCTGCCAGTCCAGGTTTGTCACGGTATCATTGATAAGAAATTGCTTACCAAAGAACTCTCTCTCTTCCAGTATCTGGTTCTCCTCGAGGTTTTTATATTGAGCACCCGGTGAAAAACTCCCCATCATCATTCCAAATCCTCCCGCCCCGGGGCCTGCTTCCAGTTTTTCCTGCTCTTTATAGATAGACTCCTTCCCGTTGAAGGTTAGGATATATGTCTTTTCAAGGTAGCTTTTCATTCGTTCCATGATCTGTCGTTTCATTTCTTCACTCATCTCCCGATTACCCCACTCATCCATATTGACCGTGGTCTTGGATTCGTAGTAGGCTACTCCGCTTATGTTTTGGGAAAATGCATTCAGGGTTAGAAATAGAATGACCAGTAAGGATATTTTTTTCATCACAGCTTGAATTTAATGAACAACAAAGTAAGCGATTACTGCAAAACCCTTAGACAATTAATTGTTAAAAAGGTTTAATCCCTAAGCCATTGACCCTATCCCCCGATCCGGATCATCATCCGGTTACCATCTTCTCCCCGTCTGCCAGAACTTTCAAATTGCTCCTGCATTTCTTTCATCTTCTTATCCTGAATAGCCCTGAATTCATCCCGGCTCACCACTTTGCCTTTCTTAGGTGCTACGATCTCATCGGCCTTTTCAGGGTTCAGCACGATTTTGGAACAGAGGATGGTTTGATCATCATCACTAATTTCCATGATAAGCCCCGGAAGACCCCAATAATTGTCTGGTCCGTGCTGTACCGGAATATCAAGCGTATACCAGGCGGTAGTGGTTACTAGTCTTGTTACCGTAGTAACACTGTCTGCTTCACTACTGAACATCTGCTCTTCTACTTCTTCGGTTGATGTAGCTTTGAAACAGGTATAGGCCCCAATGGACTTGGTCTCTTTGGTAAGCTCCCATTCTCGTTTTTCCGGTTCATCCTTAATTAGGAATGGTTTGCTCATGATCTCTGTCTCACGGACCATTTTATTTTCCTTTGTATTCCGATAGAGAATATCCGTATTCCCTGCTATGATTATATTAACACCCCCCGAGGCGGCAGGTGCCGGTGCATCCAGCTTCTCCACTTCGGTGTAAACAGACTCGGTTGCATTGAAATTTAAGGTGTATTCCCGCTGAAATTGCTTCCGAAGTTGCGCTTCGATCTGCTTGTGCATTTCGCTATCCATCATGGAAGTACTGTCCAGACTAAGATTAACTTTTCTATCGGTCTTGTAGGTGGCTACCCCCCTGAACTCCTGTGCAAAAAGGGACGTAATAAATAGTGATAAGAGTAAGGTAAGTGTAACTTGAATTTTCATAACTGTCGTGTTTCGATTAATGCACTACAAAGATGTAGCAACTTAGTGGTAATATGGGTTAAGCAGTGTTAACTAGTGTTAACGCATAGCACACACCTTATAAATACTTGCTACTTTTGACCTATGAATAACCTGAAATACAAAGGTATACTATATTTCATCGCTCTTGTGATCCTGGCAACTCTCTGCATTCAGGGATACTGGAATTACAAGAATTACGAAGTTGGAAAGCAGCAGCTGATCAACGATGTACAAACCAGTCTCGACAACGCGATGGACGCATATTACACCGACCTTGCAAAGGCGAGATCTTTTAAGATCTTAACCGACAGTTCGATCAGTGGACGTAAACATTGGTTGAACTCGGAGTTCCACGTTCAAGACAGTTTCCCAAACAAGGGCAGATTCGAACTAAACGTACACAAAACACCCGAAAAGTTATCCTTGTTAAGAAAAAGGTCAGCTTCGGATAGTAATGACGTAACTATCACCATCATCGATACTTTGAACCCCGAGCTAAACCGAATAGCTTTTATCGATAGTTTATCAAAGCCCACCGAGATGCTGTTCTCGAAGATCATACTCTCCTTCCAGGAGGATACCTTATCCCTGAAAAGGATGGATAGCCTGCTTGCTTCGGAATTAAACAGGAAGAACCTCAATATCGACTACGGTCTAACACACAAGGGACTGTTGAACAAAACTAAGATCTTACGCCCCGAAATGATCGAGAAGGCTAAGTTGTCCACTTCATCCAAGTCTGAATTTGCTTTCTACCAAAACTCACTTACCATTCATTTCAGCAATATCACCTTGTCTATTCTGAAGAAGAATATGGTAGGGATCCTGCTTTCTTTCCTATTGATCGCCGGGGTGATCGCCTGTTTGATGTATTTACTGAAGATAATTCGACACCAGAAACAACTTTCAGAAGTAAAAAACGACCTGATCAGCAATATCACCCATGAGTTCAAAACACCGATTGCGACTATCGGAGTTGCCATGGAGGCCATCCAGGATTTCAATACTGAAAAAGATCCGGAGAAGAACCTTCGCTATGCAAAAATGTCGCTGGAACAGGTCGACAAACTCAACGGCATGGTGGAAAAACTTCTTGAAACGGCAACCCTGGACAGTGAAAGCCTTCAGCTTCAGAAGGAAAACGCGGACCTAGTGGCCATGCTGGAAAAGGTGAGCTTAAAGGAGATCTTTGCTGCCTCCGGGAAAGTGATCAATTTTCAACATGAGGAATCTGAAATTTACTGCAATGTTGATGTATTCCATTTCGAAAACGCGCTGAATAATATTATTGACAACGCCGTGAAGTATGGTGGTGGTAAGATCAGTGTTCGTGTCTCTCGCAAGAACAACTCAGTGGTGATCGACATTCACGATAACGGAAACGATCTTTCCGAACAGCACAAAAAGCATATTTTTGAGAAGTTCTACCGTGTTCCGAAGGGGAATACGCACGACGTGAAAGGCTTTGGTATCGGACTCTATTACACCCGTAAGATCATAGAAAAACACGGCGGGACCATAACACTAGAGTTAAAGGATGGAACCAATTTTAAAATAGTACTTCCAGATGAATCATAAGACCAGGATACTTCTCGCCGAGGATGAACCCTCTTTAGGTCAGATCGTAATGGAAAGCCTGGAGAGCAGGGGTTATGAGGTAATATTGTGTTTGGACGGGAAAGAGGCCGAGACCAAATACCACGAGACCGAACCCCATTTGCTGGTGCTGGATGTGATGATGCCTAAAAAGGATGGTTTTACTTTGGCAAAAGATATCAGGAGTAAGGATGCTGAAATTCCTATCATCTTCCTCACCGCCAAATCGCAAACTCGTGATGTGGTAGAGGGATTCAACCTGGGGGGTAATGATTACCTCAAAAAACCATTCAGTATGGAAGAACTTATCGTCCGGATTGAAAACCTGCTGAACAGCAAACGAACCACTAAGGAGGTGGAGAGCAGCATAGGAGAATATCTCTTTAACTCAAAAACGCAATCGCTCCAATTTCGGGATGAGGACCCAGTGGCGCTCACCTACAGGGAATCTCAATTATTATTTCATCTTTACGATAATCGAAACGAAGTGCTGGACCGTTCCTTTATTCTGAAAAAGTTGTGGCAGGACGACGATTTTTTCAGCGCCAGGAGTATGGATGTGTTCATTAGCCGACTTCGGAAAAAACTAAAACGGGACGAAACCGTGCAGATCGTCAATGTTCGAGGGTTCGGTTATAAACTAATCTGCTGAATTCTACGTTGCTTTTTGTATATTGTCGTATATGAAAAGCCTTGCTTTTTTATTCATGTTCATCGGCCTGTCAGCCACTTCCCAAACCCTGACAAAAGTCGACTCTTTTCCCCTTGAAGCCGAAGCGTTTATTGGCAAGGACTCGTATCAGAACATATATTTCATCAGGGACATGGTGCTGCATAAGACTGGTCCATTAGGCGAATTCGTTTTCAGGGATTATCAGCTGGGACGACCCGCTTCCGTGGATATTATCAATCCGCTGAACGTAGTTCTGTATTTTGAAGAAGCGAATACTGTAGTAAGAGTAGACAACCGCCTCAATGAAATGGAACGGATCAACTTCAATGCCATAGATGATTTCGTAAATGTAGGAGCTGCTAAAAATGCAGGAAATAACAGGTTATGGATCTTCAACATTGATACCCAGCAATTAGAATTATACAATTACAGGAGCGGATCCAGGCTTCCTATTTCGCAGCCTATACCGGAGGAAGTGATCGGACTCGCAAATGATTTCAACTATTGCTACCTGCTTACCACCCGGGCTATTCAGAAATACAATGTATACGGGAGTTTTATTTCCGAATCGCGGGCAGAGAATTTCGAGAAGATCGTTCAGCAAAATGAGTGGTTACTCGCCTTAAAAGAAGGCGTCCTCTACCTGGAGGCCAAGCTCAATGAAGATACGGTAATATTACTTAATCCGATAAATCCTCAAATCTCCGAAAACCCTATTCTGGACTTGCAGCTTACCCAAGATTTCCTGTATATTTATGACGGGAAATTCGTCCACGCTTATACACTAACCAAACCTAAGCAATAATAATTATGCACGTTGCCATTGCAGGAAATATCGGTTCTGGAAAAACCACGCTCACAGGACTACTAGCCAAACACTATAAATGGAAAGCACATTATGAAGATGTGGAAGACAATCCTTATCTGGATGATTTCTACAACCAAATGGCGCGTTGGAGTTTTAACCTCCAGGTATATTTCCTGAACAGCAGATTCCGGCAGTTGCTCGACATACGCGAAAGTGGCAAGAACATCATCCAGGACAGAACGATATACGAAGATGCATATATTTTTGCTCCCAATCTTCACGCCATGGGATTGATGACAAATCGTGACTATGAGAATTATCGTTCACTTTTCGACCTGATGGAAAGTGTAACCAAAGGTCCGGACCTGCTTATCTACCTCAGGAGTTCCATCCCAAACCTTGTACAGCAGATACACGCCAGGGGCAGGGAATACGAAAATTCCATCAGTATTGACTACCTGAGCCGACTAAACGAACGTTATGAAGCCTGGATACAGGAATACGATAAGGGCAACCTCATCATCCTAGACGTTGACAATATTAATTTCGTGGACAATCCCGAGCATCTTGGAGATGTTATTGAAAAAATTGACGCTGAGATTCATGGTTTATTTCAGGAATAACAAAAGACAGAGCATAAAAAAACCCGGACTAAACATCCGGGTTTTTGTTTTACAAGATCAGTTGATTACATATTTTCCTCAACTTCTTCGATCACTTCTTTTATAACTTTTTCGCCCTTTTCAACTTTAATCTCAACATCTTTAAAGGCTTCGATCTGAGCTTTCACTTCTTCCTCGGTACCGGTAAACGTTTTTGTTTCTGAAGTAGTCTCTCCATCCTTAGTGGTTTCAATGGTAACATTTGCCGTTACTACTTCACCCTCTGTAGACATTTCCACTCTTACTTCTTTGGTTACCTCGGACTTCTCTGCGATCATTTTATTGGCTTCCTTATCGGTCAGGATCGTTTTGTTACCATCTGCGTCGATAAACACCATCTCATCCGAGTCTGCAGTCATTGAATGATCACTATTATGGCCTTCACCAAGGATTGGAGCGATCACCAACCCTACAAGACATGTTAACTTTATGAGGATGTTCATAGATGGACCTGAAGTATCTTTGAAAGGATCACCAACAGTATCACCGGTTACGGCTGCTTTGTGCGCGTCACTACCTTTATAGGTCATTTCTCCGTCGATCATTACACCAGCTTCAAATGACTTCTTAGCATTATCCCAGGCGCCTCCGGCGTTGTTCTGGAAGATAGCCCACATAACACCACTGACACAAACTCCGGCCATATATCCTCCCAGAGGCTCTGCGCCAAAGATCAGACCAATCAGAACAGGGGTTACAATGGTCAATAGTCCGGGCAGTAACATTTCTCTCAGAGCTGCTTTTGTAGAAATATCCACACATTTAGCATACTCCGGTGTGCCTGTACCTTCCATGATCCCCGGAATCTCTTTGAATTGCCTTCTTACTTCTTTTACCATTTCCATGGCTGCCTTACCAACCGACTTCATAGCCAGAGCCGAGAAGACAACAGGGATCATACCTCCCACGAAAAGCATCGCTAATACATCGGCACGGAAAATATTTATACCATCGATTCCGGTAAATGTAACATAGGCTGCAAATAAGGCCAGGGCAGTTAAAGCAGCAGATGCGATGGCAAAACCTTTACCAACTGCCGCAGTTGTATTTCCTACTGAATCAAGGATATCGGTACGCTCACGAACGTGAGGTTCTAATTCACTCATTTCAGCAACACCACCGGCATTATCGGCAATTGGTCCGAAAGCATCGATGGCCAGCTGCATAGCCGTAGTAGCCATCATTGCTGAAGCAGCCAAAGCTACACCATAGAATCCAGCTAGTTCGTACGAACCATAAATTGCAGCTGCGAATAACAATACACTCCAGAAAGTAGATTTCATACCTACGGCAAGTCCGGCAATTATATTGGTAGCCGCTCCCGTAGAGGAGTTCTTTACGATATCAAGTACCGGTTTTTTACCTAAACTAGTGTAATGAGCTGTAACGAAGGAGATCAATGCTCCTACCGAAAGTCCGATCATACACGAATAGAATACATGACGTGACGGAATGTCCTTCATTCCTTCTCCGAAGAATTTAAGCGTCATGGTTTCGGGAAGCATCCAGTCGATCAGGAACCAGGATGCGATTAAAGTTAGGATGATCGCTGTCCAGTTACCAAGGTCAAGAGCTTTCTGAACCTGCGCTTCCCTCGCTTCGTTATTCTTGATCTTTACGATCATTGTACCAATTATTGAAGCTAATATCCCTACCCCGGCAATTACCAGAGGAAGCAGAATAGGCCCCATATTGTTGAAAGCATCCGTGAATTGACCTCCTATACTCATATCGCGGATCACATAGTTACCCAGAACCATGGATGCAAGAACAGTTGCATCATAACTAC
>Ga0316201_10003817_pt1 | contig 11225 bp, 14 predicted proteins | sample CS6wburrow_MG_FD_204516 | JGI IMG/M metagenome (GOLD analysis project Ga0316201, IMG submission 204516) | Coastal sediment microbial communities from Delaware Bay, Delaware, United States - CS-6 worm burrow | ecosystem: Environmental > Aquatic > Marine > Coastal > Sediment | place: USA... | reverse complement strand
GCGACCACGGCGATGACTACCGAGAGCATAAAGGGCAGCGGGTAGTAAGTGAGCAGCCCCCAACCCTGCTGCTGAGCCAGGATCGCCACGCCAACCGCGGCGGCGGGAAACAGCAGGCGTAAAATGACAGTGTTGAGTGCGACCAGGCCAAGATTGCTGGCCCAGCGAAGCCCTTTTGAAACGCTGAGTTTACGCCGGGGCAGGCGGATCTCCCACGCCGCGATCACGGCAAATATGCCGAAGAAAAAGCTCAGGCGAATAACTAGTTCATTCCCCAGGATCCAGTCGTTCCAGTCCATACTCCGATCTCCTCCTCTTTCTTGTTCGCTATGTTTTTCGTATACTTTTTTTATCAATATAACAATTATTCAATTAAACACTTGAATAATTGAATTATACGAGAGGCAAGATGTCAACTGCTAATTTCAAACATGACCTTTTCTCTCAATTCGCGCGTGTTGCCAAGGCGATGAGCAATGGTTACCGGCTGGAGCTATTGGAATTTCTGGCCCAGGGCGAGCGCAGCGTGGATGCGCTGGCGCAGGTCTCGGGTCTGACCGTTGCAAACACCTCGCAACACCTTCAGCAGCTTCGGCAGGCGGGGCTGGTGAGCAACCGTAAGGCGGGTCAAAAGGTCTATTACCAGTTGAGTGGAGCGGATGTTTCAGCACTGTTTGGGTCGCTGAGAGAGGTGGCCGAGTGCCATCTGGCGGACGTGGACCGGCTGGTTAATGACTACTTGAAAGTGAAAGACAGTCTGGAGCCGATTGCTGCAGCGCGCTTGCTGGAGCGGGTCAGGGATGGCTTGGTGACGGTTCTGGATGTGCGTCCTCCGGAGGAGTATGACGCCGGCCACCTGCCGGGTGCGATCAATATCCCGCTGAAAGAGTTGGAAAAACGTCTCGGTGAACTGGACCGCACACGAGAGATTGTTGCCTATTGTCGTGGCCCGCACTGCATACTTGCATTCGATGCCGTAGCAAGACTTCGGCACGAGGGCGTCAATGCCTGGCGCCTTGATGGTGGGTTGCCGGAGTGGCGACTGCAGGGACTGCCGGTAGAGGTCTCCCGAGACAGTTGAGCGTAATGTTAAAGTTAATAACAAAATGAAAAATTCGAAGCAGAACTTAACTTTGAAAAGTTGCCTGACAATGGGACTCCTCATTGCGACAGCTTTGCCTGGACAACTTTCCGCGGAGATCCTCACCGGAAAAGAGGAACAGACCGGTCTGCGTACCTGGGAATGGAGGCAGGCGGGAATTTCGATTCAACTGGTACAGCGTTCACCGGATCAAACCCGGGCTTTTTTTCAGGGCCGCGGGTTCTCGCCCAAAGATGCGGATAGTATCGCGCTGGCCTGTGTTTTTCAAACCATCTTCCGTAACGATGGGCAGCAGCCATTGAGCTATGATCTGAATGAGTGGCAAATCACCTACCAGGATGAGCGCTTTCCCCTGCAGACCAGAGAGCGATGGGAGCAGAACTGGCTGGACCGGGCAGTGCAACAGGCAGCCCGTATTGCGTTTCGCTGGTCTCTGCTGCCTACCCGTCAAAGTTTTGCGCCGGGTGACTACAACTGGGGTATGACCAGTTTCGGTCTGCCGCCCGGTGCATCTTTCGACCTCTCTCTGGTAGTGATTGTCAATGGGAAATCCATCAGTGGTCAGATTCCGTCAGTCGTCTGTGCAGTCGATCTCCCATAAGGAACTTCTTAATGTTCAGACTACTGCTATCCATTCTCATAGCTATTTTTTCCTCGCTCAGCATCGCCCAACAGGCGGGTAGAGGGCTGACACCACTGCCTGACAGGCCGCCGGCACCAGATTTTGTATTGGCTGATATGGATGGCAACCAACATCAGCTTTCCAGCTATCTGGGTCGGGTGGTGATAGTCAATTTCTGGGCCACATGGTGTCCCCCCTGCAGAGCGGAGATGCCCTCCATGCAGCGAGCCTGGGAACAACTGGAAAAAGAGGGGATCCTGATGCTCGGTATTGACGTGGGTGAGGATGAGGACACCATTTTTCAGTTTACCGCAAACTATCCGGTGGAGTTCCCGCTGTTGATGGACCTGGACTCCAGCGTCATCGATCAATGGCCGGTACGCGGCGTGCCTACTACTTTCGTTGTGGATCCCAAGGGCCGGATCATCTACCGTGCCATCGGAGGAAGAGAGTGGGATGACCCGGAGCTACTGGCGCTGGTCAGAGCCCTCAAGCAGTGAAACATCATCCGCCGGTTGCTATATGCGATAGGGTATCTGTGGCCCGGATTCCGCCCGTTCAGTCGATTTACTCCGCCCTCAGCGCCTCCACCGGGTCCATCCGTGCCGCCCTGTAAGCAGGGAGAACACCGGCAACCAGACCAATCACCACAGCGATGGCTTCTGCAAGCACGACATAAGTCACGGGTATGTGAACTGGCAGTGCCGGCAGCGTGGCGTGCAGCAGCGTTGCAAGTCCCACACCCAGCGCCAGGCCGCTGAGACCGCCCACAGCGGCAAGTACGATAGCTTCACCCAGAAACAGGCTCAGTATCTGCCCCTGGCGTGCACCCAGTGCACGCAGCAAACCAATCTCGTTGGTGCGCTCATTGATGGCAATGGTCATAATGGTGACGATGCCGATGGCGCCTACCAGCAGCGAGATGCCGCCAATCGCTGCGACCGCGAAGGTCAATACATCGAGCACCGAACCCAGTACATCCAGCATCTGCTGTTGCGTGGTAATAGTGACATCGTCCCTGCCGTGACGTGCTTTCAGCGTCTCTTCGATTCCTTTTACGACTTTATCGACCGGCGTATCCTCATCGTACATCACGTCGATTTCAAACAGGGTATCGTTGTTGAAAAGAGTCAGCGCGCGGGCGGCGGGGATGTATACGGTGTCGTCCAGATCAAAACCCAGCAGCGTGCCCTTGGATTCCATGACGCCTATGACCCGGTAGCGATTGCCGCCAATGGTAATGCGCTGACCGAGTGGGCTCCGCTCGGCATATAACTCCTGTCGGAGCTTGCTGCCGAGCACCGCGAAAGCACGTGGCGAAACAGGATTATCCTGCGGCAGAAAGCGCCCCGATTTAACCTTCATGCTGAACGCTTTCGGCATGTCCGGGCCTGCGCCATACACCGTTGTGCGGCGCCGACGGTTACCCGCTTCGACTTCGGCATTGCCCTGTACAACCGGCACAACTGCGCGCGCAAAGGGTAGTCGTTTCAGCGCCTGCGCATCTTCAATGGTCAACGGCCTTTCGGTGCCGAACATCCCCATGCTGGTGCCGGCCGTGGTGGCTTTACCCGGATTGATACCGACCAGCGTGGTACCGAACTGGGTAAACTCGGCCAACACAAACCTATGCACGCCTTCGCCGATAGAGGTCAGCAGTACGACGGCGGCAATACCTACCGCGATACCCAGCGCCGTGAGAAAACTGCGCATGCGGTGTGCAATCAGAGAGGTGCCGGTCAGGTTAAGAAAATCACGTGTGCGCATGCCGAGTTATCTCCCCGACAGCGCCAGTACCGGATCCAACCGCGCTGCGCGCCTTGCCGGCACGAGACTGAATACAAGACCGGTAAGCAAGGCAACTGCCAGCGCAGTCACAAATGCCCAGCTTGGTGCATAGGCGGGCAGTACCGGGAACGCAACCCGAATAAAATAGCTCCCTATTTGCCCCAATAACATGCCGGCAGTCGCACCGAGCGCAGATAACATCACGGCTTCGGTCAGAAGCAGCAATACAATCTGCCGCGGTGCGGCGCCCAGTGCTTTTAACAGTCCGATTTCGGCAGTGCGTTGCGATACCGCAACCAGCATCACATTCATGATCAATATACCGGCAACCGCCAGGCTGATTGCCGCAATGCCGCCCACCGCATAGGTTAGCGCGCCAAGAATACGGTCAAAGGTTTGCAGAACCGCATCCTGGGTAATCACGGTGACGTCTTTTTCACCTTGGTGGCGCTCCTGCAGAAGATCAATGACAAACTGTTTGGCAGGCTCAATAGCGTCGCGATTTTTCGCTTCCACCAGGATACGGAACAGCGAAGATGTATTAAACAGTTGCTGAGCGGAGGCAACCGGAATAATGATGGTCTCCTGCACGTCAACGCCAATGGAACGGCCTTCCGAGCCCATGATACCGACCACACGAAAACGCCGGTCGCCAATACGGATCCACTCACCCAGTGCGCGTTTCGCGGCAAACAGTTCGTTGCGAATTTTACTGCCGATTACAGCAACCGGTGTGGCGCGATCCAGATCCGTCTCCGGCAGAAAACGGCCCTGTTCGACCTCCCAGTGACGGATAGTCAACAAATCATGATTGGAACCCAGGATCACCACTTCGCGTGAACGGCTCTGCCAGCTGACATCGGCCGAACCAACATTAATGGGCGCAATACGCCGCACGCTGTAACCTCGCAACAGCGCCTGCGCATCATCCAGCGTCAGGTCGCGCGGGGTTTCCCCCATCAGGGTAGATGGATTTATCCCAGCGGTTTCCGAGCGGCCAGGAAACACAATCACCAAATTGGTGCCCAGGGATGCAAATTCGCCGGTAACATAGCGCCGCGCACCCTCACCCAGCGAAGTCAGCAATACCACCGCGGATACACCGATCGCCATGGCGATCAACATCAATAGGGTACGGGAGGGAAACCCGCGTAAGGCGCGCCAGGAGAAGCGCAACACGTCGCTGTTATGCAGCGCCATGTTGCCCGCTTGAGATTCTGCCGTCGACCATACGCAGCCGACGCCGCGCCCGCTGACCCATTTCCAGATCATGCGTCACCATGATCAGAGTAATGCCGCGTTGATTGAGTTCCTCCAGAATACCGATTACAGCCTCACCCGACTTATGGTCGAGATTGCCGGTCGGCTCATCGGCAAGCAGCAGTTTGGGTTTTGTGACGACAGCGCGGGCGATGGCCACGCGTTGCCGTTGACCTCCGGACAACTGGTCCGGCTTGTGATGAGCGCGATCCGTCATATGCAACTCTGCAAGCGCAGCGGCTACCAGCGGTTGACGCCGTTCCGGAGACAGACCGGCAAGCATCAACGGCAGCTCGACATTCTCTGCCGCCGTCAGGCGCGGTATCAGGTGAAACATCTGAAATACAAAACCGATTTCGCGGTTACGTACCTGTGCCTGTTGAATATCGCTCAACGACGTCACATCCTGCCCGTTTAACAGGTAGCTGCCGGAACTTGGACGGTCCAGCAGGCCGATCAGATTCAGTAAAGTCGATTTACCGGAACCGGATGGCCCCATTATCGACACATAGGCACCGTCCTCAATACCGATACTGACATCGTCGATCGCGTGGACGGTCTGGTCACCCACCTGAAAGTTGCGGTGGATACCAGCAAGCTCAATCATCTGTCTCTGTCTCACGTACGGCATTAGCACCGTCTTCAACACCTTCGCGGTCGATGGACACTACGACTTCATCACCTTCGGCCAGGCCTTCCGTTACCTCGGTCCATACCCAGTTGCTCAATCCAGTCTTGATCTGACGTTTCTGCAGGGTACTGTCAGAGGTGAATACCAGCACCCGGTCGCCTTCTAGAATCGCCTCTGTCGGCGAGCGCAGGACTTTCTGATTTTCCTTTATTATTACTTCGATATCCGCACTGTAACCGGGCAGCATGCCTTGGCACTTTTCCGGACAGAGAAAATCGACCTCCACATCCAGGGTGCGCGCCTGTTTTTCCATCTCCAGGACATAGGGCGCAATACGCCGCACCTTGCCGGAAAATATTCTCTTGGCCATCGCATCCAGCGAAATATTGGCCGGCATGCCGACACGAATCTGCGGCGCATCGACTTCATCAATCGGTGCGGAGACATAAAGGCAACTGACGTCGATCAGATCCACCGCCGGTGGTGTTGGTACGCCTACAGGCGACGGCGTTACGAATTCGCCGATCTCACCATTGACCTCCGCCACAATGCCAGTAAAAGGCGCCGTCAGGCGTGTTCTTTCCAGTTCGGCTTCGACTAAATGGATTTTTGCCTCGCTGACCTTTTTTGTCGCACGTGCCGCATTGCACGCCGCTTGCTGTGCACGGGCCTCGCCATCAGCCTTGTCGGCGGCCTCATCGGAGGCGAGATTTTTCCTCTTTAGAAGATCTAAACGATTGGACTCACGCAGCGAAACGTCTGCGCGGATACAGGCCTGTATTGCATTGGCCTCCGCCGCATCAGCTTCACTGGTTGCCAGTTCCAGCTGTGCCATCTGATCGTGATTCCAGAACTCCATTAACAGCTGACCCGGTTTGACGATATCGCCTTCCTTTACCGGCATACTGGCAATCTGCCCGCCGATTGATGGCGAGATGCCCGCCCGCCGGCACGCCTTGATGGTCCCGGCCCGGGTATTGGCAACCGTGTTCTGTACCTTACCGTAGGCGATCGGTTTAACAATCACTGTGACCGGCTCTGTTCTGCCAAACCAGGTGAAGAGTGCAACGCCGATAGCAAGGATGGCAGCGAGAGAAGCGAGTAACTTGTAGGATTTAGTCATCTAACCAAGAATACCATTCAGAGTCTTAATTATGTGCCTGCTGAGCTGCGATGAAACAGGATCCATTCTGCATGGCCAAACATTAATGGACAGAGCGGTGGGATCGCCTGCCGGGTCCGGACGGTCAATTGACTCTATTGGTAACCGGGCTGGAAAGCCGGACGCGGCGTTGATTACCCCCATTCGGTGAGGCTCTACAACGACGACGCCGAATCTCTCGGGCGTTCAGAAGATCCCTTTCGAGTTCAGGAAGGTTGCAAGCAGCTTGTCGCTGGTGACAATGTGCTTGAGCGCCCAGGCCTCAAGGTCGAGTTCGATTGCGAAGGGGATCAGCGCGTCGCCGTCGCGAAACCGCTGGAGCAGCTCGGCGACGTCTTGCAGCAATGTTTCGTGCTCTGCCCTGTGCTTCTCGTACTCAGGGTAGGCGTGCCGGGTCATCAGGGCTTCTTCGGTGGCGAAGTGCATTCGGGTAAAGTTGACCAACTCTTCCAATGCGTTGCTGACGCTGTCCGTACTCTGAGGGGATGCCATGGCCTGGTGCAGGTTGTCCACGAGGGCGAACAGATGCTGGTGCTGCCTGTCTATTTCCCCGATGTTGAGGATGGCTGTTTCGTCCCAGGAGATCATCTCAAGTCACCGCTCTCTTCTCGTACATCCTTAGGCGTTTCTGTCCTGCCTGTACACAGGCCCGCCAGGTCCCTGATAAAAATACCCCGACACCACCGATGTTATCGTGCCTGTTGAGTATCTCCAACAAGATGATACTTCGCAATTGGGTTGTGAGGCAACGAAAAACAGGGGTGTTACTTGCGGGGTGCACAAGTAACTGAAAGGTCGCAGGCTTTGAAGTACACTGTTACGAATATCCGGATCAGGCACCAGTTGCATGAAAATTTTTATCCCACCTATCGCCCTGGCCTGTCTGCTTGCAGCCAGTCTGGGCGCATTCTCGGCCAATGCCTTGCTAAGCGAGGAGACCGGCGGGTTGCTCGCGGAGCTGGTGCGGGCATCCCAGGAATACGATTTCTACAATGCCCGCTGCCGCGGTAATGCCGCGTCGACCAAAACAGACGACAGCAACCGACTTTTCCTTTTCAAGTATCGGCTCACGGTAAATCAGGTGATCAATCTCTACATAGGTGAAAATGACCGTGACGAAAAAGCCGCCATGGAGCGGGACTTTCTGCAAAGGCTAAGCCAGATGGGGGGCTGTAGATTGGCGAAAAAGAAAAATCTGCTAAAAGAGTTGGATCAAAAATATCGGCAACTGTTCGAACAGGTATCGAACCTGCCCTGATCAGCTCCGCACTGGCAGCGGGGCAGAGCGCGGTTCCCCATTAATGTTGTCAGTCGATTGTTATTTTTCAGTCAGCACAGCGTGCCGGCCTGCGCCGAAAGTACTGCAATCAGATCAGGCTCAAGAGTGCCACAGCGGTCAGCATTGCAGCAATGAACAAGCCACCTTCAATGAGTAACAATGCCGGCGACTCAATCTCTTTCTTATCGATATCTGATTGCATCTGCAACTCCTTGGTAACCTGTGAGTAATTCTTGATTGACAAGCAGGTTAGCCGGAAAATGTTGCAGTATGATTAAGTGGATGTTGCATGTTCTATGCCTATACCGGTGCCCGCTTTAACAGGGAAACGCCCGAAGCAAAGCCCGGGGTTCAGAGATCAACGCACCGTACTCTTCAATTAGATCTTCCACCCCAGCCTATTCCAGAAGTGTTCACCAGGGCAGGCATTTAAACTACAATCCGTCGCAGGTCAGAGAGACGGATTAGGTTTTTCTGTCACTCGGCCACCCCGTTTTTCTGCAGTTTTTTAGCGATATACGGTTCAGTTTTCAACATTCAGAAGCAAGAGAATATTGGAGCGGCGTTATGCATCGAGAGTTAGCCAAAAGGCTCTTCATGGCCCTGATACTGCAGGTGTTTCTGCTTGTCGGGTGCAGTGACGACAAAGCACCGGCGCGGGTGCAGGAGAGTCAGAAAGCTTCGCGGCTGTTTGATTCTCAACGCTCAGCGCTGGAGGAGGCGAAAGCGGTGGCCGATTCGGTCGAACAGCGCAATCAACGCTTTCCGGAGAGAGCGAAGGATATAGATTGAAATGAAAACATTTGCTCAATTGATCAGGGAGTGCGAAAGCCAGATCGAAGAGATATTTCCCTGGGATCTGGAGGAGCAGATGGCGGAAGGCCGGGATATGTTGATCCTGGATATACGCGAGCCCTATGAGTTTGACGTTATGCACATCGAGGATTCGGTCAATGTGCCGCGCGGTGTGCTCGAATCTGCCGCTGAGTGGGATTACGAGGAGACTGAGCCGGAGCTGGTCAACGCCAGAGACCGTTATGTGGTGGTTGTCTGCCGATCGGGCAGCAGAAGCGTTTTTGCGGCCGCTACGCTGGCTATGATGGGGTTTAAAAAGGTGGTGAATCTGAAAACCGGACTGCGCGGCTGGAACGACTATGAGCTGCCGCTGGTGGATCAATCCTATCTGCCGGTGACGCTGGAGGAGGGTGATGCCTATCTTGCCAACAAGGTTCTTCCCGAGCAGCGGCGGCCGACCGCAGGTTGACACTGTCGGGTAAAAGCGACTGCCACCATCCTGTGATATCCTGTCCGGCAGATAATAATTTCTGCTGAAATCGGATATTAAGCGTGATGCGGGTATTGCTGATCGATGATCATGCACTGTTCAGGATCGGACTGCAGGAGCTGCTGGAGCGGCGGGGTATAGACGTGATCGGCGCGCTGGGTGATTGCCACGAGGGGATTCGCCAGGCTGAACTTACCCATCCGGACGTGGTGCTGCTGGACATGAGAATGCCGGGTATGAACGGTATTGAAGTCCTTGAAGAGCTGCGCTCGCGTAAACTCAATATGCCTATCGCAATGCTCACCACCAGCAGGGAGGAGAGCGATGTCATTGATTCTCTGCAGAGCGGTGCCCAGGGTTATCTGCTGAAGGACATGGAGCCGGATGAACTGATTACCGCGCTGCGCGATATCGTCAGCGGTAATACGGTGGTGGCCAAGGAGTTGACCGGGATTCTCGCCAAGGCGGTGCAAGGGGAAACGGCGCCGCCCTCCACCAGCAATAGATTCTCCGACCTTACCCCAAGGGAGCGGGAGATCCTTTGCCATCTGGCTGCCGGTCAGAGTAACAAGGTGATCGCGCGCAACCTGGGTATCTCAGACGGCACTGTGAAACTGCATGTCAAGTCGATACTGCGCAAGCTCGAAGTTCACTCCCGGGTCGAGGCCGCGGTTATCGCGGTGGAACAGAATCTGTGCCCGCGCGAGACAGCCTCCTAGCGGTACTGACGCAGATACCACCACTCAAACAGCCGTTTAAGCCAGTGCAATACCCGCATCTGGGGAAGAACGATATTGTACTTCTGGGTGCGCGCCACCAGGCTGCCGGTGGTCTGGCTGTCGACGATGCAGATCAATTCCACATTGAAGGTCTTTGACGGCGCCCGGCCCTGCAGTTCCGCGGTCAGGTTTTCCGCCGCGGCCGCAGCCTGCAAGTCCGCCATATGCGCCTGCTTCGGCATCCAATCCGGCCCCGGGAAGCTGCCCGAATCTCCGGCGACATAGACTTTATCCATGCCCTCTACCCGGCACATTTTGTCGGCCAGGATCAGGCCGCCCTCGGAGCGCGGAAGATCGGTATCGTCAAACCAAGCATTACCCGTCATCCCCGGCATGAAAAGGGTCAGATGAGCGTCGAATTCACCCCCTTCGGTAATCACCGATTTTTCGGTAAAACCCTTTAACTTGAAGCCGAGATGCGTCTTGATATCGCGCTTTTTCATCTCTTTGAGCAGGCCTTCGGCCGCCTTCGGGCCGAGTCTTTGGCCGGGAGTGGGTGCCGGCGTAAAGAACACAAGCTTTATCAATTTACGGCGGCCGTCGAGCCTGAGCGATTGGTCTATTCCAAACAGGAACTCGAACATCGGGCCGCCCCGCATAGCCGATGGTTCCTTGGGATTGCCGGAGAAACCGATGGCGATGGTGCCGCTTTTTAACTGCCGTAGCCGGTCACGAATCTTGACCGTGGCGGCAATACCCTCGCAGGGCGTGATGACGTGTTCGATGCCGGGCAGCGTTTTGATGAATCGGCCGCCGGAGCAGATGATGAGTCCGTCGTTTTTCACTTCACCCCGGTCGGTGACAAGGGTGCGGCCGCCCTCCTTCAGGCCAGTGGCGGAACCTTTGTGGTAATTGACCCGGGTACGCTGAAAGAAGTTGGTGAGCGGTATTACCAGGTCTTCAGGCTGGCGCAGGCCGGATGGGATCCAGATTGTCCCGGGGTAATAGACGAATTCCGGAGTGGGGGCAACCAGTGTGATCTCCATTCGCGGATTGGCGGCACGCAGTTTCCGGATTGCTGTAAGTGCGGCGAAACCACTGCCAACGATGGTTACTCGCTTCATTGAATCCCCTCATAAAGTGCGCCACCCGCTGGGAGCCTGTCGGACTTAGGACTGATCTACTCGGCAATTGCTTCGGTAATTGCTCCTGCATTACTCTACCTTCCCACATCCATGTGGGTCGCCTGCATTGCTCTAACTCCCTACATCCATGGAGGCGTGCGGAAAAGCTGGATTTGACCATATTTTCCGATCCTTTTCGTTAAATAGCTACGGCTATTCGCCTCAAACGATCGAAAAATATGACTTTATGATG
>Ga0316201_10003816_pt1 | contig 11225 bp, 8 predicted proteins | sample CS6wburrow_MG_FD_204516 | JGI IMG/M metagenome (GOLD analysis project Ga0316201, IMG submission 204516) | Coastal sediment microbial communities from Delaware Bay, Delaware, United States - CS-6 worm burrow | ecosystem: Environmental > Aquatic > Marine > Coastal > Sediment | place: USA: Delaware... | reverse complement strand
GTACGCCAGAGACAGGTCTCTCTGGGTGGCGCACGGCTTCGTGGGGATGACCTCCACCTTCCCAGGTCTGCCCTCGGAGTGATACTGGAGCGCCACTTCCTTCCGAATCTTGGCCACGGTGCGTTGCTCCGTTTGTTGGTCTGCGTTCTGAAGCCCTTCCCGACGAGGAAGAGGACTGATCGCAGCAGTGCAAATACCCTGCCTCGACGGGGGCCCGGGCGCCAGTCCTTGTCGATCAGCTTGCACACGCTTCGCACGTCGGACAGTTTCACGACAACCTGCATGAACCGCTGTCCACAGGAGGGGCCGTGAACATCCTTCCGGGCCGAATGATCTACCTGGGCTACGGGAAATTCTGGCGTTCGGACGAGATCGTCGGTCTGCTCCCGATCGAGGAGGGCCGTGGTCCCGGGCGGCGAACCGAAGTGTTCGTCGCCACCCGCGAGGAACCCGTCCTGGCTTCACGATCCGAGCACACGATCCTCAGCGAAATGGCCAGCATGCCGGACGACGCGGCGCACGCATCCGAAATGCGTTCGGCGCTCGAGAGCCTGCTCGAGGAGCTGGCCGACATGCCTCCCGTCCTCCGACGTCTGTTGAAGCGGGAAGGAGGCCTGGACGCAGACTTCTGGATCCGGCGGCTGCGGGGCCTCGCCGACCGGGAGCCGTCCGAGGACGATCAGCCGCAAGAGGAGTTGTTCGACCACGGCTGAATCGCCAGAACCGGCGAAACCCTCGTTGGACTGGCCGGTACTCCTTGTCGTGATCCAGCTCACTGCATCCCGCAGCGCCCGGCAGTCTGCGTCGGGCGCAATTCGATCTGGTCGGAAGCTCCTGCCGGCTCTGTTCGTCTGCCTGCCTGGCTCGCTCACGGCCCAGGAATCGGACGATCGTGCAATCTGGAATGACGTCCGCACGGTCGAGCTCGTCGAAGCCGCGATCAATGGCCGGCGGCACACCTGGGGAGACAGCACGCTGCAGGGATTCGACCTGTACGCCGAGGGGCACGTTCATTTCATCGCTGACTTCGGGGGCGGACAGGGACAGCAGGCGGTCCGGGCCGACCAGGTAGCACTCGACTTCCGCTGGAGACGCGGTCTCGGTTCACTACAGGAAATCGTCGGACGCCGCGAGACAGAGTGGCTTCCGACCAAGCTCCACTATCACGTGGACCATCTTACGCTCGTGGTGGACAACTACGGCGATCGAATTCAGGTCGGGGAGGGGGATGAGATCCGGCACGCTCCGCACCCGCTCGCCCGTGACGCCCTCATGCATTACGAGTTCCGGCTCGTGGACTCGCTGGCGATGGAAGTCCTCGGCGAGTGGAAACGCCTGTACCGTCTGGAGGTCAGGCCGCTCGATGCTTCGAAACCGGCGGTCGTGGGCACGATGGACCTGGAGCGAGAGTCCAGCGCGCTCTCCCGGCTCGCGGTCGGCTTCACCCCCGCCTCGTACATCGACCGGCGACTCGTCACCGTCAGCATCGAGCTCGAGAACGGCCTCGTACATGGCCGGTACTGGCTCCCTACATCGCAGCGCGTGGAAATCCGACGCCGCATGGAGTTCATGGAACTGCCTTTCGGCTCGACGATCAGGGCCAGTTTTCGGGTCCTGGACTACGACCTCGAGCCGCCGGGCCGGGGCGGAGTCGAACCGGGTCACGCCGTTCGAGCCAGGTCGAAGTCGGAGCTGGAAAGATACGCCGGATGGGTCACCCCGGAGCTCCAGGCGTGGCCGGATGACGTCGTCACCGATTCGATCCGACTTGCCGAGGTAAGGTCAGAAGCCGCAGCGATCGTGAAGGGACACTACCTGGGGGGCGACGCGGCGGTACGCCTGTTCATACCCAGTGTCTCCTCGGCTTTCCGGGTCCGGAGGGCCGAGGGGGTGTTCGCCGGAGCCGGAGTCCGGTGGGACATCGACGGGGTGCGCACGCTCTCGGGTACGGGCGGCTGGGCGTTCGGACGAGGCAGTGGGGAACTCCGAGGGGCGCTCGACTGGACGGTCGGCGGCAGCACGCTGACGGCCGCCGGATGGGTAAACGAACTCACCGACATCGGGCCATTCAATGCGTCATCGGGCGTGGTATCCACGCTGGGAGCCGCATTCCGGGGAGATGACTGGACCGATCCCTACTTCCGCAGCGGCGGGAGCCTGGGGATCGAAGCCCCACTCGGTTCCGCCGCCCGCGGAAGGGCCGCCGTCACCTGGGAGGAACAGGACGAGGCGACTCTGGAGTTGAATCCGCTTGGAGACACCGATGCCCGGGCGGTCCGACCGATCACCGAGGGAACCGACCTGCGCATCGAGCTCGGAGCCGAACGGGGTCTGGGCACCTGGCTCGGCTCCGGCTCGACCCTGTCGCTGACGGCAGAGCTGTCGGCCCTGGCTGACTTCGGGTACACCCGCTGGGTGGCGAGTCTCTCGACTCGTCCCCGCGAACCCGACGCGACCTGGTCCTGGGAAGGTAGTGCAGGCGCCGGCTTCGGCACCGGAACATTACCCGAACAGCGACTGCTGTTGCTCGGCGGACGAGGCACGGTTCCCGGCTACGAGTTCCGGCCGTTCGCCGGCGATGTGGCCGTATTCGCCAACCTCGCGATTTCGCGCTCGGTGTGGCACCCGTGGATCCGACTCCGGGGACTCGCGGCGGCCGGCTGGACGGACCTCGGCAGTGTGGGGGGAGCTGCAGCGGAACGGTTCGGGGCCACCCCTACCGGAAAGGTCCGCACGTCGCTCGGGGGAGGCCTGTCGGTATTCTACGACCTGGTCCGGTTCGACGTCGTGCGCGGCCTCGCCGACGGAGACTGGGAGTGGATGGTCTCCGTCACCCCGGCGTTCCGGGCCCCGCTTTAAACGCCGGGTTTTGGACGCGCTCCGTCCCGCGTCCCGGTGTCAGTGGACCGTGGCGGAAACCCGACGACGGCGGCGCTGCAGGCGGGCCTCGCGGGTCGAGGACGTGGCCGGAACCCGGGCATGGGCCTTCGTCTCTTTCCGATCCAGCATCGCGGTCGCGTCGATCGAATCGCCGGCCGCGACGGGCCCGAAGGCGGGTCCCTCCTCCGCTCCGGCGGAAACCCGCTCGCCACGCGACTCCAGCAGACACAGCAGCAGGACCAGAGGAGTCTGGATGGGAGTCAGACGATCTGGAATCCACATGGCGACCAGGTTCCCTTCTCGGTTCATGAACTCTGCAAGTGCGTGTTGTCCGGCAGCGGCGAACCTGCCCGCCCACCGGTCGTCCTATTCGGTTCCCTTCCGGTCGTAGGCGCCGAACAGGGAGGGATCGAGGCCCTTCCGATCGAAGATTCCCTTCAGCGCGATGTTGGCGATCTCGGGGCCCTCGCGGGTCATCGTTACCCATGTCAGATGATCCACGTTGCCGGGACCTTCGTGGTGGAAGGACGCCCCGGCCGGCCCCATCGTGATGTGCTCGTAGCCGTCGATGTCGTCGTAGTCGTAGTAGTGAAGATGCCCGGCGAAGATCGTATGATCCCGGCCCTTGAGCAGGTCCTCAATCGCCGTGAAGCTCGGAGCCGGGTTCTCCCATGCAGGCTCGTGCAGAAATGCGAACGTCCAGCGCACATCGGCATTCTGCTCGAGCGTCTTCGCGACCCATGCCACCTGCTCGTCACTGAAGTCCACCGGCTCGGCGAGTCCCGCGACGACCGAGGAGTCGGCCATGAATTCGGCCAGCATCTTCTGGGCCTCGGCAGGGTCCTCCGTCTGCAGCCGGTTGTACAGGTCGAGCTTCTCCCTGAGGCCCTCGGGAGCCTCACGGGGCGTGTCTTCGCTGTTGAGGACCAGGAACAGCACGTCTTTGTAGACGAAGTGGTAGTGGGTAGCGCCGTGTCTCTCCCGCCACACATTCATCGCGACATCGTTGGCGATGTCGTGGTTTCCCGGCGTACGGAAGAAGGGCATCGTGAGCGGCTCCATTAGCTCGTCGAGCGCGTCCCACTCGGCATTCAGCTCCGCGGAATCGTCGCTGTACCCCTCGATGAGATCGCCGACATTGATGACGAACTCGGGCTGCAGAAGATTGAGCTGGCCCACCGCGAGCTTGAACGTTTCCTGCACGTTCGCGCCGCCGGTCCGGTCACCGATGATGACGAATTGGAATTCGCTCGGGTCGTCCGCGAATTCCCCTGAGGTCCAGGGTCGCATCTCCCCCTGGAACTCCGCCGGATCGACGGAGAAGGCTGCGACCTCCTGTTCGTCGATCGAGTCGCTGGACAGGGATTCGTCGCATGCGCTGGTGGCCAGCACGATGGCGGCGAGGAGCAGAAATCCACCGTGAGCGTTCATCGCTTTGGTCCCTTCATTCGTGTCAGATCCGGAGCGCACGCGAGAAACGGTCGGTTTCCCGCGCACGCTCGTGGCGTATCCGGGTCAGAAGTAGACGATGATCCCGTATACGCCCAGAGCGACGCCGCCGGCCGCAATGAGGTTGCCCCCGGTGCCTCCGATCAGCAGCCCGCCGACCAGAGCCGCGGCGCCCGCGATCATGAATCCGAGCCCGGTCCCCGAGCCCTTCGCCGCCGCGAGAGGACTCGCGGGAGCATGATCGTCGTCCGGTTGCAGTGACTCCACGACCGGCGTGGCGTCCGCTGCCTGCCGCAGGTTCGTGATCAGAGGCGAATCGAGAGACGCGTATTCCGGGGCCTTGGGTGCGCCGGCAGACTCGACCTCCACAGCCGTCGAAAGGTCGGTTGCCGTCTGGCTCGCGGTCTGCGACTCCTGCTCCGCGGCATTCAGAGATTCCTGCGCCCAGGCAGTCGTCGGACAGAATACGACGGCCAGCGTGAAGGTCCATCCCAAGAGACGAATCCGCTCGATCATACCTGCCTCCAGTTCAGTTGTGGGGATGTGACGAGATCGCGTGCGCACCTTCGCGGAGCATCTGCTGCATTTCGAGGACGAGGGCGTCGCGCAGGGACGAATACTCCTCCACGCGCTGGTCGACGTCTTCCGAGTCAGAGTTCTTCCAGCGGTCCAGGGCCCGGACGCAGGCCCGGAAGTCCCTGCTGAGCGATCGGAACGCCGGGCTGTGCGCAAAAACCCGGGAAATCTCGGCGTCGGGCACTTCGACGTGACTTCGAATCAACTTGAGGAGTCCCGGCTCCATCACGGGTTCACCAGATTCCATTGCCAGCCTCTCGGACTGGGGGTAGGGTCCCCGAACGCACGCAGATTGACTGCCGCCGGAGTCGAGGGTGTCGAACGGCCCACTGCAATCGCCCGAGTTCTCGTTGATGGCGTACTCGAACAGGTTCTTGTAGTTGGCGACCGTGGGGGAAGCCGTAGAACCGCGCCTCCCGGGTCTCGTCCTCCCCCTCATCTGCCCGGCGTGTACCAGATGGGCGACGTGTAGGCTCGCTCCTGGATGGATGCCGGGACATTCTGCGGCCGCTCCGTGCCGAAGAATGCCGCGTCGAACGTTGTCCAGCGGGGCGTGGGAATCTCCAGCACCCGAACGTAGTAGAAGGCCCTCTGATCCGGGTCGAAGTCCGGATCCTCCCAGAATCCGAAGAGGATGGGCGCACCGATGGCGTTGCTGTAGGTGGCCTCCTCCACGTCCACGGTGTTGCCCACCGGGGGGAGCTTCCCGTCGGAAACCGGCGTCCGGTCCCCCGACCAGACGACGTCGTAGACCCGCTCGTCGGTGGAGCCGTCGGCGCTCAGCCACCCCTTCACCACCTGGACCCGGTCCAGGTTGGCCCCGTCGGGATCCCGGAGGGCCCGGATCATGAAGACCGGTGCGTCACCGCTCCCCCGGGCGTCGGTGAGCTCCCCACCCATGGGGACGCCTCGCTGATACCCCTGCGCCGCGAAGTCCCAGCGGTCCACCTCCTCGGGCTCGAAGTCCCAGCCCGCGAAGACCCGCACCACCATGCGGGTGCCCGTGGTGGCGTAGACCTCCTTTTGCTGCATCGCGTCGAACAGAGCCTCCCGAGTGTTCTCCCGGGCCCACACGGCGGCGAGCCCCGACGCCGAGGTCTGGTAATGCCGGATGGAGTAGTCCCGACCGTCCGCGGAGGGGTTGTAGCCGGTGATCAGCTCCTCGAACCGGGCCGCTGTGCCGGGCTCGGCGGGGGTGGCCTTGCCGAAGTAGTTGTCCTCCGTGGTGGTGGACAGGGAGGTGTGGGTGTCCGTGCTGCCGATCATCCCGAAGCGGAAGGGGTTGGCGCCCAGCTCCGTATCGTAGTCCAGTCCCCGCTTCAGCGCCTCCCGGGCGTACTCACGGGGGATCATTTCCGGGTTCTTGGCGGCGCCGAAGCTCCCCCGGTCCCAGGTCTCGAAGTCGGCGAACTCGTCGTCCGGCGACAGCAGCGGGTGCGTCTCGCCGTCCCCCTTCATCTGGGTCACTTCGTAGAGAGGTTCCCAGAGAGACCGTCGCTCGGCATAGTCCCGGGTGAGCGGATCGCCGGTGAAGGTGATGTCGTCGAACATCAGCCCGTTAGAGAGGTTGCCGTTGTGGGCGATGGCCAGGAGGGAACCTCCGGTCCGGGCCTCGTAGTCTGCCATCCAGGCCCAGAGATCCTCCGGGTTCTGGGTGTCGTACTGGCTCAGGGGGGTGACCTCGTCGGCCCGGTCCTTGTCGTCCCGGAAGACGACGTTCCGGTGGAGGTTGTTGCCCCCGGGAGAAGAGGTCCACTCGTACCCGATGAAGGCCGTGAATCGGCCCGGCTCGTTGTGGTTCTCGGCGGCCTCGGTGAGCCGCTCCCACATGCTGCGGGTTAACTCCTCCATGCCGGCCAGGGGGTCGTCTCGTTCCGCCATGCGGGCGCCCCAACGACCGTAGGCCTGTCCCGCGTCCCCCGCCTTCACCAGATCGTGGACCTCCCGGCCCCAGTCGTTGCCGAGGAGCGTGGGGTCGGACTCGGCGATCAGGTTAGCCAGGCCGAGGTTTTCAGCGTGGTCGGCCACCACCAGCCAGTCCAGGGGCCGCAGGAGCCGGGCTCGCACCCCGCTGCTGGACGTCACGATCTCCCCCTTGGCGAACCGGTAGGCCTCGTCGGGCCCCAGCATGTTCCCGATCATCCCGGCGTCGGTGGAATACGACGTGTGGACGTGGGTGTCGCCGAAGAAGACCCGGTCGGGGTAGGTGTACCCCAGGTACGGGGAGTATTCCGCCTTCCGAGCCGAGACCTCATCGGGGTCTACGACCTGCCCGGTGGCGGCCGCGGGAAGAACGAAGGCGAGTGCGGCGAGCGCCAAGAAGAACCGCGAGGTCATCGTGATTGTCGCTGCAGATCCGTGCATCATACTCCTCCAGATCACCTGGCGCTGCCATCCCGGACCGGCGGGGGTGATTCCCGTGGGTCACGACGAACGAACTCTCATTCTGCGTGCGTCATCGTGAGCAGAGGCGTTCCGAGCCAGGGCCGACTCGGATCGAAGTCCCGGCTCGATCGCGGGTTCGCCAGATTCCATGTCCAGCCTCTCGGACTGGGGGTAGGGTCCCCGAACGCATGCAGATTGACTGCCGCCGGGTCGAATCGGTAGGTTCCTAACGGTATTCAGAGGTAAATTACCCCCCGTTAAGCGACTGTCATCCGGCGAGTTGACTCGAACGCTTCGGACGGTGCCGATGGATGAGCTCAGCCGATTGACGCCGAGGGACGACGCCGAAGAGATCCGGGCGCAGCTGAAGACGATCCTCGAGCATCCCGAGTTCCAGGCCACCGAACGGCTCCGGAATTTCCTGCGCTTCGTGGTCGAGGAAGCCCTGGCTGGCCGAAGCGCCGGCCTCAAGGGATACACGGTCGCGACGAGGGTCTTCGGCAGGAACGAGAGCTTCGATCCATCGCGCGATCCCATCGTCCGGATCGAAGCGGGCCGCCTTCGGCGCAGTCTGGAGCGCTACTACCTGGTGGCGGGTGATCGGGACCCGATCCGGATCGAGATCCCGAAGGGTCGGTACGTCCCTCGCTTCACGCGACAGGTTCCGGCGCGCACACGGGCGACGGACTTCGCATTTCCTGATTCCGAGCGCCCGCCCCTTCGCGAAGATCGGCCCACCATCGCAGTTCTCCCGTTCCGGGACCTCACGGGTGACCCTGCGCGGGCGTTCTTCGTGAGCGGACTCGTCGAGGAACTCGTCAACGAGGTGAATCAATACGACAACGTCATCGCGATAGCTTGCCAGCAGGCGGAGCTGGCAGTCGACGGCGGCGGCGGCAGGCCCGCTGAAGGGAACATCGAGGCTCGGTTCATGCTGGGAGGGAGCGTTCGTCGAGACGACGCAGAGCTCAAGATCGCCGCCCAGCTGACGGACACTGCGACGGTGAGGCAGGTCTGGGGAGAGTCGTACAGAGTCCCGCTGGAGCCTGGCCAGATGCTTGCCGCACAGGAGGGGCTCGCGCGAGACATGGTGGCAGCGATCGCGGACGACTACGGGGTGATCGTCAAAAGACTCACCCGCGAATCCAGGCAGGTGCCGCCTTCAGAGCTGAGCACGTACGACGCTCTGCTCCGATACCACCACTACATGCTCGTGATGACCCCCGGGGCCTACCAGGAGGCATTCGAGTCCCTTCTGCAGGCGACCGAGGCCGAGCCCGCGTATGGTCCGACCTGGTCGGCGTTGGCGAACCTTCATGCCCATGCCTATTCCTTCGATCTCTCCGGCTTCACGGACCCGCTCGAGACCGCGTTCGACCAGGCCCGACTCGGGAGCTCGCTGGCGCCCGACAGCCAGCTCGCGAGGACGATTCTCGCGTACGTCTACCTGCTTCGCGGAGAGAGGGAACGGTTTCTGGCCGAGGCCGACACCGCACTCGCGCTCAACCCGAACTCACCGAGTCTGTCGGGCCTGGTCGGCTATCTCCTGGCGTGCGCCGGAGAGTACGAGCGCGCCGTCGACCTGCTCGACAGGGCGGTCGCCATGAACCCATGCCACCCCCGGTGGTTCCACCACGGCCTCTTCGTGATCTACTTTTCGCGAGGTGACTACCGGCGCGCCTATGAGGAGGCGGACCAGGTCGGCCATCAGGTCAGGTTCTGGGACCCTGCGCTGCGGGCTGCGGCCCTCGGAAAGCTCGGCCGCACGGAGGAGGCACGGGCCTCGATCGAGGAGCTTCGAAGGCTGAAGCCGGACTTCGAACACCGCGTCCGAGACTTCCTGCCGCGCACGGCGACACCCCCGGCGATCTGGACGGAGTTTCTCGATGGACTGAAGAAGGCCGGATTCGAAGTCGGGCCGTAGTCAGCCGCCCTTGCTATCGTACCAGGAGTCGCCGCTCCCGAGGTCCACCCGAAGCGGAACGGAGAGCTCGATCGCCCCCTCCATCTCCTCCCGTACGATCTCCGACACCTCGTCGACCTGCCCCTTCGGCACCTCGAACAGGAGCTCGTCGTGCACCTGAAGAAGCATCTGCACGGGCCCGTCGCCGAAGCGCTCGTGCAACCGGATCATCGCGAGCTTGATGAGGTCGGCCGCCGTCCCCTGGATCGGGGAATTCGTCGCGAGCCGCTCTCCGAAGCCCCTGACCCCCGGATTCCGTGAACGGATCTCGGGGATGTAGCGTCGGCGGCCGAGCAGCGTCTCTACGTAGCCTTTCTCACGGGCCGTATCCTTCATCGTCTCCAGATAGTCCCGCACGCCGGCGAAGCGCTCGAAGTAGCTCTCGATGAAATCCTCCGCCTCTCCGCGGGAGATCCCGAGCTGGCGGGAGAGCGACGCCGGCCCCTGCCCGTAGAGAATGCCGAAATTGATCGTCTTCGCGCGGTCCCTCATCGCCGGCGTGACGGCCTCGGGCGTAACCCCGAAGATCCGGGCGGCTGTCTCCCGGTGAATGTCGCCGCCGCGCTGGAACGCGTTGACGAAAACGGGATCGCCGGACAGATGGGCGAGAACTCGCAGCTCGATCTGCGAATAGTCGGCCGAGATGAACCGGTATCCTTCCTCCGGCACGAACCCTTTCCGGATCTCGCGCCCGAGCGGCGATCGAATCGGGATGTTCTGAAGATTGGGATCGGAAGAAGAGAGCCGGCCGGTAGCCGCGACGGTCTGGTTGAAGCTGGTGTGGATCCGCCCGGTTTCCGGATTCACCATCGTGGGCAGCTTGCGCACGTAGGTCGAGTCGAGCTTGTCGAGCTCCCGGTATTCCAGGATCAGCCGGGGCACCTGGTGGCCTTCCTCCGCGAGCTGCGATAGCACGGACTCATCGGTGGACGGGCCCGTCTTGGTCTTCTTCACCACCGGCAGTTCGAGCGTCTCGAACAGCAGCGTCCGCAGCTGGGGTACCGAGCGCAGATTGACCTCGCTGCCGGCCAGCTTGCGGATTTCGTCCTCCACCTGCTCCAGTTCGCCGGCGAACCTCTCGGCCAGCTGATCGAAGAACGCACCGTCGATTCCCACCCCGCGCATCTCCATCGCAGCGAGCACCGGGACGAGTGGCATCTCGACCTCGTGCAGCAGGTCCAGCATTTCATGTTGCTCGAGGTCTTCCTTCAGCAGCGTGAACAGCTCGAGGGAGACGTCAGCGTCTTCGGCCGCATACTCGGTGGCACGATCGAGAGGAACCTCGGAGAACGGAATCTGTGCCCGTCCGCTGCCGCACACGTCCGAATAGGATATCAGCTTTCGCTTCAGCCTCTCGAGGCCGAGAACATCGAGGCTATGCGCCCGCTTCCCGGGATCGAGGACGTAAGACGCCAGGGACGTATCGAAGTCGACGCCCCCGAGCGGTGCTCCCGCCCGCTCCAGAACGATCATGTCGTACTTGATGTTGTGGCCGACCTTGGCCACCTCGGGATCCGCGAGGAACGAGCGCAGATCTGCCATCGCCTCCGACGTGACCGGCGGGAGGTTAGGCACTTCGACCGTATCGAAGGCGAAGCTGGGATTCCCCTCGGCGTCGGGAACGCTCGCCGGCGGTACGTGCGCGAACGGTAGATACCACGCTTTCCCAGGTTCGGCCGAAAGCGAGATCCCTACCAGTTTCGCACGCATCGGATCGATCGATGTGGTTTCCGTATCCACCGCGATCGTACCCGCAGTCCGGAGTTCCTCCAGCACTGCCGCCAGGTGATCCGAATCGATCACGGTTTCGTAGGATCGCTGCTCCGACGACCGGCCGGGCGCGCTCTCGGTCGGACCCGGCTCGTCGGGCGCGTATTCCCGCGCCATGGTGTGGAATTCGAGTTCGAGGAACAACTCGCGCAGCCGGGCCCGATTTGGCGGGCCGCGACGCAATGCGTCGAGATTGAGCTCG
>Ga0316201_10003815_pt1 | contig 11226 bp, 8 predicted proteins | sample CS6wburrow_MG_FD_204516 | JGI IMG/M metagenome (GOLD analysis project Ga0316201, IMG submission 204516) | Coastal sediment microbial communities from Delaware Bay, Delaware, United States - CS-6 worm burrow | ecosystem: Environmental > Aquatic > Marine > Coastal > Sediment | place: USA: Delaware... | reverse complement strand
ACCACTCCGCTACGACCCGAACCCTAGTTCAGATCAGATCCATGGCCGTGCGCATCTGCGAGATCAAACTGGACAATGCCGGCGCAATGGCGTCGGGCTGCTCAGCCAGAGCCTCGATCTGGTTCACCAATACACTGCCGACGATAACGGCATCCGCAACTTGCGCTACCGCCTGGGCCGACTCCGGATCTTTGATGCCAAATCCCACCCCGACCGGCAACTTGGTGGTTTTACGGATATCGAACACCTTGCTTGCCACTTCCCCGATGGCAAGGCGTGCCCCTCCCGTTGTGCCTTTTACTGATACATAGTATACAAAACCGGCGGCCGCATCGCAGATCCGTTTAATGCGCTGTTCATCGCTGGTGGGCGCCAGCAGAAAAATTGAATCTATCCCGTGCGCCCGCAACGCCGTGAGATAATCGTCCGCCTCTTCCGGCGGGATATCCACGGTTATTACGCCGTCCACGCCGGCCTCGCCGGCCAGCGCCGCAAACTGTTCGTAGCCCATGGCTTCGATGGGATTAAGGTAACCCATCAGGACTACGGGTGTATCGCTGTCCTGTTCGCGAAACCGGCTTACCATGCCGATAACATCACGCAGGCTGATGTTGTGTTTCAGCGCGCGTTCGTTGGCCCGTTGAATCACCGGACCATCGGCCATCGGATCTGAGAACGGGACCCCCAATTCGATAATGCTGCCGCCCGCCGCCACCATCGCATGCATCAGCGGGACGGTCACTTCCGGGTTAGGGTCGCCGGCGGTTACGAAAGGTACCAGCGCGGTTTTGTTGCGCGCTTCCAACTGCTCGAAACGTTGACTGATACGGCTCATACCTTTATCCCATCCAGTGCGGCCACGGTGTGCATATCTTTGTCGCCGCGCCCCGAAAGATTGACCAGGACAATCTGATCGGGATTCATGCCAGCCGCCAGTTTAGTGGCATAGGCCAGCGCATGGCTGGATTCCAAGGCTGGAATGATACCCTCGCTTTTGGTTAATTCGTGAAACGAATCCAACGCCTCCTGGTCGGTTACCGCAACATAACTGGCGCGCCCACTCTCTTTCAGCCACGCGTGCTCCGGGCCGACCCCGGGATAATCCAGGCCGGCAGAGATCGAGTGGGTCTCGATAATCTGCCCATTCTCATCCTGCATCAGATAAGTCCGGTTGCCGTGTAACACACCCGGTGTTCCAGCACACAGCGGTGCGGCATGGCGCCCGGTTTCCAAACCTTCGCCAGCTGCTTCTACGCCGTAGATCGCAACTGAAGTATCATTCAGGAAAGGGTAGAACAAACCGATGGCGTTGGAGCCACCACCGACACAGGCTACCAGCGCATCGGGCAATCTCCCTGCCTGCAGTTGAATCTGCTCGCGTGCCTCGCGGCCGATGACAGTCTGGAAGTCCCTGACCATTGCCGGGTACGGATGGGGGCCGGCGACGGTTCCAATGATATAGAAGGTGTTGTCTATGTTGGTTACCCAGTCGCGCATCGCCTCGTTCAACGCATCTTTCAGGGTTTTCGAGCCAGACTCCACCGCCACCACTTTGGCACCCAGCATGCGCATGCGATAGACATTTGCTTCCTGACGGGCGATATCAACCGCACCCATATAGACCACGCACTCAAGGCCAAGCCGGGCGGCAACTGTGGCTGTGGCCACACCGTGCTGCCCTGCTCCGGTTTCGGCAATAATCCGGGTCTTGCCCATGCGTGTCGCCAACAATGCCTGTCCGACGGTATTATTGATCTTATGCGCACCGGTATGATTGAGATCCTCGCGCTTGAGATAGATCCGGGCGCCGCCACTCCTCTGACTCAATTGCCGGGCGAAATAGAGTGAGGAAGGGCGACCGACATAATCCTGCAAATCGGCTGTCAGTTCTGCCTGAAAGGATTCATCCGCGCGGTACTTTTCATACGCCTGGCGAAGCTCCTTTAACGGCCCCATCAGGGTTTCGGACACGAACAGGCCGCCATAGATGCCAAAGTGGCCCCGTGCGTCCGGCTGGCCGGTAAAATCAGACTGTTTGCTTGTCGGCACGCTCAACTCCTCGAATAAATGCTGCAATCTTTGCCCCATCCTTTAACCCCTTGTCACGCTCGACACCGCCGCTGACGTCCACCGCGTAGGGTTTGACAGCGCGAATCGCCTGCTCCACATTAACTGGATTCAATCCTCCGGCCAGCACGACAGAACCGGCAATCTCCGCCGGTATCATGTTCCAGTCGAACGAATCCCCGGTGCCTCCCGGTATGCCCTTGCGATAAGCATCCAACAGCAGACCGCTCGCGTTCCGGTAGCGACTGCGTTCCTGATACAGATCTACCCCCTCGCGCATGCGTATCGCTTTGATAAAGGGCCGCTCAAATGCACTGCACTCCTCTGGCGTTTCGTCGCCATGAAACTGCAGCAGATCGATACGTACCGCGGAAAGCACTTGCTCAATCTCACTCTGGCGTGCGTTAACGAACAGCCCGACAACAGATACAAACGGCGGCAGACCCCGGACCAACTCTGCGGCCTGCAGCGCAGAAACTGCACGCGGGCTCGGGCTGTAGAACACCAGGCCAATGGCGTCCGCCCCCAATTTTATGGCATCCGCAGCATCCTGCTGACGAGTTATGCCGCAGATCTTAATCCGGGTGCGCATAGGGTATCTGACGATGCATGCATAGGGCGCTTAAAGATACAGGATCGCGGCCTTTGGAGAAAGCTTTGACGGCAAAAATTGGCGGCTTGTTCGGTACCCAATCGTCCGGATCCCTGCAACGGAAGCACACCCTTCATTTGTCCCCGGGAGAGCGGGTTGGTTCCAGGATTCGATAAAAAGATCGCTAATGGAGGTTCTCTGTGTAATTCGCGGCACGCCGGTGGCAATCCAACTCCGCTAAAGGTGCGGATTCTCCGGCAGATCGAACTCCTCAGGATAACCGACACCCGCAAGATAGAGTCCTTGCGGCGGTGCCGTTACCCCGCCCAGTGTGCGGTCCCGGTATTCGAGCACTTCTCGTGACCAGTCAACCGGGCGATCTCCCCCGCCAATGGCGATCAGCACGCCAGCGATATTGCGCACCATGTGATGCAGGAAACCGTCCGCCTCCACGTCGATGATGATGCGGTCGTTCTCTCGCTCGATCCCCAGCCTTGCGATAGTCCTGACCGGGCTCTTTGCCTGGCAGCCAAGCGCTCGATAAGAGGAGAAGTCGTGGGTTCCGATCAGATGCCGGGAGGCTCGCTGCATTCTTTCCGCATCGAGCGGCCGGTGAATCCAGACAGCCCGCTCACGCCAGATCGCCGAGCGAGTCATCCGATTTAGAATCAAGTAACGGTAACGCCTGCTGCGCGCAGAAAATCTGGCATGAAAGGATTCCGGTACTTGTTGCGCCCAAGTCACATTGATCTGCGCGGGTAAATTGACATTGGTGCCAAGAATCCAGTTGCGCATCGGCCGGCGCGCGGCCGTATCGAAATGAATGACCTGACCAAGCCCATGCACACCAGCATCCGTGCGGCCGGCACAATGGACTCTGACCGGATGATCGGCAACTTGGGAGATCGCCTGTTCGATCCCCCGCTGCACGGTATCGACGTCATCCTGCAACTGCCAGCCGTGGAATGAGCTACCATCGTACTCGACTCCCATCGCAACCCGCATCGACAACTATCTCCCTCATTAAACGCAAAAAGGCGCACCGAAGTGCGCCTTTTTATTATATATACTCTAGCTTTAAGAGGAACCGTCCATCATCTTTTGCGCTGCCTGCTTCTGCTGCTCGCTTCCCTCATTTACCACCTCCTGCAGAAGGCTGCGGGCTCCCTCTGCATCGCCCATTTCCAGGTAGGCTCGCGCCAGATCCAGTTTGGTGCTGATTTCGTCGGAGGCGTCAGCGGCATCCAGATTACCCAGAGGCTCCTCCGCCAGTTCTTCGACTTCAGGCAACTTCAGTCGCTCCACCTCTTCTGTCTCGAGGTCCAGGCTTTCGACGCCTTCCATTGACCAGCTCTGCTCCTTTGCAGCATCCGCATCGCTATCCAGGTCGAGTGACGGGAGATCCAGCGAAACAGTTTCGAGCTCGTCTGAAGTCACCGCATCCTGGGCAACCTTCTCCAGATCCAGGCCATCGCTCTCCAACTCATCCAGGTCGAAGTCCAAGACTGAGTCCAGGGAAGCCAACTCATCCCCAAGGCTATCCATATCGACTGTATTGTCGCCCTCAGACAAGCTCAACTCGTCTGGACTTTCCGCAGATGGGACTTTCTGTTCCGCTTCAGCCGATTCGGGAAGCGCTTCTTTTGTCTGATCCCCTTTCGATTCATCGACCAGGTCCAGACTGGCGGCGAGATCTCCCAAATCAAGATCGTTGAGGTCGTTAATCTCATCCTGAGCATCCAATTCCAGTGCTGTTGCCGTACTTGTCCCAGCTGCAAAAAGAGCGCTGCCGGGAAGCAGTTTCGCCCCCATGGTGGCCACAGACTCCCAGGCGCCCGGATTGGCCTTTGGCAATCCATCCTTTTTCGCGCCTTCGGCAAGCGCAGTAAAGGCCTCGACGTTTTTCGTCGCGTAGAGGATTTCAAACAGTTTGAGCCTTAACTCCTGGTTGCGTGGATTGCGCTCCAATCCCTGCCGAACCAACTCTTCGGCCTGCCCGTATCGCCCATAGGCGATATAGACATCGGCTTCTGCCAGCGGATCAACTTCGCCTGTCTCTTCCGGCAACGAATCGATGTCGCTTGGTGAAAAGTCGCTCAAGAACGAGGTCTCCTCGGTACTTCTCGACTCAGGTTCACTGGATTCAGCCTGGCCGATGACTGCCGATGCCTCCTTGTCGCCAACCGTATCCATCAGGATACTCTCCTGAAATACCTCCTCCTCCTTTCTTCTGCGACCGGTCAACAGCCAGATCAGAGCCAGCAGTACGGCAACCACGCCGCCGCCGATGGCCATCATCATGGGATCGCTGGTTATCTTTTTAAGCAGTGGATGAGATGTCAGTTTTTCCAGAAAACCCGCTTCCGGTTTCTCAACTGGTTCGGGTTCCGCTAGGGGCGATGGCTTGATCTCTATCTTTTCTTCGACCGCGGCGACTGTCGGTTCGGACTCGGCAACAATTTCAATTTCGGCTGGTTCTGCTGTTCTGTCCGTTATTTCAGCCACTTCGGACGCAGTCGCCGGCGCTTCATCTCCGGCACCAGCAGTTGACCCCTCCTGTTCATCCATGCCGCCAGGTTGGGAAATCTCAATTTCTACCTTTTCCGGATCAACGCTTTCGAGACTCGGCGCCATTGCCTCTTCGCCTGCAACAGGCGTTTCTGCGGACGCTTCACCCGTCTCCTGGATACCAGGCGCAACAGCACTATCTATTTCGGCGGTGGCCTCTGCTGCCGGCGCCACCGAAATATCCGGTTGCTCACCTATAGCAATCTGGAGTTTAGCGAGCTGCTCATCCTTCAACTCCAGCAGACGCTGAAGGTCTTCTAACTGGGAAGCGAGGTTTTCGACCCGGTTCTTGAGTTCCTTGCTCTCTTCGAGAGCGCTCTCTCTCATCTCTCTGGCATTCAGCAACTCTTCCTTGAGGCTATCACCACTACCCGTCTCGTCGACGCTGTCGGCAATGCTCTTTCCCGTCTCTTCCGCCACAGGCATTCTAGCGATTTTAAGCTCTGCCTCGGGCAGTGCGGCCTGATCCAATCCGGCGGCAGCTGTCGTCTCCTTCGCGGCGGTTTCTGTCTCTCCGTCCGCAGTCTCCTGTGCCGGCTGCTCCGGTGCAGGTGCAGTGCGGTCAAGACGCCAATTCTCAACCTGATCGCGAAACGCACTACGCGCCTCTCTGGCAGTCATTGCCAGCACCGCATCGCGGTCGGGTACCCGCAATATCTCTCCCACCTTGAGATTATTGATGTTGCGTTTGATAAACGCCTGCGGGTTGGCCTTGAACATGGCCATCATCATCTGCTCTATAGAGGCGCCGGAGTGGCGAACCTCCGTGGCGATTTTCCAGAGTGTATCGTTCCTGCGCGTCGGACCATACTCGCTGGCGCCGCTGCTGCCGAGATTGGCGCTGCTACCGACCCTGACCGGAGAGGCTCTCCCCTTTCCGGTGGTGGTCGCGGCCTGAACCGGGGAAGGACGCCGCTGCAGTGTCACAGGCGGATCCAGCAGTACGGTAAATTCGCGAAAGACGCGGCCTTTTGGCCAGTTCAACTCAACCAGAAAATTGAGGAAAGGCTCGCGCACCACCTCGCTGCTGGTAACCCTGATAACGCCTTTGCCATTCGGCAAACGGATCGTTGTGAATTTCAATTGGGAGAGAAAAAACGGGCGATTTACACCTGCTTTTTCGAAAACCTCTGCAGAAGCGAGGGAGACACGAATGTCACCCATCTCTTCGTTTTTTACCGACAGCAGTTCGATGTCTGCCTGGAACTGTTGATTAAGCCCCGACTTGGTTTTGATATCGCCAAGGCCTAAGCTGTATACGGCAAATGGAGTAACCCCCAATGCCAAAGCTATTGCCAGGGAAAGTTTACGAACCATGCAACCCCCTCTCCTGCTTCAACCCTTCCCTGGAAGCGGTCCCACGCGAATACTCATTTGAGTTAGTCGCATTTACCATTTTCCGATCCGGGTTGACGGTTTTCCTAAAGTAAATGGCTTCCGCCCAAAAGTTGGGGAAGGAGAGCCTGCCAGCGGCACCACAGTTATAGAATACAACTGAATATTACCACCCAAGTATAAATAACTTATAGCTTTTCAACTACTGATATCAACCCTTGCCGCAATCCGCTCGATCCGCCTTACAAATCGCTACTGCTGTTGCAGTATCCTGAGCATGCGGCGCAGGGGTTCGGCTGCGCCCCACAGCAGCTGATCGCCAACGGTGAAAGCTGACAGATATTCGCCGCCCATCGCCAACTTTCTCAGTCGGCCAACCGGTATCGATAACGTTCCCGTAACGGCCGCGGGTGTCAACTCAGCAACAGTTCTTTGCCGATCGTTGGGGATCACCTTCACCCACTGGTTAGCGCTTGCCAGTATCTCAACAATTTCGTCTATCGGCAGATCTTGCTTCAACTTGATAGTCAATGCCTGGCTGTGTGACCGCATCGCCCCTACGCGCACACAGAGGCCATCGATAGGCACCGGGTTATCCTGCGTCCCGAGTATCTTGTTGCTCTCCACCCCTGCTTTCCACTCTTCGCGGCTCTGGCCATTCTCCAGCTGACTGTCGATCCAGGGGATCAGACTGCCCGCCAGCGGTACGCCGAAATTCTCGCTGGGGAATTCGTCCCCACGCAGGGTCTTTGCCACCCTTCGGTCGATCTCAAGTATCGCGGAGGAAGGGTCTTCCAACAGTTCACTGACCGAGCGGTATGCACAGCCCATCTGGGCCAGTAACTCGCGCATATGCTGAGCGCCTCCACCCGAAGCCGCCTGATAAGTCATGGCACTTGCCCACTCCACCAGGCCCTGTCGAAACAGACCACCCAGCCCCATCAGCATCAGGCTAACCGTACAGTTGCCACCGACGAAGTTTTTCACACCTGCCTGCAGAGCGTCTGTGATCACGTTCAAATTCACCGGATCCAGTATAATTACACTGTCGGGTGACATACGCAGCGTCGAAGCCGCATCAATCCAGTAGCCCTGCCAGCCGGATTTACGCAGTTCGCTGAATACCGAACTGGTGTAGCCGCCGCCCTGGCAGGAGACGATCGCATCCATCTCGCTCAGCGCCGTCAGATCATGGGCATCTTTGAGCAACGGAACATCTTTTCCTATATCCGGACCCTGCTGACCCACCTGTGAGGTGGTGAAAAACACCGGTTCGTCGATATGATCAAAATCGTTTTCCGCCAGCATGCGTTCCATCAGGACCGAACCAACCATGCCTCTCCAACCAACAAAACCAATTTTTTTCATATAGTTACACCACATTTATAATAATTTTAATTGAGTTTTTCGAGATCGTTTCAGGCTTCACGAAGCGCCGCCACAATGGCATCCCCCATTCTCTCGGTACCAACTTGTTCGGTACCCGGAGAGTGAATGTCGGCGGTACGAATACCGCTGTTCAGCACCTTATCCACCGCGCCTTCAATACGATCCGCCATTTCGGATTCATCCAGCGAGTAGCGCAGCAGCATGGCTACCGACAGGATGGTAGCGAGCGGATTGGCCATTCCCTTACCGGCGATGTCGGGGGCGGAACCGTGGATAGGTTCGTACATACCTTTGCCCGCCTGGTCCAGGGAAGCAGAGGGGAGCATGCCGATGGAACCGGTCAACATGGAGGCGCAATCCGACAGGATATCGCCGAACATATTGGTAGTGACCATCACATCGAACTGTTTCGGCGCCCTCACGAGCTGCATCGCGGCGTTATCGACATACATGTGCGAGAGTTCCACATCGGGATAATCGGCACCGGTACGCGTTGCCACTTCGCGCCATAACTCGGTGCACTCGAGTACATTGGCTTTGTCCACCGAGCAGACCCGGCGGTTACGCTTCATGGCGATATCCATCGCCACCCGCACTATGCGTTCGACTTCAGACTCGCGGTAGACCAACGTATTGAAACCTTCTCTCTCGCCGCTTTCGAGCTGGCGCACTCCCCGCGGTTGCCCAAAATAGATGCCGCCGGTCAGTTCCCGGACAATCATGATATCCAGCCCGGAAACCACATCCGGCTTCAGAGAAGATGCCTCTGCAAGTTGCGGATATAGAATGGCCGGGCGAAGATTGGCGAACAGTTTCAATTCCGAGCGCAATCCCAGCAACCCCTTCTCCGGGCGCACCGAGATATCCAGTGGCTCCCATTTGGGGCCACCTACTGCACCCAGCAGAAGAGCATCCGCTTCTCGTGCGACTTTCAAAGTAGCTTCCGGCAGCGGGTGACCGGCGGCATCATAGGCGGCACCACCCACAAGCGCCTCATCCATTTCAATATCCAGACCGAAATCGTCGCGCAGACAGGCCAGCACTTTGACCGCCTCGTTGATGATTTCCGGTCCGATCCCGTCACCGGGTAAAACTAAAATATTCTTACTCATCAGTTCAATACCTTAATGTTAATAAGGACTAAGGGCGAGGGCCAAGGAAAAATCTGACTGTTCCTCGGCCCTCTGCCCTTCGCCCTCTGCCCTGTATTTAAAATACCCAGGGCGCGCTCTTTCTGCGCTGCTCTTCAAAGGCGCGAATCTCGTCGCTGTGTTGCAGTGTCAAGCCTATATCGTCCAGTCCTTCAAGCAGGCAGTGCTTACGAAACGGATCCACATCGAACGGAATGGTTTCGTCCCAAGGTGTAACAAGTTGCTGGGATTGAAGGTCAACGCTTAGCTCAACAGGCTTATCCCCGGCAGCTTTCGAAAAAATATTGTCGATTATTTCTTCTTTAATAACAATAGGTAATATCCCATTTTTAAAGCAATTATTAAAGAATATATCAGCAAAACTAGGCGCAATAATGACCTTGAAACCATAGTCGGCCAACGCCCAGGGCGCATGCTCCCTGGAGGAGCCGCAACCGAAATTCGCCCGCGTCAGCAGTATCGATGCATTACGGTAGCGGGCATCATTGAGGACGAACGACGGGTTGAGCGGACGGCCGGCACAATCCTTGTCGGGCTCGCCCTGGTCCAGATAACGCCACTCGTCAAACAGGTTCGGCCCAAAACCACTGCGCTTGATCGACTTCAGAAACTGCTTGGGAATGATGGCGTCGGTATCCACATTGGAGCGATCCAATGGAACAACAATACCCTTGAACTTGGTGAATTTATCCATATTAACGCGTCCTATAGATCTCTCACGTCGATAAAATGACCGGCAATCGCAGCTGCGGCCGCCATGGCAGGACCCACCAGATGGGTGCGCCCGCCCTTCCCCTGTCGCCCTTCGAAGTTACGGTTCGAGGTGGATGCGCAGCGCTGGCCGGGCTTCAGTTGGTCTGCGTTCATCGCCAGGCACATCGAGCAGCCCGGTTCACGCCACTCGAAGCCGGCGTCGATGAATATTTTATCCAGACCCTCTTTTTCCGCCTGTGCCTTGACCGGTCCAGAGCCTGGAACAACCAGCGCCTGAATCAGGTTGCCTGCAACCTTGCGTCCCCGCGCGACCGTTGCCGCGGCGCGCAGATCCTCGATACGGCCGTTTGTGCAGGAGCCGATGAAAACCAGGTCCACTGGAATATCCCGGATAGGCGTACCCGCCTGTAATCCCATATAGTCGAGCGCCCGCCGCATACCTTCGGCCCTGGTCGAATCCGTCTCCTGATCGGGATCCGGCACCCTGTCGAGCACAGAGACCACCATTTCCGGCGAGGTTCCCCAGGTTACCTGGGGTGCGATGCCGGCAGCATCTATGTGGATCTCGCGGTCGAACAGCGCCCCATCGTCGGTATGCAGATTCTGCCAGGAGCGTACCGCCTCCTCCCAGATTTCACCCGCTGGTGCGTGCGGCCGACCTTTTACGTATTCCACCGTGGTATTGTCTACCGCGACAATGCCCGCGCGTGCGCCCGCCTCAATAGTCATGTTGCAGACTGTCATACGCCCCTCCATCGAGAGCGCACGAATAGCATCGCCGGCGAATTCGATAACATAACCGGTACCACCAGCTGTCCCTATTTCCCCGATAATGGCAAGTACGATGTCCTTGGCGGTAACCCCCACACCCAGCTTGCCGTCAACGCTGATTCGCATACTCTTCGACTTTTTCTGAATCAGACACTGGGTCGCCAGCACATGCTCCACCTCGGACGTACCTATACCGAAGGCCAGCGCACCAAGCGCACCATGGGTGGAGGTATGGGAATCGCCGCACACCACCGTCATTCCCGGGAGGATCAAACCCTGCTCTGGCCCCACGACATGAACCACGCCCTGACGGCTGTCGTTCATACCGAATTCGGTGATTCCGAACTCAACGCAGTTGCTACCCAGGGTCTCCACCTGCACCTTGGCAACTGGATCTTCGATTCCCAACGCACGGTTGGTGGTCGGGACGTTATGATCCGGTGTGGCGATCACGGCGTTTGCCCGCCACGGCTGACGCTTCGCCATCCGCAGACCTTCGAAGGCCTGCGGAGAAGTCACCTCATGCACCAGATGACGGTCTATATAAAGGAGCCCGGTGGCATCATCGTCGGTGCGCACCAGGTGATCTTCCCAAAGCTTGTCGTATAGTGTTTTTGCGCTCATGACTCTATCTACCTG
>Ga0316201_10003813_pt1 | contig 11229 bp, 8 predicted proteins | sample CS6wburrow_MG_FD_204516 | JGI IMG/M metagenome (GOLD analysis project Ga0316201, IMG submission 204516) | Coastal sediment microbial communities from Delaware Bay, Delaware, United States - CS-6 worm burrow | ecosystem: Environmental > Aquatic > Marine > Coastal > Sediment | place: USA: Delaware... | reverse complement strand
CTCCCAGATGACATCTCGAGATGCACGTCTATGCTTCTATTGACTATTGATCATCGATTAAAGATTCCAGCCCCAATACCTCCTCTGCAAATTCAAACGTCGCCTTTTCCACTCCTTCTATGTCTTTCGAGAAAAACCTGGATGTGAGGACATGGTGACCGGTATTAGGCATTGGAATCGCTTTTTTTTGAGCAACTGGGGTGGCAATCTGATCAAACATTTCTTTCATTCGGGGAATGGAAACGACCTGATCTTGCTCTTGTTCATTTTTATAATAGTACAACATGAGCAGAGGCTGATCAATTTTCTTAAAAGTGGATGTTGTCATCGAACCGTCAATCAGTGATTTTAATGCAGCAGCTCCCTCAAGCCTGTATTTACTGTACCAATACTGACGCGCTGGTGGGGGAGGTGTCCATTCACGATAAGGTGACCCAACAACAATTCTTGCAATTTGTAAACCCCAGGGCATCGTCAGAACTTTCGCATCGGGGTCAAATACATCAATATTTGGAGAATAGAGAATAAGCCCTGCGATATCTTCTTTATGATGTGCAGCCAGGTAGAGTGAAAGTGTGGCACCAGTAGAACATCCCATGAGAATCACTTTTTCTCCAATTTGGTTACCAACAGCGAGGGCATGGAGTGCGGATTCCAACATGTCAGTCGAAGTCAATTCAGCAAAAGGTTCACTCGTTTCCAGCCCATGTCCGGCTATCCTTGCAAAGTAGGCGTTCATTCTATATCGCCGGGCAAAATGTTCGTGCAATGGATCACCTTCTTCCTGGCTCGCCGAAAAACCATGTAGGTACACAAGCGCATATTCGGTTTTTTGTTTGAGTGTGTCATTCGCCCAAACGATACGTGCCTCATTATCTGCCTTTAATTTGAATCCTGCTTCAAATGCCTGGATTTCCCTCTCGAGTTTTTCCAGATCTGCATGTATCTCCGGTAGCTCCTGTTTCTCTTGCAAGCCTTCCACTCTTGGACCAAGTAGAATTCCGAATACGAGAATAATCAATACAGCCAATAAATATTTTCCGCCTTTCCTCATGAACTAGGATTTTTGCTGACTTGTAATGATCAGTGGCATGTCAATGGATTCAAGATAGGCTTCAAAGGCCTTTAAATCATTCTGAAGGAAAGACTGATATTCCATTTTGAAGGGCTGATACTCTTCCTGCACATCCTTCCATCGTTCCAATTGACCACCAGTCGGTCGATCTTCTGCACTTAATACCACCCGGTAAAGCCTGATGAGATGATTTGTAAATTTTCTTGGAAAATTGATCTCATCCTGGGAGGTCTCAATCTGATTTTGGTATATCATATCTTCCAGGCTTTTTGTTTTTTTGATGATTTCTTTACCTTCTTTTTCTAAATTTTTTGGAAAATCAGCATCCTTTGCATGATCAATAATTTGTTGGACCTGCTCACGAATGGACCTGAGTTCCATGATTTCACTTTGACTTTGGGTGATTAAATACGATATAGATTGTGCCAGTGCAAAACTTTCTGCTAGCGCTTCCTTAGAGGCTTTCCATCTAGGATCGATCTGAATTTCAAATGTGCTTGAACTCAATTCTTTCAGATCCTGGTCGAATAATTTCACCTTGTATTCTCCGGGTGGTGCTTTCGGGCCTCGGCCGGGATAACTCATATCCATCATGACGAGATCTTCTACCATCCTGGGTGCCGGAAACTGAAGGTTCCATTCAATCAGATTTAACCCTACTTTCAACTTTAGTTTTGCTTCCTGCTTCTTTTTATCCGGGTCTTTCCTGTACACTTTAATTTTCTTTCCGTTGGCATCCTGAATTTCAAGTACATATTTATCAACTGAATCAGCCTGATTGACTTGAATTGGTATTTGAACCGGGTGGTAAATATTGCTTCGATAACCGTTTAAGGGCTGGATCAATTTTGCAATTTCTTGGGCACTCGATTGAATAGATGACCGCAGAATATTTAAGTGATCAAAAGTCCAGAAACCTCGTCCTTGAGTACTGAGCACAAGGGTATTCCCTTTCACTTCCATGTCGGTGATTGGGGTGGTCGGAAGATTTAGTTGCAATGGTTCCCAGGAATCACCATCATTTATAGAAACATAGATTCCAAATTCGGTGCCTGCATAAAGAAGATTTTTGTTGATGGGGTCTGAAACGACAGCTCTGACAAAATGATCCGAGGGGATTCCGTTCTTCCCATTTGTAAGCAGCTTCCATTTCTTCCCCTGGTTTTCTGTTTTCAATATATAAGGCATGAAGTCTCCATGTCTGTAATGATAAGCAGCAACATAGGCAACATCTGGTTGACCTTCAGGCAAATGGATGTGATTGATCGTTGCTTCATTGGGGATCAATCTGGTTGAGATATCTTCCCAGGCATTTTGCCAATTGTGTGTGATGTGCATTTTCCCGTCATCACTTCCAACCCAAATTGTGCCTGGAACGTCAGGGCTTTCTTCCATGCTAAAAACAGTGCCATACACCTCAACACCGGTGGCATCATGTTGAACAGGTCCACCAGGGATGTCGAAATAGGCATCTATATTTCTCGAAAGATCAGGGCTAATGACTTCCCATGATTGGCCTTCATTTTTTGATACGTGTACATAGTTGGATCCCATGAAAAGGATATTTGGATCATGTTTGGAAACGCGAATCGGAAAATTCCACTGCCATCGATATTTGAGATCGCGCATTTCTGTTCCTTCCGTGTAGTGCGGATAAGCACCAATTTCTCTCATTTCACCGGTGCGCATATCTTTTCGGGTGATGATTCCACTATACGTCGTTGCGTACACGACATTTGGGTCATTTGGGTGAATGGCAATATCTGCACTTTCACCTCCGCCAACATTATGCCAATGTTCTTTTGAATGGACGGCTGGTAGTCTTTTGCTTGGAACAGAAATCGTCGAATTGTCCTGCTGACCTGAATACATTCTAAATGGCCATTGATTATCAGTTGTCAAACGGTAAAATTCAGGGGTAGGTTGATTGTCCTGGGGTGACCATGTTTCTCCTTTATTAAGTGTAATCGTTGCACCACCATCATTTGAATTGATCATGATAGCCGGTTGCTCCGGGTTGATCCAAAGGTCGTGCGTATCACCATGCGGAACCCGGTACCGTTTATCAAATGTTTTACCTCCATCTATCGATTTATAAAAGCTGGTATTGCAAACGTAAACCGCATTTTCATTTTTCGGGTCTGCAAATACATGCGTATAATACCACGCTCTTTGCCGGAGTTTATGGTCACGGCAAATACGTGAAAATGATGCTCCTCCATCGTCAGAACGATAAAGGCCTGATTTTTCCTCGATGGGTGAAACCTGCAGCACCCACATGCGATTTGGGTTTGTCGGGGAAATTGCGATTCCAATTCTACCGATGATACCCCCGGGTAACCCATTGATGACTCGTTGCCAACTCTCTCCACCATCCGCGCTTTTATACAATCCGCCAGACTCACTTCCATCAATCAATGTATGCGGTTTACGCTCGGTTCGCCACATTCCAGCATAGATAATGCGCGGGTTTGTTGGATGGATCGCAAGGTCAACGGCACCGGTTGAATCATTTAGGAAAAGTACTTTTCTCCAGCTATCTCCTCCATCGGTACTTTTGTAAACGCCTCGTTCTTCGTTCTTAATGAATGGATTGCCAAGGGCAGCTGCAAAAACAATATTCTCGTCGGATGGATGGACGATAATTTTAGGGATCTGCCCTGCTTTTTCAAGCCCGATGGATGACCAGGTGTCACCGCTATCTTCGGACTTAAACATACCACAACCGATGGAAACATTACCTCTGGGACATCCAGAGCCTGTTCCGGCATACATAATGTATGTAGCTGACGGAGCATAAGTAATGGAGCCGATACTCCCACATGGGATTTCCCCATCAGAAATATTCTTCCAGGTATTTCCAGCATCATTTGTTTTCCAAATGCCTCCACCAGTTGAACCCATGAAAAAAGTATGTATCTGATTTGGAATTCCACATACCGCGGTAGATCTACCACCTCGGGTAGGTCCGGCGAAATTCCATTTTAAAGATTCGAGTGATTCTTCGATAGATTGATTTTCATTCAGGCTTTGACAGACAGAGTAATTTACAAATGCAGCCCAGAGCAGGCTTGCGAACAACAACTTTTTCATTTTCAGTTGGTTATTAATTCACTATATTGACAACAAGATAGACGATTTCTAAACACTCCCTGAAACATTGAAAATATGGATAAGAAATATACAAATGGAGAGGTTACAATTCTTTGGAAGCCGGACCTGTGTATTCATGCAGGAAATTGCGTGCAAGGCTTACCTAAGGTATTTCGCCCAAAAGAGAAACCCTGGATCCAGCCTGAGGAGGCGAGCAGTCAAGCGCTGATTGAGCAAGTGAAGAAATGCCCTTCAGGTGCACTCAGCATATTTGACGAGGAAAGTAAAAATGAAAAAATAGTAAAAATGGAAAATAGTAAAACCTCAATTGAAGTAATCCCAAACGGTCCAGTCAAAGTAGGCGGACCTTGTGAAGTTCAGATGCCTGATGGAACTTCCCAAACGGTTGAAAAAGGTGTTTTTCTCTGCAGGTGCGGAGCGTCAACCAATAAACCTTTCTGCGATGGTTCACACAGATCAGCTGATTTTTCACCAGACCAGACATGACATCTGGCGAAAAAGAAGCACTTGAGTTTGAGGAACTCCGGCTCAACATGAGTTTTAAACTGGGAAAAACTTTGATTTAAATCCTTTTGGCATTCAGGATTTTGGATATCTCAGCCCTATCAAAAATAAACCGCCAATGAAAGCCTGGTATGTGATCCTATCTCAATGTATTGATCAATGGCCTGTGCTGGTTGAAAAGGCGCTGATACGAGTACAGAAAGAAGTGGATCGGCATGCCTGATCATTAACGATTAATTATGATTTTGGAGCCAACGAACAGTTTTATCCATACGTCTATATAGAAAAGGAACAAAATCAAACGAAAATGAAAAAGTTGACATTTCTTCTCATTACGAGCACTTTAATAGCAACTGCAAGCTGTACTAAGGAAGATGTTTTTAACACCTACGATATTGACTACAAAGAGACAATCACGCACAATAAAGATGTGCAAGTTACTTTTCAGGAAATAGCCGATAGTAGATGTCCCACAGATGTTATCTGCGTGTGGGAAGGTCAGGCCGAAGTTGGTTTGTCTGTTGTTTTTGAATCCAATGATTCTCCCACTCTTTTCACCTTAATTAAGCGAGCTGGATATGAAGAACTTGCAGATACAACACTAAATGGATACAATTTCAATTTACTTGAAGTGAATCCATATCCTGATTCAGCTAGTGACCCTCCGCAGAAGGAGGACTACACAATTCGGTTATTGATAGAAGCCGAATAAAAATATTGATCATATTACGTTTTTTAATAAAGTGTTGTATATTGTACAAACAACACTCGGGAAGTCATGTCAGCTTTGGTTTTGTTTTCTCAAATCACCCGGAAGCTTTCCACCCTTTATCCATACTTAGATAAAAGCAGTTTACTCTCCGCTCCATCGTTGGAGTATAAGGGACGTGCTTTTGCTTGTTGCAGGGATGGCTTGCTCACCATAAAAATTAATGATCGCCAACGATTAGAATTACTCGGTGTCAAGTCCAATCATTCGAACGGTACGATATTGAGTCGAAAAAATGGCAAGTGGGTGCAGATCCCATATTATTACCATATGGACTGGGAAACGCTTACGGAAATCGCCCTGGAAGATGCTGTTGCCGAATTTGGATAAGTGTGACCAGTAGTGAATAATGCTATATTTGCCATCCTCATTTGACAACATATCTATGAAAATTGGACTCTTTTTTGGTTCCTTTAATCCGGTTCATGTCGGACATATGATCATTGCCAACTATATGGCATCGCAGACCGACCTTGATCGGGTTTGGATAATCGTTTCACCACAAAATCCCCTCAAGCCTAAAAAATCTTTAGCCAACGATTATGATCGATTGCACCTGGTCAATTTAGCAATCGGTGAAAATCTGATATTGCGCGCTAGCAATATTGAATTTTCGCTACCCAAGCCATCATATACGATTGATACACTCACGTATCTCAGGGAGAAATATCCCCGGGATGAATTTGTCCTGATCATGGGGGGTGACAACCTGGGTACACTACATAAGTGGAAAAACTATGAAATCATTTTGCGGGATTACGCGATTTATGTGTATCGCAGACCACGATATGAATTGGGTGACCTTGAAAATCATCCATCTGTAAAACTTTTTGACGCTCCACAACTCCATATCTCTGCGAGTTATATCCGGAAATGTATCCAGGAAGGCCATTCTGTTGAATATCTCGTTCCTGACCGGGTGTTTGAATATCTGAGGGATTCGACGATGTATAAGTAGTTTGAAGTCGATGGTCATTTGTCAATGGTTGATTGTCGATATTCTATTCCTGTCCATCCCTGAGTATGGTTGACCAATACTCAACAATTTTCACATCAATCTTTGAAGTGTCCGCCGACCGATGACACTGACAGACACTTCTTAGGTAGCCGACATTTGTCATACAGGGAATTTTATATTAGTGTGCGCCCTGTAGAATTGGATTTGTTTCACTTTCATGATCAACCACCCTACCACCTTTGTCACTTCTGATACCTCTGGCACCTTTGCCACCTTCCTTCCCAATGCAATTCACTAAAAAATGACAATATTTGAGGCACATTTTGTGTTCAATGTGATACAATTCACCAGTAAAGTAAAAATGGCTCGAATCTTACGCATTACATGTTTCTTTTGCCTGATTATGGTGTTTTCATTAAACGGACAGAGCGAGTTCAAAATCGGTCAGTGGCGCTCATATTTGCCATTTTCAATCGGTAAGTCGGTCAGTCTTGGGAATAACAAAGTGTATTATGGAACAGAGAGCGGTTTACTCACACTTGACAGGTCGAATGATGAAGTTTCATTTTTTACCAAAGAAGATGGACTCAGTGAAGTAGATATCAAGTTGGTGAGGTTTAATTCCAATCCGGAAGCATTGGTGATTGTTTATGAAAATAGCAATATCGATCTTATCTTCGATGGAGAAGTGATAAACAAAAACAACATCTTCCGGAATAATAGCATTCTTGGGAGTAAAGAAATAAACCAGGTATATACAGATGATGGGCCTAAGGTCTATCTGGCTTGTGATTTTGGTCTCGTTGAATTGGATTTAACTACGCAAAAATTCGGATTTACATTATTTACAAATGATGCTGTGACCGGCTTCACAAAGTTTCAAAATCAGTTCTACATTTCTACGCTCGGAGGAGTGTACAGGTATGACCCTGCTGAATCAAAACTCATTCAGGATTTGGATAGTTGGACGAAACTTGGCGCATTAGAAGGACTCCCAACGAATTATTCTTCAGAAGCGATCGCTGTATTTGGCGACCGGATGTTTGCAGGCGTAAATGGTGATTTATATGTGTTTGACGGAGAGTGGATATTATTTCACATCCAGGAGGGATTTACCCTCAAATTCATTTCTCCAGAAGGTACTTTGCTCATGGCTGGATTTAGTTGTGATGCAGATTGTCGGGGGAGAATTTATTATTTCGATGAGACTGGTGTGGTGCAGGAAGCTGGATTTAATTGTACTGACAGACCGACTTATGTCATTGAAGATGACACAGGAAATGTTTGGTACGCGGATAATTTTCCAGGTTTTCGGATTGCGAAAGACAAGGGATTTGGTTGTGAAAGACAACGATTTAATACACCATATTCCAGGAATGTTTCTGATTTGATTGTCCAGGACGACATCCTATATGTGGCTACCGGAGGTGTGAATCAAAGCTTTACTCCGCTCGTCAACAGGGATGGGTTTTATATTTTCAGGGATGGAATCTGGGAAGTATATAATCAATTTAACAATGAAGATCTGGCGAATACAGGAGTACTCAACTTTTACCAGATTATGCCTTTGCCGGATCATACGAAGGTTTTTGTGGCGACTTATGCCACTGGTTTATTAGAATATGATTTTAATGAATTCAAGGTCTATGATCAGACGAATTCCATTGTGCAGGGAGCTGCAGGTGATGATGCAAGAGAAAGAATAGCCGGATTAGCATTGGATAAGAATATGAACCTTTGGATGACAAATTATCTGGCAAATCAAAATATGCCGATCCTGGTCAGAAAGAATGATGGGACTTTCTCAGGGTTCAATCCGTCCTGCACAGGTAGCACCTTATTTAGCGATATTATCATCGACCAACGTGGATATAAATGGATTATAGATAGCGGAAATTCTGCAGGGATTATCGTATTTAATGATAATGGAACAATAGATGACCCATCGGATGATCGGTGCCGCGTTTTCAATTCTACGAACAGTGAACTGCCGACGAATCGGACCTTGAGCATTGCAATGGATCTGGATGGAGACATTTGGGTGGGAACGGAAGAAGGTCCGGTGATTTTTGACGGAGCTGCCGATATTTTCGATGGCCCACACGCAGGTTTCCGAATCAAGATTGACCAGGAAGGAATAATCGCATTTTTGCTAAGCGATGAAGAAATATTGTCTATTGGAATAGATGGTGCTAATCGGAAATGGTTTGGCACGAGGAATGGGGTGTTTGTACAGTCAGCAAATGGTGAAGATCAAATTGCTTATTTAAATGCGACGAACAGCCCGTTGCTCAATGATCAAATTAATGATATCGCAATCAATCAAAAGAATGGAGTCGTTTATTTAGGTACAAATGACGGAATCATCAGTATTCGAACAGATGCGACTTTGGGTACAGATATCCACAATGAGGAGGATATATACGCTTTCCCAAATCCAGTTCGCGAAAACTACGATGGGCCGATAGCCATCCGTGGTTTGGCAAGAGATGCCAATGTTAAGATTACTGATGCTCAGGGTAATTTGATTTTTGAAACGATTGCGCTTGGTGGTCAGGCAATTTGGGATGGCCGAAACTTTGATGGGCGAAGGGCCAGCACGGGCGTTTACCTTGTATACAGCACCGCTGAAGGAAATGGTTTTACAAAACCGGATGCGATCGTCACGAAAATATTGCTGATCAAGTAATATGGAAAATGCGTTTTCCCTAATTCGTCATATCTTCAGTTTATAAAGATTCGTGTCCTGATAAAATGAACACCTCCAAACTCAAATCACCTTACTCATTTCTCGCGATCATAATCACCAGCCTGGTCCTTGTGCTGCTCACTTTTGTGTATTATCCAAAGTGGAAAAAGGATCGGACTGAAGCCACAATTAGTTGGGACGTAAGCGGTTACTACTTTTATTTGCCATCAATTTTCATTTACAAGGATTTGAAAAAAGTAGGCTTTAAACAGAAGATTCAAGATCAGTATAGCCCCGCATCTTCATCTTATCAAACTTATACTTTTGCGAATGGGAATGAAGTCATGAAATACTCAGGTGGTATGGCACTGATCTACAGCCCATTTTTTGGCCTTGGGCATATTGGTGCTAAATTTATGGGTGCACCAAAAGATGGATTTTCAAAACCCTATCAATTGGCGATTGCCATTCAAAGTGTATTGATCGCCATACTGGGTCTTTTATTGGCTCGGTTGATCTTGCTCCGATACTTTACAGATCATGTCACAGCGCTGGCATTGATATCCATTGCCCTGGCAACAAATTATTTGGAATATGCCTCGATATCAGGGGCCATGACACATAATTATTTGTTTACCATTTACACCGCTGTCATTTTGTTGACGATCAGGTATTACGATAAACCAGGTGCAGGAGGAGCTATTACAATCGGAGCACTTTGTGGATTAGCGGTACTCGTCCGACCGACAGAAATGATCATCGTGTTCATTCCGTTACTTTGGAATATAAACCTCTCAGATTGGAAATCGAGAGTGGAGCATTTTATCAAACGTAAACAACATGTCGCCGGGTTCCTGCTGGGAGCGATTCCAGTTGGGTTCATACAAATGGCATATTGGCAGTATGTGACAGGTCATTGGTTTGTTTACTCATATGAGGAACAGGGATTCAACTGGTTGAACCCACATCTGATAAAAGGTTTATTCAATACGCGCGCAGGCTGGTTCGTGTATAGCCCGATTATGGCACTTTCCTTAATTGGATTTTACCATTTGTGGAGGCACAAAAGATTTCTGTTTGCCGCGATAGGCATCGTTTCATTTTTTGGTATGTATATCAATTTTGCTTGGGATCAATGGACCTATGGAGGAAGTTTGGGGCAACGCGCATTGATCCAACTCTATCCGGTTTTGATGTTTGCTCTTGCTGCATTTTACGAGCAAATGTTAAAGAATAAATGGTCAAAGTACTTACTCTATATCATCATTTCTGCCTGTTTATATCTTATGGTATGGTGGGTGCATCAAGCACATTTGGGCCGCTATTTTGTACCTGGCGAAGTGAATACCAAATACCTGGCGAATGTGATTGGCAAGTGGCATTTTGATCGGGACTATTATAAGTTGCTAGATAAAACAGACATCTATAAAGGAGTCGTTAATAACCCAGACCGTATTTATCAGAACGATTTTGAAATTGGCCCCTTTGAAGGTTGTGTGAGTGAGGGAATTCAGTCTGAAAAGGGAATTTGCGTGAGCCAGGATGCACCCTGGTCACCTCTTATCTCCATTCCGACATCGAACAGATGCGGTGATTGGATCAGGACTCAGGTGAAAGTGTATACCCCTGAAAAGGAGTGGGAAATTTGGAAGATGGGTCAAATGGTCGTTAAGTTTTTAAGGGGTGAGCAGGTAGTAAAAGATAACATGATTCGAATTCATAGAATCATGAATCATGGTGAAACGAGAACGCTTTTTATTGATTCTGATGTACGCAATCTTCAGTTGGATATGATCCAGGTTCAGTTTTGGAATCCCGGTTCAAATAAAAAGGTAGTGATTGATGATCTGGAAGTTTTTTGTTTTTGATGGTCTCAGAAAGTTGCAGATTTATTCCGCATTCCTCAGCGAAACTCTGTAATCCTCTGCGCCACTCTGCGTAATAACCTTCACTCGAATCAAACAAAATCAAAATTGGAAATGTAGAATGTCATGATTCCGTGGTAGGTTCAAAAGTGCACTTCAACAAAACCATAGGGTAAAAGTGAAGTATACCCCATTGGAGAAATTTCAAGCAGCAATTCACCAGGGTTCCAAAGAAACCTCAAGGAACGAGGATAA
>Ga0316201_10003811_pt1 | contig 11229 bp, 7 predicted proteins | sample CS6wburrow_MG_FD_204516 | JGI IMG/M metagenome (GOLD analysis project Ga0316201, IMG submission 204516) | Coastal sediment microbial communities from Delaware Bay, Delaware, United States - CS-6 worm burrow | ecosystem: Environmental > Aquatic > Marine > Coastal > Sediment | place: USA: Delaware... | reverse complement strand
GGTCGGCGGGCCTTCGGGCCACGCGTTTTCGGGCGGACCCTGCCACGCATCGTGGGTCCAACCGCCGCCGATGGTGGTGCCCCAAAGACCGCGGTTGACCGAGTAGTGGCTCGATTCGGGTGGTCGCTCGATTCCGTGGGTGTCGAGATAGGCGAGCGAGGTCTCACGCTCGATGGCGTGCTCGCGCACGGGTGCGAGGATCGGAATTTCGGGGGCCGTCACCTGCCAAGCGATGTCGAAGCGGATCTGGTCGTTTCCGGCGCCGGTGGCGCCGTGGGCGATGGCATCGGCGCCGGCCTCTATGGCAACCCGCGCTACCTCGACGGCCTGCTGGGTCCGCTCGGCTGCAACCGAGACCGGGTAAGCGGCGCCGCGCAGCACATTGCCCCGGACGAGAGTCGAGATGAAGTTGTCCCAGACCTTTTGACGGGCATCGACCAATCGGTGATCCACGGCTCCAGCGTTACGGGCCCGGTCGGCGATACTCGAAGTTTCTTCAGAGTCCAGACCGCCGGTATCGACCGTGACCGTCGTGACCTCGGCCGATCTTTCTCTCGTCAGCCACGCGACGCAGTAGGTTGTGTCGAGTCCCCCGGAGTAGGCGAGCACGATCCGCATGAGTCCTCCATCCACCGGCAGAGCCGGATGAAGAACGCATGATTATGCATTTTTTGGTTGGAGTCAACATATTTATTCAAATTCGGTGGATATTACTGATTAAAAAGAATATTTATTCATTTAGTGTCTGCCGTTGAGGCCTACCCTCGGGCCCGGCCTTTTGGTCCGCCTCAGGCGGCCCAGCGTCGCACCATCGGCGTGGTCGCGCGGGGTTGGATTGAGGGACTGCGACCACGCCGATGGCACGCCGGCGGCCTGCTTCGTGGAGTGGAGAGGTGCACCGGGACGGTGTGCCGCGGGGGTTGCCCGGCGTCGCTATTGTGCGTAGCGCTCCGCGATGTCGGAAGGTCTATCCGGGCACAATTGCGCGCCCGACACGCCCCGGTGAGCGTCAGATGCCCGCGGACGCGGGTACGGTTGCGGATCCTGTTTCAGCTGACGCAGGATCGGCAAACGCCGTACAGGATCAGATCGTGGTCGTCGACCCGATAGCCCGATGGGGCCATTCCGGAGAAGCCGCCGGGGCAGGCGTCGATCTCGAAGACACCGTCGCAGCTGCGGCAGTGGAAGTGATGGTGGTGGCGGCGGTCGGCGGTCTCGAAGCGATCGGGCCCCCCCGGCAGTTCGACGATCCGCAGCCACCCGTTCTCGACGAGTCTTCGGATGTGCCGGTAGACGGTGGCGATCCCGAGATCCGGGACCTCTGCAGTGGCGATCTCGAGACATTCCTGCGGACGCAGGGGTCGGCCCGCTCGTTCGAAGGCCCGCCGGATGGCGGTTTGCTGTCGGGTCTTGCGCTGCATCAGCGGCTGTCCGGACGGCGCCACAGCACCACCGCGAGATAGAGCCCGGCGGTGGTGAGGACGATGGCGGCTTCGGGGCTCACCGGGGTGCCGTAGACAACGATTCGGGGGATGGTCGTCACCAGCGCCGAGACCGCGAATGTCACCGTCATGGCGGGGCCGAGACGGGTGGTGACTCGTGCGGAGATGGCGGCCGGGAGGCTGAGCAGGGCGATGACCAGGATGAGGCCGACAATCTGGGTGAGGACGATGACCGTGGCGGCGATGAGCAGGAAGAGGATGATGTCGGTGGCGAGGACCGGGATCCCGCGGAGTTCGGCGTATTCGCCGTCGAGACACAGGGCGAGGAAGCGACGGTGGAAGACGACGGCCGTGGCAACGACGACGGCGCTCAAAATTGCGAGAAACACGAGATCTCGCTGGGTGACGAAGCTGATGTTGCCGAAGAGATAGCTCATAAGCTCGGTGTGGTACCCGGGGGTGATCTTGATGAGCAGGATGCCCACCGACATTCCCACGGCCCAGAGGGCCCCGACAACGGTGTCGAGCCGTTCCTTGATCCGATGTTTCAGGACCGCGAGTACGGGCGCTGCGATCAGGGCGGCGGCGAGGCCCCCGTGGATCGGTTCGAGACCGCCGAAGGCGTCGGGATACATGGCTGCGAGGTAGATGGCGGCGCCGACCCCGCCGATGGCGATGTGGGCCAGGGCGCTGGCGAGGAAGACGAGCCGCCGGGTCACGACGTATGGTCCGATCACACCGCAGCTGATGGAAGCGAGAACACCGGCGGCAAGACCCGCCCACAGAAACGGGTTGATCGCGGCATCGGCGAAGAACCGAATCATGCGTGCTCCTCGTGAAACAGGTGCTCGAGGGAATCCGAGTCGAGGTTCCCGGGGTCGAGCTCGTGCACCGCGCCGTCGACCCAGAGCGCGCGATCCATGTGGTGGCTGACAAGCGCGATGTCGTGGCTGACCATCAGGATCGGGAGACGCTCATTGAGCCTTTCAAGCAGCCGAAGCAGTTCCTTCTCGCGGTGGATGTCGATCCCGGTGGTGGGTTCGTCGAGCAGCAGGATGTCGGCCGAGGATGCGAGGGCCCTGGCGATCAGCACCCGTTGCTGTTGACCGCCGGAGAGGGTTCGCCAGGCGCGATCGGCAAAATCAGCGGTGTGAGTTTCCTCGAGGGCGGCCGTGGCGCGTTCGCGATCCGCGCGAGGGTAGAAGGGTCCCCAGCTCGATCCCGTAAGCCGCCCGAGAAGGACGAGGTCGAGGACCGTGGCCGGAACACCCGGATCGATTCCGGCGTGCTGGGGGACATAGCCCACCCGTCTGCGCACCCGAGCGGGTGGGCTGCCGAAGACCTCAATGCGCCCGGTTGTCGGTGCGAGCTGACCGAGCAGAAGTTTCAGCAGCGTGGTCTTCCCACCGCCGTTGGGGCCGAGCAGACCGACCCATTCGGTGTCGTTGAGGGTGAACTCCGCCCCCTGCAGAGCGGGGCCGCGGCTGCGTGGATATGAGAAGCCGAGGTCCTCGACCCGGATGATCGTGGTTTCAGCCATTGACGTTTTTCCCGTCGGTTTCCATGCCGATCACGATGGCGGTGGTGACCAGTCGGAGATTGGCCGAGACATCGGATCCGAGGGGGTCGAGCGTCTCCACCCGGGCTCCGATGGCGTCGGCCAGGGCCTCGGCGGCCTGGCCTGCGATCTGGGGTTGGACATAGATGACCGAGATGCCAAGCGCCGCGGTCTGTCTTTTGATCCCGGTGAGCTCGGCGTCGGTGGGTTGTTTGCCCTCGATCTCGATGGCAATCTGTTCGAGCCCGTAGTCATCGGCGTAATAGCCCCAGGAGGGGTGAAAGACGACAAAGGCGCGCCCACGGTGAGGGGCGAGGGTGGTCTGGATCCAGCGATCGAGTTCGACGAGTTCGGCGATGAGGGTCTCGAGGTTCACGGTGTAGTCGGAGGCGTGATCCGGATCGAGACGACCGAGGGTCTCGGCCACGATTCGCGCCTGCGTCATGAGCCGGCTGGGGCTCAGCCAGGCGTGAGGGTCAGTGCCGGATCCCGTATCCTTCTGGTCTCCCGGTGCATGTCCGTGGTCGTGCGAGTGGTGCTCCATGACCCGGTCGGCCACCCCGTCAGACAGGGAGACGATGTCGAGCAGACCACCCAGCGCGTCAAACCAGGCGCCCGACTCGAATGGGACTCCGGCTGAGAAAAAGACCGCGCCCGACAAAACCCGGCTCACCTGAAGATCGGAGGGTTGGTGGGTGGTCGGGCTCTCGCCGGGTCGCAGCACCGTGTGGACCTCCACCGCATCGCCGCCGATCCGCTCGATGAGCCAGGCGTGGGGCGGGATGCTGGTGGCGACCACGAGTTTGCCCGAGGCATCGCCGGGATCGGTCGCACCGCAGGCGACACAGCAGAGGCAGAGGAGCAGGGCTGCAAAAGGACGCATCTCCTAACGATAATCGGTTCTCATTAAAGATCAAGTGTAGGTCTCGAAAGCGGACCCGGGGATAACCATCGGCGAGAGAACTCGTTATTCATGTGGAGAACCCATGGGTGAACCGGCTGTGGGGGCGCGGAGATGCTGCGAATGATACTCTTCCGCAATGATCGGTGGACCGATGAGAGATCGGCATCCATCCGCAAAGAAGAAGGAGCCAGAGATGATGCACGAACGCAGAGGTTTTTTTTCGAGTCTGTTCCACGGGGCCTGGAAGGCCGTGGACACCAGCCGCAAAGTCGCGGTGAATCTGCTCTTTCTCGCGATTGTCATCGCCCTGCTGGTGGTGGCGTTTTCGAGTGACGACCCGGAGATCGCCGATACCACGGCCCTCGTGATCGCCCCCAAGGGCCAGCTCGTCGAGCAACTCACCGCCAAGGGCATCGAGCAGATGATCGACGAGGCGCGCGGCACCGCAAGTCCGGAGACCCTTCTCAAGGATGTGGTCGACGCCATCGAAGCTGCCAAAGACGACGACCGGATCCAGGTACTGGTCCTGAATCTCTCGTCCTTCTCGGGCGCCAGGCTGACCAAGCTCCAGGATGTCGGCGAGGCGATCAACGACTTCAAATCAAGCGGCAAGAAGGTCGTCGCCATGGCCGACTTCTACGGTCAGGACGCCTACTATCTCGCAGCCCACGCCGACGAAATCATCACCCACGAGATGGGCGCGGTTGTCCTCGAGGGCTACGGTCGTTTCCGGATGTACTACAAGGAGGGCATCGACAAGCTCGGCCTCGATGTCCACATCTTCAAGGTCGGCACCTACAAATCCGCGGTGGAACCCTACATTCGTGACGACATGTCGGAGTACGCGCGGGAGGCCAACAACGAGTGGCTCGGTGATCTCTGGCGGATCTATCTCGAGGATGTCGCCGCAGCGCGGGGAACCACGGCAGAGCGGCTCAACGAGTATGCCCATGAGTTTCCCCGTCTGATGGACGAAGCCGATGGCGACACAGCCAAGGCCGCCCTCGATTTCGGTCTCGCCGATCACGCCCTGACTCGAATCGAGATGCGCGAGTACCTCATCGAGCTCGTCGGCGAAGACGAAGAGACCCACTCCTACAACAAGATCGCGTTCGCCGACTATCTGAAGACCGTTGATGACGACCGTTTCGGTCACGAGGCCAAGGGCGATCGGGTCGGGATCGTGGTCGCTCGCGGAACCATCCTCGACGGCACCCAGCCGGCGGGCAAGATCGGTGGCGACTCCACCGCGGCGCTCATCCGCCAGGCTCGCAACGACGAAGACGTCAAGGCCATCGTTTTGCGGGTCGACTCGGGCGGCGGCAGCGCCTTTGCCTCCGAGGTCATCCGCCGTGAGTGTGAGAAGGCCCGAGCCGACGGAAAGCCGGTCATCGCCTCCATGGGCAGCGTCGCCGCATCGGGCGGGTTCTGGATCAGCACCTCGTCGGACCAGATCTGGGCGCATCCGAGCACCATCACCGGCTCCATTGGGATCTTTGGGATGATACCTACCTACCAGCGACCCCTTGCCGAGTATCTCGGGATCCATGTCGACGGCGTCAGCACAGCGCCACTCGTGGGATTGAGACCCGATCGTGAGCTCCCGCCCGAGATCGGTGAGATCGTCCAGACTGTGATCGAGCAGGGGTATCGCGAGTTCCTTCAGCGGGTCGCCGACTCACGCGGAATGACCACCGAAGAGGTGGACGCAGTGGCCCAGGGCCGGGTGTGGAGCGGGGCGGACGCTTTCGAACTCGGTCTGGTGGACCACCTGGGTGATCTGGATGACGCGGTCGCCGCCGCCGCAGAGCTTGCCGAACTCGAGGATGACTACGCCGTCACCTACATCGAGAAGGAAGAAAAATTCAAGGACAAGATGATCCGCGAGATGCTCGCCCAGGGTATCGAGGCCACCGATCAGGATCTCCCGAGCGCGTCTGCCTTTGACGAGATGCTCGGCCGAATCCAAAGGGCCGCGGCCGATTTCGCTGCCCTCAACGATCCCAACCACGCCTATGTTCTGTCGAATATCGAGACGGACTGAACGGCAGTCGACAACGACGTGATCGCCGGCCCCAATCGTGGGGCCGGCCGTGATTGTTGTGAGCCGCGTCCCTGTGTCGCCGGCCTTCAGAGTCGTTCCTCCATGTCATCTTGAGCGAGAGAGTCCGCGAACGAGTCGAAAGATCCCCACAGGTCAGGAGGCGGGCCTCTCGCAAAGGAGCGCCTCGTCCCATCGGGGGACCTTTCGACTGCGCGGCCTCGGAGGCCGCTCCGCTCAAGGTGACATGCATCTTTGGGCCCTCGCGTCGGGCTTTCCGGAGCGCATTCGTCTCTGGATGTCTTCGTAGGGGAGGGGTTGATCCCCTCCCGGGGGTCGTTGAAGGAGGCTTGACGGAATCATGGTGTCCTGGGGGTGCCGGCCTTCTGAGTCGCCTCCCGTTGGGAGGCTCCCGAGCGTCGCACCATCGGCGCGGTCGCGCGAAGTGTGAGTGGGGCGGCTGCGACCACGCCGATGGCGCGAACCCGGGCGACCAGGAGCGCGATGGGAGCGGTGCCAGGCACCTTTTCGCGACGAAAAGAGAGCCAGGCACCGAGCCCGCGTGAAATCGGGGTGACAGCCGACCTGGGTAGGGTGCTGTTCGCTGCCGCTGCCGCCGCCGCTGATCCTGGCGCTGACGACTGATGCCGGGTACTGCCGCTGATCGCTGATCACGGACGCGGGTGGAGGGATCGCGATACCCTGACAGCCATGAAGGCGGCGATATTCGACATGGACGGGCTGATCATCGACTCGGAGCCGCTGTGGCGGTTGGCCGAGCGAGAGGTCTTTGCAACCGTTGGTCTCGAGTTGACCGACGAGGGCTGCCGCAGGACGACCGGTCTGCGATCCGACGAGGTCGTGGGTTACTGGTTTGAGCGCCGGCCCTGGACCGGGGTCGACCGGACCGAGGTCGTTCGCGAACTCGAGAACGGCGTGTCCCGCCTGATCTCCGAGCGCGGCCGTGCCCTGCCCGGGGTCCACCGGGCCATCGACCTGATTCGTGGTGCGGGGCTTCGGCTCGCGCTGGCGACCTCCTCGTCGCACGAGATCATCCACGTCGTGCTCTCGACCCTGGGTCTGGTCGATGTCTTCGAGTTCGCATGCAGCGCTGCCGACGAAGACCGAGGCAAACCCGATCCCGCGGTCTATCTGACCACCGTCGACCGGCTCGGCGTTGCCGCCGGCGATTGCCTCGCCTTCGAGGATTCGGTGGCGGGCGTGCGAGCCGCCCGCGCTGCCGGAACCTTCACCATCGCGGTTCCCGCACCCGACGACTTTGACGATCCCGGCTTCGACCCCGCCGACCTCAAACTCCGGTCCCTGGCCGACTTCGACCTCAAGCTCCTGGACCCGTCCTAGCGTCGGCCGATCCCTGGTGGAAACGCGGGCTCGGTGCCTGGCATCCACCTTTTTTCGCCGCGGAAAAAGGTGCGTGCCTGCGCACCGGTCCCATCGCGACCAGATTGGCTCGATCGAGCGTCGCTGAGTGGGGTCGCGTGCTACAGCAGATCACCGGCGAAGCGGCCGGCGTTTCTGACGAAGATGGTGGTCTTGAATCCGCCGGCGAGCTGTTCCAGGCGCTTGGCATACTGCACCTCGTCGCCAATTGAGGGCACCATCAGACCGAGGAAGACGACATCGGCCCGAGCGCTGCGCTCGTGCAGGATCTCGGCCACGTCACGCTCGGGATCGGGCTCGAAGAGAACTTCGGTGTCGGCCTCGATGCGGTTCTCGGAGAGCAGCTCTGCAAGACTCGCGTGCTGGGTTTCGCGCTCGGCCTCCGAGCGGGCGATGGAGCGCACCGTGAGCCGGGCGTCGATCCACTCCGAGTTGAGGCGCAGCAGGTGGGCGAGCAGCAGCATGAGATCGCCGTTGTTCTGCAGACCGCCCCACCACAGATCGATGCGTTTCTCCTGCCCCGGCTCATGGGCCCAGTTGATCCGGCTGATGATGGTGCTCTTGCCCGCGTTGGTCAGCGCACGCATGAGTCGAAGCTGGGAGGCGAGCCGGTCGCGATCCTTGGACCAGCCGAACATGACGGTGTTGGCGCTGAGCTCACCGACCCCGGTCGCCTGGGCGATGTCGAGGACACCGGTCTCGAAGTCGGGAACCACATGGGCCTCGCAGAAGGCCGTGATCCCGGCCTCGTCGACTTCGGCCTCCATCTCGGCCTCGATCCGTTCGATCTCGATGCTGCCGTCCTGGAGATCACCGCTGACCAGCCGGCAGGCGGTGACAATTCCGCGGTCCTGATTGAACCAGCTCGCCAGCCGGACGAGGTTGAGTCTTTTGCCGGTATCGCCGGCGAGCAGGAGAATGTGCGGCCGCCAGTTCCGGGGATCGGTGCGGTTCTCCTTGAGCTTGAGCAGCGCGAAGCGGGCGACGGCGATCCACATCCCGGCGCGGACATCGCCCCACTCACGGCGCATGACCCGGCGCTGGAGGTAGAGATAGAGACAGAGCTCGAGGATGACGGCTGCGACGCAGGCCAGCGGACTGATCAGGAACATGACCGCGATGGCGCCGATGGAGCCGAGCAGGGAGATCCACCACGGGACCCTGATGGTCGGTCTGAACGACGGGTCGCCGACGAGATTCTCGAGCCCGGCGGCGAGGTTGATGGTGACATAGAGCGTCAGAAAGAGGATGGTGACGAACTGGGCGACTGCGTTGAGCCCGCCGAGGGCGACCGCGGTGAGGGCGATGGCTCCGGACACCCACGTTGCGATTGTCGGTTGACCGGTGGCCGAGGTCCGCGACATAAAGGCAGGGGCTAGACCATCCCGTGAGAGCGACTGGAGGACTCGTGGACCGCCGAGGGCGCTGCCGAAGGCCGATGAGAGGATGGCGCCCCAGACACCGGGGAAAACCAACCATGCCCCGAGGACGGCGATCTTGACCCAGATGATCCCCGGTTCGGCGAGCTCTTCCGGCGAGACCTTGTCGGTGAAGGCGAGCAGGACCGGGATGGTGAGATAGATCAGGGCGCCGGTCATGACCGCCAGAAGAGTTCCACGGGGGATCGATTTGCGCGAGTCGCTGAGATCGCCGGACATCCCGATCCCGGCGGTGAACCCGGTGACGGCGGGGAAGAAGACCGCGAAGACATACCAGAAACCCGCCGGCGCGGTGCGATAGGTCGGCGTCATCTCGGGGGTGCCCAGATCTGATGAAAACACTCCTGCCGCCAGCGCGACGATGGACAGCCCGACGGCGATCATGATGGGGATCTGGACTTTGAGGGCGAGCTCGGCGCTGCGGCCGGAGATGCCGATGATGACCACGATCAGACCGGCTGTGAGGAGCTGCGAGGTCACTGCCGGAATGGCGCCCCACGACGCCGGCCAGAAAGCCAGAATCGACTCGGCCAGTCCAAAGCAGTAGAAGGTGATGGAGAGCGTCCGGCACAAAAACAGCGGGATCCCGATGGCGCCGCCGAGTTCAAGACCGAGCGAGCGCGAGATCATGTAGTATTCGCCGCCGACCCCGACCCGCATGTTGGTCGCCACTGCCGAGGCACTGAGCGCGGTGATGGCTGTGATCGATGTCGCGAGGAGGACGATGACCAGCGTCATGGGCAGACCGACATTGCCCACCACCCAGCCGAAGCGGAGATACATGATGAGCCCGAGGATGGTCAAGACACTCGGCGTGTAGACCCCGAGAAACGTACCGAACTTCCGGGTTGGTTCACCCGCGACCGTGGTGTCACTCACTCCGTAGATCCCCCCATTTGCGCCGCTAGTCTTGGCCTTTCTACGCTACCCCACAACCAGTTGCCGCGCAAATACACAGGCGGTCACGGCGCTGGGCCGTGACCGCCATGGGACACCCGAACGGCGCCGCTGGAATCTGAGACGTTGTGTTTGCTCATCAATAGCGATCTTCGGCAGCATCCCGAGATCTGTGCAGCGCATGGATATGCGCGTCTTTGGGTCTTCTCGTGGGGATCTCTACTGGCTCGGTCCGCCAACCACGTCGGACCACCGTCTGGTCTCTTCCAAGTCAAAGCCGTCGGAGAAGATCAGGCTGACGTTGCCCTCGTAGGCGCCGGCGTCGGGGGAGGCGCCAAGGGAGCGGATCCCGCCCCGGACATCCGCCACTCCGAGACCGCCGGCTGGTGCGGGCACACCGGCGTCTTCCGCGATCGAGCCGATCTCGACTCTGAAATCGAGATCCTGGGGGTCGACGAATTCGGGGTTGACGCCGACAAGGTTGGCGGTTTGAGTGACCGGTCCCGAGCTGATTCTGAGATCCGAGCCGCCGTTCAGGGCGGCGACGCTATTGCTGAAATAAACATCCGCCGTTCCCGTCGAGTCGCGGCTGAAGATGATGCCGTCGCCGGCATTTGTCGCCAACGTGAGGTTGGTGGCGTAGACCAGCGACTGGCCGGAGGCGCGCACATACATGCCGTTCGCCGGTCCGTCCGCGACAATGGAATCGGTGACCGACAGGATGCTGTCGGCTCGGCTGTAGAGGTATACCTGGTCGTGAACTCCTGTGGTCCCGACGGTGTTGCTCAAGAATCGGGTCCGCGTCACATCGAGGCGGGTGGTTGCAAAGGTCGAAACCCGCAGACCGGTGCCTGTGACCGAGATCGGTCCGGTGCTCGATGCGAGATTGCCTTCGACCAGGCTGTCGGTCAGGACTCCCGAGGACTCGCCCAGGAGCGTGAGGTGGATTCCCGCGCCGCCGACCTGGATCTGGGAGGTGGCCGTGTTGTCGTGGACCCAACAGTCAGTGATTGAGAAGGTGGACATATCGGAGGATTCGATGTCGATCGCGCCTCCGAAGGCCTCCGCTCCGGGGTCGGTGCCGGTGGCGTGGTTGCCCAGGATTTCGCAGTTGTCGATGTCGAGGGAGCTGGAGCCCCCGAGGGTGGCCCTGATAGCGCCTCCGATCACCGTCCCGGTGCCGCTCGCCGTGTTGTTCGAAATCCGGAGGTTGTCGAGACGAATGGCGCTGTCGTTGGTGGGTATGATCTGGAGACCGGCGCCGGCCTCCGAAGCACCATTGGCAATGGTCAGATCCGATATGATCAAGATCCCGCCCGCCATGGAGACATCGATGACTCTGTCGGAAGTCCAGCCTGAGATGACGGTGTCGGTCGGGTCACCGCTCTGATCGGTGAACGAGGCGTTCCAGCCACCGGAGAGCCTGATGGTGCCGTTGGTCCAGGTCGCTGGAATCGAGAAGTGCTCGAGCGTCGTGACCCCGGCCTGAACCCGGATCCAGTTGATGGCAACCGGTGAGGCGAACAGATCTGAGAGAGCTGCCGAGA
>Ga0316201_10003810_pt1 | contig 11231 bp, 9 predicted proteins | sample CS6wburrow_MG_FD_204516 | JGI IMG/M metagenome (GOLD analysis project Ga0316201, IMG submission 204516) | Coastal sediment microbial communities from Delaware Bay, Delaware, United States - CS-6 worm burrow | ecosystem: Environmental > Aquatic > Marine > Coastal > Sediment | place: USA: Delaware... | reverse complement strand
TTCACCGCGAGCGTCATCACCCTGTTGGACGCCACGCTCTCGAGGCCCCCTGGCGCAAGCGCGCTCAGTGGCGCGCTGTCGTCGAATGCTTTGGCGCTGTCCCACGGGCTACCGGTTGCCTTGGCGGCCGCCTGCAAATCGCGTCGGGTGAGGTCGATGCCGACGGCGCTGGCGCCGACCAGCTCGCCGGCCGCCGCGGGTGACAGATTGACGCCGCCGCGGTACAGGGCCACGACCCATTCGACTTCGTGATGCAGGTCGGTCGTGCCGAGAGGGTATTGAATCTCACCGGGCTCACAGCGCACGGCGTCGGCCGGTTTGGTGAAAAAAACCGGCGGGTCGCGATCGGCATGGCCGCCCATCTCGGCCACGTGATCGGCGTAGTTGCGTCCAATGCAGAACACGCGGCGCACCGGGAAGGCGCCGCCGCCGCGCACGCGCACAAGTGTTGGGGGTGGCGCTGCAATGACCATGGTAGTGGCAGTCCGGTTAGCCAAAACGACCGGTCACGTAGTCTTCGGTGAGCTTGTGGCGCGGATTGGTGAAGATATCGTCGGTGCGGCCCACCTCAATCAGGCGACCCAGGTGGAAATAGGCCGTGCGCTGCGACACCCGTGCCGCCTGCTGCATGGAGTGGGTGACGATCGCGATCGTGTAGTTGGCCGATAACTCGTCGATCAGGTCTTCGATGCGCGCCGTCGCGATCGGGTCGAGAGCCGAGCACGGCTCGTCCATCAGGATGACTTCGGGAGCGACGGCAATCGTCCTGGCGATGCACAAGCGCTGCTGCTGGCCGCCGGACAGTCCGGTGCCGGGCTCGTCAAGCCGGTCTTTGACCTCATTGAGCAGCCCGGCCTTGCGCAGGCTGGTAAACACGATGTCGTCGAGCTGCGCACGGTCGTTTGCGAGGCCGTGGATACGCGGTCCGTATGCCACGTTTTCGTAAATCGATTTGGGGAACGGGTTGGGTTTTTGAAACACGATGCCGACCCGTGCACGCAGCAGGACGACGTCCATTTTGCGATCGTAGATGTTCTCATTGTAGAGCGAGATGTCGCCGGTCACGCGCGCCGACTCGATGGTGTCGTTCATGCGGTTGAAGCAGCGCAGGAAGGTGGACTTACCGCAGCCGGACGGGCCGATCAGCGAGACGACCTCGTTTTTGCCTAATTCGAGGCTGACGTTGTCGATGGCCTGCTTGTCGCCGTAAAACACGTCGATGTTGCGCGCCCGAATGACCGGGTCCTGCGCGTGGCTATCACCGACGGTTTCGTAGGATTCGCTTTTTGCTGTGTCGTTCACTATTTTTTTCGCGGCATTGCCTGAGTGCTGACGCAAGAGCCTGTCGCCCTTACCAGCGTCGTTCGAACCGTCGTCGCAGCCACACCGCGGTCGTGTTCATCACGAGCAGGAACAGCAGCAGCACGATGATAGCCGCGGAGGTGCGCGCGACGAAAGACCGTTCCGGGCTGTCCGCCCAAAGAAACACCTGGACCGGCAGTGCCGTGGCCGGGTCCAGAGGGCCTCCCGGCACTTCGACGATAAAGGCTACCATGCCGATCATCAAAAGCGGCGCCGATTCGCCAAGCGCGCGGGCCATGCCGATGATGGCACCGGTAAGCATGCCGGGCATCGCCAGTGGCAGGACGTGGTGGAACACCATCTGCATCTGCGAGGCGCCGATGCCAAGCGCGGCCGTGCGGATTGAAGGCGGCACCGATTTGATGGCCGCGCGCCCGGCGATGATAATGACCGGCAACGTCATTAGCGCGAGCACCAGGCCGCCGACCAGCGGCGCCGACCGCGGCATGCCCATGGCGTTGATGAAGATGGCCAGACCCAGCAGCCCGAACACAATCGAGGGTACTGCGGCCAGGTTGTTGATGTTCACCTCGATCAGGTCGGTCCAGCGATTTTTGGGCGCGAACTCCTCGAGATAGATTGCCGACATCACGCCAACGGGGAACGCGATCATGATCGTGATCACAAGCATATAGAATGAGCCTGCCGTGGCGCCCCAGATCCCGGCCATTTCCGGGTCGCGCGAATCGCCGGCGGTGAAAAACTCCGTGTTGAATGACGTCTTCAGGTCGCCGCCTTCGATCAGTCGTTCGATCCATGCAACCTGTGCCTCGTCGAGTTTGCTGCGTAGAACAGTTTTCTCGTCGCGCGTCTTGAAATACAGATCGACGGCGTCGTCGGCGGGCACCCATACGGCGCGGGTGGTGCCAATCAATTCGGGATCGGCGAGCACCATGTCGTGAAGCTGGTATTGTGCGCCGATGCTGACCAGTTGGTTAAGTGAGCGCACCGCCCGGGTATTGGAAATTTCGGGAAACTTTCGGCCCATCGCGTCGCGCACGATGCTGCGATAGCTAGCCAGTTCGAGTGTCGCCGGATCACGCGTTCCCGCGGGATCGATACGGGCTTCGTCAAACGCTATCTCTAGCCGCATTGACGTCTGCACGAAGGCGGACAGACCGTCGCTGGTGATGCTGACGAAAAAGAACACCAGGAACGAGAGCCCCGTGAGTACGGACAGCAGACCGTAGAACTGGAAGCGCTTTTCGCGCGCGTAGCGTTGCTTGAGGCCTGCGCGCACTTTCTCGAGGTGACGATTGGTGTCCTGATCCACGCTCATGCCAGCCTATTCGTACTCTTCCCGGTAGCGACGAACGATGCTCAGCGCGATGACGTTGAGCACCAGCGTGACGAGAAACAGCATCAGTCCCAGGGCGAATGCCGCCAGCGTCTTGGCGCTGTCAAATTCCTGGTCGCCAACGAGCAGCGTGACGATCTGCACGGTGACCGTCGTGACCGCTTCGAACGGGTTGGCCGTCAGGTTGGCCGCAAGCCCCGCCGCCATGACCACGATCATGGTCTCGCCAATGGCCCTCGAGGCGGCCAGCAGGACCCCGCCGACGATGCCCGGCAGCGCCGCCGGCAAAATGACTTTCTTGATGGTCTCCGAACGGGTTGCGCCAAGTCCGTAGCTGCCGTCGCGCATGGACTGCGGCACCGCATTGATCACGTCATCGGACAGCGACGAGACAAACGGGATGATCATGATGCCCATCACCAGGCCGGCGCCGAGCGCACTTTCGGAGGCCACAGACAGCCCGACACGGTCGCCCAGGTCACGCAGGATGGGGCCGACGGTCAGTGCGGCAAAGAACCCGTAAACCACCGTAGGAATGCCTGCCAGGACTTCCAGTGCCGGCTTGGCGAAGTTGCGAAAGCGCGGTCGCGCGTACTCGGACAGGTAGATCGCGGTCATCAGTCCCAGTGGAACCGCCACGATCAAGGCAATGCTGGAGATCAGCATCGTGCCGGCGAACAGCGGGATAGCGCCGAACGCGCCGGACGACCCGACCTGGTCGCTGCGGATCGCCGTCTGCGGGCTCCATTGAAGTCCGAACAGGAAGTCGCCGACCGGCACTTTGTCGAAGAAGCGTAGCGACTCAAAAATAACCGACAGGAAAATCCCGATCGTCGTCAGTATGGCGATCGACGAGCTGGCGATCAGCAGATAGCGCACGATGTTCTCAACCCGGTTGCGCGCGCGGAAGCGCGGGGAGATCCGGCGTAACGCCAGGGCGGCGCCGACCAGCGCCAGCGCCAGACATAGCCAGGTGGTGATTTGGCGTGCGGCCGCGACCAGCGCGCTGTAATGCTCGGCCGCCTCGCGCAGCGCCGGATCGGCGGCGTCGCCAAATGCCTTGATGCGCGAGATATTGACGACCTCGCCCATGATCAGCCCGAGTTCATCCTCGGGCAGGTCCTGGTAGCTCTGGGGCAGCGCCGAACTGACCATGGAACTGATCACTGCGTGGTGGCCGACGAAATACAGTGCAATCACCAGCAACGCGGGGATCGCGCACCAAGCGGCCGCATAGTAGCCGTGGTAGATGGGCAACGAGTGCAAACGCTGGCCGCCGTCACGCGTGGCAATAACGTGTGAGCGGCGCTGGCCGGTGAAAAACGCGATCACGGCCAGTAGCGCGGTCAGCAGAAGGAGCGTCGAGGCGTGCACGTTAACGTCCCGTCCCGGGGCTGGTCGCACCGAGCATCAAGCCGGTGCCGGCGACGGATGTCATCGTGTCCTGCATCGTTCAGATCGACGCAAGTGAGAGCGTCCTGAGTGCTCTGACGTCTGCAAGTACTTTTGTGCGCTCGATTTCGGGCAGCGGGATCAGTCCGTGGTCGGTGAGGTAACCGTCGTTGCCGGATGCATCCTCGGTGGTGTACGCATCGAGGAACTCGCGAATGCCAGGGACAATGCCGATGTGCACTTTTTTGACGTAAAAATAGAGCGGTCTGGAGACCGGGTAGCTGCCGTCCGCGATGGCGCCAAAGGTGGGAGCGACGCCATCGATGCTCGATCCTTGCACCATGTCACTGTTCTGGTCGAGAAAGCTGAAGCCCATGATGCCGAGCGCGTCGGTGTTATTGCGCAGCTTGTTGACGATCAGGTTGTCCTGTTCGCCCGCTTCGATAAACACCCCGTCTTCGCGGACTGTGTGACAGGCAGACTTGTAACGGTTGTTGTCCTGGACTTTGAGCGCCTTGATCCACTCAAATTTCTTGCAGCCACCCTCCATGACCAGCTCGACGAAGGCGTCGCGCGTGCCGGAGGTCGGTGGGGGGCCGAGTACCTCGATGTCGATGTCCGGCAGCGTCGGGTTCACGTCGCGCCAGGTGATGTTCGGATTATCGATCAAGTTGGGGCTACCGTCGGGATTCGGCACCTGCCTGGCCAGCGCCAGGAAAATGTCACGACGCGACAGGTCGAAGCGCGTGGTCTGTGCCGAATTAGCCAGCACAATGCCGTCATAGCCGATCTTCACCTCGACGATCGCGCCGACGTTGTTTTGTCTGCACAACTCGACTTCGGAGGCCTTGATGCGACGCGAGGAATTTGTGATGTCGGGATAGCCCATCCCTACGCCCTTGCAAAACAGCTTCAGGCCACCACCCGAGCCGGTGGACTCCACTGTTGGCACCTTGAAACGCGTTGTGCGGCCGAAACGTTCAGCCACGACCGTCGAGAACGGGTAAACCGTTGACGATCCGACGATGCTAATGCGCTCACGAGTCGGCTGGGTGCACGCGACAATAGCGACCGCCAGCCCTGCAATCAGGGCAGTACGAAGCGCAAGACATGCAAATGATCCTGTCACAAACAGACTCCTGAGCCGGGTCGGCGCGCCAGGGGCAGCATGGCCCGGCGGACTACCACAATAGGCGTGGAACGTTACAGTTTTGTTGCAGGAGGCTTGTGCGGGTGCAAAATCAGTCAAAAAAAGTCGCTAACTCATTTCCGGCGCTTCAGGAAGCGCTGTCGTTTTCTTGATCGGCCTCCTGCTGCATTGAATTGAGGTGACGGATGTCCTTGCCCAGCACCAGGAAAATCACGTATTCGCAGATGTTCTTGGCATGATCACCGATGCGCTCCAGCGCGCGCGCGGCCCACATGACGTCCATGACGCGCTTGATGTCACGCGGATCCTCCATCATGTAGGTGATGGACTGGCGCGCGATCATCTCGTATTCGTCGTCGACGTTCTTGTCTGCGGCCACGACTTTGCGTGCGCCCTCGACGTCGAGGCTGGAAAATGCGTCCAGAGTCTCGGCCAGCATGACCGAGACATGCCCCCCCAGATTGCGCAGCTCACGGTAGTCGTTGCGCGGTCGCCGCATGACCGCCAGGCGTGATGCGAGGAAACCGATCTTCTCCGCCTCGTCGCCGATACGCTCCAGGTCGGTAATCGTTTTGATAACGGCAACGATCAGGCGCAGGTCCTTGGCTGCCGGCGCTCGACGCACGAGAATTCGTGCGCATTCTTCGTCGATATCGACTTCCATCCGATTGACCTTGTAGTCGTCGTGCGCGACTTTAAGCCCCAGCGAGCTGTCGCCATCGACCACGGCGTTGATTGCAAGCACTAACTGCTCCTGAACCTGCCCGCCCATGCGCAGGACGTGGTTGCGCAGCGTCTCGAGTTCTTCATTGAACCTGCGCGACGTGTGCTGGCTGAAATCGACGTTGTCCATGGGTCTAACCTCCCTTTTCCGCGAAAAGTTTATCACCGGAGTTTGTCGTCACTCGTGCCGGCATGAAATGACAGGTGAACGTGCTGCCCTCGTTGATCTGGCTTTCGATGCTCAGCGTGGCCTGATGCATGGACAAGGCATGCTTGACGATTGCAAGGCCCAGCCCGGTACCGCCCTGGTGGCGCGCGCGGCCACGGTCGGTGCGATAGAAGCGCTCGGTGATTCGTTGGAGGTCGTCAGGCGCGATGCCGATGCCGCAATCGCGCACCATGATGTAACCGCCGTCGGGATCGGTCCACCAGCGAACCTCGACGGTGCCGCCCGCCGGCGTAAAACGCACCGAGTTGGACAGCAAATTGGTGACGACGGAGCGCAGCGCGGACGCGTCGCCCAGCAGGCTCGCGTTGGTCTGGCAGTCGAGTTGGATATCGATCTTGTCGTCGCAAAGACGCCGCGCGTCCTTGCACGCCTGCTCCAGGAGCGCGCAGATCGACACCGTTTCGAGCGGCGCGTCCAGCCGCGCCTCGAGCTGGTTCAGCTCCATCAGGTCTGCCACCAGCGCATGCATGCGCTCGACCTGGGAAGACATCTCCATGACCGGTTCGCGCCACTGCGGGTCGAAGTCGTTGTCCTCGGCCATGCTGTTGACGTAGCCGCGCAGAACCGTAAGCGGTGTGCGTAACTCGTGCGACGCGTTGGCGACGAAATCGGCCTTGATACGATTTTCCATCTGGCGCTTGGTGATGTCACGCACGATCAGCAGGAACTGATCGGCGCCATAGCGCGTGACCGTGCACGAATAAGTGCGGCTCGCATCGGCGGTCGGAACGACAATGATGGGTTCGCCGAGACGATCGCTCTCGAGGTACGCGACGAATGCCGGGTTGCGGATAATGTTGGTGATCCGCAGGCCGATCACATCGTTGCCGTCGATGCGGAACATCCGTCCTGCAGTGTCGTTGTGCTGCACGATCTGGAATTCGCCGTTGAGAACGAAACCGGCATCCGGCAGCGCATTGGTCACGTTGCGCCACTCGCGCATCCTGCGAGCGTTGCTTTGACGCAGTTTTTTGGTTACCTGGCGCTCGTGGTAGATTCGTGAAAAAACCGTGGACCAGGGCCCGACGCTGGGCGGGATGGGTGTGTCGACCGGCGAACGCAGCCATAACAGGAGCTGGCACAGGTGATAGATGTGCCAGCTCGCCGCTATCAGTGCGGCAATGGCAACGCCGGCGATTGGCGCTGCGTAGAGCAACCCGAGGAGCAATCCGGCGGCCAGCAGCGCAAGGTGTTTGGCGACGATGCCCCCGGTAGGGGGCGAGAGCGGTGACATGCAAAGTGTCCTGACGCGCGTTGTGCCGCATTATTTCAGACTGGGCGCGCTTAGCCCAGCGCCGGTACTGGCGTGGCGACCCAGGCGTCAGTCCAGTTGCGTGGAGAACCGGTAGCCGACGCCCCGGACCGTTTGGATGTACCCTTCGCAGCCGCTGTCTTCCAGGGCTTTACGCAGACGCCGGATATGTACGTCCACCGTGCGCTCTTCAAGATAGACATTGGCGCCCCAGACGCGATCGAGCAACTGGCCGCGGCTGTACACTCGCTCGGTATGTGTGGCCAGGAACTTCAGCAGGCGGTATTCGGTCGGGCCGAGCTTGACCTTGTGCTCGCCCGCCAGCACCCGGTGGCTGCCCGGGTCGATGTTCAGTTCACCCGCGACGATGGCGCCGCTTTCCTGAGTTTGCGTGCGCCGCAACACCGCTTTCACGCGCGACACGAGTTCATGCGGCGAGAATGGCTTGGTGACGTAATCGTCGGCGCCGCTGTCGAGTCCGTGGATCTTGTCGCGTTCTTCGGTGCGTGCGGTCAGCATAATGATGGGCAGATCACTGAAGTTTTCGTCGCGTTTGAGGCTGCGCGTCAATTCCAGCCCGCTGATGTCCGGCAGCATCCAGTCCATGAGTACCAGGTCGGGACGGTCGCTGGCAATCTGGGCGCGGGCCGAACCGGCGTCTTCGGCCTGTGACACTTCGAAGCCCGCTCGCTGCAAATTGAACGCGAGCATGGTGCGAATGGCCGACTCGTCGTCGACAATGAGTATTCTTGTGTTAGACATGGCTCCACAGTCGGTTTGTCGTAACAATTGCGACATAGTGTCGCGGTGTCATTACCGGATCATTACAATGCCCGACGAGAACCGCGCTGAACCGGGCGACCGACAGCAAGTCTAACCGTTAAACAGGCCCCGGGGGGACATGGGTATCCAGATTGCCAGCGCCGATGCGCAGTTGCCCCAAAGCCTGCCGCCGTGGCTGGAGGCGTTCGAACGGGTCAAAATCAAGCCGGCCGGTGAATACCAGTGGCCGTCCAGGGGCCGTTGTGTACTCTTGTACGTCGTCGATGGCGTACTCGATTTGCGTCATGGCCCGCCGGGGCTGCGACGATCATTGCCCGGTGAGCTTGTGTTGATTCGCGGTTTCGATACGCTGCGGGTAGGAAACGGCTCGCACGTCGAGGAGCTGGAAATGTACCTGATTGCATTTGCGGACGAAAACCCGGGTTCGAAGCGGATCGTCAGCCGCTATTTCTCGGACGACAGCAAGTCGGGCGTGTTGCGACTGCTGGCGAGCAAGCAAGGCGAAGCGGGTTCGCTGGCGCACGGCGCGGCGCCGAGGCTGTCGCTGACCTCCCTCGGGCGCGGCGACACCGTGGTCTGTGAAATGGCGTCGTCCGGCCCGGGTTGGGCCTGCGCGATCGCCGGGTGTGTCAGTATCAATAATGCGGTGCTTGATCCTGGCGATTGCGCCCTTATTTCCGAGGCTGAGGAATTGCGCGTCAGTGCGCGCGATCGTGGGCAGCTATTACTGATCGAGCAACAGCAAGGGTAGACATGGCTTATGGCTGAGAAAACGCAACGTATGGCGGGCTGGATCGCCGGAATCATGGACTGGTTCTCCCGCCCACCGAAAGCAAGCGTCCCCGAGACGTCGCGGCGGTTCCACTGGCGGCCGATTCTTGCGGTTGGCGCCGTGTTGCTGCTGCTGCTGTGCCTGGTGGGCTGGTATTGGTCGCGTACGCCCCAACTGATGTGGATCAACGACCAGACGCCCGAGAAACGCAGCATTGTGGGCTTTTCGACCGCCGATACCGTGGTACGTATCGTCGATACGGTGCTCAACAAACCCGGGGGTTACCTGACCAATGACGTGATGCCGCCCGGTGTGGTGCTGGACAATATTCCCAACTGGGAGCGCGGCGTCATGCTGCAGGTAAAGGACATCGCCAGCGCATTGCGCAACCATTACAGTCGCTCCCAGTCGCAGTCCTCCGAGGACCCCGATCTGGCGCGCGCCGAGCCGGAATTTTACTTCAACCCCTATCGCTGGATCTTTCCCACCGCCGAATCCCACTACGACAAGGGCGCCCGGTTTGTTGCTTCGTATCGCGACCGGCTCGCGGACGACAACAGCCAGGATGCCCAGTTTTACGCGCGCGCCGACAATCTGCGCGAGTGGCTGGTGGTGGTCGAGAAGCGGCTCGGCGCATACTCGCAACAGCTCAGCGCCAGCGTCGGGGAATCGCGCGTCAATATGGATCTGGCGGGCGACCCGGCGGCGGAAAATTCGTCCCCACGACCCGACAACATTCGTGAGAAAACGCCCTGGCTCAAGATCGACGACCGCTTTTTCGAGGCTCGTGGATATGCCTGGGCGCTGATCAACTGCCTGCGTGCCGCCGAATTCGATTTTGCCGGCGTGCTGCAAAAGAAGAATGCCGAAGTGAGCGTACGCCAGATCATCCGCGAGCTTGAGGCGAGCCTCGAGCCGCTGGGCAGCCCGATTGTCCTCAACGGCAGCGGATACGGCATGTTCGCCAATCACTCGCTCGTGATGGCGTCGTACTTGTCACGCGCTAACGCCGGCGTGATCAACCTGCGCGAGTTGCTCGACCAGGGCTAGAACTGCTCGGTGCGCAGGGCCATCGTCGACGCGCTGCCGGCGGTGACCGCCGCGCGGTAGGCGGACGCTCGTGGCAGCACGTGCTCCATATAGAAGCGAGCCGTGACTTTCTTGGCCTCGAGGAAGTCGCGCCCCGGCGCGCCGGCATCGAGTTGCGTGGACGCCGCGTCGTAGGACAGCGCCATCTGCCACGCCCCGGTCACCGTGCCCATCAGCATGAGCAGGTTGACGCACACGGCGTTGGGCGCGCTGACATCGTCGGCGTAGTGGTCAAGCAGCCATTGAACGCCCGCGGCCACGTCGTCGATACCCTCGCCCAGCGCCTGCGCCATGTGTTTCTCGCCGCGCTGCGCGAGCTTGTTTGCGGCGGCGCGCATGTCGTCGATCAGAGCCTTCGCGGCGCGGCCTTCGTCGCGCAGGATTTTGCGTCCGGCCAGGTCCTGGCCCTGGATACCCGTGGTGCCCTCATAGATCGTGATGATGCGTGCATCGCGGTAGTACTGTGCCGCGCCGGCCTCCTCGACAAAGCCCATGCCGCCGTGGATCTGGATACCCAGGCCCGTGAGTTCCTGGGCCTGTTCGGTGCTCCATGCCTTGACGATGGGCACCATCAGATCGACCCGGCTCTGCAGCGCCGCGCGCTCCTTTTCGTCGTCGGTGGCGCGCGCGTGGTCCATGCACGCGGCCGTGGTGTAGCTGAGTGCGCGCATCGCCTCGGTCTGCGATCGGATCAGCATCAGCATGCGGCGCACGTCGGGGTGGTGAATGATCGTGACGTTGCCGTCATGGCCGGGCGCGGTGCCCTGCACGCGGTCGAGCGCGAAATTGCGCGCCTGCTGGTAGGCCGCCTCGGACAGCCCCACGCCCTCGAGGCCGACTTTCAGCCGCGCGTTGTTCATCATGGTGAACATGCACGACAGGCCCTTGTTGGCCCCGCCGACCAGGTAGCCAAGCGCGCCGTCGCCGTTTTCGCCAAAACCCATGACGCAGGTCGGGCTACCGTGAATGCCCATTTTTTCCTCGATCGACATCGGGCGCATGTCGTTGCGTTCGCCCAGCGTGCCGTCCGCGTTGACCAGGTACTTGGGCACCAGGAACAGCGAGATGCCGCGCACGCCCGGCGGTGCGTCCGGCAGGCGCGCCAGCACCATGTGGATGATGTTGTCCGCCATCGCGTGGTCGCCCCACGAGATGTAGATCTTGGTGCCGGTCAGACGGTAG
>Ga0316201_10003808_pt1 | contig 11231 bp, 22 predicted proteins | sample CS6wburrow_MG_FD_204516 | JGI IMG/M metagenome (GOLD analysis project Ga0316201, IMG submission 204516) | Coastal sediment microbial communities from Delaware Bay, Delaware, United States - CS-6 worm burrow | ecosystem: Environmental > Aquatic > Marine > Coastal > Sediment | place: USA... | reverse complement strand
GGAAGGCGTGGAGATGGTGATGCCGGGCGACAACATCAAGATGACGGTATCGCTGATTGCACCGATTGCGATGGAAGAGGGGCTGCGTTTTGCGATTCGTGAAGGTGGCCGTACCGTCGGCGCCGGCGTCGTCTCCAAGATCATCGAGTAACTTGTTAATAGCGCCTGCGGGTGCGAATGACACGGTAAACACCGTAACAGGACTTAAAGAGTAAATTAGATTATGAGCAACCAGAGAATCCGGATTCGTCTCAAGGCCTTTGACCATCGACTGATTGACCAGTCGGCGGCGGAAATCGTTGAGACAGCCAGGCGCACCGGTGCGCAGGTACGGGGCCCGATCCCGCTGCCTACCCGCAAGGAGCGCTTTACGGTGCTGATTTCACCGCATGTCAACAAGGATGCGCGTGATCAGTATGAAATCCGGACGCACAAGCGTCTCATGGATATCGTCGACCCGACTGACAAGACGGTTGATGCGCTCATGAAACTGGATCTCGCCGCCGGCGTGGATGTTCAGATCAAGCTGAATTGATTGGATTAAGCACAATGACTATCGGAATAGTAGGACGCAAAGAAGGCATGACCCGCATCTTTAATGATGAAGGCGGTGCCGTGCCTGTGACAGTGCTGTCGGTTGAGCCGAACCGGGTCACCCAGCTGAAGACACTGGAAAATGACGGTTATCGCGCTGTCCAGGTGACTACCGGTTCACGCCGCGCGTCACGTGTCAGCAAGCCGATGGCCGGCCACTATGCCAAGGCCGGTACCGAGGCAGGTCACACGCTCGTTGAGTTTCGTCTGGACGATGGCGAGGGTGAAGATATCGAGGTTGGCAGTGAAATCAAGGTCGGGATATTCGAGGAAGGCCAGAGTGTTGATGTAACCGGCACCTCGATTGGTAAGGGTTATGCGGGTGTCATCAAGCGCCATAACTTCCGCATGCAGGACGCCACGCACGGTAACTCGATTTCTCACCGTGCCCCGGGTTCTATCGGCCAGTGTCAGACACCGGGCCGCGTGTTCAAGGGCAAGAAGATGGCCGGTCACATGGGTAATGTGCGTCGCACCATGCAGAGCCTCACGGTTGTGCGTGTTGATGCAGAACGCAATCTGCTGCTGGTGAAGGGTGCCGTGCCGGGTTCCAAGGGTGGCGACGTCATCATTCGCGCGGCGGTCAAGGGGTAACAAGATGGAATTGCAGCTGCAAGGATCAGGTTCAGTCAAGGTGTCGGATGGTACCTTCGGCCGTGAATACAAAGAGTCTCTGGTGCACCAGGTCGTGACGGCCTGTATGTCCGGCGCACGTGCCGGTACTTCCCAGCAGAAGACGCGTTCGCAGGTACGTGGCGGTGGAATCAAGCCATGGCGCCAGAAGGGTACGGGTCGTGCCCGTGCCGGCACCATCCGCAGCCCGATCTGGCGTGGTGGCGGCAAGGTGTTTGCTTCTGTGCCGCGTGACCACTCGCAAAAGATCAACCGCAAGATGTACCGCGCAGCCATGTGCTCGATCCTGTCCGAACTGGTTCGCCAGGATCGCCTGGTTGCCATCGATGACTTCGGTGTCGATGCGCCCAGGACAAAGGAACTGGCGGGCAAGCTGAAGGACCTGGGGCTGGACAACGTGCTGATCGTTACGCTTGAAGATGATGACAATCTTTACCTGGCAGCGCGTAACCTGCCGAACGTTGCCGTCTGCAATGTGAGCAGTGCTGACCCGGTCAGCCTGGTCGGGTTCGAGAAGGTACTGATGACCAGGGCGGCTATCGAGAAAATTGAGGAGCGTCTGGCATGAACCAGGAACGCATAATGAAGATCCTGATTGCACCGATCGTCTCTGAAAAGAGTACGCGTCTGGCTGATGAAAACCGTCAGTTTGCCTTCAAGGTGATGGCGGATGCCAGCAAGCCGGAAGTACGCAAGGCTGTTGAGCTGATGTTCGACGTCAAGGTCGACGGCGTGCAGATGGCCAACGTACGCGGCAAGGTAAAACGCTTTGGCCAGAGCATCGGCAAACGTGCTGACTGGAAAAAGGCCTATGTGACCCTTGCGGAAGGGCACGACATTAATTTCATGGGAGCGGAGTAAGACGCGCAGTTGCGCGCTTCGTTGAAGGAATACAGACATGCCACTCGTTAAAGCAAAACCAACGTCACCCGGTCGTCGCTTCGTCGTCCAGGTCACGACACCCGGTCTGCACAAGGGCGAACCCCATGCAGCGCTGGTCGCCTCGAAGTCAAAGTCCGGCGGTCGCAACAATGCCGGTCGTATCACCACGCGTCATCGCGGCGGTGGTCACAAGCAGCGCTATCGCGTAATCGACTTCAAGCGCAACAAGTTTGACGTGCCTGCGAAGGTAGAGCGTATTGAATATGACCCGAACCGTTCTGCACACATTGCCTTGCTGCTGTTCGCGGATGGTGAACGTCGCTATATCCTGGCGCCACGCGGTATTTCTGCCGGTGACGAGGTTCGCAATGGCAGTGCAGCGCCGATCAAGGCGGGTAATGCCATGCCGATGCGCAATATCCCGGTCGGCACGCTGGTGCACAACGTTGAAATGAAGCCCGGCAAGGGCGGACAGATCGCGCGCAGTGCCGGCAGCAGTGTGCAGCTGGTCGCGCGTACCGGTGACCACGCCACGCTGCGTTTGCGTTCCGGCGAGATGCGCAAGGTGCCGGCAGAATGCATGGCTACCATCGGTGAGGTCGGTAACACGGAACACAGCCTGCGTTCACTCGGCAAGGCCGGTGCCAGTCGCTGGCGCGGCAAGCGTCCGAAGGTTCGCGGTGTCGCCATGAACCCGGTTGATCATCCGCACGGTGGTGGTGAAGGTCGTACTGCCGGTGGTCGTCATCCGGTCAGTCCCTGGGGTACCCCGGCAAAGGGCTACCGTACACGTAGCAACAAGCGCACCGATGGCATGATTGTGCGTCGTCGCAACAAGAAATAAACAAGAGGATTTCACACAGTGGCACGTTCGATTAGAAAAGGTCCGTTTATCGATACCCATCTTCAGAAAAAGGTGGACAAGGCGGTGGCCGAGAACAGCAAGCGACCGATCAAGACCTGGTCGCGACGTTCCATGGTTATTCCGGAAATGGTCGGCCTGACGATTGCGATTCATAACGGTCGTCAGCATGTACCGGTACTGATTAACGAGAATATGGTGGGTCACAAGCTGGGCGAATTCGCCATGACCCGTACATTCCGTGGTCACATTGCAGACAGGAAGGCGAAGTAAGAGGGCAGAGTGATGGAAGTCAGCGCAACACACAAGCAAGCACATATTTCAGCGCAGAAGGCCCGTCTGGTTGCTGACCAGGTACGCGGTATGCCGGTTGAACAGGCCCTGAACCTGCTGATGTTCAGCCAGAAGAAGGCGGCAGGCATGGTGCGCAAGGTGCTCGAGTCTGCCATTGCAAACGCAGAGCACAACGAAGGTGCAGATATTGATGAATTGAAGGTGTCGGCTATCTATGTCAACGAGGCCTCCACCATGAAACGTTTCCGTGCACGCGCCAAGGGCCGTGGTACGCGAATCCTGAAACGAAACAGTCACATCACCGTTACGGTGGGTGACGTCTAGGCTAACCAGCGAAGCGAGTAAAGCGGAATGGGTCAAAAAGTACATCCAACGGGCATCAGGCTCGGCATAGTCAAAGACTGGACATCCACATGGTATGCGGATACGGATAACTATGCTGATTACCTGAACATGGATCTGGAGATCCGTGAATTCATCAAGAAGCGACTTTCACAGGCATCGGTCAGTCGCATCCAGATTTCACGTCCGGCACACAATGCCGTGATCACGGTCCACACGGCACGCCCGGGTATCGTCATTGGCAAGAAGGGCGAGGATATCGATCGCCTGCGCAAGGAAGTGTCCGCGCGCATGGGTATCCCGGTGAACATCAACATTGAAGAGATCCGCAAGCCCGAGCTGGACGCCACCCTGGTTGCAGAAAGCGTTGCGCAGCAGCTGGAAAGACGCATCATGTTCCGCCGCGCCATGAAACGCGCTGTCAGCAACAGCATGCGCATCGGTGCCGGTGGCATCAAGATCAAGGTTGGCGGTCGCCTGAACGGCGCGGAAATTGCCCGCAGCGAGTGGTATCGCGAAGGTCGCGTGCCGCTGCACACCCTGCGCGCCGACATCGACTACGGTACCGCCGAGGCAAACACAACTTACGGCATCATTGGCGTGAAGGTGTGGATATTCAAGGGTGAAATTATCGGTGCTGTCGAAGACAAGGAAGCCGAGGCCCCGCGCAAGGCGGCTTCCTGATAGCGGAGAATATTCATGTTACAGCCTAAAAGAACCAAATTTCGCAAGCAGATGAAGGGCCGCAATCGTGGCCTGGCACAGCGTGGCAGCAAGGTCAGCTTCGGTGAGTATGGCCTGAAGTCGGCCGACCGCGGCCGCATGACGGCACGCCAGATCGAGGCTGCCCGTCGTACCATCACGCGTCACGTAAAGCGTGGTGGCAAGCTCTGGATTCGGGTTTTCCCGGATGTGCCAATTACCAAGAAACCCATCGAGGTTCGCCAGGGTAAGGGCAAGGGTAACGTCGAATACTGGATTGCCCAGATTCAGCCGGGTCGCATGCTCTACGAGATCGAGGGTGTGTCTGAAGAAGTGGCCCGCGAGGCCTTCAAGCTGGCTGCTGCGAAGCTGCCCTTTAAAACATCTTTTGTGTCACGGACGGTGCTGTAATGAATGCCGCAGAACTCAGAACCAAATCAGTCAGCGAACTCAAGCTGGAGTTGCATAACCTGCTGCGCGAGCGCTTTAACCTGAGCATGCAGCGCGGTACCGGCCAGTTGTCCCGTCCGGACCAGTTCCGGAAGGTGCGCAAGGATATAGCAAGAATCAATACTGTTTTAACCGAAAAGGCCCAGGCGGGTGATGCATCATGAGTGAGACGACAGAGACAGCACGTACGGTTACCGGCAAGGTAGTCAGCAACAAGATGGACAAGTCTGCCACCGTGATGATCGAGCGCAAGGTCAAGCACCCGGTTTACGGCAAGTACATTCGCCGCTCGACCAGGCTGCACATCCATGATGCGGAGAATACGTGCCAGGAAGGCGATACCGTCGTGATCGAGCAGTGTCGTCCGCTGTCAAAGACGAAATCCTGGCGACTGGTTGAAGTGGTTGGTCGCAGCGACTAGACAGTGCGGTCAGACGAATACTGTATTTACATTAATTAATCAAAGCGAACGGTACAGAAGCATGATTCAGATGCAAACAAAGCTTGATGTTGCGGATAACAGTGGCGCACGCCGCTTGCAGTGCATCAAGGTGCTGGGTGGCTCGCACCGGCGTTATGCGGGTATCGGCGACGTGATCAAGGTCAGCGTCAAGGAAGCCATACCGCGCGGCAAGGTCAAGAAGGGTGAGGTTTACAACGCGGTCATCGTGCGTACCCGCAAGGGTGTGCGCCGTCCTGACGGTTCGCTGATCCGCTTCGATGGCAATGCAGCCGTACTGCTGAATGCCCAGTTGCAGCCTATCGGTACACGTATCTTTGGCCCGGTCACACGCGAACTGCGCAGTGAACGTTTCATGAAAATTATTTCGCTTGCACCGGAAGTTTTGTAGGACACCAGCATGAACAGAATCAAGAAAGGTGACGACGTCATCGTAATAGCCGGAAAGGACAAGGGTAAGCAGGGCAGCGTGCTGCGTGTTATGCAGGACGGCCGTGTGGTCGTCTCCGATGTCAACATGGTGAAACGACACACCAAGCCGAACCCGAACAAGGGTGTGCCCGGTGGTATTGTCGAAAAGGAAATGTCGATCGATCCGTCGAATATTATGCTGTTCAACCCGCAGACCAAGAAAGGTGACCGGGTTGGTTTCAAGATCCTCGAGGATGGTCGCAAGGTTCGTTATTTCAAGTCTACCGATGAAGTGGTAGACATCTAAGTTGATGGTATAGAGATATGGCCAGGCTGAAAGACATGTATTCGGAAACAGTAGCCAAGCAGCTCAAGGAGCAGTTTGATTACAAGAACCCGATGGAAATTCCGCGGATTACCAAGATCACGCTCAACATGGGTGTGGGCGAGGCTATTGCGGACCGCAAGGTGATGGAGCATGCGGTGGGTGATATGACCAAGATTGCAGGTCAGAAACCGATCGTCATCAAGGCACGCAAGTCCGTGGCCGGTTTCAAGCTGCGTGAAGGCTGGCCGGTTGGCTGCAAGGTCACGCTGCGCCGCGAAATGATGTACGAGTTTCTCGATCGCCTGATCAATGTTGCAATTCCGCGTATTCGTGATTTCCGTGGCATGAATCCGAAGGGATTTGATGGCCGTGGTAACTACAACATGGGCGTCAAGGAACAGATTATTTTTCCGGAAATTGATTACGACAAGATCGATACCCTGCGTGGTATGGATATTACGTTTACAACAACTGCCAAGACGGATGAAGAAGGACGCGCACTGCTGGCTGCCTTCAACTTCCCGTTCAGGCAATGAGGTAGAAGTATGGCCAAGAATTCCATGATTGCCCGCGAGAACAAGCGCACACGTACCGTGAAGCGTTTTGCCAACAAGCGCGCCGAACTGAAAGCAATCATCAAGAGCACAACGAGTTCCTATGACGAACGCTATGCGGCACAGCTGAAGCTGCAGGAACTGCCGCGTGACGCCAGTCCGGTTCGTGGGCGCAATCGCTGTCGCGTTACCGGCCGTCCGCATGGCTATTACAGAAAATTTGGACTGTCCAGGAACAAGCTGCGCGAAGCTGCAATGCGCGGTGATGTGCCCGGTCTGGTCAAGGCAAGCTGGTAAACGATTATGATGACCGATCCCATAGCTGATCTGCTGACCCGTATCCGTAACGGTCAGGCGGCCAACAAGGTGGAGGTGTCCATGCCTTCATCAAAGCTGAAGTGCGCCATCTCAAACGTACTCAAGGAAGAGGGTTACATCAGTGACTTTGCTACCTCGGACGAGGATGGCAAGGCGATACTGACAGTTACCCTGAAATACCATAACGGCACGCCTGTTATCGAGACGATCAAGCGTTCCAGCCGTCCTGGCCTGCGCCTCTACAAGGGCAAGGACGAGATTCCGAGTATCCAGAATGGTCTGGGTGTCGCAATCGTATCTACATCCAAGGGTGTGATGAGTGATCGTCAGGCCCGCGCTGCCGGTGAAGGCGGTGAAATCCTTTGTGTTGTGAGTTAACCGGATAGAGTCATGTCTAGAGTTGCAAAAAAACCGGTCGCTGTCCCGTCCTCGGTGGAGATCACTGAAAATGGCCAGCAGATTACCGTGAAGGGTCCCAAGGGGACGATGGAACACAATATTCACGCGCTTGTTGAAATGAAGCTCGGGGATGGCGAGCTCAGCTTTGCCCCGCGAGACGAGTCCAAGGCCGCCAATGCACTCGCCGGTACCACCCGTGCGGTGCTGCACAACCTGGTAACCGGTGTCAGTGACGGTTTTGAGAAGAAGCTGGAGCTGGTTGGCGTGGGCTATCGTGCCCAGACCAAGGGCAAGGTACTCAACCTGACACTGGGTTTCTCGCACCCGGTTGACTATGAATTACCGGAAGGCGTTACGGCTGAAACACCGAGCCAGACCGAGATCGTGGTGAAGGGCTTCGACAAGCAGAAAGTCGGCCAGGTCGCTGCGGAGATCCGCGCCTTTCGTCCACCAGAGCCTTACAAGGGCAAGGGTGTTCGTTACGCGGATGAAGTCGTGGTTCGCAAAGAAGCCAAGAAGAAATAGGCAAATATTATGGACAAGAAACAATCACGTTTACGCCGGGCGCGTCGCGGCAGGGCACACATCAAGACACTGGGTGCTACCCGGTTGTGTATATACAAGACACCGCGTCACATGTATGCGCAGATTATTTCGCCGGAAGGCAATACCGTGGTGGCGAGTGCCTCTACCCTGGACGGTGATGTGCGCAAGGACGTCAAGTCAACCGGTGGTGTGGATGCTGCTTCCGTGGTGGGCAAGGTGGTTGCCGAGCGTGCCAGGGCCGCAGGCGTCACGCAGGTGGCATTTGATCGTTCCGGTTTTAAATATCATGGCCGCGTAAAAGCACTGGCAGACGCCGCGCGCGAGAACGGCCTGGAATTTTGATAAAGGGTTTCTGATAAAGGTTCACATATGGCAAGAGTAGATGCACAGGCACAGGGTGACGGACTGCTTGAAAAGCTGGTCACGGTAAACCGCGTAGCCAAGGTTGTTAAGGGTGGCCGCCAGTTCGGCTTCACGGCACTGACAGTGGTTGGTGACGGCGAGGGTCGTGTCGGTTATGGCTATGGCAAGGCACGTGAAGTGCCGGTCGCAATCCAGAAGGCCATGGAGTCGGCGCGCAAGAACATGATCGACGTCAATATCACGGACGGCACGCTGCAATATGCGCTGATGGGCCGTCACGGTGCTGCCAGGGTCTACATGCAACCGGCCTCTGAAGGTACCGGTATTATTGCCGGCGGTGCCATGCGTGCCGTGTTTGAAGTGGTCGGCGTGCACAACGTGCTGGCCAAGTGCATCGGCTCGAACAATCCGATCAACGTACTACGTGCGACCATTCAGGGCCTGCGGGGCATGCGTTCTCCTGAAGAGGTTGCCAGCAAGCGCGGCAAGACAGTTGCCGAAATTATGGAGTAAGACATGGCCAGCGCCAGCAAAATCAGGGTTTCACAAACCAAGAGTTCCAACGGTCGACTGCAGAGCCACAAGGACACATTGCGTGGCCTGGGCCTGCGTCGCATTCGCCACACGGTTGAACTGGATGATACGCCCGAGATTCGCGGCATGATTAACAAGATTGCCTACATGGTAAAGGTTGAGGACTAGACAATGCGCCTGAACACACTCAAGCCGGCTGACGGCAGTAAATCAGACCGCAAGCGCGTCGGCCGTGGTATCGGCTCCGGGCTGGGCAAGACCTGTGGTCGTGGTCACAAGGGTCAGAAATCCCGCTCCGGCGGTTTTCACAAGATCGGTTTCGAAGGCGGCCAGATGCCGCTGCAGCGTCGCCTGCCCAAGGTCGGCTTTCTGGCACGCAAGTCGCGCTTCGTTGATGAGCTGCGACTCAATGAACTGGCGCTGGTCGATGCAGAGGTGATCGATCTCGATGCACTGAAGGCGGCCAACCTGATTTCCCGCGAAGTGCGCAGCGTCAAGGTATTTGCATCCGGCACGATCGACAAGGCGGTCAGCCTCAAGGGTATTCGTGTCACCAAGGGAGCACGCGCGGCTATCGAAGCCGCCGGTGGCAAGATCGAGGACTAGATGGCTGACGGAAACACACTTGCGGGTGCTGCCTCGAACATCGGGCAGATGAAAGAGCTGCGCCAGCGGCTCTTTTTCGTCATTGGCGCCATCATCGTTTTCCGTATCGGGGCGTTTATCCCGTTGCCGGGTATCGATCCGGTGGTGCTCGCGGCACTGGTTGACCAGCAGCGCGGCACCATCCTGGAAATGTTCAACATGTTTTCCGGTGGTGCACTGGAGCGCCTGTCGCTGTTTGCGCTGGGCATCATGCCGTACATTTCCGCGTCCATTATCATGAACCTGCTGACGGTCACGGTACCGTCACTGGAAGCGCTCAAGAAAGAGGGCGGTGAAGCGGGGCGCCACAAGATTACCCAGTACACCCGCTACGGCACGGTTGGACTCGCGACCATGCAGGCCTTCGGTATCTCGACGGCGCTGCAGAGCCAGTCGGTTGCCGGCAGTGCGCTGGTGATCAACCCGGGTCCCGGTTTTGTGCTGACGGCCATCGTCACGCTGGTGACCGGTACGGTCTTCCTGATGTGGCTGGGCGAGCAGGTCACGGAACGCGGTGTGGGTAATGGCATCTCGATCATTATCTTCGCCGGTATTGTCTCCGGTCTGCCGTCCGCGATAGGCGGTACGCTGGAACTGGCACGCACCGGCGAGATGAACGTTATGACAATCCTGCTGCTGTTTGCACTGGCACTGGCAGTAACCGGCTTCGTGGTGTTTGTCGAGCGTGGCCAGCGGCGCATCACGGTGAACTATGCGAAGCGCCAGCAGGGGCGCAAGGTGTATGCAGCGCAGAGCACCCACCTGCCGCTGAAACTGAACATGGCCGGTGTGATTCCGCCGATCTTCGCCTCGAGCATTATTCTGTTCCCGGCGACCATGGGCAGCTGGGTCGGGCAGGGCGAGGGCATGGGCTGGCTCAAGGATATTTCCGCCACGCTGTCCCCGGGACAGCCGCTGTACGTGATTTTCTACGCACTGGCGATCGTGTTTTTCTGCTTTTTCTACACGGCGCTGGTGTTCAATGCCAAGGAAACGGCTGACAACCTGAAGAAGTCCGGTGCCTTCATCCCGGGTATTCGTCCGGGTGAGCAGACGGCCAAGTACATTGACGGCGTGATGACGCGCCTGACAACCGCCGGCGCGGTCTACATCACACTGGTGTGCCTGCTGCCGGAATTTATGATTCTTTACTGGAATGTACCGTTCTATTTTGGTGGTACGTCCCTGTTGATTATTGTCGTGGTGACCATGGATTTCATGGCGCAGGTTCAGACGCACCTGGTGTCGCACCAGTACAGCGGCCTGATGAAGAAGGCGAACCTGAAGGGTCACGGCGGAACCGGACTGCTGCGCTAGCGGCGGCCCTTTTTTAGAGGTGGAATGACATGAAAGTACGTGCTTCAGTCAAGCGTATTTGTCGTAACTGCAAGGTCATCCGTCGCAATGGAGTGGTTCGCGTCATCTGCAAGGACGGGCGCCACAAACAGCGTCAGGGCTAAGCCGTTACACTTAACATGCAAGATATTGAAAAACATACAAATTCAAACCAATCGCGGCTGTCCGGCAAGGATCGCCAGGTGACTGTTTGTGTTTGATTTATTGGCGGTCACGGGCTATCCTACCCTGCTTTTCGCGCCGCACTTTTGAATAACCGCGTTGGAGATGATCTAGATGGCCCGTATTGCCGGAATTAACATAGCCCCGAACAAGCATGCAGAGATTGCGCTGACCGGGATTTATGGAATTGGTCGAGTCACGGCTCGCAAGATTTGTGCAGACAGTGGTGTAAAACCCGATGCAAAAATCAAGGACCTGACAGAGGCCGAGGTCGAATCCATTCGCACCGAGGTTGGCAAGTACACCATTGAAGGTGATCTGCGCCGCACGATCTCGATGAACATCAAGCGACTCATGGACCTGGGTAGTTACCGTGGTATCCGTCATCGCCGTGGT
>Ga0316201_10003807_pt1 | contig 11232 bp, 8 predicted proteins | sample CS6wburrow_MG_FD_204516 | JGI IMG/M metagenome (GOLD analysis project Ga0316201, IMG submission 204516) | Coastal sediment microbial communities from Delaware Bay, Delaware, United States - CS-6 worm burrow | ecosystem: Environmental > Aquatic > Marine > Coastal > Sediment | place: USA: Delaware... | reverse complement strand
CCCTCCGACTCGCCGCGTGCAAAAGTCGAACTTGCTCAATTTGCGAATGCGACGGCGGAAATTGGCAAGTCGCTGAGCACGCGTGCCGATGCGCTCCTGCAACAATTACCGGGAGGTGTGAATCACGCGGTGGTCGACAGGCGCTCATTACCCAACAACCTGTATCTGAGCAGCGCCACGCCAACCGAATTCTCGTATTTGCATCAATGGCTCAATACCGGCGTGCTCGGTGTACCCAATTCGGTTCGTACGAAGCAACTTCAGCGCCTGATCAACGACAGCAACTGGGCCAAGGTGAACACGGTGTACGCCTATGGTCGCGGCAAAGTCAGCATGGCGTTCATCAAGGATGACATCGGCAACTGGGACTTGAAGTCGTTTGATAGTGACCCCGCGGAGCTTCTCGATGCTTACAAGGATGTTGGCTTGGCCGCATTGGAAGGCGCGGCGAAAGTGGCGAGCCGTGGTGTGGACCTGGAGTCGTTCGCGCAGACCGCGCAACGATTTGCACTTGGTCAGGCGCCCGAAGCGACCCCTTCCGGTCAGCATGAAGCACTGCGCGTGCATACGGTAGCCCAGCTCGAGGGCCTGCAAGCACGTTTTCAAAGCCGGGCAAAGAGCCTGCAGGAGCAGATCGATACCCTTGACGGCGAAATCACTGCCCGCGAAAACGACAAGACACTCGAAAATGCGATCTCCAAACAGGAGGCGGAGCGCGATGAAGCTCGAGCGGCAGTAGGTACAGGGCCCGAAGAGGACAGGAAGACCGCGTCGATTCGACTGGAAACGGAGACGGCAAAGCTGACCAGGCTCCAGATCCAGGCCGAGGATATGAAAGTCATACAAGAGGTGGCGAAACAAAAGCGCCTTGGCCTCGAAGCCGCTCGCGATGCGCTTCCGGGTGAATTGAAGGCGGCGGCGCTTGGCCTGCTTAATCAGTACAAGTCCACCCTCGAATCGCTGCAGGGAGCCGCTACCAACGCCAACGTGAACTGAGACGAAAATTACAGGCGTCAAGAAACACGGGATTACCTGCTTTTGCCCTAGCATCGCAAAACCGGAGTGCCATCCATGCCTACCGAGACGTCAGCAGTAAAAGCGCCCTTATGCCCATGCGTAGACGATCGATGTTCAGCAAGAAACGAGTCGGCTGATCAGCTGCCCGCTGAGCCGCAGCCAGATCGAATTATCACGCTGGTTCACGGCACCTTTGCGACATGCGCGCCGTGGACTCGGGAGGGCCCACTGTGGGATGAGCTGGATAAGCTGAGCGATCCGGAAGAGCCGCAAGGCAAGTCCAGTTCGACCCTGTTCCAGCGATTCTGTTGGAGCGGCGGTAACTCACATACGGATCGACTGAACGCCGGGGCAGCACTGCAGGAACAACTCGATGCGTTGGCAGTAAAATTTCCAAACGCCCACAAGCACGTCATCGGACATAGCCACGGTGGCAATGTAATGCTCTACGCCACCAAGGACCCGGCGGTGGCAAAAAACGTGAACAGCATGGTCACCATGTCCACACCGTTCATCACGGTGCGTCGGCGGAAACTTCCGAAGCTGGTTCTTTTCGGGATTCTTGCGATTGCTCTGGCGGGAGCCTTCGAGGCTTTTCTCTACTTTTTCGGAGAAAAAGAGAACGGCAATGGGAATATCGCCGACGAGGCATCGTTACTGGTGGCCATCCTGGTTCTCGTTTTGCTCGTAGGAACATTGATCTCAGCTCTCCTGTATCGACCCAAGGAAAAAGCGTTCGGACTGGGTAAGTTGTTCATGCTGCTGCGACGCGGAAAGGACGCCGACGCAATCGTCAACGAGGAATTGCAGCGGATGAGGCTCACGACGGACAATGAAAAGACGATGCAGGATCGATATGAGAAAATGCTCGTGGCACGGCCCATCGGTGATGAGGCTTCCATGACGATGATCGTATCGCAGTTTCTGTCGTGGTTTGTAAACCGCATCCTGACTCTGATGAGTTCTAACGTGAAAAAGTTCTTCTCGGGGATCGGACTGTTCTTGTGGATCTGGAAATTGCTGCTGCTCCTGGTGCTTTTTGTCGTCATAGTCATGGTGGCGCTGCCCTCTTTACCGGATTTATTTACTTTCATGAGCGACGCATTGGACCCCTTGTTCGGAAATTCCGGTGAATTGCGCAGCAAGACCGAGATTGCCATCCGCGACGGGACCGCGGTGACCATCATCATTCTCATGGCGCCAATCCTGGTGTTGGGTTTCCTGTCGCTGATCGCGATGATCGGGCTGTTACTGGCCGGTGTGGCATGTGGACCGGATGCCATGTTCTGGAATCTCTTCGTCTCGACCACCGCAGAGTCCTCGCCCGCAGGGTGGGCACGCGTCTACCTTCAGTCGGCCAAACCCGATTCCTCAGGCTACGCAGCCGCCGGCCTGGCCCACAGCCGCATTTACGAAGATAAAAAAGTGATCAAAGAAATCGTCGATTGGATCAGATCGCGGGAGAAGACCACTACTATTTCCTGAGCGGACGAAAACAATCCGCAAACAGATCGTCGGGATTACCGCAAGGGCCGATCTGCGAGTGAAGGTGAGATCGCGAAGCGATCGAGAGACGGCCCTGGGGTACAAGCTCGAGCGGTCGCTTCGCGCGAGAAATCGATCCGCCCGGGCTTAGCCGTCAGAATCGCTGGCAACGTCCTTCGCCGCGCGCCGAAACCGCTGCAGATAATCTGCCCGCTCGCCGTCGGACATCTCGCACAGCAGCGCGGCAACCGACACAAGGATGCTGTTCTGGTGATAGGTCGACAAACTGCTCGCGACATCGTTACTGGTGGCCGACTCTAGGCCCAGGCCGTACTGGCCCAGGATCGGTTCGTAGAGCACACGCGATTCGGGCAGAGCCAATGCAACGTCATCGAATCCGTTGGGCAATCGTGCGCTAAGCGCCTGAAGTTGCGCGGCGTCATCCATGATCTGGCCGAGGCATGTGGCAAATGCCGCGCGTTCGGTGTCGGGCATTCGATCCCAGTGCGCCTGCGCGGCAAGTCGACCACTGGTCACGTCTTCGTCCTCGAAGTAAGGCTGCAGGATCGGCAGCGCCTCGAGGGTTGTTTCAAGTTCGTCCTCAGAATATTTCTGCGTCAGCGCAGTCAAGGAATCGGCCAGGTCGATTTGCGGCGCAGCGGTCGTGGCAGGCTCGGTAGCTGCTGCCGGGGATGGTGTCGGCTGCGGCTGTGGCGACTTTGAGCAACCGTAGCCGCCTGCTATCAGGGCGGCAACGACAAACAGCGCCGCCGTCGCCGGCCGCTCTCTTGCAGGAATTGCATTGCGTGCTAGTCTCAATTGGAGTCGCAGCATAAAAAATCCAGGGGTGGTTATGAAGCTAGCAATTGTCGTCGGTCACAACGCCGTTGCCAAGGGCGCCCGCGCAAAGGCGCCTATCAGTACGGACGAATACACTTACAACAATCTGATCGCCGACGAAATGGTCCGGCTGGCCACAGGAGCATTGACGGCAAAAAAGTTTCTCCGTGAAAAATCAAGTGGCTATAGCGCGGAGATAGACGCGGCCTATGCGCAGGTCGATCAATATGGCGCGGACCTCAGCTTAGAACTGCATTTTAATGCCGCCGGTGCGACGGCCACCGGTACCGAGACCCTGTCCAGCGGCTCACGCGGTTCGCTTGCCCTTGCCAAGGCCGTGCAGGACTCAATGCTCGAACAGCTCGAATTGCGTAACCGCGGCGTGAAGATATTGGGTCGAACCGATCGCGGTGGCCGCAGCCTGCACGTTGGGCGTGCGCCGGCGATCCTCGTCGAACCGTTTTTCGGATCAAACACGCGCGACTGCCGGGCCGCCGACAAACTCGACATCACCGGCATGGCCGAGATGTACCTAGCGGGCGTGCGCACTTACGGCCGCTTGCCGCAGGTCACGCCGTTGCATATTGCGGCGCCCGAGGAATTTCTGGTTGACGTGCCGGTGGTGCACTCGGGACTTACGCGCGCGGCTTTCCTCAAGCGCAACCGTTCGTCACTGAGAAAGATCATAAAGGCGATTAACAAACGCATCATGGCCGAGCAGCATGGCGAGGAGATTAACGAACTGACGCTGCAGGACGCCTGCGCCCTGATGCACGCCCAGATCGGGATGAAAAACGGCAAGGTCGATGGGCGGCACGTGCACGAACAGGGCAACACGGGGCTGCTGCCGCTGCCGGTCAATCTCACGTTTTGGAACGGTCCGGCGGCGCCGCGCCCTGATCAGGTGCTTACGCCCGAGCGCAACGTCAAGGAATACCTGCTTTATCTGGCCGAACTCAAGAACAAGGACATCGGCCAGACCTTCTGGGGTGGTTCGCTGTACCGCGACCTGTTCACGCAGGCAGACATCGTCGATAACGCGAAGAAGCAGACAGCCGTACTCGCCGCGATCGTGCACGGCTACTTCGACACCGGCAACTTCAACCTGGGGCTGCCCTACGCTGAGATTTCCCGCCGCGTGGTTGCGGCCGAGAAGGATCCGGCGCCGCTGCTGAGCTTACTGGCCGAACTCGGTTACCGGGCTTTTAGAAAGGACCCGAACATCGTTGACGCCCGCATCGCCGATCTCAAGGAAGGATTGCGGCTCAGCAGGGGTTGAATCCCGGGAAGACGGATAAGCGGCACATGCAAACGACAGACCGACCACAATGGCTGATTTCAAACCCGGACCGCAGATCGAGCCCTGTGGGGAGCCAGTTACTATCTTGCCCATAATCTCTTGATTTTTCGAAGTATTGTTAGTCGTGATGAATTGGCTACGGTGATTCAGTATTGCGAGATCTGGCCCTATTTCTTATGCACCTTCTCGCAACTGTAGCCCGGTTGCTCGGTTCTGGCGGCGCGCGGGTTGCCGTGTACCGACGTATTTGAGTTCTGAGCGCGAAGCCGGTCCTCGGGGTATAACGACCCACTGTTCAGATACCACCGATGGCAAGCGTATCTTCTTCAGGGACTACTACAACAAGCGGGGTCCTCAAAAGGGTAGATTGCAATACCTGATTAAATATATAGTAGTCGGGTGGACTTACTCCAGAAACTCGAGATCCTCTCGGACGCCGCCAAGTACGATGCCTCGTGTTCCTCGAGCGGCGCGGGCGGGCGCAATTCCGTGGGCGGCAAGGGCATCGGCTCGACCGAGGGCATGGGCATTTGTCACGCCTACGCGCCGGACGGTCGCTGCATATCGCTGCTCAAGATCCTGCTAACCAATTTCTGCATCTATGAGTGCGGCTATTGCATCAACCGCAATTCGTCGAACGTGCGCAGGGCGCGGTTCACGGTAGATGAGGTCGTGCGCCTGACGCTCGACTTCTACAAGCGCAACTATATCGAAGGTCTGTTTCTAAGCTCCGGCGTCATCCAGAGCCCCGACTACACGATGGGCCAGCTCGTGCAGGTGGCCAGGCAGTTGCGCACCGTCCACGATTTTCGTGGCTATATTCACCTCAAGACGATTCCCGACGCCGACGGTGAGCTGCTGGCCGACGCCGGACGCTACGCCGACCGCCTGAGTATCAACATCGAATTGCCAACGTCCACGGCGCTGTCGGCGCTCGCGCCTGAAAAAGACCATCGCACTATCAAGCTGTCCATGGCTCGTATCCGGGCGCGCCGCGACGAGGCTCGGGCCCAGCGGCGACGCAAACGATCGGCGACCAGCGTCACGCCGCGTCGAAACAAGCCGCCACGCTTCGCTCCGGCCGGCCAGTCAACACAAATGATCATCGGCGCCGAACCGTCCACCGATGCCAGCATCCTGAGCATGTCGTCGAATCTCTATTCATCGTATTCGCTCAGTCGCGTCTACTACTCGGCGTTCAGCCCGATCCCCGATGCCTCGTCGACACTGCCAGCAAAACGTGCGCCGTTGATGCGCGAACACCGTCTCTACCAGTCGGACTGGCTGATGCGCTTCTACGGCTACACTCACGACGAGATTGTCACTCCCGAGGCGGGTCAGGATGGCGGCATGCTCGACCTGGACATCGATCCAAAGCTGAGCTGGGCACTGCGTCATCGCGAGTACTTCCCGGTGGATCTGAATCGCGCCCCGCGCGCACGCCTGCTGCGCGTGCCGGGCCTTGGCGTGCGCTCGGTCAACCGGCTCCTGAAAATGCGCAAGTGGCGCAAGATCAAGCTCGACGACCTGGTAGCGCTGCGGGCCGGCACCAAGCGCGCCATGCCATTCATAACCTGCGTCGGACACAGGCCGGGCCTCGGCGAGATTTCCAGCGAGCAGCTACGCGAGCGCTACGCTTCGCCGGCACAGCAATTGTCACTGGACCTGTAGACTTGCGGCAGCCGTCCCTTTTCGGATCGATGCAAGACGCTGATGGTGTCAGCGTACGTTTCTATCCTGACCTCGATAGCTGGTTGTGCAATGCGCGGGCTTTGCTCGCACGCGGCGTGGCGCCGGCCCGGGTCTGGTGGCACGAAGATCATGCCGCCCGGCGCGAGGCGGCGCCGCGCGTGCGCAACGTCGAGAGGGCCTTCGTCGACGAGGCGCGTTACGCCGCGTGCCATCGCAATGACGACCGCTGGGCACTTCTGTACCAGCTGGCCTGGCGGCTGCACCACGGCGAAGCGCAGCTGCTGGAGCTGTCGGCCGACCCGGACGTCGTGCGCTTACGGCGCTATGCTAAATCGGTGCGTCGCGACCGACACAAGATGAAGGCCTTCGTGCGTTTTCGCGAGGTTGACGATGGCCAGGTGCAGCCACGATACGTTGCCTGGTTCGAGCCGGACCACCACATCGTGGAACTGACAGCGCCTTTTTTTAAGCGCCGGTTCGCAAACATGCGCTGGTCGATTCTTACGCCCGAGCGTTGCGCGCACTGGGAGGGCAGCGGTGCGCTGTGGTTCAGCGACGGTGTCGACAAGTCCGCGGCGCCGGACGGCGACCGGCTCGAGGACGCATGGAGGATCTATTACAAGAGTATCTTCAACCCCGCCAGGCTAAAGACCAGTGCGATGCGTGCCGAAATGCCGCAGAAATACTGGAAAAACCTGCCCGAGGCGCACCTGATTCCGGGCCTGATTCGCGACGCCAACCGCCGCGTCGACCAGATGACGGGCCGGCAAAAGCAGGACGACGTTCTGCAGTGCGGCCCGCGACCGCCCAGCCCGCAGCGCCTGCTCGATGATGCGCATGCCGCCGCGCCGGCGGGCTCGCTGGAGCAGCTCGCTCTGGGCGCCAGCGCCTGCCGCGACTGCGCGCTGTGGCAGCCCGCGACCCAGGTAGTCTTCGGCGAAGGGCCGGGCAACGCCGACATCATGCTGATCGGGGAGCAGCCGGGGGATCACGAGGACCTGGCCGGTCGTCCGTTCGTGGGACCGTCGGGGCAGCTGCTCGACCGGGCACTCGCGGAGGCCGGGATCTCCCGATCCACGCTGTATGTCACCAACGCGGTCAAGCACTTCGGTTTTGTCGCGTGTGGTCGTCGCCGGATGCACAGCAAACCTACCATCGAGTCCGTGCGCGCGTGCATGTCGTGGTTGCAGCGGGAAATTGCCGCGGTCCAGCCGGGGCTCCTCGTGTGCCTTGGGGTGACGGCGGCGACGGCGGTCCTCGGGGAGGGTGTGACGCTGCGACACGCCCGTGGCAAATTCCTGAGTCAAGACGGTCGCGACGTCCTCGTCACGGCCCACCCGGCGTTCGTGTTGCGCCAGCGAGATCGTGGCCGGGCGCGGCGCGAGTACCGCCACTTTGTGCAGGACCTGGTGCTGGCGAGCGAGTGGCGCGACGCCAGCGCCTGAGCACGTGCGACCCCAACCTCAATAATCACGGCGTGGTCAACGCGGCGCAAAGCCTTGGTGTGCGAAGTTGAGCCGAGTTGATCAGGCAGTCAGGTAGAGAATCAGGCCCGTGTAGGCAGTGAATGCGATCGACAGCCATTTGAACCACTGCGGCTTGAGCATCATTAGCAGCATAAGGCCGCCGCCAAAAATCGGAAACCCATACGATGGCAACGGAGGATTATTGAACATCGTCAGGTTCACGTACGGCCCGACGGCAAAATAGCCGAACATCGACATCGCTGACACCCGGCCGAGTGAGCGGCTATGCGCAAGGAAATCCAGTTCGGTATTGTCAGATATATCGTAATCCTCGGTCGGCAGCGCGAGCTCAGCAGCGCCGTAGACGAATATCGAGCCAATCACCAAAGCGAAGAAATCGATGATCGACCAGTCTATAACCTGGCGTAATTCCCAGCCTACCCACCACAGTTGCAGAATATAGACAAAGATACAGCTGCCCCATAGCGTCGTCGCCCAGTGATGGGTCACCCGACTATGGGCGCGAACCAGCAGGGCGGCGGTGTGGAGCAGGCGTGCCATCGCCAAGCCGAGAACGATCGAGATGGCGATAAAAATGTATTCGTGCTGCGTCATGCGGGCAAAATGCCTGCATTATTGTGGAAACTCAAACGCGAACTTGGGGTCAAGTCTGCCCAATTCTCATTTTCACACTGACTGACTTTTTCGCCACTGGCCGACCAGGCAATGCTTCAGCAATCTACCGGTATCCAAACTTGCTTTCTAAAATGACGCGGGCTGGTGACAGAAACGGGAAATGAGCAGACTTGACCCCTTCTTCCCGAAGGCGGCGCGCGGGGCGCCTGAGGTGCGCGATGCTGGCCCGCAAATAGTCGCAAAGTGACGCACCCGCAGGCTGACAGAAATCCGCGGTTATGGTAGACTCAGTCTAAATTTGGCGAGTTGTACAGGAGGACGACATTTTCCACGTCACGGTTAGAAAGCGCCACATCTGCGCGCACCGGACGGGCGAAAAATCACTCGAAGACGCATTGCGACTGGCAGGGGCGACCCACTCCTGCGGGAAGCCAATCGGAATGTGTTTTAACGCGAGAGAGCAAACCCGGAGTACAAGGCGGTGACCGACCCCATCATGCTGGCCCGAATCCAGTTCGCGGCCAATATCAGCTTCCACATCCTGTTCCCGATGATCACCATCGCGCTGGGCTGGGTGCTCCTGTTCTTCAAAATACGGTTCACCCGCAGCGGCGATGAAAAGTGGATGAACGCCTATCGCTTGTGGGTAAAAGTGTTTGCGCTGACGTTTGCCCTGGGCGTGGTCAGCGGCATCACCATGAGCTTCCAGTTCGGCACCAACTGGCCCGGCTTCATGGAGACGGTAGGCAATATCGCCGGTCCCCTCCTGGCCTACGAGGTGCTCACCGCGTTCTTCCTCGAAGCCTCGTTCCTCGGCATCATGTTGTTCGGCTTCAGGCGCGTGGGTAACCGGATCCACACGCTCGCCACGGCGCTGGTCGCCTTCGGTACGACGTTGTCGGCATTCTGGATTCTGGCGCTGAACTCCTGGCTGCACACCCCGGCCGGGTTCGAGATGATCGACGGGCAGGCCCACGCGACGGACTGGATGGCCATTATTTTCAACCCGTCGTTCCCGTATCGCCTGACGCATACGCTGATCGCATCCGGGCTAACCGTCGCGTTCCTGATGGCGGGCATTGCCGCATACCGCTGGCTGCGCAACGACCGCGGACCCTCGGTGAAGGCGACGCTGCGCACCGGGTTGACCCTGGCCGCCGTCCTGATCCCGGTCCAGATTTTTGTCGGCGACCTGCACGGCCTGAACACGCTCGAGCATCAGCCGGCCAAGGTGGCCGCGATGGAAGGGCTGTGGGAAACACGCGCAGGCGCGCCGCTGGTTCTGTTCGGCATTCCGGACGAGGCGTCGCGCACCAACCACTACGCTGTCGAGATCCCCAGGCTTGCCTCGATGATCCTGACCCATGATCCGGACGGCGTGGTGAAAGGCATCGAGGAATTTGGCGAGGACCACCCTCCGGTGGGAACGGTGTTCTGGGCTTTCCGCGTCATGGTCTGCACCGGACTGGCCATGCTGGCGGTATCGTGGCTGGGTCTATGGTCGATTCGACGCGGGCGTGAGCCGTCGAAACCGCTCGCACGAGCGCTGGTCGCCATGACTTTTTCCGGCTGGGTGGCCGTGCTCAGCGGCTGGTACGTAACGGAAGTCGGACGCCAGCCGTTCCTGGTGAACGGCGTCCTGCGCACCACGGAAGCCGCCTCCAGCGTCGGGCCCGTGACGGTGGCGCTCAGTCTGGCGATGTACCTTGCCATCTACGTTGGACTGATCGGTGCGTATATCTCGGTGTTGTTCTTCCTGGCCCGGCGCGCCGACGACGCGGCCGAGCGCGCGCGGCCGCCCGAGGCGCTGGGACCGGCCGTCATGCCCATGGTCTCGCCTTCCGCGCAGGTGTCCTGATGATGCCCGTATCGGTACCGGACCTTACGACCCCGGCCGGCTGGCTGCCGCTGGCGTTCATGCTCCTGATGGGCATCTCGATGCTCGCCTACGTCATCCTGGACGGTTTCGACCTGGGCGTAGGCGTGCTGTTTCCGTTCGCCAGCGATGAACACAAAGACATCATGGTGTCGTCCATCGGGCCGTTCTGGGACGCGAACGAAACCTGGCTCGTACTCGGGGTTGGGATCCTGCTGGTTGCGTTTCCGTTCGCTCATGGTGAAATCCTCGGTGCGCTTTACTTCCCCGTAGTGGTCATGCTCATCGGGCTAACGCTGCGCGGCGTGGCGTTCGACTTTCGCGTCAAGGCGCATGTTAAACACAAGTCCAAGTGGAATCGGACCTTTTTCGCCGGCTCCCTGCTCGCCGCCCTGTCACAGGGATTCATGGTGGGCATGCTGGTCGTGGGTTTCGACTATTCTGTCGCGCATATTCTCTTTTCGGCCTTTATCGGCGTGTGCGTTGGCGGCGCCTACGCCCTTCTCGGCGCCGGCTGGCTCATCATGAAGACCAGCGAAGCATTGCAGCTCAAAGCCGTTCGCTGGGCGCGCGTCGCGCTGGCGCTGACCGCGTTCGGTATCGTCGCGATCTCCGTGGCAACGCCGCTTCTGAGCGAGCGCATCTTCGACAAGTGGTTTACGCTCGACAGCGTTTTAGTCATGTGGCCCCTGCCGCTCATCACGGCAGCCCTGTTTTTGATCGTCGACCGGTCGCTGCGGCGCCTGCCCGTGCGCCTGGGCAGGGGCAACGAGTACGGCATCTGGGTCCCGTTCGGGGGCACCGTGGGGCTCATCATGCTGGCCTTTCACGGTCTCGCCTACAGCCTGTTTCCGTACCTGGTAGTTGACCGCCTGACGCTTTGGCAAGCCGCCAGCGCCCCCGAATCGCTTATGATAATT
>Ga0316201_10003806_pt1 | contig 11232 bp, 14 predicted proteins | sample CS6wburrow_MG_FD_204516 | JGI IMG/M metagenome (GOLD analysis project Ga0316201, IMG submission 204516) | Coastal sediment microbial communities from Delaware Bay, Delaware, United States - CS-6 worm burrow | ecosystem: Environmental > Aquatic > Marine > Coastal > Sediment | place: USA... | reverse complement strand
CCTACAACAACTTTTATTGATTCACAGATCCTTATTGATTCTCAGATCCATTTTGAGAAAAAAATTGATACAGGCATAATATGATTGCATTATTGCAGCGTGTTAAATCAGCCTCGGTTACCGTTAATGGTGAAAAAATTTCCCATATTCAGCAGGGGTTACTGGTACTGCTCGGCGTTGAAAAAAGCGATGATGCAGTTATTGCTGAAAGGCTGGCAGAAAAAATATTGAAATATCGCGTATTTGCTGATGCTGAAGATAAAATGAATTTAAGTGTACTGGATATCAAAGGCTCAGTATTAGTGGTGCCTCAGTTCACTCTGGCGGCGGATACACATAAGGGGCTGAGACCGAGTTTTTCCAATGCGGCGAGTCCAGAAAAAGGATTAGCGCTGTTTACACAACTTATTGATATAATGCGTGTAAAAGGTGGCTCAATAGCAGATGATCTGCCCGCTAACTGGTTACAGACGGGGCAGTTTGGCGCAGATATGGCGGTAGAATTGCTCAATGATGGGCCGGTCACCTTTCATTTAACGATGTAAACTATTAAGTTAATCAAACAAATAATCGATAAATACAAATTTAAAAATGATCAACTGGAGAATTCGATGACGCAACGCCAGGCAAGTGTAAAGCGCGATACGCTGGAAACTCAAATCCAGGTATCAATAAATCTGGATGGCACGGGCGAATGCAAGCTGGATACCGGCGTGCCTTTTCTTGAGCATATGCTTGATCAGGTTGCGCGCCATGGTTTAATTGATCTTGATATTCAGGCAAAAGGTGACTTGCACATTGATGCACATCACACAGTCGAAGATATCGGCATTGCGTTGGGGCAGGCTTTTTCCAGAGCGATTGGTGATAAAGAAGGTATCGTCCGTTATGGGCATGCCTATGTTCCGCTGGATGAGGCGCTGTCTCGTGTCGTTATTGATTTTTCCGGTCGTCCAGGTATGGAATATAACGTGAAATTTACTCGCGCCAGTATTGGTGAGTTTGATGTTGATTTATTTCATGAGTTTTTTCAGGGATTCATTAATCACGCGAATGTGACCTTGCACATTGATAATTTAAGCGGGACGAACTCGCATCATATTGCCGAAACTATCTTTAAGGCATTTGGACGTGCTGTGCGTATGGCTATAACCGCTGATCCACGCATGCAGGGTGTAATGCCGAGTACCAAAGGCTCTCTGTAATATTAATATTTAAGCCATCGAGTTTTTAGTTCAATGAATTCATCAATTGCAGTCGTTGATTACGGCATGGGTAATTTGCGTTCCGTTTCAAAAGCACTGGAACATGTTGCACAGGATCATCAGCGTGTTATTGTCAGTGCAAACGCTGAAGAGATCGCCAGTGCGGAACGCGTTGTTTTTCCCGGTCAGGGCGCGGCGCGCGATTGCATGAAACAGTTAAAAGACTCAAAGCTGGATGAGGTGGTATTGCAGGCAGCGCATGAAAAACCGTTTCTAGGTATTTGTATGGGTATGCAGGTGCTGATGTCACACAGTGACGAGAATCATGGTGTTAACTGCATGAACCTGTATCCAGGTGAGGTGCGTGCATTCGCTGATGAGGTTATACGGTCACAAATGCAATCGTTGAAGATTCCACACATGGGTTGGAACCAGGTGTCACATAAACAACATCATCCATTGTGGCAAGGTATTAAAGATAATAACCGGTTTTATTTTGTACATAGTTATTATGTTGATCCGGAAGATGCCACGCTGGTTGCCGGCACCACGGAATATGGCATTGAATTTGTTTCCGTCATTGCTCACAATAATGTCTTCGCGGCACAGTTTCATCCGGAAAAAAGTGCTCATGATGGTCTACAATTACTCAAAAATTTTAGCCGCTGGGATGGGCGACCTTGATTACTCATTCTGTCGTTAAGTATTTACAATTCATAGAGATAGGACATGTTATTAATACCTGCAATTGATTTGAAAAATGGACAATGTGTGCGCCTGCGTCAGGGCGATATGGATGATTCAACGGTTTTTTCTGATGACCCCGTGGCGATGGCCGGGCAATGGGTGGAAGCCGGTGCTCGTCGTTTGCATATCGTTGATCTGGATGGTGCGTTTGCCGGTAAGCCGAAAAATGCTGAGGTAATACATGCTATTGCATCGACTTATCCGGATTTAAAGATTCAGCTTGGTGGTGGTATCCGTGACGAAGAAACTATCGTTGCTTATTTGGATGCGGGAGTGAATTATTTAATCGTGGGTACTAAAGCGGTGCAAGAACCGCATTTCATTGCTGAAGTATGTGCAGAATTTCCTACCCATATTATTGTCGGGCTAGACGCTAAAGACGGTAAAGTCGCGGTTGATGGCTGGTCGAAATTGTCCAAACACGATGTCATTGATATGGCTAAACGATTTGAAGACGATGGCGTGGAAGCCATAGTTTATACAGATATATCGCGAGATGGCATGATGCAGGGTGTTAATGTTGAAGCCACGGTAAAAATGGCACAGGCAGTGAATATTCCTATCATCGCCTCTGGTGGCATTACCTCGATGGACGATATTAAAGCCTTAAGTGCAGTGGCAGATGAAGGTATCATGGGCGCAATTACCGGTCGTGCGATTTATGAAGGCACGATTGATTTCAAAGAAGCGCAGGCCTGGCTGGATCAACAATCATAAGGACTGCAATAGTTAATTATTATAATTTTATGTAACCTCGGTATCTTTCATGTCATTAGCTAAACGTATTATTCCCTGTCTAGATGTTGATAACGGGCGCGTGGTGAAAGGTGTGCAGTTTGTTGATATTCGTGACGCAGGGGATCCGGTCGAAGTGGCCAGGCGTTATGACCAGGAAGGTGCGGATGAAATTACCTTTCTGGATATAACCGCCAGCTCTGATGATCGCGAAACCATGGTGCATATGGTGGAACACGTTGCCAATGAAGTCTTCATTCCGTTAACCGTCGGTGGTGGTATTCGTACCATAGATGATGTCCGTAATATGCTGAACGCGGGTGCCGATAAAGTGGCGATTAACACTGCTGCAGTATTTAATCCTGAATTTGTTCGTGAGGTGGCTGAGAAGGTCGGTTCGCAGTGCATCGTGGTTGCCATCGATGCCAAGCAGGTAAGTAAAGACGGTGAACCGCTACGCTGGGAAATTTTCACCCATGGCGGTAGAAAACCCACCGGTCTGGATGCGGTAGAATGGGCCAGGAAAATGGTTGATTATGGTGCCGGTGAAATTTTGCTGACCAGTATGGACAGAGATGGCACCAAAGTGGGTTTTGACTTAGCGTTAACTCGCGCCATTTCAGATGCCGTTTCAGTACCGGTGATTGCTTCCGGGGGCGTGGGAAATCTTGATCACCTCGCAGACGGTGTTATCGAAGGGCATGCTGATGCGGTGCTTGCTGCCAGTATTTTCCACTTTGCAGAATATTCGATACATGAAGCAAAACAGCACATGGCAGACCGTGGTATCGAGATGCGCCTGTAATGAACTGGTTAGACGAAATCCACTTTGATGAAAATGGATTGATCCCGGCCATTACTCAGGAGGTCGGCAGTGGCAAAATTTTGATGATGGCGTGGATGAACCGCGAATCATTACAGTTAACCGCAGAAAAAAAAGAGGCGGTGTACTGGTCACGCTCCAGGGGCAAACTCTGGCATAAGGGTGAAGAATCGGGTCATACGCAGAAAGTCGTTGATATTCGTTTTGACTGTGACGAGGATGTTATCCTGTTAAAAGTTGAACAACGCGGCGGTATTGCCTGTCATACTGGTCGTGAGAGCTGTTTTTATCGTCAGTTACAGGGCAACCGCTGGGTTGAGGTAGAAGAAGTCATCAAAGACCCGAAACAGATTTATTCAAATAAAACGAAGTGAATAGTTGAATAAAACCGATGAACCCGGCCGAAAAAGTAAATGCTATGAAGAATCATGAAATACTGGCACAACTGACTGACATTCTCGAGCAGCGTAAAAGTGCTGAGCCAGGTTCGTCCTATGTCGCTAACCTGTATGATAAAGGATTAGATGCTATCCTTAAAAAAGTCGGCGAAGAAGCGACGGAAGCGGTAATGGCGGCCAAGGATGTTGCCCATGGAGATGGTAACAGTGACGATAAGCATAAGCTGGTTTATGAAATCGCGGATCTCTGGTTTCATACTATGATATTGCTGGCGGATCAGGATTTATCAGCGGATGATGTATTAACAGAACTGGCACGTCGATTTGGTGTCTCCGGGCATGAAGAAAAAGCGGCGAGAGAATAAGTAACGAGAGTAATCATCGTTACTTAAAGTAGAGAATAATTAGAGAGTAAACATTATGGGTATTAGTATTTGGCAATTGTTGATTTTGTTAGCCGTTGTGATTTTGATCTTTGGCACAAAGAAATTAAAAAATGTCGGCGGCGATTTAGGTTCCGCGATTAAGGGTTTCAAGTCTGCTGTTAAGGACGGTGATGATAAAGATGCGCAACAAAACAAGGTGGCGCAAGATAATGACACTGACAGCAAAACTGAGTCAGTGAAAAAAGAAGATAACGTATAGTTATTATTGGTCACGAAAATAAGCCGTATGGCTTTAGTGCAGACTGTTTATTTACACTGTAACTTATGTTTGACGTTGGCTTCTGGGAAATCCTGCTTATTCTGGTGCTGGCTCTGGTTATTATAGGACCGGAGCGGTTGCCCGGTGCCGCCCGTAAGGCGGGGTATTTTGTCGGAAAAGCCCGCCGTTATATCGAAGGTGTGCGCAGTGAAGTTGAATCGGAGCTCGACGTTGGTGAATTTAAACGCATGCTGCATAATCAGGAAGTGCAAATTAATGAATTACAGCAACAGTTAAAAAGTGGTGTCGATGAAGTCAAATCAGGCTTGCCTACGACAGATCTTTTAACTGATATGCCATCACATTCTGTTCATGATGAGCCTGCCCATGATGAAAAAGGTGTTAGCTCGTATGAGACTGAAGATTCCGCAGCACCTGATGATACTCAGTTGTCATCAACGGCAAACAAAGAAAAACCGTAGCTGCTGGTAGATTGATGGCCGATCACGAATCGAATAAAGCGGACGGGCAAGAGACCGAGCAGGCACAGGAAGAACAAACCCTGATGGATCATCTGGTCGAATTACGCGACCGATTATTACACATGGTACTGGCGATTCTCATTGTGTTTATTGCACTGTTCGCCTTTTCTGAAGATATTTTTACCATCGCGGCGAAACCGTTACTGGCACTAATGCCAGAAGGAACATCGATGATTGCCACAGGGGTCACTTCCCCTTTTTTAGTGCCGTTTAAACTGGTTCTGCTGTTATCGGTTTTACTGACCATTCCCTATTTGTTGCATCAAATCTGGTCGTTTATTGCGCCAGGTTTATACCATCATGAAAAACGTATGGCGACACCACTGCTTATTTCCAGTGTGGTTTTATTTTATTGTGGTATTGCTTTTGCCTACTTTGTTATTTTTCCCATCCTGTTCGGTTTTTTCATTGGTATTGCACCTGAAGGTGTCGCGGTAATGACCGATATTGGTCAGTACCTTGATTTTATTATTGCGATTTTTCTCGCTTTCGGTATCGCTTTTGAAGTCCCGGTGGCCACATTTTTATTAATTGCGGCTGGTGTCACCACGCCAGATAAACTGGCGGACAAGCGGCCCTACATTATCATCGGCGCGTTCGTGGTTGGTATGATGCTTACGCCACCGGATGTGATTTCGCAATCTTTGCTGGCGGTCCCCATCTGGTTATTGTTTGAGCTGGGTTTGTTTATGTCTCGCCTCTTTCTGAAAGAGAAAAGCCAGGGAGACATCATCATGCAGAACGATGAGTTCGAATTGATTGAGGAGACGCCGTACTTTCATGAAGGTGAAGAACCTGATTATCCGCAGGATAATCCACAGCAAGGTCACTCGGCTTCCGCGATGCCGTCAAATACTGTGGATGATGCAGACGATGACAGGGATTTAAGTGATGAAGAACTGGAAAAGCTGTTTGACGAAGCAGAGCAGGAAGAGGCGGAAAATATCCGTGAAGACGATGCTGAAGCCGACACAAATAAAACCTTAGATGATGATACAGGGTCGAAACCGCGGGATAAAAAAGAGTAAATCCAACATTTGATTAAGCATAGAATCAATCAATAGTGTAAAATAACGCTCCGAATATAAACACGAAAAGAGAAAGGGCAGAGAGCTCTTATGGTCGATCGAAGCGTCCCCCGAAGACCCACCCTCCTGATTATTCTGGATGGTTTTGGTGTCAACCCAAGTCGAATAAATAATGCAGTTCAGGAAGCTGATACACCGCGATTGGACGAATATTTTTCTAGAAACTCCCACACCACCCTGGATGCCTGCGGTAGCTCAGTTGGTTTACCGGATGGCCAAATGGGTAATTCTGAAGTTGGTCACATGACATTGGGTTGCGGCACCGTAGTAAAACAGGACCTGGTTCGAATTAACGACGAAATCGAAAGTGGCGAGTTTTTCAATAATGCGGCTTTAGTGGCTGCTGTTGAAGATGCGGCGGCAAATGAACGCCCGGTACATCTCGTTGGTTTAACGTCAAATGGCGGCGTCCACAGTCACATCAATCACCTTAAAGCCTTAATCAAATTATGTGCTGATCACAAGGTAAAACCAGTGGTGCATATGACAACGGATGGACGCGATACTGCGCAAATGTCGGCATTGACGTTCCTGGCTGATATTGAGGGTTTACTGGAAGATGCCGAAGGTAGCATTGCAACCGTTTGCGGTCGTTACTATTCGATGGATAGGGATAATCGCTGGGATCGTACCAAGCTTGCCTGGGATGCCATGGTAAAAGGTGAGGGTCGTCAAGCTGAAAATGCACTTTATGCGATTGAAGCTGCTTATGCGAATGATGAAACCGATGAGTTTATCCTGCCCACCGTGCTTGATGAGGCTGACCTGATTGAATCGGGTGATAACGTCATCTTTTTTAATTTTCGCAATGACCGTTCGCGCCAACTGACAGCCGTGTTAAGCCAGGACAACTTTGATGAGTTTGATACTGGTGGCTTTGAAGGTGCAGCGGTGACCTGTTTAACCGAATACGATCCCGAGTTTTTACTGCCCATTGGTTATGCGCCGGAGCGTCCACAAGCAACGGTCGCTTCCGTGGTCAGTCGAGCCGGATATAAGCAGATGCACTGCGCAGAAACTGAAAAGTACGCCCATGTCACCTATTTTTTCAACGGTGGTAAAAAGAAACCGTTCGCTGGTGAAGATCACGTTATGGTGAACTCGCCCGATGTCGCAACTTACGACCTTAAACCGGAAATGAGCGCAGCAGGTGTTGCTGATAAAGTGATTGAAGCACTGCAATCGGGCGAATATGGCTTTATCATGGTGAATTTTGCCAATGGTGATATGGTCGGTCACACGGCAGTGCGTGATGCGGTGATTAAAGCGGTAGAAGCGCTGGACAGAGAAGTCGGGCGCGTGCTGGATGCGGCCAGGGAAGCCGGTTTCTCGGTAATACTCACGGCTGATCACGGTAATTGCGATGAAATGGTCGATCCCATTACTCAGGAACCACATACACAGCATACATTGTACCCGGTGCCCTGCATGGTGATTGATGAAGCCAACTGGCATTTACGGCCGGGTGGCGATTTAAGTGCGGTTGCACCTACGGTGCTGCAGTTAATGGGGTTGCAACAACCACCATCAATGACGGGTAAATCCTTATTGCTGTGCGAGTATTAGATGCCTCGTGGCTAGCGAATTTTTAGTCCGGGCAGCTCACTCCCGTACCACCTAAACCACAATAACCATTTGGGTTTTTTGCCAAATACTGCTGGTGGTAGTCTTCCGCGTAATAAAATTCCGGTGCATCAATAATTTCGGTGGTAATTGGACCGTATCCCGCCTTGGCCAGTTGCTGCTGGAAAAAGCTGCGTGAAATTTCTGCTGCCTTACGCTGGGCTTCGTTAAACACATAAATGCCAGAGCGGTACTGTGTGCCGCGGTCATTGCCCTGGCGCATGCCCTGCGTGGGGTCATGTGACTCCCAGAATGTTTTGAGTAATAACTCGATACTGATTTTTTCTGGATCATATACCACTAGTACCACTTCGTTATGCCCGGTCAAACCGCTGCAAACTTCCTGGTAACTCGGATTGGGTGTGAGTCCTGCAGCGTAACCCACAGCGGTAGTATAAACACCATCGAGCTGCCAGAATTTACGCTCAGCCCCCCAGAAGCAGCCCAACCCGAAAATAATCTGCTGTAAATGATCGCAGAATGGCGGCTGTAGAACGTTGCCATTGACAAAATGTTTGTTAGTTACCGGCATGCGGGTTTGGCGTCCGGGAAGCGCCTGTTCTTTTGTTGGTAAATCCTGTAATCCCATGTTTTTATCTCTATTTTGTATCAATACTGGCTTGCGAGTTAATGATCCGATTTAGTCGTTTGGCTCAGTTCACGATCAATGCAGTGTTATAGCATACTGTTATTCGACGTGATATTTACGCATTCGATGAATGGATATTGAGTTGGTTATTATGCGTTGTAATGATGTAAATGATACCAGCATGTTTTTAGATAATTTTGTTGGTGATAAAATCACTTGCGAATAATTTAAGATTAATGATAATTAAACACTTATTACATTAATAGAATCACTTTTCATAATATAGGACATCACATGATTTCATTAACGCGGTTATTTATCGTTGCCTTACTTGTACTACCATTCAATATTCAGGCTTCAGATCTGGCGAAAGAAAAACGCTGGGCAAATCAGATAGTCGATGCCATCGTTGATGGAGATGCTGTCTGGTTGAATGATGGTAAAAGTGATTTTTTAGGGATTTATACAGAAGCAGAAGAAAATAAAGATCGCGCAGTTATCGTCATGCATGGCACTGGTGTTCATCCCGACTGGCAACAGGTGGTGCAGCCATTGCGGGTTGGCCTGACTGAACGTAGCTGGAATACACTGTCGATTCAAATGCCGGTATTAGCTAATGAGGCCAAAGATGAGGAATATGCGGTTTTGTATGATGAAGTTGCACCGCGCATAAATGCCGCAATCAAGTATTTGAAAGATAATGGTTCAAACAATATCGTCTTGATTGGCCACAGCCAGGGTGCAACCATGGCAGCTTATTACCTCACCACATCAAAACAGGGTATCAAGGGTTTTGTTGCAATCGGAATGTCTGCGATCGAAGCGCTTCCAGCGATGAATAGCATCAAGGCATTGGAAAAAATTAATATACCGGTACTTGACCTGTATGGTACCGAAGATCTTGTCACTGTTATAAGTGCGATCGAATCACGTGCTGCTGCAGCTAAAAAAGCGGGCAATAAAAATTTCAGTCAAAAGCAAATAACGGGTAACCATTTCTATGATGGGCAAGAAGATAGCCTGGTGAAAACCGTTGCTGAGTGGCTGGAAAAAACGCCTAACCCATAGATTTATTTATATAGCTTAAATTAAATCTTTAAGCGTTTTGTTTTTTATGGATTCGGTATACGCATCTTCTACGCGTTTAATCGTGTCGTTAACCTGTGCTACGGCATTGACATCATCAGGATGAAGATGCGGTGTTTCCTCAGCACTGCGAGCGGCACTCAATATCATTTCAATCGTAATGTTCTCTAACGACTGGCAGGGCGAAAATTGCAGGTTGTCTATTCCTGTTGTTGTGATTAGCTTATTGGATAATAAGGAAGACACAACAATCATGAGTGCCTGTTCAGAAATCCTGGTTTCAGCAGCCAGCGTATGTATTGTCCATGCCGGTTCATTATTGTGAAAACTGTGCCCGATGAGCTGCATAATGGTTAACGCAAGCTTTTCACGCAGTCGGCAGCTTAAGCGAATTACCTGTGATTGACTGCTAATGAGATCAGGGTTTTGATGATAATAAGATATTGATGCGCCGGTCAATATAATCAGCCAGCTAACATACATCCAGATCATAAAAATGACCAGAATGGCGAAGCTCGAATAAATAGCCGTGTAATTGGTTGAATCAACAATGAAGGCGGTAAACAGTGCGCCAATCATTTTCCATAGAATGGTTGCAATAACAGCGCCATATAATGCTGACTTAAATTGAACCTTTGTATTGGGAATAAGTAAATAAATGAGCGTGAATGAAATGGTGGTAAGAATGTACGGCGTGAACCAGCCAAAAATTAGCAGTATTGTGCCGAAAGGTTCAATTGATAAAAGTTTTTCAACGACGGTGGATGAACTAAATGAGGCGCTAATGCCTGCCGAGGTAAACAGTAAAAGTGGCCCAACCAGTATGACGCTTAAGTAATTGCTGAAACGTTGTAATATGTTCCGGGTAACAGGAATGCGCCAGGTGGCATTAAATGCGCTTTCGATTTTTTTGACCAGCGATAATACCGTAAAGATCAGAAAGAGCAGGCCAATTGATCCTAATACGCCGACTTTCATATTGTCTACAAACGAAATTATCTGCTGACTTATTTGTATGCCTTTTTCACCCAGCGGTGCTAGCAGGCTGGTTAACGTTGGTTCAAGCTGGTTGTGAGCACCAAACCCTTTTAATACAGAAAAACTGACAGCAAGTAAGGGAACTAACGACAGTAATGTCGTGTAAACCAGACCCATGGCGCGAAGTGAGGGTAGTCCGCTTTTTAAGTCCTGGAAGGCACCGTAAAAAATTCTTAGCGCCTGTATTAAAAACGCCTGAAGTTTATTAACCTTTTTCAGGTTTGTATGCCACAACAGCTGAGTAAGATTTTCCTGTATTTCCGTGAACATTATTCTGATGTTTTATTTACTTATAGAACGTTGTTTTAAACGCCAGTCCTGATAGTCTTTGGACTGTTTGTATCCTTGTTTATTCACGTAGTCCAGAACACCCCATAAGCGGTAAAAATGTGTGACTGAATCGACACGAATAATTTCCTTGCCATCGGGTTCAAAAAATACAATGCTTGGAGTGTAAAATATATCAAGCGATCTCGCCCAGTCTTTGGCAGTTGTTTTTTTGCCCTGCGGTGTGGTGACAGCGGTATCGGCCCACATGTTAAGCTGGATAATATTCATTTTTTGAATTTCCTGAATGCTTAAGTCTTGTGTCAGTGGTCCGCTATGTAACAGATCACAGGCATGGCAATTGCCCTGTTCGAAAAAAACCGCGATGGGTTTGTTTTCTTTTTGTAGTGCGGCCAGGTCATAAGGTTCGGCTAGAAAAAAATCAC
>Ga0316201_10003805_pt1 | contig 11232 bp, 10 predicted proteins | sample CS6wburrow_MG_FD_204516 | JGI IMG/M metagenome (GOLD analysis project Ga0316201, IMG submission 204516) | Coastal sediment microbial communities from Delaware Bay, Delaware, United States - CS-6 worm burrow | ecosystem: Environmental > Aquatic > Marine > Coastal > Sediment | place: USA... | reverse complement strand
GGCAAATGAGGCCTTACCTGCTCCAGGATGATCTGGCCGGCCGGAATACCCGGACCCGCTATTGCGATCACGCCACAGACGTCCTCGCCTGCGGCGGCCATGGTGCCGATTTGTGCGCCTTCACTGTGCCCGACAACCAGTAGAGGGGCATCCGCCCTGGCACGCAAATAAGCCAGCAGAGCCTTCGCATCTTCAATATAGGTGTCGAAGCGAAGTTCGGCTTCCGAAAGGTCCGTGCCTGCGCTCTCCCCTATCAGCCGCTTATCGAATCGAAGCGAACCAACACCGTTGTCAGCCAGTGCCTCGGCCAGCATCTTGAGACTGTTGTTTGAACCCGGGATTACTTTCGAGTTTCCGTTGCGGTCGGTTGGGCCAGACCCTGCGATTCGCATATTTATGCGTCCTCGACGACCACGGCGGTTCCAATCGCCAACAACTCCGCTGCACCGCCCATGAGAACCGAAGTTGTGAACCGAGTCGCGATGACAGCGTTTGCACCAAGTTCGGCCGCTTCCTTCGCCATACGGTCAAGGCTTTGCTCACGGCTCTCTGCCACAAGCTTGGCGTACTCGTGTACTTCGCCACCAACAATATTTCGCAGGCCAGCCAGGATATCCTTGCCAATATGACGTGCGCGCACTGTGTTGCCACGTACGAGCCCGATCGTTCTGACGATGCGCTTGTTTGCGATCGTTTCGCTTGTCACTACTAACATTGTCTAGATCTCCACATCTTTGTACTTGTCCGACTTGCGCTCGATCAATCGCTGACGCAGAACCGAAATAAACAGGGCAACAAAGCCACCGTAAATCACCGCAACCAGGAGTTTCTCCAGCCACCCTATCGATGGGTCGATCAAAAACTCGTAGATCCCGATTCCTGCAACTGCCAGAAAACCGCCGATCAACAACAGCCAGCCAATTCCTCGGGTGACCTCTACCGTCGTATCACTCATCGTCTCCCTCCATTTATCTTCACCGATCTCACTCAGACGAGCATCGCCAACATCTCGCCGCATATCGCGGAGCTCATCGCGCAGCTCCAGGCACTCGGCACAGACTTCGCAATGAACGTCCACACGCTGCCGCTCCTGCTGCGTCAATTCACCGTCGATGTATCCGGACAGCAACTCACCTACGTGCTGATCGATATTTTTCGTTCTACTTGCCATCTATTTCAAGCGCCTCCTTAAGCGCCAACCTGGCCCGATGCAGCCTCGACATCACGGTTCCGGGTGCGACCGCCAGGACATCCGCAATTTCGGCGTAGCTCAGGTCCATGTAGTCGCGGAGCACGATAATCTCGCGCTGGCCAGCCGGCAGCACCGAGATCGCACGCCGAATAACTGTCGATCGTTGCTCTTGCCGCAAGGACTGTTCCGGACCAGGAGCGGGGTCATGCAGCAGATCCGCGGCATCGTCGCCGGGTTTCCTTCGACGCAACATATCCAGACAACGATTGCGCACGACGCGCATGAACCAGGGCCGGAGCGGTCCCTTGCCTGCATCGTAGCTTTCCGGCGAACCCAGGACGGTCTCGAACGCATCCTGAACGGCATCCGCTGCATCATCAGCGTTACCGAGAATCTGAGTAGCCAGTGCATGCGCGCCACCGCCGAGTTGTGCCAGTTTCTGCTGCATATTGTGTGTTTCTGTTGATCTCATAAGTTATACGCACCAGCTACGACGAATATTCCCGACAAGATGAAAAAAAAGGCAAATGTGCGGCCGGTGACAGAATTTGGCCTCCTTCGACGGAAAACATGCGCGCGCTTTTGTCAGATGGGGTTTCCCCTAGTCCCGTCTGTCAATCTAACTCGCGACCAGTCCGGTCTCCTGTAATGCCGCGAGCAGTTGCGACCAGCGCTGTTCAAGCGTTCCCGTATAACCGATGGAGATGCGCAGGAGGCCCGGCGATATGCCTGCCAAGTCCTTGTCCTCGTCCCCCAATTCGCTCGACGTGCTGGAACCCGAGCAGGACATGAGCGTGTCGAAATAACCCAGGCTGACAGCCAGATAACCGAATCGCTTCTTGTTCTGCAGACAGGACATCAGCGCATTGGCATACTCCTCGCTGCCTACATCGAGCGTAAACAGCCCGCCGTAACCATATTCATCACAATACAACTCAGTGAACAACTCGTGGTCCGGATGATCGGGCAGCCCCGGGTAACTTACTTTGAGTCCGAGTTCATGCAGGCGCGCAGCCATCGCCATTGCTCTTTCACTGTGCGCAGCCATGCGCAAAGGCAGATGCGGGATGCGCAAGGCGATCGCTGATGCGACGTTGGGATCCATCGTCGGACCTAACAACATGAGCGAACCGAGGTGAAGGTCCATGAGCCCGCCAATGAATTCCTCGCTGCCACAAATAGCGCCCGCAATGACATCGGATGCACCACTTATAAATTTAGTCAGGCTGTGGATCACGATGTCTGCGCCCAAGGCCGCCGGTCTCAAAATAAGCGGACTGAAGGTGTTGTCCACCACGAGCTTCACACGCTTTTCTTTCGCTAACTCAGCGAGTTTCGGTATGTTCGCGAGTCGCAAGGTCGGGTTCGAAACACCTTCAGTGAAGATTAATCGAGTCTTGTCTGTAATCGCGCCGCGGACTGCGTCGAGGTCTGTGATATCGACGAATCGGGTGGAGATACCTGCTTTCGCCGGTAGAAAATCCTTCATCAACGCATAGCTGCCGCCGTAGATAGCTGTGGATGCGACAATTTCATCACCCGCATTGCAAAGGCCGAATATGACACCAGACGTGGCCCCCATACCACTTGCCGTGCAGTAGGCGGCTTCCGTGCCCGCCAACGCAGCCATCTGCCGGCCAAGGTTGAATACGGTCGGGTTGAAATGCCTGCCATAGAGGTAGCAGCCCTTATCCGGGCCCGCGCGTCCCTGGAACAGGTCCGGCATCGTTTTCGGATCTATAACGGTGAAAGTCGAGCTTGCCTCGACGGACATATTGACGCCGCCGTGTTCGCCGAATTCGTGCCGCAAATGCGCCAGATCCTCGATCGGATTTCGACCAGTCATGATTGATCTCCCTCGCGAGCTTGTGCGACCTCCTGGTAAATCAGGTGTCTTTTTTCAGAACCAACAAATTGCCCAGAAGAACAAGCGCAGTACCAGTGACGATTATTCCGCTTAGCTGCAAACCTTCAAACGCCATCGAGAGAATGACCGCGACAACAGGAAACATGACAGTCACATATCCGGCCTTGTGCGCGCCAATTCTGCCGAGGAGCGTCAGGTAGGCGCCAAACGCAATAACTGAGCCAAATACTGCCAAATATGCAAGCGACGTGATGTACGTAAATGTCGCGTCAAAATTGAACTCGTGCCCGCTCACAAGCGCTACGGCGCCTGTGAGGATCGCGCCGTAGAACATGCCCCAGGTATTCGCTGCGACGACCGGCAATGCTCTCTTCTGTGCCGACTGCGACAGCATATTGCCAAGGGATGCCGTCAACGCGCCCCCAAGCGCCAGGATGGATCCAAAAAATACCGAATCGGTAATAGTGATGGACTCGATCTGAGGCGCAAACAGCACGACAATGCCGACGATACCAAGCATTGCACCGATCAGGACGCGAGATGTTGCCCGGGTGCCGAAAAATACTCTGGACAGGATGATATTCATCCAGAGCATGGTCGAGAACACAATCGCTGCCAGCGCCGACGTAATATGAACCTGGGCACGGTACGCGAAAATGTAATTCAAACAAAAAAGCAAGAGCCCAAGCAGAACGAAGTACCCATGGTCTCTTACGCCAAACCTGAGCGGCAGACCGCGGAACCCGCACCAGGCGAACAACACCAGCGCTGCCGCCGCGTAGCGATAAGCAATGGATACCTCGGGTTCCACGACACCTAACTGGTACTCGATAGCCAGCCACGTAGAACCCCAGATCAGTACAGTGATGGTATAGAGGATCGAGTTATTCATTATCAGAGACAGCGGCCTCTGAAGTCCGCGGCCAGTTCGCCAGGGTTCCGGGAAGCATCGAAGTATTCCTGAAGATAATCCATGCGCGACTTGCGTAACCTGTCGTCTGCGCCCGGCAGCCCTGCGACAAGCTCGAGAATGTCCTGCTTGCGTGCTTCGATAGCCTCAATTCCAGCCTGCTCATCCATACCTTTGATGCAGTAGCCACGATAGCGTCGAGTGCGGACCGACCGCGTCCGCACTTCGGCTGCCGGTTTCGCGTAACGCGCATTCACCAGACCTGCCTGGTCGAAATCATAGGGGACATAATAGTGCGAGCCACCGATATCCAGCATGATGCCGTTGTGGCAACAGTTCTCGTCACCGATAGCTGCCATCAGTCCCCAGTCCGTATTACCGATCAGGTACTGGAAAGCAAATGACACCGCAGACTGCCGGGTATTCAACAACAGGCGGTTCACATTCGACAGCTGCAATATCTCGCCACCAGTACGCGCAGCGAGTTCTGCTTCCGACTCGATCAGAAACCCGTATCGAACCACGGACTCAGGCGCTGCTTTCTCAGTGTCGATGTATCGTATTTTCAAAAGGCGCGTTCGCAGCGCTACCTCTGAAAGCATCGCAAAAATACGGTAGGCCGCGTACTCCTCAAGTACGTTTTGCTCGTACGCGTCGGATTCCCTGCAGTGCGTCACCAGCTTTAGCTTATCCTGTCCCTCGAATATCGAATCGTTTGTATCAGTAGCCGAGAAATCCAGGCGCAATGGCCGAAAACGACAGGCCTCGATGCGACTGTTACCGCGCAATTTCACAGATACCTGGAACTCCCGCTCTCCTGCGGTGAGGACGAATTTCCTGCTAGTGGGATTGCGCTTATCCTTCATTGTCGCTTGCAGTGGCCCTCGCAACTCGATTGACAGCACATCCTCAGCGTCAAACAATCTCTCAGGCGGGGATGCGACTGCTGCACAACTGCAGAGCAAGATTGCGAATTGTGACCACACATGGGGTTTCATCAGCGGCATGAGACGATAATAGCGTTATGGCCCAGGGACTTCTCACATTGCGGTAGTGGCGCCAATCATTATGGTGTTACGCCATCCAGTGGCGGGCAATCAGCGGGGCGACTGCTGCAGCACTGACATCAGGATTGCAATTCCTTCGATGAAATTGCCGACCCTCAGATTCTCGTTCGGAGAATGCTGATTGTTATCGATATTCACCGTAGGCACAGAAGCTGCCGGCACACCGAGCGCCGCAATTATGGGAGCAATCGGTATCGATCCGCCCATCGTCCGAATCAGGATCGGCTCCTGACCATACAGGTGCTTCATACCCTCTCTCGCCAGCACTGCCGGCGGCGAATTCGGGTCAGATCGAAACGCCCCGTAGGAAACATGTGATGTCATGCTCACAATGCGGTCATACTGCAGCCGTTCGGCATCACTCGGGGCATGATCGAGAACTTCATATCCCAAGTCGTCGATATGCTTTCTGACCAACCCAATGAGGCGCACCGGATCTGATTCCATGACGAGCCTTATATCAAGCTCTGCAACGGCCTCAGGCGGAATAATCGTGCGTGACGCCGTACCTGTCCACGCCGCTGACAGTCCACGAATGTTCAGGGATGGGTACTGGATAGATTCCTGCAATGTATCCGCCACCGCGTCCGAACGAATCAGCCCGACGGAGCCGAGGATCGCCTCTTCATCATCCGGCACGGCCGCAAGTATCGCCCTGGTTTCGTCGTCGAGCTCGATACCATCGTAGAACCCTTCGATCGTAACGACTCCATCTGGGGTTTTCATCGAACCCAGTATCCGGGCCAGCGCAAAGGCGGGATTCGGCATGAAATTGCCGTAGTGGCCGCTGTGTTGCGCAACCCGAGGACCGTAGGTCGTCAGTGTAATCGTGGCAATACCCCTTGCGCCCAACGCCACCGTTGGTTGATTTGACGCATGCGGTGGACCATCAAAAATGAGCAGCATATCCGCCGCAAGCAGATCCTTGTTAGCCACTACCGCGTCAGCCAGATTTGGCGAACCCAGCTCTTCTTCGGTGTCAATCAATACCTTCAGGTTGTATCCGAGGTCCGGTTTGACCTCAGTCAATAGCTGCACGGCCATCAAGAATTGCGTCATAGGCCCTTTCGAATCAGCCGCGGACCGCGCAAAAATCCGCCAATCCGGGTTCAAGCCGGTTTGCATACGACCCCAGTCTATTGTTTCCCAGGTCCCGTCACCGGCCTGCTCCTTGAGAACCGCGCCGTAAGGGTCAGCCTGATGCCACGCAGATCGATCGACCGGTTGACCGTCGGCCTGGAGATAGACCAATACCGTTTTTTCAGCATTGGCGGACAAACGCTCGGCATAGATTGACGGGCTTCCATCCGTTAAAAGAAGTTGCGTCGTGAAGCCTCGCGCTTCGAACGCGGCCTGCACCCATGTATTCAGCGCTGCAATCTGATCGGGATAATTGGCGTCGTTGGGCAATGCCAGAAATTCCCGATACAGCGCGACAGCCTCAAGTGCATTCGAATTCGCCATCGAGCGAAGCTCGCCGGCTGCAATCGGCCCGGAATGTTCGTCCCCGGCCGCAATGCCTGCCAGCAGAACCAAAGCGCAAAGGCCGCCCCTGAATGGAGCGGCCCTGTTTTTACATGGGGATGAATTCATAACGCACGTTTCTAGAATTTGATCATGGCGGAGCCCCAGGTAAACCCGGCGCCAAAGGCCGCCATCAGCAGTACATTACCCCGCTTTACCCTGCCATCCTTGACCGCCAGGTCCAGCGCCAACGGAATGGATGCACCCGACGTATTGGCGTGTTCATCAACCGTAGCGACGACGCGGTCCATCGGCAAACCGATCTTTTTGGCCGCTGCTTTAATTATTCGCATATTTGCCTGGTGCGGAATAAACCAGTCGATGTCATCGAGGTGCCCTTCGAGATCTTCAACAGTCTCGCGGGCAATGCTGTCGAACGTTGCCACGGCCCGCTTGAATACGGCATTTCCATTCATCTCGATGAATGCTTCGCCCTTACGAGTGATGTCGTAGCCCCTTGAGACACCCTGCCGGATTTGAAGCAAATCTTCATATTCGCCGTTCGCATGGATGTGCGTTGAGAGGACTCCCGGCTCATCCGAGGCTTCAAGTACGACAGCCCCTGCCCCGTCGCCAAACAACACAGCCGTTCCTCTATCTTCCCAGTTGGTTACCCGGGAAAGGGTTTCTGAACCGATGATGAGCGCTTTTTTCGCACCGCCGGTCGTCACAAAGCGATTAGCAACGTCGAGGGCATACAGGAAGCCGCTGCAGGCCGCGTGGACATCGAATGCGGGGCAACCCTTGATACCGAGCTGCCTTTGCACGATGCATGCCGTGGACGGGAACACCTTGTCCGGTGTAGCTGTGCCAAGAACGATCAGGCCAATCTCATCTGCGTCAATACCCGCATCCTCGATGGCACGCCGCGCTGCCTCAAGCCCCATGGAACCGGTTGTTTCGCCTTCCGCGGCGATATGGCGGCGCTTGATACCGGTGCGCTCCCGAATCCATTCGTCTGATGTATCCATCATCTTCTCGAGATCCTTGTTGGTAAGGACTTTCTCGGGAAGGAAGCTGCCAATTCCTGCAATGCGTGCAAATGTCATCAGGTGTCCCTCTTCAGGAACGCAGCGATTTCACGCAGCGTCGGATAATCAAACAGATCACTTATGTCCAGCTTGCCCGGGTATTTCTCGTCAATTGCGAGCACGACTTCTGTCAAGGTTAAAGAACTTACACCGACTTCAAACAAGTTGTCATCTGCAGAGATAGTTCGGTCCTTCGCCACGTCTCGGCAAATATGCTCGAGTTCGGCAACCAGCGGATCTTCGCTGAAGGACTCATCGTCGGTCTCACTGGGCTCCAGTTCCGCCAGCACCTCATCGAACTCACCGTCCAGGTAGCTTTGCAGCAGCTTGGCGCGCTGTACCTTACCGCTGGTCGTCTTTGGGATACGCGCAACTGGTATGACTGTATGAACTTCGAGTCCGGCGTGTTCGCCAACGATGTGCCGCACCGGGTCAACCAAAGGCCGAAACTCTTCAATGCCTTTTCGAAACAGCACGAAAACAATGAGTTCTTCAGTTTGGCCACCTTTTGGTGTGGCACCTGCAACAACCACTTTGTTGAGATCGAGGTCCGGAAGTTGCGCAATAATATCCTCGATATCGTGCGGATAATAATTCTGGCCGTTGACAATAATGACGTCTTTTTGGCGGCCTGTGATTACGAGGTCACCGTCGACGAATACGCCGCAGTCACCTGTGCGAAGCCAGCCGTCGTCCGTGAACAGTTCCGCCGTGGCTTCCGCGTCACCGTAAACCCGTTCGGTCACACTATCGCCACGCAGCAGTATGTGGCCGATATGCCCATCGGCAAGCGCCTGGTCATCATCGCCGGCAATACGAATGCTGACGTCTCGGATTGCCTTGCCTACCTTTACAAAACTGACCGAGTCCCGGTCTGAGGGGTCCGCCGCGTGGTAAGTCTCGCCGATTTGCAGACTATGACGATCCATCACGACGCGCTCATAGTTAGGGCCAAGCGGAGAAAACGATACGCCGACGGTGGCCTCGGCAAGACCGTAAACCGGCAGCATCGTGTTGCGCTCCAACCCGTAAGGCCCCAGGGCATCAAGAAACTCTTCGCAAAGCGCCCACGAAATTGGCTCAGCGCCGTTTATTATGCGTTTGACGCACGACAGATCGATGCCCGGCAAGCCTTTGCGCTGGAATAGTTTGAGAAAATGCTTGTAGCCGAAATTCGGTGAGCAAAGCTGGGTCGCGCGCAGGTCGCTGGCCTTGCTCATCCACAGGAGTGGCCTGCGTACAAAGACATTGGTATCCATGACCGCGTGATTCATGCCGGCAGCCATGACGCTCAGATGGAACCCGATGAGACCCATGTCATGGGTCAGGGGCATCCAGCTGAGAGCTTGATCATCTTCGCCCCAGTCGAAACCTTCGACGATCGCGCGAATATTCACGCACAGGTTTTTGTGCGTTAGGACGATTCCTTTGGGATCACTCGTGGACCCAGACGAATACTGAATAAAGCCGATGTCATCCGGCTTGGCGTCATGGATCTCCCCATGGTTGCCAGGCTTGACATCACTCATCAGCACCGCGTGAGTATTGAGTGACTCCTCAATATCCGCCTGCTCGCGTTCCCTCGCGAAGTCCAGCAACCGCTGCAATAAATCCATTTCCGTGAATAATGTTGGATGTTCGAGTTGCGACAGGATGCGAAACAGTTTGAGCTTGTGTTCATCGCTGATACCAACCGCAACCGGCACCGGCACGATGCCGCCAAGGATTGCGGCCCAGAACGCGACAACAAAACTCTGATTGGACGTGCTGAAAATAATCAGCTCATCGCCGGCCTTCATACCGCGTGCCTGCAGCGATCCGAGCAATGCCAGCGCTGCATCCCACAACTCACCAAATCGTAACGCGGACTCATCGTTCGCGCCGTCGATAAAGCGAATTTCCCGGTCGCGACGTTTAACGTCCGCGAACATATCAATCATGGTGTCGTAAAGTTTCATAGTGTCCTAGCGTATTGCGGGTCGCACGTGGATATCGTCGGCCACGCGCAGATTGATGGCCAGCTCGAGTTCGGGTTTTGTTTCCTTAACAAGTGACATGCGAAAGCGTGGCAACAATAAACCCAAATGCACTTTCATTTCGAGGAAAGAAAAAAACTCGCCAAGGCAACGTCGTGGCCCGAGTGAAAGAGGTCTCGAAGCCGGCGACGATAAGTGTTATCAACTCATCACGAAGCTCACCGTCGGAAAATTTCCTGCCCTGCTTATCCATAGCCGCAAGATACAAAGTAGGCCGTTCGGCCGTCTGGCTGATTGGGACTCACGACATTGCCATACTCGCGCTGCAAGGATCGCAGCCTGACCAGCGTTTCGGCGTCTAATCCGAGTGTTACCGATCGATCGGGGCTCGGTGGGGGCCTGTAATGGAGTTGCGTATCAGTCATGGGAAAAACAGGAAAAGCGCAGGTGGAAGCTAATCGCGCAGCGCAATCTTACATTGACCCGCACAGATTCGATACTGCAAACTCTCGCACGTGAGCGACCGACCCACCAAGAATTTCGACTCTATCGAGTCACGGCGCAGCACGACCTCGCAGCGCAGGATGACGCCTGCGCGACGTTTGTACTATTTCCTGGGCCTTCCTGTTCTACGCGGCCTGATCAGGATTCTGACGTCCACGTATCGCTTCGAAAAGATCATAGGGGCCGAGCATATCTATCCGTTCATCGGCACAGATAAGGTGTGCGCGCCTGCATACTGGCACCAGCACCATATCCCGGGCTCCACGCTGATACGATCCTGGATCAAGCGAGGTTTCAAGGCCTGCTTCCTGATATCGGGCTCGGTCGACGGTGACGTGCCCGAACGCATCGCGCGCGCATGGGGTGCCGAGGTCATTCGTGGTTCCGCCAACAAGAGTGGCGCCCTCGCCCTGCGCGATCAGCAGCAAATGATGAAAAACGGCTACTCGATCGTGACCACGGCGGACGGGCCTCGAGGGCCGAAATACGAGTTCAAGGCCGGCACGGTGCTGATGGCGCGAGTCGCGGGCGTACCAATCATTCCAATCGGATGTGCGGCAGATCGCGCCTGGTACCTGAAAAGATGGGATGATTTTCTGATCCCCAAGCCCTTTGCGCGCATTGTCATTGCCATCGGGGAACCTGTTCCCGTCCCCAGGGAGATTCCGCTGGACGCACTGGAACCGGTCCGATTGAACGTTCAGGAAGCAGTCATGTCCCTTATGAGAGACTCGGAGAAGATTCTCGAGGCTGGTTAAGGACTATTAAGTGAAACGTTTGTCTCGTATTGCACTGACACTGCTGCTGGCGGCCGCATTTGCCCTGCCATCTGCCGTCGCGGGCGAGCTGAAGCCGCATCGCGCCGAATACAAGGTCAGGATTTCCGTGGTGTCTGGCCAGCTGAATACCGAGTTGAAAACAACCAATTCCGGCTATGTTGCGACGCATACGATCAAACCGACGGGCGTATCGAGGATGATTACGCGCGGCACCCTGAACGTGTCTTCAACGTTCAGGGACTACTCTGACGGAGTTCAGCCAGTGACCTATCACGCGGTCGACACCATTGGCGACGATCCTGAAACGCATATTAGTTTCGACTGGAATACCAACGAAGCCAGCGGCACGGTGGGCAACGAGGACGTGCTTCTGCAGCTTGAC
>Ga0316201_10003804_pt1 | contig 11232 bp, 7 predicted proteins | sample CS6wburrow_MG_FD_204516 | JGI IMG/M metagenome (GOLD analysis project Ga0316201, IMG submission 204516) | Coastal sediment microbial communities from Delaware Bay, Delaware, United States - CS-6 worm burrow | ecosystem: Environmental > Aquatic > Marine > Coastal > Sediment | place: USA: Delaware... | reverse complement strand
ATGAAGAGACCAAATACCAGTGCAATACCGGCCAATATAAACATAACATGGCGAGATTCATTGTATTGCGTGTTTGCAGATTTCAATGCCATCTCAGTGGATACTCGCTCATAATTAACAAGCTCCTCCAGTAGATTCATCAGTATTTCCTGATGTTTCACCGCCTCACGGACTGCGACTGCAGCTGCGGCCTCACTTGCCGCGGTATTCGTTAGCAGTAAATCAGCCATATGATCATTCAGCGGCTGAGCAGCCCGGGTCGCTTCAGTGAGCTGGCTATGTATTTCCTTCTCACGCGCATCCATTTGTTTAGCTAAAAGTCTTTCGCGCGCTTCGCGGTAGCTACGTGAGTAATCCACAAAACGCATATACTCATCATCACGTTCAAATAGATCGTTGCTCAATGCCATGGTCTTCAAACTGATAGCGCGCAGCAGGATAGCATCGCGCATTGAATTAGCCGCCTCCATCTTGGCGTTCATTTCCTCGACCACAGTTGACATACTATGGTTAAGATCCTGTAATTGCCTGAGTGCGATGAATACCAGAAGGGACATCAGCACAAGAATTGCACAGAACCCTAAGGTAATAATCACTTTTGTATCGTCTTTTATTATCATGATCGCTTTGTTTGAGATACCCGCTGCAGTTTCCATCCCGGAATCAGCCACACCGGCGCTGGTCCAGATAGTTCTTAACTTAGCACTTAGTATCGGTTAGCGATTCAATTACTTAAGGCCGTATTTCAGGGTTATTGAGCAAATAACAGCCTGTCGCCAGTATGCATCCTTAGATCGGAATAGCAGTCAGCTGTACATAGTTTTGGGGCAACACACCAGGCGAATCAAGAGACGTGAAGATAAGCTGAATCCGCAGCAGAAATGGTCAATTCGGTAAATCGCCCGAACAGTTCCTGCCCCAGGATTGAAGAAGATACAGCACTAAATACATTACCGGTTAACCGGTATGCTCATCTTATAAAATTAGTATAAAGCAGGTCTGTCACCTGCCACCTCTCAGCTGAGTTACTTTAAACTCATTTTTGTTTTTCGAAGCACTATAAACAGGATATACAAGGACAGTACTGCTGCAAAATAGCACCAGACTGAAATGAACGCATAGCCGTAATAAATGGATGAGAATGCCACCGAGACCGCAATGATAAGGCCGAATATTTTAATGGTGCGATCACTCGCCAGCAGCAGTGGCGTCAGCACAATTACTGCATAGAAAACGCGCAATGCTATCCGTGGAACATAAGCGTCGTATATCAGCGTGGTTTTGTAATCGATGGAGTGCTCTGTCACCAGCACGCGCAACCAGTCGGGGTATATCCACAGCGGAATATACATCGATAGCCCCAGTGCCGCACCGACAAAAATCAGGCCATAAAATAATTTCTTCCTGAGCGCATCTGTTTCCAGCGCGTAACAGGCAAACGGGATCCAGAATAACCAGAACACATGTGAAAACAACATGAACCCCAGCGCGGGAAGACGCACCGACGCCCCGTCAACGGATTCAAGACCCAGCCAGACAAAACCTTCAAAGATCTGCTGAACACCGAATACCAGGGGCAGCAGCGCAAATACCCAGTAGGGTCGCTCAAGACTGGCTGCTTTTTTCAAACAGAAAAGACCAACGGGGATTAGCACCACGGAAGCACCGAAACTCGCTGTTGCTGAAAAGCACATACGCCACCATTCATTCTGAATTTTAATTACACAGCATGAGTATCATACTCGACACTACGACACAGCTTGTTAAATCATAATTTTCCTGCAATTGCACTGCTAATCAGCTGTTAGTTGATACATATCCCTCCTCAGGCGTTTTCTCCAGCACTCTGAAAATAATATCGATACTTAGATCCAGCTGCTGACACTTTGTCGCAGCATCCCGGCCGGCTTTGCTGGCGCGGTAAAAATGTGGCGTCATGATCAGCAGATTATTGATTTGCGCATTACTGTTAAGGTGTGCCTTAAATTGCAGTGGCTGGTTTTCAAGCAGGGTAAACCCCATGGCTTCGGCCTGCGTTAGTGCCGGCGGTGGTGTTTTTTTGACATCGGTGTAAATGATTTCACGCAGCTCGGATAAATGCTCAGCGCCAGGCTCGACCAGGATGATTCTGCCACCGGGTTTTAGCACCCGGTTAAAACCTTCGAAACTCTGGAATCCGAACACACATACAATGATATCGACGCTTTCAGGCAACAGCGGCGGTTGCCGGTTGGTGCCGACGATCCAGCTGATGTGTTTATTTCTTCTGGCGGCTTCGACGATGGCAGGTTTGGATATATCCAGCCCGATAAATAAAAGTTGTGTGTCAGCCGAGGTTTGCGCGAGCACTTTAAACACATAATCGAAATAGTAGCCTTCGCCACAGCCTGCATCCAGCAGGCAGATATCGCCGTCACCGACATGCAACTCTGTTATTTGTGCCTGCACAATGCTGGCCAGTGTGCGCGCGATCGGTTCATAGCAGGCTGAATTGAGAAACTCGGTTCGCGCGCTCACCATGGCCTTGCTGTCACCCGGGTGCCTGGTGCGTTTCTGCTGCACCGGTAACAGGTTGACATAGCCCTGGCGTGCGATATCAAAACTGTGGCCGTTTTCACACACCAGCTGTTTTTCGCGCGCTTCCAGGCGTGCGCCATCGATCGGGCACGCCAGCGTATGTGGCTTGAGGATATTCATCTTTCAGGTTCGGATTTTCATCAGCGTGCTATTAAAGCAGATTTCTCATTGCCGTGTGCCGCAGCGCGTCCCGCCTGGGTCTGCGCATAAGTATTTTGCAAACTGCCGTATTTTTCGGGTCATCGAGCTCGCGCGACTTTCATCTGGCGGGCGACTATGAAATGATCCTCCCCCATGAGCGCGCAAATCACCCCTGACAACACCGCACAGCATATTCTGCACAGTGTATTCGGCTATGACAGCTTCCGCCTGCAACAACAGGACATCGTCGAGCACATGCTCAAAGGCGGCGATGCGCTGGTGCTGATGCCCACCGGCGGCGGAAAATCGCTGTGTTACCAGATACCCGCGATGATTCGCCCTGGTGTCGGCATTGTCGTGTCGCCGCTGATCGCGCTGATGCAGGACCAGGTCAGTGCCCTGCAGCTGAACGGGGTCAGCGCTGCATTTCTCAACTCGACCCTGAGCGCAGGCGAAGTGCGCGAGGTAGAGGACGCGCTGCAACGCGGTGAACTCGACCTGCTCTACGTCGCCCCCGAGCGGCTGATGATGCCGCGCATGCTGAACCTGATCGAGCGCATCCCGGTGGCGCTGTTTGCCATCGACGAAGCCCATTGCGTATCGCAGTGGGGGCATGATTTCCGTCCCGAGTATGTCCAGCTGTCGATCCTGCACCAGCGTTTCCCGACGATTCCACGCATTGCGCTCACCGCGACTGCGGACAGCGCCACGCAACGTGAAATCATCGAACGCCTCGCACTGGGCGACGCGCAGCAGTTTATCGGCGGTTTTGATCGCCCCAATATTCGCTACCGCATCAGCGAGAACACCGGCAACGCGCGCGATGCCCTGCTGCGGTTTATCCGTAATGAGCACCCGGGCGAGAGCGGCATTGTCTACTGCCTGTCACGCAAGCGCGTCGAAGAAATCGCCGCCTGGCTGTCGTCCAAAGGCCTCAATGCGCTGCCCTACCATGCCGGCCTGTCAGCGCAGGTGCGCCAGCAAAACCAGCAACGCTTCCTGCGCGAAGATGAAATCATTATCGTCGCCACCATCGCCTTCGGCATGGGCATCGACAAACCCGATGTGCGTTTTGTCGCGCATCTGAATTTGCCCAAAAGCCTCGAAGCCTATTACCAGGAAACCGGTCGTGCCGGCCGTGATGGCCTGCCAGCCGATGCCTGGATGATGTATGGCCTGCAGGACGTGATCATGCTGAAAAAAATGCAGGCCGAGTCTGTCGCCCCCGAGGAAATCAAGCGCCTGGAAAACCACAAGCTCGATGCCATGCTCGGCCTGTGCGAACTCACCAGTTGCCGGCGCCAGGTATTACTGCGTTATTTTGGCGACGAACTGCCAGAACCCTGCGGCAACTGCGACACCTGCCTGGAACCGCCCGAGACCTGGGACGCCACCGCCGCAGCACAAAAAGCCCTGTCCTGCGTGCACCGCACCGGCCAGCGTTTTGGCGTGAGTTACCTGGTCGATGTGCTGCTCGGCAAGGACAATGAACGCATCAAACGCTTCGGCCACGACAGCGTGAGCACCTATGGCATCGGCACCGAGCTCAATCAAAACGAATGGCGCGACCTGTATCGCCAGCTGATCGCGCGCGGCCTGCTTGCAGTTGACCTTGAAGGCCACGGCGGCCTGCGCCTGATCGAAGCCAGTCGGCCGGTGTTACGTGGCGAAGCACAACTGCATTTGCGTAAAATGTCACCCAGGGCCAAAGCGAAAAGCCGTGAGCGCAAGGGTGCCGGCAGGGCCACGCGTTTTGATGATGCAGCCATGAGCAAACTCTGGCAGGCATTGCGCGCGCGTCGCCAGCAACTCGCCGATGAACACGGTGTGCCCGCCTACATGATTTTTCACGACGCCACGCTGGCCGAGATGGTGGAAAACCGGCCCGAAAGCCTGGCGCAGCTGTCGAACATCAGCGGTGTCGGCGAACGCAAACTGGCCGATTACGGCGAGGCTTTTCTCGACGTACTCAATGAATACCGTGATCTCGAAGCAAATTCACTCAGCGATACCGAGGAAGAATCCCTGCAATTATTACGCAGTGGTATGGATGTCGACGCGATTGCAGCACAACGTGGCCTAAAAACCACCACTGTCTACAGCCATCTTGCCAACAGTATCGAACGCGGCGAAATTGCGCTGAATGACGTCATTTCACTGCAGTCACAGCAACTCGAACAAATTCGCTTTGCGATCGAACAGTTCGGCGGCGGCAATAAACTTAAGCCAGTGTTTGATGCGCTGGAAGGTGAATTTGGCTACGAAATATTGCGCTGTATTCGATCAGATATGACACGTTGATGTTATGACGACTGATACAGAACAAACAGACAAACAGGTACGCCGCATCATCCTGCTGGAAGGTGGCGCCAACCTGCTGGTGCTGGTCAGCAAAACCATTGTCGGCCTCACCACCGGTTCGATGGGCATACTCGCAGATGCAATACATTCTTTATCCGACCTGGCCAACAATATTATAGCCTGGATCGTGATGCATTATTCCAGCCAGCCGGCTGATCGCAAACACCCTTACGGCCATCGAAAATTTGAAACCCTCGCGGTGTTCGCACTTGCTGCATTACTTGTTGTACTCGCATTTGAAATTGCCGTCAGCGCAATTAGAAAAGAACAAACTGCAGTTGTCAGCAGTGACATCGAACTTACCGTGATGTTATGCGTGCTGGTGATTAATATCGTCGTCACCCGCTGGCAACATGGCTGGGCCAGGCGACTGGATTCAGACCTGCTGCGTGCCGATGCCACGCACACCTTTGCCGATGTGCTGGTGACCGCCACGGTCATCGCCGGCTGGCAGTTATCTGCCATGGGTTACGCCTGGGTGGATCGGCTCTGCGCACTGGGTGTAGCAGTCATCGTCATCTATCTCGCGTTCAATTTATTCAGGCGCACACTGCCGGTGCTGGTGGATGAATACGCAATTGACCCACAAGAAGTCAAACAACTTCTCAATACGGTTGATGGCGTAATAAATGTTCACCGGGTACGTTCAAGATGGATTGGCAAAACCCGCGCGGTCGATCTTGTGATCACGGTTGAACCCACGCTCACTACCGAAGCATCGCACACGATTGCAGACGCTGCCGAAGCATTGATTGCACAGCATTTCGATGCCAATGATATTTCGATTCACGTAGAACCTGAAACAGATTAATTAGATGGCAGATTATCGTTGGGCTTCGCTTCACTCAGCCCAACCTGCATGATCTGCAACCACAGCGTGTACAACACGTACGTAGCTGGGTCCAAAGCAAAGCCCAACAACACGTAGCTCAACAAAACCAGTGCATGTCCAGATCCAGCCCAATACTCACCTGCCAGAGCAGCTGGCGTAAAAGGCACAGGCATCGGCATGACCATTTCAAAACGGCTGACTGAACTTATGCAGGGCACAATCGCAGTCAGCAACGAGGTTGGCAAAGGCACGACTTTCGAGGTAAGCCTTCCGCGCGGTTGAGTCACTGGACGTCACACTTAATAATCCAGATTAGGCCTGGAATGTTTAAATAAATGTAAACAACTTTTTAACTCCAGACTATAAATAGTGAATTAGCGACGAACGACTCGCTAATTGTCCCTGCTGTTTCGCCTGGGTACGGTGCAGTATGCTATTCTATTTGGCATAATATATCGCTGCCACCCCCGACAGATTCACATTTGACGATATAGCGATACATGATGTTTTATTCATAGTAATTAATTTGTGGAGTATTGAACGTTGAACATCTATCCGTTTGAATGGAAACAAGTTCTCGTCCTACTGCTTATATTACTGCTCTTTCAACCTGCTTCTGCGGAAGAGAAACTTGGCAACGATGATAAAATCCTGATAATGGGCGTCTTCCCTATCGTTAGTGGTGTAGCTCTTTTCAAACGCTTTGCCCCCCTGAAAGACTACCTTTCAAAAAACCTTGGGCGCGAAATCAGGCTCGAGACAGCTCGAGACTTTCCCACATTTGTTAGTCGCACAGCGGAGCACTACTACGACATTGTGATTACAGCGCCTCATTTTTCTGTACTTGCAGCCGACAGTGGTGACTACCAAATTGTAGCGAGACCAACTCAAGATCTGGAGTCATTGGTCGTGGTATCAGAAACCAGCGCCATAAAGGATTTATCCCAACTGGCAGGACAGAAAATTGCAACTCCACCGGCTCCAGCACTAACCACCCGTTCTACAAATAAATATCTTGAGGACACTGGTCTAAAGGGCGACAAGGCACCTGAGTATCTGGCCCACAAGAGCCACAATGCAGCCTATCAAGCTGTGCTGGTCAATAATGCAGCGGCTGCCATTGTATCTAACAACGCTGTGAATAAAGCATTAGATCAGGGTATCGCGTTACGGATAATCGGCAAGGCACCCCCTTTGCCCGCGATGGCAACTCTGGTTTCAACAAGACTGCCTGTTGGGTTTGCTTTGGATGTAGAAAACGCACTGGTAACAATGGCAGATTCTGACGAGGGTCGCGCTGTACTCTATAAAGTCGGTTTTCCAGGTTATATTTCTGCACGATTGAAGGACTATGATCCAGTGCGACCCTATAAACCTGCCAATTCGAATATTGGCGTACCGCAACAGAAAATAGTCAAGTAAATACCATTGGTATCATGAAGCTTTCCTGGTTGAGCTCCCACTGTATCATGCAGCACTATTCGCTGAACATTACGCCACAGGCGCAAGTGGAATCTGACATTGGAAACTCTTTTTGTCACTCACTGAACTATCAGGTTAGATCTTTGTTACAACATGCCAACCAAATCATAGCAAGCTCACGCAATTGCGCAAAGCAGGAAACCCACTGATGCGATTGCGACTTTCCACACGCCTGATCCTCGGGGTAGTCATCATCGAGGCAGTTATGCTTAGCGTGCTGGTATGGAACAGCGTACGTTTGATTAGCAGCAGCCATGCCGAGTTGCTGGAAAGCACTACCAAAGAACATGCACTCCTAATTGCTACTAACCTCGCACCCGGATTATTGGCAAATGATGTGGCTATGGTCAACGATTCCCTGACTCTATTAGAAAAGTATCACAATTTAGTCCATCTGGATGTGCATGATACCAGCGGAAAAGTTATCGCCTCTTTACAAAGTGAATCGCATCCATATACTTATAACGAGACACACTCAGATCTAACAAAAGAAGGAGTGCTAGCATCGTCAATAAGACAGGACTTCACCTATGAGGATGCCTTATCTGACGGGATATTCGATATCGTGCAAAAGATAGAGGTCTACGGCCAGTATCTTGGAACATTACATGCCGGATATTCTATTGAATCAGTACAACAGCTCACCAAACAGACTCGACTGCAGAATACCACTATCGCCGGGATTGAACTCATCCTGTCAATATTCGCCACCATATTTCTTGGGGTTTTTTTGACCCGGGGTCTGCGCAAACTTGAAGAGGGTGCACAGACATTCGGTTGCGGTAAACTGGAACATCGCATAGACGTAAAAAGTAATGACGAAATTGGGGACGTTGCACGTTCTTTCAACCAGATGGCCAGAAATCTGAGCAAAGGACGCTCTACGCTAGAAGAGCAGAACCAGACACTTCTCGAACAAACACTGCAACTTGCTGATCAGAGCAAACATATAAAGTTACTACTGAATTCTACCGCAGAGGGCATCTATGGCGCCGATCTCGATGGTATCTGTAACTTTGCAAACCCTGCCTGTGTAAGCATGCTGGGCTATGATAATGAGCAAGAACTGGTTGGCAATAGTATCCATGAAATGATCCATCATACACGAGCAAATGGTTCAGCCTATCCAAAACAACAATGTCGGGTAAGGCTTGCTACATTAAAGGGAGAAAGTCACCATGCTGATGATGAAGTCCACTGGCGCAAGGACGGCAGCAGTTTTCCAGTTGAGTGGTGGTCACACCCGATCATGCAAGATAACAAAATCATCGGTTCTGTTGTGACGTTTATAGATATTACTGATCGACGCCAGGCTGAACGCGCATTACAGAAAGCTCACGGTGAATTAGAGGTTCGTGTGCAAGAAAGAACAGAGGAACTTGAAAAAGCCAATAACGCTAAAACAGAATTTCTCTCACGTATGAGCCATGAGCTACGCACCCCGTTAAATGCCGTCATTGGTTTTTCAGATATCCTCAAGAGAAAACTTGATGTTGATGACAAAATGCATCGCCATGCATTGCTGATTAACAATGCAGGCCAGCATCTTTTGACGCTGATCGAAGAAATTCTTGATTTATCACGAATTGACTCGGGCAATATCGAGATCCATCTGGCATCGATTCAACTCGAGCCACTGATTGAAGAAACCATTTCCTTCGTTCATCCGCAGGCTGAAGAGCGCGGCATTTCCATCGAGTTGTCAGACTGTAGCGAACTAAAAGTTATAGCGGATAGCGTTAGACTCAAGGAAGTCATCCTCAATCTGCTGTCAAATGCCGTCAAATATAATGTCGTTAATGGATCCATACGGATAAACTGCAAACCAGACAACGAGTCCGTTACAATAGGTATCATGGATACCGGCTCAGGGCTGACCAAAGACCAGTTGAGCCAGCTATTCGAGCCTTTTTCACGTCTCGGCGCCGAGTTCACCGGGATCAAGGGTACCGGCATCGGTATGACCATTTCAAAACGGTTGACTGAACTTATGCACGGCACAATCAAAGCCAGCAGCGAGGTTGGTAAAGGGTCGAGTTTCGAGGTAACGCTTCCGCGCGGCTGACACTGCCCTCACCTGAGTCTGTTATCATAGGCTCCGATACGTCCGGCTACCCAAACCCCACGGTATAATCACACGTGACCATAACTGCATTTGCATCCTTACCCTTGTCTGACGAACTTCTGGCGAATATCGAATCGCTACAATACACCGCGATGACGCCGATACAGGCACAGGCACTGCCCGACATCATCAAGGGCAGGGATTTACTGGCACAGGCCAAAACCGGCACCGGCAAAACCGCGGCGTTCGCCATCGGCCTGTTGCACGCACTCGAACCACAGACCTACCAGACACAGGCACTGGTTTTGTGCCCGACACGCGAACTTGCCGATCAGGTCAGCAAGGAAATCCGTCAGCTCGCGCGCGCCATACCCAACACAAACATCCTCACCCTGTGCGGCGGCAAGCCCATCGGCCCGCAACTGGCGTCACTGGAACGTAATCCGCATATTGTCGTAGGCACACCGGGGCGCATACTCAAACACCTGCAAAAAGGCAGCCTGCAACTCGATCATTTAAAAACCCTGGTACTGGACGAAGCCGACCGCATGCTCGACATGGGTTTTCATGACGACATTATGCAGATCATCACGATGATGCCGGGCAAAAGACAGACCCTGCTATTTTCCGCGACCTACCCCGACGAAATTAAACATATCAGCGATGTTATCCAGAAAGACCCGGTCGATGTGCGCGTCGAAGGTATGCACGATAATAAAAAAATCAAACAGCTATTCTACGAAATCCAGAAAGGCGAACGCACGCGAACCCTGGTTGCATTACTCGAACACTACCGCCCACAATCGTGCGTGGTGTTCTGCAATCGCAAACAGCAATGCCAGGAACTTGCGGATGAACTCTGGCAGCAGGGATTTCACGCGATTGCACTGCACGGCGACCTGGAGCAAAAAGAGCGCGACCAGGTACTGGTGCAGTTTTCCAACAAAAGCAGTTCAATATTGATCGCCACCGATGTCGCAGCACGCGGGCTTGATATTAAAGACCTGGAAGCCGTGATCAATTTCGAACTGTCACCCGACCCGGAAATTTACATTCATCGCATCGGGCGCACTGGTCGCGCCGACAAGCAAGGTATAGCACTGAGTTTGTTCATGGCGTCCGAAGCGCCCAAGGTCAGCGCCATAGAAAAATACCAGGACAGCCCGGTCAGGATCGAAAAAACAAGTTCGCTTAAAACGCGCGAAAATTTCAAGCTCAGCCCGCCAATGGTGACACTATGCATCAACGCCGGACGCAAGGACAAATTGCGCGCGGGCGATATCCTCGGCGCGCTCACTTCAAATACCGATTTACCGGGCAAGCTCATCGGCAAGATCGATATTTTCGATAACATTGCTTACGTCGCAGTGGAACGCCCAATTGCAAAACAGGCGTTGAAAATACTCAGCGAAGGAAAAATAAAAGGCCGCAAGTTCCGCATACGCAAACTGCGTTAGTTCGACAGGCGAGTAAAAAAATAAATTCATTTGTCCACAGATGAACGCAGATAAACGCAGATAAACGCAGATAAACGCAGATAAAAGAATGTTTTAATGTTCATGCGCCTGCGGCGCATATCATTATCCAGGTAATTATTATTTGCGTTTAATCGCGCTCATTCGCGGACTAACCCGGCAGGGCGGGCAATGCCCGTCCTGCAGAACGAGATGGTGTTAATAAGCACCGCAGGTGCATCAACAAGAATATCTATTTTTTATCCGCGTTTATCTGCGTTCATCTGTGGACTATTTTTTATCACCCTGAACGCCAATAC